>ERZ888423.160-NODE-160-length-72448-cov-11.585126_pt1 | contig 72448 bp, 65 predicted proteins | sample MGYA00520523_ERZ888423 | MGnify/ENA primary metagenome ERZ888423 (study PRJEB32303, sample SAMEA104408611) | aquatic metagenome | biome: Brackish water; feature: Pelagic; material: water | place: Baltic Sea | collected 2014-06-08T10:24:00 | depth 30,27 m ... | reverse complement strand
CGCAGCGAGATTATCCCGCCGCTCCAGTGGACGACTTTCTCACCGCCGTTCTCAGCGGCGGATTATGAAATACGTTCCTATAGTAAGTTAGGATGCGCTCTTCTCGCCAATATTTGTGCCAAGTGCCGTCGAGGCCATAAGCATCTGGCGGCAACGGAGTGGTGGCTTCGTGACAGAGGGCGTCGGTAAAGCGCGTCAAACTCCGAAGGATTATGCCTAGCAGCGGGCGCGAAAGTGGGACGACATAATCGATCTCGCCGCTCGGCTTAAATAGAGTGAGGCTCTTCCGCCAGATGTCGACATTGCGGCCAGGGATAGCATGCAAGTGCTTTGGGTGTATGCCGGATAAAAGGGCGAATAGGTGGAAGTCCACCTCAATCGGGTTCTGCAGAGCCATCGTTGCGCGCCACCAGTCAGGCAGATCCAACTCCGCAATGACACGATGTTTTTTAGATGTTCTCTTTCTCCGCATTCTGGTGAATCCAGGTCAAACCGTTGAAATAAATTGGCCTGTTAGGCGCGGCCATTTTTCGTGCGCTTGGTCTCAGGGATGCAAGGATATGACCACTGAGGGGGCTAAATTCTAGGGATCAGATTTCGGATATGGTCTTCCTGTTCAGATGTTTCGATAGCGTCAGGCCGCGCATTCCGGACAATGCTTATTGCTGCGTCGGGCTGCCTCCCAGTTTCGACAAGAAAGCGCGCGGCGGCGAGACCCGTTCGGCCTAGGCCGCCGCGGCAGTGGAAGACGGCGCGGCCTCCGTCTACTAGCGCCTCCAAAACCTCTTGTCTGACGGTTGGCCATGCGAACTCGAATCGCTCGTCTGGAATGCTGACATCGACGATTGGTAGGTGCCGCCATTCGAGGCCTGCGGCCTTCGCCTCTGCCTCAAGATTGGATACACAGAGCATTGCAAATTCATGCTCTTCCATAAGTGTTATGAGCAAGATGGCGCCCGAACGCTTGATTGCTGCGAGATCTGCTTTCAGGTCGCGATCCCATGGAGCACCGTTGTTGATCGGCGCGGGATTTGGACGCCTATCGGCGTCGCAAGATGCTGAAATTATTAAGTTCGCGGGGGTCAAGATGCGACGCCGATCAACAGTTGAGTTCCGCGACGGGATCCGACACCTTCAAGCCGTTGCCTGATCTGGCGTCACCAACTTTTGCCCATATCTCGCCCTTTGATCGCTATAGGCAGTGTGCGCGGGCTTAAGCCAATCGCGTCTTCCTGCCCATCTCAGATCTGACCTACCGTTCAGAGAACGAAACCGTGACGCTGACCTGCTACATCCAGAAAGAACATGCTGTATGCGCATTACTATCGCCTTTTTTGGGCTTGTCGGCTGTCTCTTGGCGCTGGACGCTTCGGCGGCGTTTCAAGACGCGGTGCCGCTCGGCGGCATGCTGAGCGCCCTCGCGGCGCCGATCGCCGTAATCGGTGCGATTTATGCGATTTGCAATTGGCGGCCAAGCGAAGCTAAGGACGACAACGGCGACGCTGATTAACACCGGAGCCATTCGCTGAGCTTCGACCACCGTCGCCGCCCAGAGACGCTCTTGACGGCGATCGCGACGGCCTTGCGCTGACCAACGAGCACTACCAGACGCTTCCCGCGAGTCACGCCTGTGTAGAGGAGGTTCCGCTGCAACATGGTGAAATGCTGGGTCATGATCGGGATCACGACGGCTGGATATTCCGAACCCTGGCTCTTATGGATGGTCGTGGCATAGGCGGGCACGAGCGTATCGAGTTCGCCAAAGCCATAGGTGACTTCTCGTTCGTCGAATAACGCCGTGAGTTCCCCGGCGTCTGGTTCGATGCTGACGACGTAGCCAATGTCGCCGTTATAGACCTCTTTGTCGTAGTCGTTTTCGATCTGCATGACCTTGTCACCTGGAGCAAAGGTCCAGCCAAAGCGCTCGACCCTGCAATCGCCGGCGGGGTTGAGGGCAGCCTGCAGTTCGATGTTGAGGGAGCGAGCGCCAACGCCGCCACGGTTCATCGGACATAGCACCTGGATATCGCGTATGGGATCGAGGCCGAACCGCTTTGGGATGCGGGATTTAACAAGGTCGACGATCCGCGACACCGCCGTTTCCGGGTCGTCCGCCGGCACGAAGTAGAAGTCGCTGTCGCCTTCCGGCTTAGAGAGATCGGGGATGAAGCCTTGATTGATCTTGTGCGCGCTGGTGATGATCCGACTTTGCGCGGCTTGGCGGAAGACTTCGGTCAATCGCACGACTGGAACCGCGCCGGAGGCGATGACGTCGGCCAGAACTTGACCAGGCCCCACCGACGGCAACTGGTCGATGTCGCCGACAATCAGCAAGGCCGCATGGTCGGGAACGGCTTTCAAAAGAGCCTGCATCAACATGACATCGACCATCGAGGTCTCGTCGACGACGAGCAGATCACAGTCGAGCGTGTTGTCGCTGTTGCGTTTGAATCCCCCATTCGCGGGGTCGGTCTCGAGGAGCCGGTGGATCGTCCTGGCCTCGAATCCCGTCGCCTCGGTCATCCGCTTTGCGGCACGGCCCGTCGGCGCGCAAAGCAGTAGGTTCACGTCCTTCGCCAATAGAACGCGTAGGATCGAATTGACGATGGTTGTCTTCCCAACGCCCGGACCGCCGGTGATCACCAGAACCTTCGACATCAGCGCCAACCGGATGGCGGCCATCTGACTTTCCGCCAACGACAAGCCCGTTTTCTGCTCGATCCAGGGCAACGCCTTTTCAGGGTCGATATATGGCCAGGGCAGTTTTCCGTTCGCCAGACGCTGTAGACGTTCGGCGATCACCTGTTCAGCCCGGTAGAGACCGCCGAGGAAGATGCAGGGCCTATCGCCGACCGTATCCGCGATGACCGCGCCCTCGGCCAGTTCAAGCTTGAGCGCCGTCAGCACCAGGTCCTCAGGAACCTCCAGCAGCTCAACGGCGAGCGGCGCCAACTCGTCCGTTGGCAAGCCGCAGTGGCCATTGTCCATCGCCTCGGTCAACGCATAGGAAATGCCGGCGCGAACCCGGATCGTCGCCGTCTTTTCAATGCCGAGCTTCATCGCAATGGCGTCGGCGGTCTTGAAGCCAATGCCACGAATGTCACGCGCTAACCGATAGGGGTTTTCGGTCATGACCTGCACAGCGTCGGCGCCGTAGGTCTTGAAGATCCTGACCGCCCGCGCCGTGCCGACGCCGTGGCTGTGCAGAAAGACCATGATCTCCCGCACGATCTTCTGCTCCGCCCAGGCGTCGGTGATCCGCTTGGCGCGAACGAGGCCAATACCGGTCACTTCGCGCAGACGCTCAGGTTCCGCCTCGATGATGTCGAACACCTTCTCCCCGAAAGCCTTCACCATCTTTTTCGCATAGACGGGACCAATGCCACGGATCATGCCGGAACCAAGGTACTTCTCGATGCCGTCAACGGATGTCGGCGCCGAGGTGCGCATAAAGCGCGCCTTGAATTGCTGGCCATGGTTACGGTCATTCACCCATTCGCCGCTAGCGGTGATCCACTCGCCGGCAGAGATTGTGGCGGCATGGCCGATCACCGTCACCAGATCACGATGGCCGCGCGCCTTGATCCGAAGAACGCAAAAGCCGTTCTCGGCATTGTGAAATGTGACGCGCTCAGCGAGGCCAGCGAGAACCTCCTGGCCCGAAGGGTCTTGCTGAGGCCTCGCCTGAGCGTTCACGAGACGCCGAGGCCCCTGGCCGTCAGCAAGTCCTTGATGATGGCGAATCGCTCCGCCTGCCTGGCAGTCTCCAAGGGGTCTTCCTGGATCAGCTCATCGTCGTCCGCTTCCGCGGTAATGCGGTCATGCATTTCCCGTTCAATCCGCGCGATCTCTGCCCGTATTTCCTCCGGCGTGAACATAAGCCTCACCTTGGATACGAACTGCGGCAGGGCGCGTGCGAATTCCGGACGGTCAGCGGCGGCGCTTGCGTAATTTAGGAGCTTTTCTGCCACCAGATAATCGAACGCCGCCTTCAGGCCATACCGCACTTTAATGCGCTCGGCAGCGTTACATTGTTCGATCCAGGCTTTGTGCATTTGTCCAACCCTTATAGGCAGCGCACCGCGTTAAACAGGATGCTTCAGATCGAATGCGGCGGCCACCAAAACAGCGTCACAGCCATCCCTTCGCGCTGAAGGGCGCTAGATCCACGCCCGGAGGGGCATACCATCCCCCTGCGGCATAGCGAGCGCCGAGCTTTTGCGCGGCCGCCTTGTTGCCATAGGGGATCACGAGCGGCGTGTTTGCTCCAACTCTCTGCGTGTTGTTCGACGTTCCTTGGCTATTGCTCGGCGTCGCACCTGGGATCAAATCAATCTCGGGAGAGACCGCAGTCGAATCGGCTTTGAGTTCCTCACGAACGCCGGCGCCCTTTTTCCGAGAAGCCTTCTTGGCAACTGCGACCTGCGCCGTCACCGCCGCTGTTGAACCGTGATCGCCGGTGATTTTGTCGCTTGTTTTCCGTGGCGCGTGTTCTTCGAGAAAGGCGCGGCAGATAGATCCCGACTTCGTATAGCCTCGTGGGGGCTTGATGCGCTTTTGACGGGCGATGCTGTCGGCAAATCGCTTCATCGCGGCGGTTGGCGGGCGGTCCCCCGCCGCTGAGGCGTTCCCCGCCCCGAATAATGGCGCCGCATCTGCCGGAGTGCCGTCTTTGAGTTTGCCGATGATTCGCTGGGCGACATCACAGACGGCGTCGATCGCCCCAACCATTTCCTGCGTTCCGACAAGGACGTCGTCGAGCAGGCATTCAAGCTCGGCCGTAACGCCCGGATCGACCAACGCAGGGTCAGCTTGTTTTAAAACGCCGAACAACTGCAACCCGATCTCGGTGGGTTCGATGGTTTTGCCCTTGCCGACCAGGAAGTCTTGCCGTTTCAGCCCGCCTATAATCTCCGCGCGGGTCGCCGGCGTGCCAATGCCCTTTGCTTCCTTCAAGCGGTCTCGCAAAGCATCGTCATCGACGAAACGCCAGGCGTTCTGCATCGCCTCGATCAGAGTGCCTTCGGTGTAGCGCGGAGGCGGACGCGTTTCCTTGTCCTCGATCTTGGGGTCGAACAGATGCGCGATCTCACCATTGAGCATCACAGGCAGCAATTGCGCATCATCGCCTTTCTCGTCGGCCGGCCGCCAGTCCGGGAAGGCAGCGCGCCAACCGAGATCAATGGGCTGGCGACCCGTGGCCTTGAAAGGAAAGCCTCGTACATCGAGCGTCGCGGTGGTTTGCCGGTAGCGGAAGTCAGGCATGACGGCAGCGAGATACGCGCGCGCAATGACGTCAAACAGCTTCTTCTCGTCGATTGATAGCCGTGGCCAAACCGTTCGCAGATCATCGACCGTGTTGACGTTGGGGATGACAGCATGATGGCTGGCCCCAACCAGCCCCTTGTCATGGAAAGCGCCCGTCGCGCCTTTACGAATGACTGGCGGCGCCGGCACGGGGATGGCGGCGAAAGCTTTACCGACCTGAAGTCCGGCCACGATCTTCGGCACATCGGAGATCAGGCTCTCCGGCAGATAGCGGACTTCGGCGCGGGGATAGGTGATGATCTTTTTGCCCTGCCCGTCATAGAGTTCCTGCGCAACATCCAACGTCTTGGCAGCGGTCCAACCGAACCTGGAAGAACAGTATTTTTGAAGCGAAGGGAGATCATGGAGTTTAGGCGGCCCACGCCGCTTATCCTCAACACGCACGCTCAGCGGACCTTCAAAGTCCTGTGCCGCCTCAACGACGCTTTCCGCAATCTCGCGCTTAAGAATGCGCTCCTGCGGAGCATGCCGCATCTGAAATTGACCGCCGGCGACTTTTGCCGCGACGACAATCTCAAAATAGGTCTGAGCCACGAAGTCACGAATTTCCAGCTCGCGTCTGCACACGATCGCCAGCGTTGGCGTCTTCACGCGGCCAACGCCAATCACGCCCCGCCTGCCTTGGCCAAGGATTACAGTCGCGGTTCGTGTCAGCGAGAGATTGTAGATCTGATCTGCCTGCCGGCGCGCGACGGCCGCTGCATAAAGCCGGCCATAGTCTGAATTCGGTTTTGCCTGGCTGAAGGCGCTTCGAATGCTCTGGGCGTCCTGAGCGGTAAAGAGCACCCGCATGACCTCGCCGCGGTACTTGTAATGCTCAAGAATCTCCTGACCTATGAGTTGTCCCTCACGATCACAATCAGTGGCGAGCCAGACGCGTTTGGCGGTGCGCAAAGCTCCACGAATAGCTTTGAGCTTGGCGGCCTTATTGCCGCCGGTCGCTGGCCGCGTGCCGTATAGCCCGTCCGGGCGCAGCAAAATCGGCGACCATCGTTTCCATTCCGGAACGACTTCCTCCGGTTCAAGCAGATCGAACAAATGTCCTTCGGCGGGAAGCACATCGCCAAAACGAGAGCCTACCGCGGCGCGGACGTCTTTCGCTTGGCTAGTCTTCTCGGTGATGACGATTTGATCGGCCATCAGGGCTCGTTCGGGCAGGGGGCTGAAAGGCTACACGGAAAAAGAACTTAAGGTGAATATCTTGGCCGTGCAAGCCGCGAGGGTCGACGCCTTTGGCTCCGGGGCTGATCTCACCGAGCTTTGGACCCGGCGGGACCGATCTGCCGACTTTCGTCGACTTCATCAACATCGCCAGTCTCGCCGTGGACCTCCTCTCTGATGACCCTTTCGGTGATTTCTGCGAGGTAGGCGGTCAGCGCGGCATTCAATTCCTCGAACTCGGGCCAAAGCACGCGCTCGAGAAAACTATTCGGCCCTTTTACGATAATGCTTTGGCGATGCATGCGTCTGTACCGGAACGGGCGAAGGCCATAGCGTCGGCAAAGCGCGATAAAGAGTTGGCGCGACCATCCGTCCGAGATCGAAAACTTCATCTCGATCTCTGTTTCCTTGCCAACCGCCTCCTTGAGGCGCGCACGGATTCTATCTCCAGCAGCGCCCGCCGCCGCCTTTTCTCCTTCGGTCGCCGCGCCGGCAAACAAACTTTCAATCTTTCGCAGCTTCGCGCGCAGAGCCTGCTCAGGCGTCATGTCTCAGCCTCGTCGCTAATCGTAATCAACCCAGGTTCCCTTCATCCCGGCTCAACCAGTTTAAAGATCGCCGCGGACATCCGCTCTTGCTCCGCAAGCAGAGTATCGAAGAGCGCCCGCTCGTGGATATAGACGCCGTCAATTCCCGGCACGGTATGGTCCAGGAGGAGGCGGGCGTTGATCTGGTCGATACCGACGCGCTGGGCGATGGTGCGGTATGTGTGCCGGAGGATATGCCCGGTCTCGCTGGGCAGCGTTTTCTCTCGCCAAACTTGGGTGGCGATGACCTCGCCAGTTTTGCTCGACCGGCTCGGGAAAACCCAGGGTGCGTCCGGGAAAAGCACCTCACTCGCGGTCATTATGCGCTGCACGAGGTCCACCATCGGCTCGGATAGCGGCAGATCGAACGAACGCCCTGACTTCATCCGCGGTATCGAGATCGCCTGATCGTGGAGCCGGACCCAATCGCGTTGCAGCGATACGAGTGTCCCCGGGCGTAGGCCCGATAGTAGTCCGAGCATGTGCATGTCGCGGCGAAGGGGATTTTGCAGAGCCTGAATTCGGCGCCCCCACTCCTGCAGGTCTTCCGGCATGATGACGCGATTGCTCGCGCGTTCCTTGTTGAAGGTGACGGCCACGACCGGGTTTCCGGGGAGGGCGTCAGGATTATCGACGACCTTCAAGGCGAAGTTGTAGGCCGCCCGGAAGTCCTTAAGCGCCTGGTTGCCGGCCCTTGGGCCATGGGCGCGGGTTACCCGCGCATGCGCCTCGCGCGCCATCGAACGCTTCACTTCGCCAATCGAGATATCCGCCCACTTGGGCAAATAGCGTTGGAACCGCTTGAGCGTGTCCGCGATCGTGGTCTCGGAGCACTCTCGGGCCCGCATGTCAGCCGCATACTCGTCGTACATGCGCCGAACGGTCCACGCGCCCGCGTCGGCGCCGGGGGCGTCCGGAGGCGCGTTTGGATCGATGCCGCGCTTGATTTGATCGATGATTCGAGCCGCATGAGCCCGAGCTTCCTCAAGCGTCATTGCATCGGCCGAGCCCAGGGTGTGGCGGACGGTTTTAAGGAGCGTCTGCCGCCCACGCTGACCCTGCCAAAGATCCCGCTGCACCTTGTAGGACTTGCTACGCTTGTTCACGGCGACCATCAGGCCGACGACCTTCGTATCGCGAACAGTGATCGCCTTTCCGTCATACCGGAGCTTTTGCACGGCGGCTTCAGTCAGTCGTTCGGGCATCTTCGACCTTCCCATTTTGCGAACCGTCTATCAAACTCTTTCCGAACCGTTTTCGAACCGGGAGAGGAGAGGGCTAGATAGGGCTTCTAAGGGGAAGTATAGCCGAAAAACGGCTAATTACCTTGCTTTAATAGGGCTCTAGAGGGCGTAAAAGGGTCGCGGTATAGAGACTTCTAAGCGCGATGTCGCAGGTTCGAGCCCTGCCGGGGTCGCCAGCAGCCTTGCCGCATTGCCGCTCGTCAGGCCGCGAGGCCTTCCGCCGCTGGGACAAGCGGCGAGTCTGTATCGATCCGCTCGCCGCCCAACAGGCAGAATGTCGGCTGCAGCAGCGTCTCCGCGATCATTTCGGCGCCGGTGTTGTCGGTCAGGCGGAAGCGTCCGGTCAGCGGGTCCAGCACGGAGATATCGGCGGCGGCGCCGGGCGTGAGCGCGCCCAGCGTCCCTTCGGCGCCCAGCATTGCGGCCGGGTTCGTCGTGACCGTCGCGACGACCTCCGGCAGGGTCATGCCCAGCGCCAGAAGTTCGCTCATGGCGATGGCGAGGCTGAAGGGCGCCGCGCCGAAGAAGGGGTTTTCCTCCCGCTCGCCGGCGCCGAATTTGCCTTGCGGCTTGCGCACATTGAGGCCGTGCAGATCGGCCCCCAGGGTGTGCGGTCGGATGCCGGCGTCGATGACGCGCTTCGCCATGTCGAAACTGAAATGGGAGCCGTGGCCGATATCGACCTTGACGCCGCGCTCCAGGGCTTCCCAGACGACCGGATGCACCTGGCCGGTCTCGGCGCTGACAAACCCGCCGGGATGGCGGGTAAACGGATGGGCGAGGATATCGCCGGCCTCCATCAGGGGGACGAGAGCGCTGACGACCGCGTCGGCGTCGACGGTCTGAGAATCCTGGGTCGGCCACAACTGGCCGAGATGGATATAGAGCGGCAAGCCAGCCGCGCGCGAAATCTCCTTGCCCAGCTTGATGACCTCGAGGCCCCAGCGCGAGGCGCCGCCGATTTCGGCATGGGCCTTGATGCCCCGGACGATATCGGCATTCTCCCCGGCGGCGCGGACGGTATGGGCGACGTTGACGCCTGTCGGACCGTAAAGCTCGGGGTAGAGATGCCCCTCGAGCCCGCCGACGAGATAGCAACTGATGAAGCAGTAAACGCGCGTCCGGGATGGCTTGACGATATATTCCCGGAAGCCCGGGATCGTCATGCAGCTTGGGCCGCCCTGGTCGATCACTGTCGTGACCGCAGACCGGACGCCTACCATGTCGGGGTTCAGGCCGAACTTGCCGGTGACATGCTCATAGACATGGGCATGGGTATCGATCAGCCCCGGCAGCACCAGCTTGCCCGCGACGTCGATGGTCTCGACGGCGCGCTCCGCCGAAATGTTCGGCTCCACCGCCGCGATCTGCCCGCCAGCGACGGCGACATCGAAGACGCCGTCCCGCCCGGACGCCGGATCGACCACCCGCCCGCCTTTCAGGACCGTGTCGAACCTGATTGCTTCAACTGACATCGCGCTGCCCCTTCATTGTGTCCATCGGAAGCGTAACGCGCCGCGGCGCGTCGCGCACTGCTCAAAGTCCCATATAGGCTTCGCGGATCGCGGGATCGTCCGCCAGGTCCGCCGTCGCGCCGAATTTTACGACCCGGCCCATATCGACCACGAATGCCGTCGCGGCCAGGTCGAACGCCGTCATGACGTCCTGTTCGACCAGGAGGATCGTGATGCCGCCCGCGTTGATATCGACCAGCGCCGCGCTCAAGCGGTCGACGGCTTTCGGCGCCAGCCCAAGCGACAACTCGTCGATCAGCAGCAGTTTCGGCCGGGACATGATGCCCCGTCCGATCGCGCACATTTGCTGCTCGCCGCCGGAGAGCGTCGTGGCGTCCTGCTTCCGCCGCTCTTTCAGGATTGGAAAGGTGGCATAGACGAACTCCAGGTCGGACATGATGCCATCGTCATGGCGGGTATAGGCGCCCAGCAGCAGGTTGTCCTGCACGGTCAGGCCCTTGAACAAGCGCCGGCCTTCCGGCACATGCACAATCCCGGCCGCCAGGGCCGCGTCCGGCTCGACGCCCGTCACGTCCGCGCCGGCGAACCGCACGCTGCCGGATTTGGTTTTGACCAGGCCCGAGAGCGTCCGCAGGAATGTCGTCTTGCCGGCGCCGTTCGAGCCGACGATGCAGGTGATCGAACCGGCCTCGACCGTCAGATCGAGGCCCCAAAGCACCTGAACGTCCCCGTAGCCGGATTCAAGGGCTTCCACGGCGAGCAATGTGCTCATGACTGCGCGCCCTGCCGACGCTTGGCGAACCGGTCGCCAAGATAAGCCTCGATCACCCGTTCGTCCTCCAGGATATCCTCAGGCGCGCCTTCCGCCGTCAACTCGCCGTGATGCAGGACCAGAATGCGCTGGCTCAAACCCAGCACGACCTTCATCAGATGCTCGATGATGATGATGGTGACGCCCTGGGCGGCGATCTCCCGGATCAGCCTGAGCGCCTCGTCGATCTCGGAGAGATTGAGGCCGGCGTTCACTTCGTCCAGCAGCAGCATCCGCGGCCGCATCGCGAGGGATTTCGCCAATTCCAGGCGCTTCCGATTGGGCAGGGTCAACGTGCTGGCGGGCGCGTCGACCAGCTTGCCGAGGCCGACGAAATTCAGGTGGGCTTCCGCCGCATCCATCGCCGCCCGGCGGCTGATGGCCTTGCCGGCGAAGAGCGCGCCAGCGGCGACGTTCTCCCTGACCGTCATCGATGGGAAGGGCTGGACGATCTGGAACGTGCGCGACAGGCCGCGCCGGGCGGCCTGGTAGGGCTTCTGGTTGGTGACGCGCTCGCCCATGAAGTGGATTTCGCCGCCGGTCGCGCGATGGGCGCCGGTGATGACGTTGACCAGCGTCGTCTTGCCTGCGCCGTTCGGGCCGATCAGGCCGACGATCTCGCCAGCTTCGATCCTGGCGCTGACGTTCTGGACAGCGCGGACGCCGCCGAAATGGCGGGAGACGTTGGTAAGTTCTAGCAAGGGCGCGCTCATTCCGCCGCCGCCTTCGCTTCGGACTTGGCGTCGCCGCCGGCTCTGAAGCGGCCGAGGATCTGCGGCCAGCGCAACTTCAGCAGGCCGCCCGGCAGGAAGAACACCAGGATCACGATGATGACCCCCAGCACCCCGTGATGCAGCTCCAGGAAGTTCGACCAGATCAGCTCCTCCATCGCCATGAAGGCGACGACGCCGACCAGCGGCCCGTAAGCGCCGCCGGCGCCGCCGAGCAGCACCATCACCGGCACCTTCAACGTCAGCAGGATCGAGAAGACGTCCGTCGGGTCGATATAGGCGACCCAGGAGGCATAGATGGCGCCGGCGAGGCCGCAGAAGATCGCCGACAGCACGAACGCCGCCGTCTTGTAGGCGTTGACGTCGACGCCCAACATATTGGCAGCGTCCTCGTTCTGCTGAATGCAGCGCAAGCCGAAGCCCAAACGGCCGCGATCGACTGCGAGGGTCGTGAGGAAAGCGGCCGCCGCGACGGCCAGCATCGCGTACAGGAAGACCATGCCGGCGAAATCCGGCCCGCCGCGCAGGATCGGCACGTTCAGGCCCATGCCGCCGCCGGTGAAGTCCGCGAAGATCGACGCCAGGAGGCGCATGATCTCGACGATCGCGATGGAGCCGACGGCGAAATAGTGGCCCTTCAGCCGGAGCAGCGTCGGCCCCAGCGCCGCTGCGAAGATCGCGCACCCAAGGCCCGCGCCGAGCCAGGCGAGCGGCATCGGCGTCCCGGCGTTCTGCAGCAACGCCCCGACATAGGCGCCGAGGCCGTAGAACGCGGCGGTCGCGAAGGAAGGGTATCCGGCATAGCCGCCGATGAAGTTCCAGCCTAGCGCCAGCGCCGAGAACAGGCACAGGAACGTCGCGAGACGCACAAGGTAATTGTCGCCGATGAAGGGCAGGGCGATCAGGACCGCGACGACGCCGAGGACGATCGTCAGGCCAAGGTTCTTGCCGCCGATGAACGCGCTCATTCGTAACCTGCTTTGCCCAGAAGGCCGGTTGGTTTGAAGATCAGCAGCGCCAGCATCACGACGAAACCGGCGAGTACGGCTTCCTGCGGGCCGATCAGGGCGCCGGCCATGCTTTCGATCAGGCCAAGCGCCAGGCCGCCGACCAGGGCGCCGGGCACGCTGCCGAGCCCGCCGATGACGCAGACGATGAAGGCCTTCCCCAGAAACAGCCCGGTCATCGCCGGCGAAAACGGAAAGACGACCGACATCAAGCTGCCCGCAGCCCCGGCCATGCAGGCGCCGATGCCGAAGGTGATGGCGTAGATCTGGGGCACGCGCACGCCCATCAGAGCCGCCGCGTCCCGGTCCATCCGGACAGCGACGATCGCGCGCCCGATTCGGGAGCCGCGCAGCACCTGAAAGAGCATCGCCGTCAGCGCGACCGCGAGCGCCATGGCGGCGATCCGGTCGAGCGGCAGCGTCGCGCCGAGGATATCGATCCGCCCCATGTCGAGCGCGAGGCGCCGCGGGGTCGCGGAGAAGCCCAGCACCATGGCGTTATAGAGGATCATGTCGAGGCCGAAGGTCAGCACCAGCGTGATCAGCACCGGACTGGACACCACCCGGTTGATGACGCCGCGCTGGATGACATAGCCGAGGCCGAACAGCGCCGCCGCGATGAAGGGCAGACTGAGGAAGGGATGCGCGCCGAATGCGGCATGGGCGAAGAACGCCAGATAGGCCCCCAGGATGATGAAGGACCCATGCAGCATGTTGATAATGTTCAGGACGCCCCACACCAGGGAGAACCCGACGGCGATGCAGGCATACAAGCCGCCGAGCACGAGGCCGTTCAGAAGCGTTTGAACGTCCATGGGTCAGTTCGCTCCGGCGGCTGGCATGGCGCGGCGGGCGGAGGACCGCATACCGGCGGTCTTCGCGGGCCTGTCGGAAGGGCGTGACGGCGCTGGCGCCATGGTGGGGTTCTCTCCGGGTCTGCTGCGAAGCGGATAACGCGGCGAGGCGCGCTCCCCGGACTGGCCGCCCGGAGAACGCGCCTTGCCGCAGGGATCAGAAGGCTTTCAGCTCCGCCTGCTTGATCGCTTCCGGGAACAGCACGACGACCGTGCCGTCTTGCACCTGGATGATCGGCAGGTCGCGGCCGCCGTTCATGCCGTTCGCGCCGAAGTCGATCGGTCCGTAGAATGTCGTGATCGACACGTCGCGGAGGGCGGCGCGGACCTTGTCCGGGTCGATCGATCCGGCGTTCTCGATGGCCGCCTGCAGCGCGACGAGGGCGGCCGCGGACGACGCATGGACGTAGTCCGGGTCGGAGCCTTCCCTGGCGACGAAGGCGTCGTAGAAGGCCTTGGTCGAGCCAAAAACATCGGACGATTGATAGGTCGTCGCATGATGCCACCAGCTCGCCGAGTTGACGCCGTCCGCGAGCGGGCCCAAGGCGTCGACGAATTCCTTGTAGGCGGGGCCGGTGATCATCGTGACGATCTTGGCCGTCAGCCCAAGGTCCGCCATCTGCTTCCGGAGCAGGATCAGGTCCTGCGTATAGCCGGTCACATAAATCCAGTCGGCGTTGGCGGCCTTGATCGCGCTCAAGGTCGCGGAATGGTCGAGCGTGCCGACGGAATAGCGCTGGTCGTAGACGACGCTGTAGCCGAAGTTCGGCGCGCCTTCGACCAGGGCCTTCGCCATGGCGTTCGGGAACACGTCTTCCCGGCCGAGGACCGCCACGGTCTTCGTGTCGGGCATCTTCGCCTTGAAAAGCTTCAACATATTGTCCGTCAGGCCGGTATTCGGCGCGAGGGTGCCGAACAGGTTCTGGAACCCCTGGTCGTAGACCGATTCCGAAGACGCGACGGACGCCATGATCGGCACGCCGTAGCGTTCGGCGACGCCGGCGGCGATCTTGGTATGGCCGGAGCCGAAGGGCGCGGTGATGAAATTCACCTTGTCGGAGGTGATCAGTTTCTCCGTCAACTGGCCGGCGCGCTTGCCGTCGGTCTGATAGTCGTAGACCACAAGTTCGACCGGCATCATCGTGTCGCCGACCTTGATGCCGCCGGCGGCGTTCACCCGTTCCAACCACATGTCATAGGCGATCTTCTGCTTCTTGCCCTCGTCCGCCAGACCGCCGGTCAGCGCGAGCGGCGCCCCGATTTTGATAACGTCGGCAAGGGCTTGCGGCGCCCCGGCGCCCATGGCCCCCACGACCGCGGCGGCGCAAGCCAGCCGGCTCCAGTGCTTCCTGAGCCTCAATTGCATCTCCCAACTCCTCATGTCCGGTTCAAGCCTCTCTCGATGCGCAATGCGGTCTGAGCGCCGCAATCGTCAGCATGCTGATGATTGCAAAGCTCGTGCCAACTCCGGTTCCGTTGCGGAAGCGCCGTTTCGGGGCGCCGATTAACGCCGCAAACTGCCGCTATTTGCGTCGCCGCGCCGATAATTAGCCCGCGGATTGGGCGCCTGGCGTTTGGCGCTGCGTCAGTGCGGCGCGACCGCGGCGGCCTGGCTGACGGACCGGTCCTGGTACTGCGCCCACACGGCCTTCAACACGGCGATCGTATCCGGATCGAGATCGCGCTTCGGCAGCGGGTCCATATCCCAGTGCCCATGCCGGTCTTCGCCGCGAACCGGCAGAGCGGAGCGGCGGCCGATGGTCGAGCGGGTCGCGGCCGGCATGTAGAAGAAGGCGAGGCCGATGCGCGGCTCGCCGCTCATGTTGGCGAGCGATCCATGCACCGTGCGCTCGTGATGGATGGAGAACTCCCCGGCCTCCAGCTCCATATAAACCGCCCGGTCGTCCTCGACGCCCTGGATGCTTTGCCCGCGCGCCAGAAGGTTCTGGGGATCGTAGGTTTCCTCATGGGTCCGGTCCGGACCGATATGGGAGCCGGGCAGAACCCGAAGGCAGCCGTTCTGTTTGGTGCTCGGCGTGAACGCGACCCAGACCGTCACTTCGTCATGGGGGTCGAGGCCGTAATAGGCGCTGTCCTGGTGCCAGGACACGAAGCGCGTGTCGTTGGCGCGCTTGGCGAAGAGCGAGGAGCCGAACAACAGGATGTCGGGTCCGATCAGGGATTCGACCGCATCGAGGATCGCCTTGTTCTTCGCGAGCTCGATCATCCACGGCGCCGCGATATGCGCCTTGATCTTAAAATAGCGTTGCGGGTCCTCGCCCAGGATCGTCTCGTATTCGGCGATCTTGGCGGCGCATCCGGCCGCAGCTTCGGCGGACATGGCCCGGTAGGGCGAGAGATGCCCCTCGCTTTGGAACCGGGCGACTTCGGCCGCGGTCAATGAACCTGCCATCGTGCTTCTCCCATTGCTTGACGATGGATCTACTTGCCGGCGAAGGCTTTGATATCGGCCTGTTTCACGGCCTCCGGGAAGACGATGACCGGGGCGCCGCCCTGAATCTGGATCAGGGGATATGCGCGGGCGGAATTCATGCCGTCCGACCTGAACTTGATCGGGCCATAGAAGGTGACCGCGTCCATGGATCGCAGGGCCGCCCGGACCTTGTCCCGGTCGATGGAGCCGGCGGACTCGATCGCCATCTGCAGAGCGACGAGGGCGGCGGCCGACGATGCATGCACATAGTCCGGCTCGGCCCCGCCGGTCTTGGCGACGATCGCGTCATAGAAAGCCTTGGTGGAGCCGAACACGTCCGTGCTTTGGTAATCGGTGCCCCAATGCCACCAGGTCGCCGAGGTGACGCCTTCCGCCAGCGGCCCCAGGGCGTCGATGAACTCCCGGTAGACCGGGCCGGTAATCATCGTGACGATGGGCGCTTCAAGCCCGATATCCGCCATCTGCTTGCGCACCAGGATCAGGTCCTGGGAATAGCCCGTGACGTAGATCCAGTCCGGCGCGCCTGCCTTGATCGCCGCCAGGCTGGAGGAATGGTCGATGGCGTCGATGGGGTAGGTCCCGGCATAGACGACCTCAAGCCCGGCCGCCGGCGCCTTGTCGGCCATCAGCTTGGCCATCAGGTTCGGGAAGACGTCCTCGCGGCCGAGCACCGCGACGCGCTTGACGCCTGGAATGGCCTTCTGGAATTCCGCGATCATCACGTCGATCAGCCCGCCGCTTGGGGCGAGGGTCCCGAACAGGTTCGTGTAGCCCTGATCGTGGACAGGCTCCGACGACGCGACCGCGATGATCGGAACATTGTAGCGCTCGGCGACGCCGGCCGTGATCTTGGTATGGCCGGACCCGAAGGGCGCCGTCAGGAAATCGACCTTGTCGTCGACAATCAGCTTTTCGGCCAGTTGCGCCGCTTTCTTGCCGTCCGTCTGGTAGTCGTAGGTGATCAGCTCGACGTCATACATCTTGTCGCCGACCTTGATGCCGCCGGCCGCCTTGACCTTCTCCAGCCAGACTTCATACGCCAGCGCCTGTTTCGTGCCGGAAGAGGCGAGGGCGCCGCTCAGCGCCAGCGGCGCGCCGATCCTGACAGTCTCCGCATGGCTTTCAGCGCCCATGCCGATCGCCAGAAGGGCGGCGCCAAGGCTCATGGCGATCCGCTTCAATCCGATTGGAACTGCTTGCATCGCTTCGGTCTCCCACGTATTCCGGTTTTTCGGGCGGCGCTGGCGACCGGTTGATCGTCAGCATGCTTGCGATTGGTCCTCACGACGATTGAGAGCAAGGGACATGCCAACCGGGGGAACGGCGGAAAACCGGGCTTCGGGCAGGCGAAGCGCTGCCGCGGACGCCCATTTTTAGCGCAGTCATGCCGCAAAATTAGGAGCAGGAGCCCAGATGTCAGGAACGGACCGGCCCGCCAGCGCCGCGAATTTTGTCGAAACGACGGCGGGCTACTGGCAGGAGATCGAGCCCGCGCCGCCGACGCCCGAGCAACCGCCCTATCGCTATGGCTATCCAGCCCGATTGCCGGACGGGCGGACGCTCCGCCTGCCGATCCGCGAGCGCCCAGGCGCGCCCGGGCGCGCCGTCGCGTCCTTCATTCCGAACCACGGCTCGTTCGAGGTGATCGACCTGTTGCAGCAGGAAATCACCGCCATGGCGCGGCCGCTCGAGCCTGATGTGATCGTGGCGCTGCCGACCCTGGGCCTGGCGCTTGGCCCCGGCGTCGCGAAGGCGTTGGGCCACCGCCATTATGCGCCGCTCGGGACATCCCGGAAGTTCTGGTATCGGGACGAGCTCTCGGCGCCCGTCACCTCGATCACGACGCCCGACAGCGCGCGCCGGCTGTACCTCGATCCCAATCTCCGCTCCCGGGTCGAGGGCCGGCGGGCGATCCTGGTCGACGACACCATCAGTTCGGGCACGACGATCCTCGCGGCCGCCGCATTGCTGGAGCGCGCCGGCGCAGAGATCGTCGGCCTCGCCTTCGCCATGAGCCAGTCCGATGTCTGGCGCCAGGCCCTGGGCGCGACGCGGCCCGATCTGCCGCCCAAGGTGCGGTATGTCTTCCAGTCGCCGCTGCTCAATCTGACAGCGGACGGTTGGGTCCCGGAGGAATCGCAAGCATACTGACGACTGCTTATTCCTTGGGCGCGCCCGCCTGCGTTTCAGGCGCCCGCGCCGGGCATGGGCGGGCGGAACGGGCGCGCGGTCGTGGGTTTCTCGCTGGCACGTCGTTTGCTGAACTGGCTTCAGGGAGATGATGGATGGCTGAGCAAGATTTGAAGACGACCGGCGGCGTCGGCGCCCGGGTCCTCAGGAAGGAAGACGACCGCCTGCTGCGCGGCCGCGGCCAGTTTGTCGGCGATGTGCGCCGCGCCGATATGCTGGACGTCGCCTTCCTGCGCAGCCCCGTCGCCCATGGCCGCATCGTCGCGGTCGGCAAGCCCGACCATGCGGCGGACCTGGTTTTCACGGCGGCGGATCTGGCTGGCGTCCGTCCCATCCGGGCGGACTCGACCCTGCCCGGCTTTCGCGGCTCCGACCAATGGCCGTTGGCGACCGGGAAAGTCCGCCATGTTGGGGAGCCGATCGCCGCTTGCGTCGCGGCCAGCCGCGCCGAAGCCGAGGATCTGGCGGAGGCCGTCCGCCTGGAGATCGAGGAGCTTCCGGCCGTCGTCGACATGCGCCGGGCGCGCGACGCCGCCGCGCCCCTGATCCACGAGCATTGGGCCGAGAACGTCTTTCTGGAAAGCACGGCGGTCGGCGGCGAGCCGTTGGCTCCGCTCAAGGCCGCCGCCGCGGTTTCGGCGACATTGCAGGTCCGGACCGCCCGGCAATCGATGGCGCCGATCGAAGGCCGCGGCACGGTCGCGGAATGGGACGAGCGGCTTGGCATGCTGACCTTCACGACCGGCCAGCAGATGCCCCACGTCATGCGGTCCGGCCTCGCTGGCTGCCTTGGCCTGGAGGAAGGCCAGGTCCGGCTGATCTCCCCGGATGTCGGCGGCGGGTTCGGTTACAAGGGCATTCTGACCCAGGAGGACGTGACGCTCGGCTGGCTCGCCATGCATCTCGGCCGTCCCGTCCGCTGGATCGAGGACCGGCGCGAGCAATTGACGGCGAACGCCAATTGCCGCGAGCACCATTACGATATCTCGGGCTATGCCAGCGCCGAGGGCGATCTTCTGGCGATCGAATGCGCGGCGATTGTCGATGCCGGGGCCTATTCGGCCTATCCGTTCTCCGCCTGCCTGGAGGGCGCGCAAGTCGGCTCGATCCTGCCAGGGCCATACGATTTTCCGGGCTTCAAGTGCGATACCTTCTCGGCCTGCACCAACAAGCCCGGCATTCTCCCCTACCGGGGCGTCGCCCGGACCGGCGTCTGCTTCGCGCTTGAATTGACGATGGACGCGCTGGCCCGTCAGATCGGCATGGAGCCGTCCCAGTTCCGCATCCGGAACCTCGTTCGGCCCGAGCAGATGCCCTTCGACAATATCGTCAAAAAGCATTTCGACAGCGGCGACTATCCCGAAGCGATCCGGCAGGCGGAAGCGGCGATCGATCTCGCCGGCGTCCGCCTCCGTCAGGCGCGGCCGGAAGCCGACGGCCGCCGCATCGGCATCGGGTTCGCGATCTACTGCGAGCAGGCGGCCCATGGGACCAGCGTGTATTCCGGCTGGGGCATTCCGTTCGTGCCCGGCTTCGAGCAGGCGACGGCGCGGCTGACGCCGGATGGCGGCCTGGAAGTTCGGGTCGGCGCCCATTCCCATGGCCAGGGCATGGAAACCTCGCTGGCGCAGGTCGCGAACGAAGTGCTCGGCGTCCCTGTGCCGAAGGTCAGGGTGATCCATGGCGACACGTCGATGACGCCCTATTCCACCGGCACCTGGGGGTCGCGTTGCGGCGTCATGGTCGGCGGCGCCGTCGCGACGGCCTGCGAGGCCTTGGCGGAACGAGCCGTCGCCATCGGCGCGCATCTGCTCCAGGTCCCGGCCGAGGATGCGGCCGTCGTCGATGGCTGCGTTCGAAGCGGCGCTGCGTCGGTTTCCCTCGCCGATATCGCCCATGCCTGGTATCGGCGCCCGCAGGACCTGCCGGGCGACGTCGATCCGGGCGGGCTTGAGGCGACCCAGGGCTATCGGATGGCGCCGAACGATCACGGGACGTTTTCCTACGCCTGTCACGCCTGCGTCGTCGCCGTGGACCCTGGCCTGGGCGCGGTCGAAATCCTGGATTATGTGATCGTCGAGGATGGCGGCACGCTGTTGAACCCGCTCATCGTCGACGGCCAGATCCTCGGCGGCCTCGCCCAGGGCGTCGGCACGGCGCTTTATGAGGAGATGCGGTTCGATGCGTCCGGCCAGCCTCTGGCCTCGACGCTCGCGGACTATCACCTGCCGGGCGCGGCCGAAGTGCCGGATGCGCGGATCATCCACATGATGACGCCCTCGCCCTATTCGCGCTTCGGCCAGAAGGGCCTGGGCGAGGGCGGGGCGATTGCGCCGCCGGCCGCCATCGCCAATGCCGTCAACGATGCGCTCCATCCGCTCGGCGTCCGCATCACGGAAAGCCCGATCACGCCGGAGCGCGTGCTGGACGCCATCGCCGCCGCAAGCAGTCAGACCAAGGAGGCAGCGGAATGAAGGCCGCGCGCTTCGATTATGTCCGCGCGGTCGATGCGGCCGACGCGGTGCGCTGCCTCGGCGCTGGCGGACCGCAGACGAAGATCATCGCAGGCGGCCAGTCTCTCGGCCCGATGCTGAACTTGCGGCTGGCGCGGCCGGACAAGCTGGTCGATATCCGCCGCGCGGCCGACTTGGCTGCCGTCGCGGCGACGGCCGACGCCGTTGTCTATGGCGCCGGCATTACCCATGCGGCGTTCGAGGACAGGCTTGTTCCGGACGCGACGCCCGGCTGGCTCGCGCCGATCGCGCGGGGCATCGCTTATCGGGCGGTCCGGAACAAGGGCACGATCGGCGGCAGCGTCGTCCATGCCGATCCCGCCGCCGACTGGCCGACCGTCCTGCTGGCTTTGGGGGCCGAGGCGTTGACGCTCGGGCCTGCCGGGCCGCGCGCCGCGCCGCTCGCCGACTTTCTGGTCGGGCCGTTTCAGGTCGCGCTTGCCTTCGATCATCTGTTGACGGGCCTCCGTCTGCCGAAGCGCGGGCCGCACGCTAGGTGGGGCTACTGGAAATTCTGCCGGAAAACCGGCGAGTTCGCGAAAGCCGCCGCCGCCGTATTGCACGATCCGGATCGCGGCGAGACGCGGGCGGTCATCGGCGCCGTCGAGCGGACGCCGATCCTCGTGCCGGACGCCGCCGAACTGCTGGCGGACCCGCGCGCCGCGGCGGATATCGTCGCCCGGCTCGCGCCCGAACGCGCGCCGGCCGCGCAGCGGCTGCACGCCGAAGCGCTGGAGCGCGCCGCCCGTCTCGCCCTCGCGCCTCAGGAGATCGCGGCATGACGACGGTTACCCTCACCATCAACGGCTCGGTCGTCACGCGCGAGGTTCAGCCCCGGACCCATCTCGCGGATTTCCTGCGCGAAGACATGCAACTGACCAGCGTGCATCTGGGCTGCGAGCATGGCGTTTGCGGGGCCTGCACCGTGCTGGTCGACGGCGCGCCGCAGCGGACCTGCATCGATTTCGCGGCGGCGGCGGACGGCGTCAGCATCCGGACGATCGAAAGTTTCGACGACGATCCCGTGATGGCGGCGCTCCGCCGGGCGTTCAGCGTGCATCATGGCCTGCAATGCGGCTATTGCACGCCGGGCGTGCTGGCGACCGCCTACGACATCGTCACCCGCCTGCCGGGCGCCGATCCCGCGCGTATTCGCGAAGAACTGGCGGGGAACCTCTGCCGCTGCACCGGCTATGCCGGCATGGTCGCAGCGATCCACGAAGTCGCCGCGAACCCGCCGTCGCGGCCGGCGGATGCGGTCCGGGCCGAGCCGCTCGCTTTTGCCGGCGTCAAGCGAGCGTCGCCTGCCGCCCCAGCCGCAGTCGCCGCGCGCGCCGCGCCCGAAGCCGATAGCGCGCCTTATGCCGCGCCGACGCTTCCGGCGGATGCGGCCGAGATCGCGCTTTCCGAAATCCTGGACCTGCCCGCCGATAAGGCCTGGGCCGTGCTTCGGGATGTCGAGACAGTCGCGGCCTGCCTGCCGGGCGCAACGCTCCAGGCGTTCGATGCTGGCGCAGGCGTCGCGCGGGGCGTGTTCGCCGTCGCGATCGGGCCGATGCGGGCGTCGTTCGAGGGCGCCGCCAAGGTCAGCTTCGACGATGGCGAGCGAACCGGCCGGATCGGCGGCGGCGGCGAGGACAAGTCCAGCCGCACCCGCGCCGACGGCCAGTTGGACTTCGCGCTCAACGCAGTCGATGGCGGGCGCAGCCAGTTGGATATCGCGCTCCGCTACAACGTCCGCGGCGGCCTGGCCCAGTTCTCCAGGGGCGCTGTCGTCGCGGAGGCGGCGAAGCTGCTGATCGGCGAATTTTCAGGCAACCTGGCGAAAGCCGCGGCCGGAGAGGCGGTCGACGCAAGCGCGACCGCCGGCGGCATCGGCTTTGCCCTGAAAGCGCTCAGCGCGCGCATTCGGCGAGCCTTCGGTCTTTGAGGATGCGGCGAAACCGATTAGACCCCCCGGACTTCGCCATCCGATGCGCCGGCTTCCGGCACGGGAGACTGCCAGATGCCGACCGAATTCCGCGCCGCCGACGCCGGCAATCCCTGGCGCGCCCAATCGCTGCTGGCCCGGCCGGGGTTCCTCATCCGACGGCTGCATCAGGTCCATGTGGCGCTGTTCCTGGAGGAATGCGCCGGGCACGACATCACGCCGGTGCAGTACAGCTTGCTGACCGAACTGGCGCAGCGCGGCGAGTGCGAGCAGGCGGAACTGGCGCGGTCGCTTGGCATCGATCGCACCAATATCACCGATGTCGCGGTCCGGCTGGAACGGCGGGGCCTGCTCGATCGGCGCGTCAATCCGGGCGACAAGCGTTCCCGCCTGATTGTCCTGACCCCCGCCGGCGCCGATCTGCTGGAAGCGCTGGATCAATGCGCCGAGCGCGCCCATGCGCGGACCATCGAAGCTTTGCCCCGGCCGGAGCGGGAGGCCTTTCTGCGGGCGCTCTCGATTCTGGTGGAAGCCGGCAATCACATGGGCCGGGCCGCGCTGAAGCTGCGCTGACGCGGCGGGTTGTCCGGGAGGGCGGGCCATCATGACCGAAACCCGACCGACCCCCAGCCCCGCGACTTTGGCTTCGGCCCGGCTGCTCGCGGCGACGGCGCCCATTCTGGCCGGCGCCGGCCGACTGGCCGAGAGCTTGAGCGTGCCGCCGAAGACGCTGCTGCATGCGGGGCCGGCCTATTGGTCCCGGATCGACATTCCCCGGAGCGTCATCAACGCGGCGGCGGCGGCGGCCATGGCGGAAGGCTGGGCCGCCGATCTGGACGAAGGACGGCGCGGCGTGCTGGACGGCGATTTTACGCTCGCCCCGGCGCAGTCCCACGGCCTCGTCGTGCCGCTGGCGTTCGTCGCGGGGCCGTCGACGGCGATTCTGACGGTCGTCTGCCGCGAAACCGGCGCGCTTGGCCGGGCGCCCTTGAACGACGGGCCGCCAGCCGGCGCCGCGCGGTTCGGCGCGCCGACCCAAGCGACGGCCGCGCGCTTGCGGATGCTGGCGGAGGTCGCCGCCCCCGCGCTCGACCGGGCATTCCGTTCGGCGCCGATCGCGCTGGCGCCGATAGCCGCCGCCGCCCTCCGCCAGGGCGACGAGCTGCATGCCAGCGTCGCGGCTGCGAACGCGCAGCTCTCCGATATTCTGGCGCCATTGCTGACCGACGACGCGGTCGCGGCATATCTGGCCTCGGCCGGTCAGTTCTTCCTGAACGTCTGGATGGCGGCCGCCATGGCGATGCTCAATGCTGGCGCCGGCATTCCCGGATCGACCTTGCTCATCGGCGCCGGGGCGAACGGCGTCAGGACCGGCGTCCGCCTGGCCAGCGCGCCCGAGGTCTGGCTGGAGCAAGGGGCCGCCCGACCCGACGGGCCGCGCCTCAACGAGGCCCTGGCGGGCGTCGCGCTTTGCCCGGCGGTCGGCGATAGCGCGGTCATCGAGGCGGCTGGGTTTGGCGCGCTCGCCGCCCGCTTTGCGCCCGCCGTTCAAGCAGCCTTCGCGCCCTTCCAACCGGCCGCGCCGGCCGGAACGGACCTTGGGATCGCGTCCCATCCGGCCTTCGCCGATCTCGGTCTGAAAGTCGGCGTCGACCGGGCCGGACTCCGGCCCGGCGCGCCCTTGCCCGCCCATTTCGCCATGCTCGACGCCGCGGGCGAAGTCGGCCTCGTCGGCCGAGGGCGGCTGGATTTCTGGGCGGCGCCGGACTGACGGACGTTGCCATCTAACATTTCGTGTCGGTCACCTGATCCACGATCCAGTTGTCGAAGGCATGGCAGAGGGTTTCCATGTGGGTGAACTTGGAAGCCGCCTGCACGGGCGTGCGGAAGCCCGACTGCTGCATCTCCACCGCGACATTATCCTCCGGCAGGATCGCGTCCATCCGCTCGTAATAGCGCTCGGCGATGGCATCGAAGTCGTTCCGCTGCGTCGCCGCTTCGGGAAAGAACGAGGCGCCGACGACGCGCACGCTCGCCGGCCCGGTCGGATGCAGCTCGAAGATCCACATGCAGTCGATCGTCCACGCCATCATCGTGCCCGGCAGGATGCAGGGATAATACGTGCCTTGCAGATAGCGGCCGGACAGCGTGCCGATGGGCTCGAAGCCGGTCTGGCCGTTCATCAGGCCGCGGCTGCCTTCATGGGCGGTGAAATGGGTGATGCACTGGCCGCGCATTTCCTCGTGGGTCGAGCGCTTGCGGCTCGAAACCTTCTGCCGGTTCAGCGTCCCGCCATGGATGAAGGGGATGTGGAGCGAATCGTTGAAGTTCTCGAAATGCAGCTTCCAGTTCGCCGCCACGTCCCAGGAAACCCGCCGCGTGCAGACCATGGTCTCCGGACCGTAGCCGGCGCAGTTCTCGGGCAGATCGCCGAGCCAGTCCATCAGGGGCATGGCGCCGTCGTCGAAGGTGACGAACAGGAAGCCGTGCCAGCGCTCCAGGCGGACCGGCAGCAGACCGAGGTCGGCATGGCGGAGGTTGTCGTCCTCGTCGATCAGGGGCGTCGCGAACAGCGCGCCGTCGGTCGCATAGGTCCAGGAATGATAGGGGCAGGAGAAATGCCGGCAATTGCCCGCGCCCGACGCGACCGGCGCCCCCCGGTGGCGGCAGGCATTGTGAAAGGCGCGGATCGTCCCGTCATGGCCATGGACGAGGACAATCGGCATGCCCGTGATTTCATGGGTGAAAAAGTCGCCCGCCGCCGGAATGCTGGAGGCATGGCCGACATAGTTCCACGCCTTCTTGAAGATGCGCTCGACTTCCAGCGCGTAGAATTCCGCGGAGTTGTAGCACCAGTTCGGCAAGGGCGTCGCTTGCTCGACCGGCTTGCGAACGCCGGCATAATGGGCGGGATCGGACATGTCTAAGGCGGAATGCGCGATGTAATTCATGGCGAATCGTCCTTGTTCCTGGGCTGCGTGGGGCGCGGGTTGGGCGGACAGCCTTGCAAGTCTATCGGACGAAAGCGCGCCGATCGATTCTTTTGCGCGGCGAACGGGGCCGCTGGCCTCATGGCGCGGATTTGGCGATGATGGCGGGCGAATCTGGGAAATAACGGTACCGGACGGTACGGTACGGGAATGGCAGGGCCTGGCAGGGTTTGACCGGGTTTGACTGGGACAGGATGGGATCGGACGGGATGAACGGAATGAACGGCGGTCTGGCGTTTTTGCCGATGTACGATGTGGCCGGAACGCGCCCGGCGGCGGCGGCGCTTTGGGGCGCGATCCGGGACGCTTTCCGCGCCGAAGGCATCGCCGCCCCCGATCAGATCGATCGCTCGCCCGCCCGCATGGACGGATGGACGCGGCCGGATCTCGTCCTGGGACAGACCTGCGGCCTCCCCTACATCTCGCGGCTGGCGGAACGGGTGACGCTGCTCGGCGCGCTGGATTACGGGGTCGAAGGCTGCCCGCCGGGATATTATCGAAGCGCCCTGGTCGTGCGCGCCGACGATCCTCGGACAGCGGTCGAGGATTTCTTCGGATCGGCCCTTGCCTTGAACGGCGTCGATTCGCAATCGGGCTACGGCGCCGTGATGAGCCATGTAGCGCCCCTGGCGCAGGCCGGGCGCTTCTTCGGGCGGGCGGTCAAGACCGCTTCCCACGGGGCGTCGATGGAGGCGGTCGCGATGGGCGCCGCCGACATGGCGTCGATCGATGCGGTCACCTGGCGGTTGAGCGTCGGCCGGGAACAGGCGACGGAGCGGCTCCGCGTCCTCGCCCTGACGGACCCGACCCCCGGCCTGCCCTTCATCGCCAGGGCCGGGCAAGCGCTTGAGCCGAGCCGGCGCGCGATCGAGCGGGCGGTCTCGGGCCTCCCCGCGGAGGCGGCGGAAGTCTTCGGCATCCAGGGCTTCGTGCGTTTCGAACGGGCCGACTATGCCGTCATCGCGGACCGGCTGAAGGCGGCTCTCGCGGTCGTTGACCTGCCGCCGTTCGAAGCGGCGGAATAGCCCGCGCCCTCAAAGCTTGAAAGGATCGACGCATGCCGATGGCGCAGCTCGCGGGCGGGGACATCAATTACAGCCGGTCAGGCGCCGGCGCGCCGCTGGTCCTGCTGCTGCCGCAAAGCAGCGGACCGGTCGGCGTCGCGCCCTTCGTCGCTGCCCTCGCCGAGCGGTTCTCGGTCGTCTGCTACGATCAGCGCGGCACGGGCCGGAGCGCGCCGCCCACGTCCGGCGACGGCTACGCGATGACGGATCGCGCCCGGGAAGTCGCGGAGCTCATGGATGCGCTGGAGCTGCCGCGGGCGCATGTGTTCGGCAATTCGACCGGCTGCGGCATCGGCCTGGCCTTCGCCGCCGCCTATCCCGACCGGGTCGAGCGCATGGTCCTGGCGGCGCCCTGGTCCCATGGCGACCCCTACCTGACGACGATGCAGCGCCTCCGGATCGCGGCCGCAGAGGCGCTCGACGCGGCGAGCTACGCCCGCTTCAACGCAAGTCTGCTCTACCCGCCAAGCTATCGCCGCAAGCATGAGGCAGGCTTCGCCCGGCAAGCGGCGGAAGCGTCGCCGCCGGACGCCCGGCAATTCGCGAAGCGCCTCGAAGCGATCCTGGCGTTCGATGCCCGCCCGCTGACCCCAAGCATCGCTTGCCCCGTGCTGGCGCTGACGGCGGAGGACGATCAACTGATGCCGACCTGGTTCGGCCGCGAGATCGCAAACGGCCTCGCCAATGGCAAATATGTCGAGCTGCAGGGCGGCGGCCACATGCTGCCCGAGACCCGCACGGCGGAACTGGCCGGCCTCGTGACGGATTTCCTGGCGGGCGGCGGCTAACGCTGACGTGCGGCGGACGACGGCCAGATCCGCTTGAACTTCTGGTAGACCAGCGGCCCCTGGTTCAGCGGCGGATATTTCGCCGGGTTGTCCGGTCCCTGACAGGTTGGGAGGCACTCGATCACGGCGTCATAGTCGGCGTTGACGAAATACGGCAACGACAACCGGTCGCGGCCCGAACGATTGATCACTCGATGCGGCGTCGAGACGAACCGGTCATTGGTCCAGCGCATGATGCTATCGCCGATATTCACAACGAATGCGCCTGGAATCGGCACGGCCGGGACCCAGGCGCCGTCGCGGTTCTGCACTTCCAGCCCGCCATTGGCGTCCTGGGCCAGAATGGTGAAGGCGCCGGTATCGGTATGGGGGCTGACGCCCTGGGCCTCGACGGCGCTTTGGGGCGCCTGCGCCGGATAATGCATCAGCCGGAGCTGCGATATCGGCTTCCGGAATTTCGAGAGCAGCATGTCGTCGGGCACGGTGAGGGCGGCCGCGAAGGCGCGGAGCATCCGCTCGCTCAGCGTCGCCAACGCAGCCATGTAGTCCAGCACGGTTTCGCGGAAGCCGGGCATGCCGGCCGGCCAGAGGTTCGCCCCATGCAAGGGCTTTCCCGCCAGCACATCGGGATCGTCGGCAGCCAGTTCCGGCATCGCCTGAAAGGCCTCGACCAGGTCGCCGGCGCGTTCCGTGCTGTCGCCGAAGCCGCCGATGGGCAGATATCCGCGAAAATGCGGCGAATGGGCGAGCGAGATCGCCATCTTCTCGGCATCGGTGCGCGCGAAGAAGGCCTTAGAGGCCTCGAACGTCCGGTCGATTAAGGCCTGGGGGGTCCCATGGCCCGTGATGTAGAGGAAGCCGCTTTGCTCGGCCGCGGCCGCGATCTCGCGGGCGACTTTCTGGAAGCCGGCCGCGTCGCCATCGGCCGTCGGCGACAGATCGACGACCGGAATATGCATCGCATCGACTGCCATGGACCTACGCGCTCCTTCAAAATCGAACGAGAATGCGCCGGGTCGGCGCCGCCGAACCGTCAAGCAACAATATATCAAAGCGGCGCGCGCCCGTCGCGCGACGAAATGGCTCGAAGCGCGCATTCGATGCTTGTCAGGCGCATGCTGCGGCGCCACGATCGAAGGCGCCTGATCGACCCTCGATCCACGCCCGGGAGATGCAAGCGTCATGCGCGATTTTTCAGCTAGGGATCTGCAGCTCGGCGACTATCACCACACCTTCACGGCGGTCGGCCGCTGCCCGCGCACCGGCCGCTTCGGCATCGCCGTCGCGACCGGGGAAATGGGCGTCGGCGGGCGGGTGCCCTTCATTTCGGCCAATATCGGCGCCGTCGCGACCCAGGCCTATACCGACCCGCGGCTTGGGCCGCTCGCGATCCGGCTGCTGGACCTGGGCTATCCAGCCGAGCGCGTGCTGAAGGATCTGGCCGAAAGCGACCCCTATGCCGGCCACCGGCAGATCGCCATCATCGACCGCTGGGGCCATACGGCGGTCGCGACCGGCGCAGCCAACAGCGCCTGGGCCGGCCATCGCACGGGCGCCGGGTGGATCGCCATGGGCAACGCCATCGTCAGCGCCGAGGTCGTCGACGCCATGGGCGCGGCCATGGACGCGGCCGAATCCGAGGACATCGAAACCCGACTGATGCAGGCGATCGAAGCTGGCGCCGCCGCCGGCGGTCAGCCGGACGGCCAGCGGTCGGCGGGGCTGCTGGTCTATGAGAACGCCGGGTTCGCCATCGTCAATCTCCGGGTCGACGACGATCCGGAGCCGACGGCGGAGCTCCGCCGGCTGTTCGACAAGCTCTATCCGCTGATCCCCTATTACCGGGAGCGGCCGGACAACCCGACCATCGGGCGGGTCAAGGACTGGGCGAAAGCCCGCGGCATCGGGACATAGCCTGGCCATGACATCCGACCGTCAATCCAGCGCCCAGCCGTTCGCCCTTGCATCATGGCGCTTGACGCCGGGCCGAACGGCGCTCGTCGTCATCGACATGCAGAACGATTTTTTGAGCCCGGACGGCTGGTATGCTCAAGCCGGCGTCGACATCGCCCATATGCGCCAGTCCATCGCGCCGACGAATGCGCTGGTCAGCGCTGCCCGCGCGGCTGGCGCGACGGTCATCTGGACCCGTCACGGCTTTCGCGACGGTACTGACGCCGGGGTTTTCGCCAGCCTCCGCCCGTTCCTGAAGGACGGCGGCTTGCGACAGGGAACCTGGGGCTACGAGATATCAAAGGAAGTCGACGCGCGGCCGGAAGATTGGTTCGTCGACAAGAACCGCCTGAGCGGTTTCTACGCGACCAATCTTGATGTGATCCTCCGGGGCCTGAACGCGGACACCGTGCTGATCGCCGGCGTGTTGACCAACCAGTGCGTCAAGGCGACCGCCGTCGATGCGAATTACCGGGATTACAAGCCCATCGTCGTCCGCGAAGCGACGGGCACGACCCTGCCGCATCTGCACGACCCGGCCCTGGAGATGATCGCGGTCGGCATCGGCGAGGTTCGCGGGGTCGAACAGGCAGTCGCCGACCTCAGCGCCATCGCGGACCGAAACAACGCGCCTTAGAACATGACGCGCTCAGCATGGCCCGCGCCGCTCTCGACCCGTTGGTCTTGGGGGAGCACGGCGCCATCGCGGACGATCTGGACGTCGCCTGCCCAGACAGATGCGCCGCGCAACGGGATGTCCAGATGGCAGGGCACGGTCCGAGCGCCGCCGCCGGTGACGTTGGGGCCGGTCGAGAACAGGAAATTGCCATAGAACGCGCGGCCGTCCTGGCCTTCGATCACGGCCTTGTCATAGCGGCCAAGCGCGCTCCACTCGGCCCGATGGTCGAGGCCCCAGCCGATATGGCTGACGGCATAGACGTCGGGATCGTCATATGCGGCCAGGTAGTCGCGCATATAGGCGGCGTCGGTCCCGCCTTCGATGGCGCGGATGAACCCAGCCTCGATCTCCAGCATGATCGGCGACTGCACATAGGTCTTGTAGGGGAAAATCATGTCGCCCGGCGCGATCGCGACCCGGCCTTCGGCGGAGCGTTCGTTCGGATAGGTGAGCGCGAAGGCGCCCGGCCATTGATCCCAGTGCCCGGCCTCGTCGGCGAAGCCATATTGGCCGATGACACGATATTGCCCGAGCGCCGCCCTGAAATCCGTCCCCGCCGGCGTCGTGGCGCGGAAGGTCGGCGCGGCGGCGAGCGCCGTTGTCGCCGCCTGGACGCGGCGCTTGTCGTCCGGCGCCGGAAACATGCGCGCCAGGATCTCCGGCGGCTCCAGCACCACCAGAAAGCGCGCGCCGCCGGCCAGGAGTGTCTGAACCGCCGGATCGTGGGCGAAGGCGAGGTCGATGACCAGGTCGGCCTTCGCCAGGGCCGCGAGCGCCGTCGCCGGCAGGGCGTCCGTGCTGGGCGCTTCCAGATAGATCGCGTCGGCGCCGGCGGCCCGGGCGGCTTCGATCGCCACATCCCGGTAGCAGCCGGCGCCGCCCATGCGGTTCAGCACGATGACGCGCTCATTCGGCTTCAGGGCGGAAAGGGTGAGGATATCGGCCCAAAGCTGGGCGACGGTCCGGGCGCTGGCAGGCATGGGTCAGGCAATCCTGTCGCCGGAGCGTTCCGCCGCGCAGTTCCAGCCGGCCCCAAAGCCGCGCGCCTTGCCTCTGCCGGTACGGCGCTGAAGCCCACGGCATTGGAACAATTCTAAACGGCGGATGGCTCGGTCGCCAGCGCGATTCGGGAAAAACCGCCAGCGGGCGGAAAGTGTCGCACCGTCGTTTCCGGCGCGCCGACCGCCCAACTTCCGGCGCTGCCGCCGAAAGTTGGGCCGATCAAGGGTCTACATGGCTTTTTCAAGCGCCGCCTGGCAGGATTCCGCCAGGGGACGATGGATCTTGTCCGAGCCGAGCGGCGTCGCCCAACCCGCGTCCTCGATGATGCCGCGCTTCTGATAGCCGCTGGCTTCCTTCAGTTTCGCCAGGACTTCGGGGCCGGCCGGATCGGTCGTGGAGCGTTCGACGCAATAAGGCGTCAAGGCGCTCGCGACAGCTGTCTCGGAAGCGCTGTTGGACATTGTCGCCGATGCCGTGCCTGTCATCCAGCCAGCAAAGCCGAAGCCAACGATCGCGACCACGGCCGCGCCTGCGGCCATGCCAATGGCGACGGGTTGCACCCAATTCGGTAGTGCCATTAAAATATCCTCCGTATAAAGGCGGGCTTTATTGCGCGCATCGGAAGATATTATATCATAAAAGACGCAACATGTACAGAACAGTAAAACTAACATAGATCAGGATATTGTAATTTATAAGAATAGAGAAAATAAAAATCCAGAGAAACTCTGTCCTGACGCCGCGATTATGAAGCGTTGTCGCTAGAAATTTATACAATTGTAGATGAGAAGATCGGCCATATTCCTGGTCGCCGCAGCGTTTCCGGACGATCCGCGGCGCGGATCGCCCCATCCGGCGCGGGTCGCCCCATCCGGCGCGGCGCTGCCCCAATGCGGGCGCGCCATGCCTGCAATGCAAGTAAGCGATCGACCGGACCGCATCCCGGCGCATCCGCAAAAAGCGGGGTTGATCTAACGTCTGGGCGGGAGAACGCGCGGCGCGGGCGGCGGTTCCGCAGAACCCGGCTGCGCGGCGACGGGCGCCGTTGCGTCGGCTAGGTCTTCGCCGCCGACAGCCGCCAGCGCCCGCCGCAGCATGGCCCGCGCGGCAAGGCGGGCGTCGTCGTCCAGGGCGTCGAGATTCATGAAGACTTCGAGGCCGGGCGCGGTTTCGTGCAGGATATTCACCTGGACGTCGTCCCAGTCCGGCAGGACTGCCTCATAGGGGATCACTTCGCGGGCGATGCCCTTGAAATGCGTCGGCGCCAGCGGGACCGCGTCGACGATGGTTCGGGCATGCGCCCAGGTCTCGTAGCTCATCACGATGCCGCCGGGCTTGGCGATGCCCTCAAGGCGGGCGGCCAGGTTCGCTTCCGCGCCGATGATCGTGTAGTCCATCCGCACGTTCGAGCCGAAATTGCCGACATTGCAGTAGCCGGTATTGATGCCCATGCGCGCCCGGAACGGATGCTCGATGCCGCGCATACGCCACATCAGATTGAGCTCCGCCAGCCGCTTCTGCATATCGATCGCCATCTGCACGCAACTGCGCGCGTCTTCCGCGGCGCCCTTGGTGATGGGGTCGCCGAAGAAAGCCACAATGGCGTCGCCAATGAACTTGTCGATGGTCGCGCCGTGACGTTCCGCGATGTTCGACATTTCGGTGAAATACTCATTCAGGACGGCCGTCAGCTCTTCCGGCTGCATCCGCTCGGTCGTCGCGGTGAAATCCTTGATGTCGGAGAAGAAGACGGTCAGCTTCTTCCGCTCGGTCGAGATCGAGGCGTCCTTCTCGCCGGAAAAGATCGACCGATAAATCTCCGGCGAGAGATATCGGGAAATCTTCAGGGAGATATCGGCGAGGAAGGTATTGTTCTGCTCCAGTTCCGCATTCATGCCCTGATAGGCGCGAGCGAGGCGGAATTGAACGACGGCGAACAGCAGCCCGATCGTCCCCGCCAGGATCAGATAGCCCAGCAGCCACTTGAACGACCAGATATCCAAAGCCACTGGTTGATGGATCGAGATCGTTTGCAGGCCGCGCACGTCGCCGATGCGCCAATCCTGCTTGGGACTATCGGGGTGACTGTTGTGGCAGGCGACGCAGGCCGAGCCCATGACGACAGGGACCGCCAGGGTGACGTTCCGGTCCCACAAATTGCCGACCGTTTCGATCATCTGGCCGCTCCGTCCGCCGGTCGCGGTGAATTGCCGGAAGGCCGTCTGCTCGAACGGCGTCAACCGATAGGGGGCGCGGCTTCGGAATGGGTATGGGGAAACGAACCGATAGGCCACGCCGTCCTGTGCGAGGCCGATCTCCTCCCCAAGCTCGATCGACAGCGTCGCGGGGATCGGGATGCCGCCGGGCACGTCCAGATAGGCGCTGAGCGGGTGGGCCTGGCCATTTGCGGTCACCACCCGGTCGACGACATTCTTGGCGTAGTAGCTGCGCACCACGGTGATGACCCGGTTCAGGATCGACGCCTGGGTCGTCAGGTTCTGGTCCGAGAGGTTCCGGAGGTCGAGCCACACCGACAACGGCAAAAGCAGGATCGCCAGCACGATCAAGCCGGCGACCGGTGCTGGACGCTGCAACAAATATCGCCCAAAGGCTTCCATGGACCCTGCTCCCGCGCTTTCAGCTTTGGGCAGGGCGCATCCGGGCGGACGCGCGTTCCATGCTCAATCCGATCGATCGGGATCAAGGTACTCGCATTCCGGCGATTTCGCCAAAAAGCGGGTTGGTCAAAAGCATGGCGCGCTCAGGCGAACGGGCGGCGGAAGCTGTAGCTTCATGATATGGAACGAATTGCTCGCCTCAGGGCGGTTCCCTCCGCGCGACATCCGGTCCGGGCGCGTCCGGCCGCGGGGCCCGGGCTCGCGAAGGTTCGGCGATGCGGATTTCGCGGCTTTGCCGAATAGTCTATCGTGCCCCGCATCGAATTGAGCGAGGGACATCGGCGATGAAGGTGGGCGTGATTGGCGCTGGCGGGCGCATGGGGCGGTTGCTCGTGAAGCTGGCGCATGAGACGGACGGCATGGCCGTCGTCGCCGCTTCGGAGGTTCCGGGCTCGCCGTTGCTGGCGCGGGACGCGGGCGATCTGGCGGGCGTCGGGCCGATCGGCGTGATCGTCGGCGACAGCGCCGAGGCGGTGTTCGAGGCCGCCGATACGGTGATCGAATTCTCCGTGCCCCAGGCGACGGCCGACCATGCCGCGCTCGCGGCGAAACATGGCGCGGCCTTCGTCGTCGGCACCACCGGGCTGGATGCCGAACAGGAAGCAGCGTTGCGGGCCGCCGCCGCCAAGGTGGCGGTCGTCTATGCGCCGAACATGAGCGTCGTCGTCAACGTGTTCATGAACCTGGTAGAGAAGGTCGCGAGCATTCTCGGGCCGGATTACGACATTGAAATCATGGAGATGCACCACAAGCACAAGATCGACGCGCCCTCCGGCACGGCGGTCGGGCTTGGCAAGGCGGCGGCGAAGGGCCGGGGCGTCGAGCTGGACGATGTCGCGGTCTGGGCGCGCGCCGGCGAAACCGGGGCGCGCCGGGACGGCGACATCGGCTTCGCCGCGCTGCGGGGCGCGGATGTGGTCGGCGAACATACGGTGATGTTCGCCGGCGCCGGCGAGCGGCTGGAACTGACGCACCGCTGCACGGACCGGAACCTGTTCGTGCGCGGCGCGATCCGCGCGACGGCCTGGACCGGCGGCAAGCCGCCCGGCCTCTATTCCATGAACGACGTGTTGGGCTTGTAGGCGCGCCATGGCGCGACATCAGCGGTTTCGCGGCAAGGGCGCCGGCCGGTTGGCTGCGCGCGGCGTCCTGCCATCCTACTGGGGCGATCCCGTCCCCGGTCATTGGCGAACCCCGGCGCGGCCGCCGCTCTGGCTGTCGCCGACGCCGCCGCCGCCGGACCTGGCCGCCGTCGCCCCGCCTATCGCCGGGGGCCTCGGTCTCGCCGCCTGGACGGCGATCATCGCAGCCTGCCTGATCATGCTGCTCTCGACCGGGCTCCGCTCGACCATGGGCTTGTTCGCCCAGCCGACTTCGATGTCGCTGGCGATCTCAATCGGCGTGTTTTCGTTTGCGGTCGCGGCGCATCAGTTCCTCTGGGGCGTGTTCCAGCCCTTCGCCGGCGTGGTCGCGGACCGGCTCGGGCCTGTGCCGGCGCTGCTGCTCGGCGCTTGCGCCTACGCAGGCGGGTTTGCGCTGATGGCGTCAGCCGAAGGCGGGACGATGCTGTTTTTCGGGGCGGGCGTCGCCATCGGCCTCGGCCTCGCGTGCTCCAGCTTCGGGGTGATGGCGGGCGCGGTGGCGCGGCTCGTGCCGCCGAAGGACCGCTCGGCGATGTTCGGCGTGATCGCCGCCGCCGGTGCCATGGGGCAGGCGGTCGTCGTGCCGAGCGTGCAGCAGGCGCTCGCCGTCTTCGACTGGCGGAGCGTCGCCTGGGGCCTGGCCGTCGCCGCCGGATCGATCGCGCTGCTCGCCAGCGCGTTCGCCGGCCGCGGCGGCAGCGCCGGCACCGCCGCCAATGAGCCCGCCATCGGCGTCGTCGCAGCTTTCGCGGAAGCGCTCAGGCATCCGGGCTACCTGATGTTGACGGCGGGCTTCTTCGTGTGCGGCTTCCAGTTGATGTTCATCATCAACCATCTGCCCAACTTCCTGGCGCTCTGCGGCCTGCCGCCGGCGACGGCTGGTTGGGCGATCTCGGCCATCGGCATCTGCAACGCCATCGGCTGTTACGGGTTCGGGCGCCTGGGCGCGATCTACAGCCGCAAGCGTTTGCTGGCGCTGATCTATCTGGTGCGCGCGCTCGCCATCGCTGCCTACATGGCGATGCCGATCACGGTGACCTCGACGCTGATCTTCGCGGCCGTCATGGGTTTCTTCTGGCTCGGCACCGCGCCGCTGACCTCGGGCCTGGTCACCCACATGCTGGGCGCCAGATATCTCTCCTCGATCTATGGCCCGGTCTTCATGAGCCATCAGTTGGGCGCGTTCCTCGGCGTCTGGTTTGGCGGCCTCGTGTTCGACTGGACCGGCGGCTATGACAGCATGTGGCTTGCCGCCGGCGTGATGGGCCTGGTCGCGGCGGCGTTTCATCTGGGCATTCCGGACAGGCGGGTTCCGCGTTTGGCGTTTGTCTGATCGGCCGGGGCGGCGTATGACGGGCGCGCATATTGTCTAAGAAGGAAATCGCCCAATGACCGCCCCGCTATCCGTCAAGCTTTTCGAAGAGCTCGCCACGCTCGATACCCCGACCGTCTGCAACGCCCTGGAAGAGATCGACCAGAAGTATCGCGACCGCGGCTTCACAACGGCGCCGCTGGTCTGCCCGTTTCCGAACCTGAAGCCGATCGTCGGCCTGGCGCGCACCGGCATGATCCGGGCGATGCGCCCGAACGCGGCGATCGGCGCGGATATGCGGGTCTCCTATTACGAGTATGTGTCGAAGGGCGACCTGCCGCGCGTCACCGTCCTGCAGGACCTGGACGGCCCGAACGCCGGCTATGGCGCATTCTGGGGCGAGGTGAATTCCAACATCCACAAGGCGCTTGGCTCGCTCGGCGTCGTGACCGACGGCTGCATCCGCGATATTCCCGACTGGGCGGAAGGCTTTCAGGCTCTCGCCGGCTCGATCAAGCCGAGCCATGCCCATGTCCACATGATCGGTTATGGAACCCAGGTGACGGTCGCCGGCATGGTCGTCGAGCATGACGACCTGATCCATGCCGACCAGCATGGCGCCGTCGTCATCCCGAAAGCCCTGGCCCATGACGTCGTCGCGGCCGCCGGCCGGGTCGGCGCGAAAGAGAAGATCATCCTCGACCTCTGCAAATCCGACAGCTTCAGCTTCGCGAAGCTGAAGGCGACGTTGAGCGGCCCTAAGGACATTCATTGATGGCGACGACCGCCCGGCAACGGTTCCATCTGGCGGTCGGGGCGATGATCGTCCTGATCGTCGCGTCGAATATCCTGGTGCAGCAGCCGATCAATGACTGGCTGACCTGGGGCGCGCTGACCTATCCGATGACCTTTCTCGTCACGGACCTGATCAATCGCGGCGACGGGCCGAAGGCGGCGCGCAAGGTTGTGTATGTCGGGTTCGCGGCTGCGGCCGTCGTGTCGATCGTGCTCGCCGGTCCGCGCATCGCGCTGGCTTCGGTGACGGCGTTCCTGGCGGCTCAGTTGCTGGATGTGCATATCTTCGACCGGTTCCGCAATCGGGCCTGGTGGACAGCGCCGCTGATCTCCTCGACCGTCGCGTCGGCGGTCGATACGGCGCTGTTTTTCAGCCTGGCGTTCTATGGCACGGATGTGCCGTGGACGACCTTGCTGGTCGGCGATTTCCTGGTGAAGCTGGCGATCGCGTTCACGATGCTTGGGCCGTTCCGGTTGCTGATGCCGGCGCGGGCCGAGCGCGTCTGATCTGTGGGTTTCGGATGCCGAAAGCCTATCAGCATCCGACGTTTGCGTTCACGCCGCCCCCCGAACTGACCGGCGCGGCCGGCAAGCGGCGGCCGGTCCTGGTCGTCGGCGCGGGGCCGGTCGGGCTGACGCTGGCGCTCGACCTGGCCCGCCACGGCGTGCCGGTGATCGTGCTCGACGACGATGCGACGACGAGCCATGGCTCCCGGCTGATCTGCATGTCGAAGCGCACGCTCGAGATCTTCGACCGGTTGGGCGCGGGCGCGCCGTTCCGGGCGAAGGGCGTCGTCTGGAATACCGGCCGCCTGTTTTTCCGCGAGGCCGAGGTCTATGCCTTCGACCTGTTGCCCGAGCCGGGCCACGGCTGGCCGGCTTTCATGAACCTGCAGCAGTACTATTTGGAGGATTTTCTGATCCAGGCGGCCGCCGCCCTGCCGAACCTGGAAATCCGCTGGAACAATGCCGTGACCGACGTCGCGCTGACGGCGACCGGGGCGACGCTCGGCATCGAGACGCCTGCGGGCGCCTACCGACTGACGGCCGATTATGTCGTCGCCTGCGACGGCGCGCGCTCGACCGTCCGCCGCGCGCTCGATCTCCCCTTCGTCGGCCGTATGTTCGAGGATCGCTTCCTGATTACCGACATCGCCATGGATGCGGATTTCCCATCCGAGCGCTGGTTCTGGTTCGAGCCGCCTTTCCATGACGGCCAGTCCGCCCTGCTGCACAAGCAGCCCGACGGGGTGTGGCGCATCGACCTGCAACTGGATGGCGACGCCGACCCCGAAGCCGCCGTCCGGCCGGAGGCTGTCCGCCCGCGCATCGAGCGGATGCTCGGCAAGGACGCCGTCTTCGAGATCGAGTGGATCAGCCTTTATACCTTCCGCTGCCGTCGGTTGGAGCAATTCCGCCATGGCCGAATTTTCTTCGCCGGCGACAGCGCCCATCAGGTCTCGCCGTTCGGCGCGCGCGGCGGCAATGGCGGCGTGCAGGACGCGGATAATCTCGCCTGGAAGCTCGCGGCGGTGCTTGGCGGCGCCGCTCCCGAAGCGCTGCTCGACAGCTATGACGCCGAGCGGATTCCGGCCGCCGACGAGAACATTCTGAACTCGACCCGCTCGACCGATTTCATGACGCCTAAATCCGCCGCGATTCGCGCCTTCCGGGATGCGGCGCTGGCGCTCGCGAGGGACCATGGCTTCGCGCGGCGCATGGTGAACAGCGGCCGCTTGTCCGTGCCGGCCGTGCTCGATGGTTCGCCCCTGAACACGCCCGACCGGGATGCGTTTGCGGGCGGCCTGCCTCCCGGCCATGCCGCCGTCGACGCGCCGGTCCTGGCGGCAGACGGCCAGGACGACTGGCTCCTGCGCTCGCTCGGCCAGGACTTCGTGCTGCTCCTTTATGACGCCCGGTCCGATATCGGCCCGCTTCAGGGCGTCAGGCAGGTTTCCGTCATCCCGGCGGGCGGCGCGCCGGCGCCCGGCTGCATCGTCGACCGGGACGGGCTGCTGCAGGCGCGGTATGCCATGACCCCTGGCGCCGGCTATCTTTTCCGGCCGGACCAGCATGTGGCGGCTCGCGCCCTATGGCCGGACGCCGCCTGGGCCGCCGCCGCCAGGGATCGCGCGCTTGGCAAGGATGCAATCGGATGAACGGGCTATTGACGGAGGACCGCATAAAGGACCCGGACGCGCTTTATCAGGCGTTGGTCGACGCCCATGACGGGCTCTCGGCGGCCGAAAGCTTGCAGCTTAACGCGCGGCTGATCCTGCTCCTGGCGAACCACATCGGCGACGCCGGGATCGTGGCCGCGGCGGCGGCAAGCGCCCGGGCATCGGTGCTGGACGACCGGGCGCGCGGCGGGGACAGCACAGCGTGAGCGAGCGGCGCCCCAAAATTCTGCTTGCCCCGATGAACATGTCGGGCATGCCGGTGACGCTCGCCAAGGCGCTGCGGGCCAGGGGGTATGAGGCGGCGCACATCCAGTACACCAATGGCGGGCCGAACCCGCTCCGCTACGAGCTGGACCGGACGGTCAACATCCGGGCGGAGGGCGGGCGGATTCCGGCGCAGATCGGGGCGCTTCGGGACGCGCTCAACGAAGGCTTCGACATCTTCCATTTCTGGAACCGAAGCTTGGTCTACCGGACCGATTTCGCGGGCTTCAGCGGCATCGACCTGCCATTGATCAAGGCTCGCGGCCGTCGCATCGCCTATCGCTTCACCGGCTATGACGTGCGTTTGCCGACGAAGGACCTGGCCTTCAACCCGCACAGTCCCTTCCGCTACGAGCAGCCGACCCTCTATGACGAGGATCTGGTTCTCGCCTATCACGACTTCCTCCGGGAATATGTCGACCGGTTCTTCGTGCAGGACCCGGAACTGCATCAGTTCTTCCCCGAAGCGACGATCATCCCGCGGGCGCTCGACCTGGAGGCCTGGTCCTATGTCGGCGTCGATCCCAGGAAAGCCCGGCCGCTGGTCGTGCATGCGCCGACCAATGCCGCGGCGAAGGGCACGCGCTTCGTGCTGGCCGCCGTCGAGGCCTTGCGCGACGAGGGCCTGGCCTTCGACTTCAGGATGCTGCAAGGCATGCCCCATGCCGAAGCGCGGCAGGTCTATCGTTCAGCCGATATCGTCGTCGATCAGTTGTTGAGCGGGGCGACGGGGGTGACGACGCTGGAGGCCTGGGCGCTCGGTAAATGCGTCGTCTCCAACCTCCGCCGCGACCTGTTCGAGCCATTTTACGGCATGACCGATCTGCCGGTCATCCAGGGCGATCCGGAGACGATCAAGGATGCTCTCCGCCAGGCGATCCAGGACGGCGACCGGCGGCTGGAGATCGGCCGTCGCGGCCGGGCGCTGGTCGAGGCGCGGCACGATATCGCCCAGGTCATCGATCAGTATATCGACGCCTATGAAGACATGTACGCGACGCCGCCGAGCCAGCCGACCGGCGACGGCGACCTCCGCTTCATCGCCCTCCAGATGGAGCGCTCGGAAGCGAGGGAAGGCTTGATCGGCTCGGTGTGGCGTTCCTATATGGATAGCTACCACCGGGAAATGCTGCGCATCGCCCAGAAGCCGAATGGCCCGAAGTCGAAATTGGGGTTGGCGTTCGCAGCCTATTGTTCGGCGTCGCCCGCCCTGCTCCGCAGGGATTTCCGGTTTCTCCGCGACCGGGCGAAGCGGTTGCTGCGCTGGCGCCGTCGCGTCCGTTCAAACCAATCTTAGATGACAGCCGGTCAGCCCGGCAGCGGCCAGAGCGCCTGCCGGAGCGGGCCGAGATGCGCCCGGTAGGCGCGCTCGCCGCCGGGGCCCAGATCGTCGTCGAAGCGGTCCATCGGCGGGACGGCGGCGATATGGGCCGCCGGTCCATCGTCCAGGGGCAGGTTGGCGGCGGCGAGGATGCGCTCGACAGCGGCGAGCGGCGCGCTCGCCAGGGCGTCGCCGTCGATGACGATCGGCGGCGCCGGCAGCGTCAGGCGCCAGAACGCCATGGTCTGGCTGAACAGCCTGAACAGCCGCCCGATGCCGTCGACCGAGAAGCTGTAATCGGCGCCCTGGTCCGGACCCCACATGAAGTTCGCGAGGCCAAGCGCCATGGGCGCGCGCGCCAACTCGACCACGACCGCGTCTGGGGAAAGCGCCGCCGCGACGCCAGTTTGCAGAAACCCCGACGGCGGCGCCATCACATAGGCGCTGGCAGGGCCGAAATCCTCGTGCAGGCGGGCGAACATCGTCGCGGCCGCCGCTTCCCAGGTTTCATTGGCGAAATGGGGGACGCAGTCCGGGAATGGCGTCTCGGTTCCGGAATAGGTCTTCAGGTTGGCGGCCGCGTCGGCGAGGATGGCGGGATTGTCGGCCATCGCGACGGCGTCGTGGCTCGCCAGCGCTTCGGCCAGGAAAGCGGCCCCGGATTTCGGCAAGCCGTCGATCAGGATCAGGCGGGCGCTGGTCCGGTGGGTCGGCCAGCGCAATCTGGCGAACGCCGTCATGATGCTCCGCGCCAGGGCTTCGCGGCTGCTGAGATCGTCCCTGGCGGCGCGGGCCTGGTTCGCCGCCACGAAGTGTTCGAAAGCTTCGTCGTGGCGGCCGGCCAGATGGCGGATGCGGCCAAGGGCGAAGTTGAGGCCGGCCCGATCTCCGTCGGCAAGGTCGGGCCGGGCGAGCGCGGCTTCCGCCGTCGCCGCAAGCGCGTCCTGGGCTTCGCCGGGCGCTGCGATCCGCGCGAGCAAGCGGATCGGGGCGACGGCGCCGGGCCGCAGGTCGAGCAATTTCCAGGCGGCCGCATGGGCGAGGCGGGGCAGCGCCATCCGCTCATACAATGCGGCGAGGCTCGCCAGGATCTCTGGCGACTGGGGCGACAGGCTCGCCGCCATTTCCAGGTCCCGGCGCGCGGCCAGCACGTCATGGCGCCGGGCGCGCAGGCGGCCGCGGGCCAGCCTGGCCTCGACCGAAGCCGGATGTGCGGCCAGGATTTCCGAATATTGGCGGTCGGCTTGCTCCAGCGCCCCGCCTTGCAGCGCGCGCCGCGCTTCCGCCAATGCCGCTTCCAGGGCTGTGCCATCCATCCGTTTGGGTCCTATCGAGGCCGGCCTTCCGCCATCGCCGACGGCCAAGGCGCGGCCAGCTTTCAGCCGACGCCCGGACCTCTTAAACTCCTGCATCCTTGAACGAAAGAGCAGTCGTATGATTCGAATCGGCATCGATGTCGGCGGGACTTTTACCGACCTTACCCTGCTGACCGGCAGAGAGGCAGTCCACCACAAGACGCCCTCGACGCCTTCGGCGCCGGCGACGGCGATCGAAACCGGACTGATCGAACTGCTGGCGCTCGCGAGCGCGCAGGCCGCCGATGTCGCCTGGATCGGCCACGGGGCCACGGTCGCGACCAACATGGCGATCGAACGCAAGGGCGCGAAGACCGCGCTGCTGACGACCAGGGGCTTCCGGGACGTCCTGGAAATCGCCCGCCAGACCCGCCCCAATCTCTACGACTACCGCGACATCCGCCCGCCGCCCCTTGTCCCCCGGCGCCGCCGCATCGAAATCCCCGAACGCCTGGATCACCAGGGCAAGGTCCTGACCCCGATGGACGAGGCCGCGGTCGCCCGGGCTGGCGAAGCGTTCGCGACGAGCGGCGTCGAAGCCGTCGCCGTGGTCTTTCTGCACAGCTACCGCAATCCGGACCATGAGCGGACGGCCGCCGCGATCCTCCAGAAGCTTCTGCCCGAGGCCTATATTACCTGTTCGGTCGATGTGTCGCCGGAATTCCGGGAATTCGAGCGGACCTCGACGACCGCCTTGAATGCGTTCGTCGGCCCGCGCATGGCGGGTTATCTGGCCGATGTCCGGCGTCGCGTCGCGCGCATCGGCATCCGGCCGGAGCCCTATATGGTCCATTCCGGCGGCGGCTTGATGAGCCTCGCGACCGCCAGCCGCCTGCCGGTCAGGACCTGTCTTTCCGGGCCGGCCGCCGGCGTCGCGGCGGCGGCGGCGATCGCGACGGCGGCGGGATACCCCAATGTCGCCGCCTTCGACGTCGGCGGCACCTCGACCGATATCGCGCTGATCGTCGACGGCGCCGCGCGCCTGACCGCGGAGCGCGATGTCGCCGGATATCCTGTGCGCGCGCCCAGCCTCGATATCGCCGTGATCGGGGCAGGGGGCGGCTCGATCGCCAGGGTCGATGACGCGGGCGGCCTGACCGTCGGTCCGGCGAGCGCCGGCGCCGACCCCGGACCTGCCGCCTATGGCCTTGGCGGAACCGACGCGACCCTGACAGACGCGAACCTTGTCCTTGGGCGCCTCGACGCCGGGGCGGGCCTTGTCGCCGGCGCGACGCGGCTGGATGCGGCGGCGGCGGCGGCGGCGATCGACCGCGCCGTCGCCCAACCGCTCGGCTTGGAGGCGGCGGCGGCCGCAGCCGGGGTTCTGCGCGTCGCCGTCGCGAACATCGCGCGCGCGATCCGCGCCGCTTCCTCCGAGCGGGGCTACGATCTTGGCCGCATGGCGCTGGTCGCTTATGGCGGCGCTGGGCCGCTGCTCGCGGCGGACGTGGCGGACGAAGCGGGGTGTCCCGCCGTCATCGTGCCGCCGGCGCCCGGCACGCTTTGCGCCCGCGGCATTTTGATGTCCGACCCTAGCCAGGATTTCGTCGAAACGATCCTGGCGCCGGCTGGTCCAGGCTGGCCCATGGCGCAGGCGGCCTTCCAGCGGATGCAAGCGGAGGCCGAGGCCTGGCTGTCGTCCGAAACCGACGACCCGGCCCGCCGGGACATCCGCTGGATCGTCGAAGCGCGCTATATGGGCCAAAGCTTCGAGGCGGCGGCGCCGACCGGGCCCTCAGATACGCTGGAGGCGTTCATCGAACGCTTCCACGGCGCCCATGCGCTCGAGCACGGCTACGATATTCGCGCGCGGGATGTGGAACTGGCGAACTGCCGGGTGGTCGCGACCGCGACGGGCATGAAATCGGCCCCGCTCCGCCTGCCCGACGGCGGCCCGGCCGCGGCGCCCGTCGCGCCCAGGGCCAGCCGCCTCGTCGCGTTCCCGGACGGCGCCGCGACCGTGCGCGCGCCGACCCAGGTCTACGACCGCGACAGCATGCCGCCAGGCGCGACGATCGAAGGCCCGGCAGTCATCGAAGAGAAAACCTCGACGACGATCATCCCGCCCGCCTGGCGCGCGCGGGTCGACGACTATGGCAATCTGCTCTTGTCGCGGCGGCCGGCGGCAAGCTCGGAGTAAACGGACGCCCGAATCCGGGCCAGCCGAGGCTTTAAAAAAAAGCGGGACCTAGGGGCCCCGCTCTACTTTGGCTCCGCCCAACATGTGCTTCGCACGTCGGACGCTCTCCCTGAACCTGGGTCACAGAAGCGCGCGTTCTCGCGTCTACTCCTCTGCCTACAGACTGCATAGCAGCTATGCGCTGAAGTGTCATCATGAATCAGCGCAGGACGCCGAACTTTCAGTCATTAAAGGCTTATTTTTTGGGCAGGGCGCACGATCGCGCGGCAGCGGCATGGGCATTTTTCCGGCGCCGCGGCGCGGCTATCTGACGGCATCGTTACGTCCCTTTAAGCACGCGCCCATACACTGGAGGCCGCAATCGGAAAATTTAGGGAGCGCACAATGCGCATGTTCGCGAGTCTTGCTGTCCTCGGCCTGTCCTTGACGCTCGGCGGGACCGCGGGCGCGGCGATGCTGACGGCCGAGGTCTGCGCGACGCTGGCCAAGCACGAAGCCGCCAACAATGTCGCCTACCAGCCGGGGCAAACCGTCCGCGGCGGCCGCGTCGTGCCGGCCAACGTTCGGGCGAAGAACGACTTATCGCCGACGCCGACGGCCGTCGACGTGACGGTGCTGTTGCAGGACCGGTTCGCCATTCCCGCCAATCCGAGGCTGTTCAATGGCGAAGTTCCGGTCAGCCGCTTCTTCGTCAGGAGCGACGGCGTGGTCAACTACGCCGGCCAACCCCTGAACTCGGACGATCAACAGGCGATCAGCGCGGTCTGCCGGCGCGCCTTCGGGCGTTGATCCCGTCCGGCGAAGGCCCCGAACCGCCCGGACGAGGGCGGCCGGGGCCTGCCAGCGGGCGATCAGTAGGCGCTGCCGGGACCGGCTGGCTTGGCTTCGGCGGCGTCGCCCTTGCAGGCCTTGACCGCCGCGGCGGCGGCTGAAGCCAGGATGCGGCCGTCGGACGCGATGGTGACGAGCTTGGCGCCGCGCTTGATCATCTTCGCCGCATATTCCGGCGTGGCGCAGTGAATGCCGGCGCCCAGGCCCCTGGCGTTGGCCGCATCGATGATCGTCTCGATCGCCGCGACGACACGGGCGTCCTTCGGGTCGAGCACGGGCGGCGCGTTCATGGTGAGCGCCAGATCCGTCGGGCCGATATAAACGCCGTCGAGGCCCGGCGTCGCCAGGATCGCATCGAGATTATCCATCGCCTCGGTCGTCTCGATCATGGCGATCGCCAGGATCTCGTCATTGGCGTTGGCGATGTAGTCGGACCCGGCATACAGCACGGCGCGCGTCGGGCCGCTGGAGCGGTAGCCCACGGGAAAATACTTGCAGGCGCCGACGAACTTGGCCGCGTCCTCGGCCGTGTTGACCATCGGGCAGATGATCCCCATGGCGCCGGCGTCCAGCATCTTCTGGATAATGCCTGGCTCGATCCATGGCACGCGCGCCAAGGGCGGCGTCGCGGTCGTGGAGATCGCCTGCAGCATGGTGACGGCCGCCTGATAGTCGACAAGGCCGTGCTGCAGGTCGATCGTCAGGCTGTCCCAGCCGGCATGGGCCATCAATTCGGCGGCGAAGCTGTTCGGGATCGCGCACCAGCCGTTGACGCAGGCCTCGCCTGCCTGCCAGCGGCGTTTGACTTCGTTCGCTCTCATGACAGCACTTCCTTGTTGATGACGTTTTCCGGGTTCAGCTTGCCGTCGAAGCAATCGAGGATGTTCTGCGCGGCGACTGCGCCCATACGGAACAGGGATTCCTGCGTGACCCCGGCTGAATGCGGCGAGACGATGATGTTGTCCAGCTGGAACAGGGGATCGTTCGGCGTCGCCGGTTCGATGACGAACGGATCGATCCCGGCGCCGGCGATCTGCTTTTCCTTGAGCGCGACATAAAGCGCCTTTTCGTCGACGATATTGCCGCGCGCCGTGTTCACGACGAACGCCGTCGGCTTCATCGAGGCAAGTTCCTTTGCGCCGATCATGCCGTCGGTTTCCGCATTCTTCGGGCAGTTGACGGACAGGAAATCCATCGCCGGCAGGGCCGCCCGCCAATCCTCGACCGGGATTGCGCCGGCGGTCGCGATGGCGTCCTGGATGACGTAGGGATCGTGGACATAGACCTCCATCTCCATCGCTTTCAGGCGCGGCACGAGGCGGCGGCCAATGCGGCCGAAGCCCAGGATCAGGCAACTGCGCCCGGCAAGGTCGAAGCCGATATGGTCGTAGCGGATGTTCCAGTTGCCCTTGCGCACCTCGCGGTCGAACACGATCGCGCGCTTCGCGAGCGCCATCATGAAGAACAGGGCATGCTCCGCCACGGTGACCGAATTCGCGATGCCGACGACCGCGAGCGGGATGCCGGCCTTCGTCAGGGCGGGCACATTGACCGCATCGTAGCCGACGCCGTGCCGGGCGACGATCTTCAGCCGGTCGGCCTTTTCGATGATGCGGGGGGTGAACGGCGCGATGCTCAGCAGGGCTGCGTCATATTGGCCGATGTGCTGAAGGATATTGTCCTCCGAAAGTTCCGTGAACTCGACCGCCTCGACGTCGTCGCGCCCTTCTAGAACCGATTTGATGCCGGCGGTGATCGGCATTTGCACCATGATGCGCTTTTTCATTGTGTGCGCGCTTCCCCCTCTGAATCGTCCAGCCTCGGACGTTAGTCGAATTGCCAATGGCTGCAAAGCAAGCGCTGTCTTGCCAGCTTTGGGGGGCGATATCATACTCCAGCGATGCGCAGACGAATGACAGATGCGTTCGAAGCGGACAGCTTCGCGAACGCCCGTCCAGCCGAGGCGCCCAGGCATTGCGATGCCCCGGGCTGCACGGACGGCGGCGCATTTCCCGCGCCTAGAAATCGCGATCAACCAAGGCCTTATCGCTATTTTTGCCTGGCTCATGTGCGCGCCTACAATGCCGGGTGGGACTATTATCGCGGCATGAACGCCGACGAGATCGAGGCCGACCGCAGGCTCGATGCGCTCTGGCGCCGGCCGACCTGGGCGCTCGGCGGCAGGGGCGCCAAGGCCGCCGCCGCGAGCTTCGGCTTCGAGGATCCGCTCGCGGCTTTTTCCGAGCTTGGCGAGGACCGGCCGCGCGTCCGGCGCTTCCCGCCCGCGAGCCCCGAAGCAGCCGCGCAACTCGATATGGAACTGGACGACGATTTCGACGCAGCCGATCTGAAAATGCGCTATAAGGCTTTAGTCAAACGCTGGCATCCGGATGCGAACGGTGGTTCCCCGGCGGCGGAAGAGCGTTTAAAAACGATCAATAATGCCTATAGAGTGCTCAAGCGCGCCTTGGGCGCATGAGCTTCACATTCTTCTTCATCTCCCCTCTAGCCGGAAGACGTACATGACCAATTCGCCTCAGACCGTGATTCAGGCCGCTGGATTGACCGCAGCTCCCGATATCGAGGTTTCCGTCCGTGACCTGTTCGGCCTGGACAACGATCTTGTCGTGCCCGCGTACAGCGAGGCGAGCGACTATGTGCCTGATTTCGACGCCGATTATCACTTCGATTACGAAACCACGATGGCGATCATCGCGGGCTTCGCTTTCGACCGTCGGGTCATGGTCCAGGGCTACCACGGCACCGGCAAGTCGACCCATATCGAACAGGTGGCCGCGCGGCTGAAATGGCCGTGTATCCGCGTCAACCTGGACAGCCACATCAGCCGTATCGACCTTGTCGGCCGCGACGCCATCGTCCTGAAGGACGGCGTCCAGGTGACCGAGTTCCGCGAAGGCATGCTGCCCTGGGCGCTGCAACACGCGACGGCGCTGGTCTTCGACGAGTATGACGCCGGCCGTCCAGACGTGATGTTCGTCATTCAGCGTATCCTCGAAGTCGAGGGCAAGCTGACGCTGCTCGACCAGAACCGCGTCATCCGCCCGCATCCGCAATTCCGGATGTTCGCGACCGCCAACACGGTCGGCCTCGGCGACACCACCGGCCTCTATCACGGCGTTCAGCAGATCAACCAGGGCCAGATGGACCGCTGGAACATCGTCGTCGCGCTGAATTACCTGCCGCACGAGGAAGAGGTGAAGATCATCCTCGCCAAGTCGCCGCATCTTCGGAACAAGGAAGGCGAGGTCCTGGCGGGCAAGATGGTGCGTCTCGGCGAACTGACCCGGAATGGCTTCATGGCCGGCGATCTTTCGACCGTCATGTCCCCCCGGACGATCATCACCTGGGCCGAGAATGCGCGGATCTTCAACGATCTCGCCCTCGGCTTCCGGCTGACGTTCCTGAACAAGTGCGACGAGGCCGAGCGCTCCGTCGTGGCGGAATACTATCAGCGTGTGTTTGGCGTGGATCTGCCGGAAGCGGCGGTCTCCGGCATGAAGCGCGCTTCCTAAAAAGGTCGGCATATCAGTCATGGCTGAAGCGGAGTCGCCGACAGAGGCGTTCAAGCGGAATACGGGCGCGGCGATGCGGGCGATCGGCAAGCGACTAGAGCTTGAGGTCACATACGGCCCCGATTCCGCCTCGACCGACGGTCGGACCGCCCGGCTGCCGACCCCATCGCGCGATATGCCGATGGGCGAAGTGGCGATCCTGCGGGGCGAGGCGGATGCGCTCGCCCTCAAGCTCCGTCACCATGACGAAGCCGCCCATGCGGCGCACCGCCCGACGGGCGGCGTCGCGCGCGCGGCCTTCGATGCGGTCGAGCAGGCGCGCTGCGAGTCCATCGGCGCCATACAGATGGAAGGCGTTTCGTCCAATCTGGACGGCGCGCTGGTCGAGCGCTGCCGGCGCCAGGGCTATTCCCGCGTCGTCGAACGCGCCGATGCGCCGCTCGCGGAGGTGCTGGCGCTGTTGACGCGCGAAGCCGTCACCGGCAAGGCGCCGCCCGCGGAAGCGGCCGGCATGGTCGACATGTGGCGCGAGGAACTGATGGCGAAAGCCGAAGGCGCCTTCGCGCGTCTGGCCGAAAATATCGACGACCAATCCGCTTTCGCCGACGTCATGCGCCAGCTTCTCTACGATATCGAGGTGCTGGAGGAAGCCGATTCCTCCGACAATGAGGATGGCGACGCCTCCGAGGACGGCGACGAAAGCGATCAGGACGCGGAGTCCGAAGCGACCGACGCCGACAGCGCCGCCGCCATGGCCGCCCAGGGCGAATTCGACGAAAGCGCCGCCGACGCGACGGACGATATGTCCGGCGAGGACGGCGACGCCGAAATGATGGCCGGCATGGGCGACGAGGAAAGCGGCGAGGCGCAGCCGCAGCATCGCCCGAACTTCGATCCCAGTCTCGACGCCGCCCGCCTCTACACGCCCTATACCCGCGAATTCGACGAGATCGTCCCGGCCGAGGAGCTGTGCGATCCCGAAGAGCTGGCGCGGCTGCGCCGGCATCTCGACCAGCAGCTCGCCAACCTGCAAGGCGTGGTCACCCGGCTCGCGAACCGGCTGCAGCGGCGCTTGATGGCGCAGCAGACCCGGTCCTGGGAGTTCGATCTGGAGGAAGGCCTGCTCGATAGCGCGCGCCTGGCCCGCATCGTCTCCAACCCCCTGCACTCGCTCTCCTACAAGATGGAGAAGTCGACCGAGTTCCGGGATACCTGCGTCACGATCCTGATCGACAATTCAGGGTCGATGCGCGGCCGGCCGATCACGGTCGCCGCCATGTGCGCGGACATTCTGGCCCGCACGCTGGAACGCTGCGCCGTCAAGACCGAGGTTCTGGGCTTCACGACGCGCGCCTGGAAAGGCGGGCAGGCTCGGGAGCAATGGGCCGCTGCGGGCAAGCCGCCGTCGCCAGGCCGCCTGAACGACCTGCGCCATATCATCTACAAGGATGCCGACGCGCCCTTGCGCCGCGCCCGCAAGAACCTTGGCCTGATGCTGCGCGAAGGCATCCTCAAGGAAAACATCGACGGCGAAGCCCTGCTCTGGGCCCATGACCGCCTGATCGCCCGCCAGGAAGACCGCCGCATTCTGATGGTGATCTCGGATGGCGCGCCGGTGGACGACTCGACCCTCTCGGTCAATCCCGGCAACTATCTGGAGCGGCATCTCCGCGACGTCATCAAGATGATCGAGGAGCGGTCGCCGGTGCAACTGGTCGCCATCGGCATTGGCCACGACGTCACCCGCTACTATCGCCGGGCGGTCACGATCTTCGACGCCGACCAGTTGGCCGGCGCGATGATGGAGCAGTTGGCTGAACTCTTCGAGGATGAAGGCGCTGGCGGCGCCCGCAAGGCGGCGCGGCGGCGTCGGGGCAAGTAACGCTTCTCTGCTAGTCCCAGCGGCCCGGGCCGTCCCGGCTTGCATCCCAGGCGTCCCAGTGGACGATATCCTCGACGGGCGGGCGTTTGGCCGGCTTGAAGTCCAGGCCTTTCGTGTAGGCGACCGGCAGCAGCGCCGTCTGCATCAGGCCTTCGGGCAAGCCGAGGAGCGCAGCCGCTTCGTCGGCATGCTGCAGGTGGATGGTCGTCAGGGTCGAGCCGAGGCCGCGCGACCGGAGCGCCAGTTGGAAGCTCCAGACCGCTGGCATGATCGAGCCGATCAGGCCCGCCCAGACCCGCCGAGGCGGATCTTCCGGCAGATGGTCGACGCGGATGCAGGGGATGACGAGGGCGGGCGCCTTCTCCATGTTTTCGGCCAGATACTGCGCCGAGCCATAAACCCGGGCCGTCTGGGCGGCGCCCGCGGCGTCGGCCTTCGCCCCGGAGGTCAGGAGATAATCGCCCGCCGCCTTCCGGTAGAGCGTCGCCAGCGCGAGGCGCTTCTCAGGCTCCGTGACAATGACCCAGCGCCAGCCCTGACGGTTGCTGCCGGTCGGCGCCTGCTGGGACAGGCGAATGCAGTCGAGCAGCACGCTGCGCTCGACAGGCCGCTCGAAATCGAGCCGGCGGCGCACGGCGCGCGTGGTGGAGAGCAGCTTGTCGGTCTCGGCCAGGTCAAAGGGGGGCATGGGATCCTCCTGTGCGTCGTCTATGCCGATAGCGGGGCTGCGATCCGGCAGCTTCAGTCTGCGGAAAAGCGATGGCGGAGGCCGACCATCATATAGGTGGAGCCGCCCGTGACGCCGTCGACCAGGCCGAATATGCCCGAGCGGTGATGCAGACGGAAAAAGCCGGACCATTCCGGCGCGCCGGGGGCGCCGATCTCGATTTCGGGGTTGAACATGTTCAGCACCTTCGAGCCCTTGCCATTGTCGGCCTTGCGTTTCTCGGTCGGGGTGATCTCCGAGACGAACGACGGCCCGACGGCGAGGCGAAGGCGCATCGGCAGCTTGTCGCGCCAGGGGAAACCGTCGAAGACGATGGCGAAGGGCGCTGCGACCTCGAACCCGCCCTCATCGATCCGGTGGCCGAGCAGCAAGCCGAGCTCGGCGGAAAAGCCTGCGCCGAAATCCAGGATTTCGCGGCCGACGGCGACCTGCGCCATGGATTCGCCCTCGATCGACGTCCGGTCGGGACGGAACATGATGTCGGTAAAATTGCCCGGATTCAGAAGTCCGAACGAGCCTTCGACATACCAGGGGCCGATCGCCCCGGCCTTGCGCTCCGGGACGGGATCGAGCGCCGCGGTCAATTGGTCGCCCGGCTTGGGCGGCGCGGGCATCGCCTCTGCGACCAATCGCGGCTCGACGTTCGGCCGGAGCGTTCTCGGCGCTTCCGCCCACGCTGGCTGGACTGCGAGCGCCAGCAACAGGATCGCGGCAGAGCGCAGGGCAAGCGGCGACATGACGGTCATCTGTTCGGCTTCCTAAAATAACGGCGCCGCCTGATCGTCCAGGCGACGCCCAGTACAGCGTGGCGTAGAAGGGCGTGCAGCCCCCGGATTTTAGACTTACTGGCTTGCGGGGCGCTTGGCGCGGATCGGGCAGGGGCGCACGACTTCCGCGGCGGGATCGAACTCGGAGCGCGAGACCTTCGCCAGGTTCTTGCCGTAGATATGCAGGGACAGGGTCGGCGTCGCGCCCAGATTTCGCACGCTGTGAATGTCGTTCGGCATGAAGACGATCGTCTGGCCGCGCCCGACGTCGGTCTCGTGATGCGCCGTCAGCTTGGCGCGGCCTGGAGTCCGGCCATCGTCCTCCCGCCGCCAGATCGTGTTGCGTTCAACCCCGTCCAGTCCGACGACGACGCCCCAGGTCTGGTGATCGTGGGGCAGCACGCCCTTGCCTGGCGCCCAGACAATGGTTTCGACGAGCAGCGTGCTGTCAGGCTCTTCGTGCAGGATCGTGATGCCGATGCCCTGGCTTTCGTCGACATCGTAAAATTCCGGCCTGATCCAGTCGGCCGTCTCCGCCAGGCGGGCGGCGAGCGGCGCGACCTCCGGCAGGATGTCTTTCGGATCGGCATGGGCGGCCTGCAGTTTCTGCAAATCCGCCACGAAAGCCTCAACGCTGTAGCTCATGTCCTTGCCTCGCTGACGCGGTCGCCGCCGCTATGCCCATCCGACGATTTCTAAAGGAGGATGGACCGCGACGCCAGATCGCCGGCGCGCGAAATGTCCGCGTCGGCGCCTCAGGCCACCCGCAGCGCGCGCCAGATCAGGCGCGCCGCGGCGTCGAGCACGGCCTCGGCGTCGAGAGAGAGCGTGCGGTACAGGTCCGGCAGGTCCGCCGACTGGCCGAAGCCGTCGACGCCGAGCGGCGCGACCGGGCGACGGAGCGCCGCGCCCATCCAGGACAGGGTCGCCGAATGGGCGTCGGCGAGGGTGACGAGGCCAGCGCCTTGCGGAACGCCCTGGAAAAGGCCCGCCAGATGGGCGGCGCCGGGGCGGTTCTGGCGTTCGGCCGCGACCCAATTCCGGTGCAGGCGGTCGGGCGAGGTGACGGCGAGCAGCCCGGCGTCCGGGCAATCCTCCAAAAGGGCGGCGTGAGCTTCCAGCGCTTCGGGCATCAATGCGCCCATGGCCGCGATGACGATGTCGCAGCCTGGGCCGGGGCGCTTCAGCCAGTAGGCGCCGGCAAGCACGTCGCCGGTGAGCGCGTCGTCCATCTGCCGCTTCGGCTGCGCGAGCGCGCGTGTCGACAGGCGGAGATATGTGGCCCCGCCCTTCGGATCGACCATGCGCCGGAAACTGTGCCGCATCATGACGGTCAGCTCGTCGACATAGGCCGGCTCATAGCTCGCCAGGTTGGGCAGACCCATGCCGATCAACGGCGTCGTCTGGCTTTGGTGCGCGCCGCCTTCCGGCGCCAGCGTGACGCCGGAAGGCGTGCCGACCAAAAGGAAGCGGGCGTCCTGATACAGCGCATAGATCAGCGCATCCAGGCCGCGCGCCACGAACGGATCGTAAAGCGTTCCGATCGGCAGCAGCCGATGCCCGAAAAGCGGTTCGGTCAGTCCAAGCGCCGCGAGCGCCAGAAAGAGATTGTTCTCCGCGATCCCAAGCTCGAGATGCTGACCGTGCGGCCCGGCGGCCCAGCGCTGGGTGGAGGGCACGGATTCGGCGCGGAACGCGTCCGCCCGTTCGCGGCGGTCGAACACGCCCGTCCGATTGACCCAGCCGCCGAGATTGGTCGAAATCGTCACGTCCGGCGACGAGGTGACGATGCGCTCCTTCAGCGGCCCGTCCGAGCGCGCGACTTCCGCCAGAATGCGGCCGAAGCCTTCCTGGGTCGATGCGGTCGCGGCGGGCGGCGTTTCGAAATCGAGGGCGGAGCGGATGTCGAGCGCCCGGTCGATGCGCGGCTTTCTGCCGACGAAGGGCGTGGCCGCGATATAGTCTTGCAGCGCCGCCGCCTTGGCCTCGACCCCGGCCCAAGGCGCCCATTCAGCGCCTTTCGGGACGCCGATGGCGGCCTGGAAAGCTTGCATCTGCTCCGGCGTCATCAAGCCGGCGTGGTTGTCCTGGTGGCCGGCGAGCGGCAGGCCGTAGCCCTTGATGGTGTAGGCGATGAAGCAGGTCGGCGTGCTGGATTTCGCGGCTTCGTCGAAGGCGTCGGTCAGGGTTTCCAGGCAATGGCCGGCCAGGTTGGTCATCATCAACGCCAGCGCGGCGTCGTCGCGCCGGGAAAGGATGTCCAGGATGCCCGGCCGGTCGCCGATTTCTTTTTCCAGGCGTTCACGCCAGGCCTGGCCGCCCTTGAAGGTCAGCGCCGAGTATGTCGAGTTCGGGCAGTCGTCGATCCAGGCGCGCAGGCTATCGCCGCCTGGCTCCTGAAAGGCGGCATGCAGGCGCTTGCCGTATTTCAGGGTCACGACCTTCCAGCCCATCGCTTCGAAGATGCCGTCGATGCGCTGGAACAGCCGGTCGGACACGACGCTGTCCAGGCTCTGGCGGTTGTAGTCGATCACCCACCAGACATCGCGCAGGTCATGCTTCCAGCCTTCGAGCAGGCACTCGAACACATTGCCTTCGTCCAGTTCGGCGTCGCCGACGATCGCGACCATGCGGCCGCGCTTCGCGTCGCTCATGCCGTCATGCAGCGCGACATAATCCTGGGCGAGCGAGGCGAACACCGTCATCGCCGCGCCGAGGCCGACGGAGCCGGTCGAGAAGTCGACGTCGTCGGCGTCCTTGGTGCGGGAGGGATAGGCCTGCGCCCCGCCCAGCGCCCGGAAGCGCTGGAGGTTTTCTTCTGACTGCCGGCCCATCAGATACTGGATCGCATGATAGGCCGGGCTGGCATGGGGCTTCACCGCCACCTTGTCTTCAGGCCGGAGCGCGTGGAAATACAGCGCCGTCAGGATCTGCGTGCAGGATGCGCTCGACGCCTGATGTCCGCCGACCTTCAAGCCGCCGCGGTTCCGGCGGATATGGTTGGCGTGATGGATCGTCCAGCTTGAAAGCCATAGCACCCGTTCCGCCAGGGTTTCCAAAAACGCCGTGCGCGCTTGCTTGTCCATGATCGATGCCCTGACGCGGAAGATGATGTCCCGACCATACCGGGTTTTGGGCGGGATTAAATTGCGAATATGTGCGGGAATTTGCTAGGGATTGGCATATCCGGGCAATCGTTGAACTGAGATTGGCATATTATGGCGGACATGCAGCTCGATGCGACAGACTTCCGAATTCTGAAAGCGCTCCAGTCCGATGCCGGGCAATCGAATGTGGATCTGGCGCGGCAGGTCGGACTCTCGCCGTCGCCTTGTCTCCGGCGGGTCAAGGCGCTTGAGGCGGCTGGCGTCATCAAGGGGCGGATCGCCATCATCGACGCGGCCGCTGTCGGCCTGCCGGTCAGCGTCTTCCTCCAGGTTACCCTGGAGCGCCAAACCGAACGCAATCTCGAAGCGTTCGACAAGGCGGTCGCCAACTGGCCGGAAGTGGTCGAGTGTTATCTGATGACCGGCGACGCGGACTACCTGCTGCGGGTCGTGGCGCCGGATCTGGATGCGTTCCACCGGTTCCTGATGGACCGTCTGACCCGGTCGCCAGGGGTCGCGAGCATCAAGTCCAGCTTCGCCTTGAAGCAGATCAAATACGGCGCGGCCTTGCCGATCCGTTCGTAGCGCATGGGCGTCACGGCGCCAGGTCAGCGTTTGGCGGCGGCCTTGATCGCGTTCGATGCGACGACCTTGCGGCTCGGCGCTGAATAGCTTTCGTGGTTCTGGTCGATCTCGGAAAGCTTGTAGAGGTAGTTGATCATCATGCCCGCGGACTGTTTCAGCCCGTTGGCGGAGACGTCGCCCAGCCAGTTCAGCCGTTCCATGCGCGCGCCGTTCGATAGATGGAAGTGCGCGACCGGATCGAGGCAGCGGCCGCCGCGGCCGCGTCGGTTAAACAGATAGTCGGCCGCGAGGCGGGTCAGCACGGGCTCCAGGGCTTTGGCGAGCGGGGCGTTCTCATGCCATTTCGGGACAGCGAGCGCCGCGTGCAACAGGTCGAGGTCGCCGATCTCCCCCACGCCATTGGTCGGCGCGTCGATGGTTTCGCCGGCGTCGACGATGGCCTGGCGGATCGCGTCGCGCTCATCGGGCGAGAAGGGCTTCTCGCCGGCTTCGTCCGGGCTGCGGCGGATCCACTGCATCAGGCCGGGGATCGGCGAGAGCGTCGCGAACGTCTTGATATTGGGCAGTTCGGACGACAGCTTGCCGGCGACGCGCTTGATCAGGAAATCGCCGAAACTGATGCCGGCAAGGCCCTGCTGGGCATTTGAGATGGAATAGAAGATCGCGGTGTCGGCCGCGGCCGGGTCATCCGCCGGCCGGACTTCCTCAAGCAACACGCCAACGTCGCCGGCCATGCCTTCGACCAGCGCCACTTCGATGAAGATCAGCGGCTCGTTCGGCATGCGCGGATGGAAGAAGGCATAGCAGCGCCGGTCCATATCGAGCCGGTTCTTGAGATCGTCCCAGGACCGGATGCGATGCACCGCCTCATAGCGGATCAGCTTCTCCAGAAGGGTCGCGGGCGAGTCCCAGTCAAGCTGGCGCAATTCCAGGAAGCCGACATCGAACCACCGCGTTAGAAGCCGCTTCAGGTCGTCCTGCAGGCCGGCGAGCGCCGGGCGGTCGACTTGCCAGCGCAACAGTTCGGCCCGGAGATCGACCAGGAACTTCACGCCGTCTGGCAGGGCGTTGAACTGGGTCAGCACGCGCATGCGCGGCGCCTCGAGCGCATCGCGGAGGAGGGTTTCGGCGGCGGCGCGCTCGGCCGCGTTGGCGGCGCTCTGCACCTTGGCGATGGCGGCGTCGACGGCTGCGGGATCGACATCGAAGTTGACCGCGAGGACTTCGGCGAAGCGGCGCTGGCCGATATCGTCCAGGGCGAGATAGGCTTGGCCCAGGGCCGCCGCCCGCGCCCGCGCCTGCACCTCGCCGCCGCGGCCGTCGATGCATTCCTGGAATGCTTCGATCAGGCGTTCCTCGTCCGACTTCGGCAGATTGGGCTTCAGCGCAATATCGAAACCGCGTTTGCGTGGGCCGATGTCGCGAAACGTGCGGGCGATCTGGGACCAGGCGCGATTGAAGACGCTGGACTGTTCGTGTTCGATCTCTGGCATAGCAACATGGGTTCCGTTAGGCGGCGGCGTTAGCGCGGCTCTTGGCGGCGCGCTATCAAAGATATGTGCGATCAACCCCATCTGACCAGAGTGCCAGACGAGCGTTAATCGAGTATTGCCGTCGCGTGACAGTTTTACGACCGGCGACGCGCGCCAGAGCGCTACACGACTTCGAAATCGGCTTTCGCGGCGTCGCAGTTTGGGCAGGTCCATGCAGCGGGCAAGGCGGCGAAGGGCGTGCCGGGCGCAATTCCGTCCTCCGGCAGGCCGTCTGCCTGAGCGTACACGAACCCGCAAAGCGGGCATTCGTGGGCTTCGTCCGCCGCCGCCGCCCCCGATTTCGCCGCTGACTTGGCGCCCCGGGTCGGGAATTGCAGGATGGCCGTGTCCAGGCCCTCCGGCCCCGCGACCAAAGCCGGCGGCGTCTCGCCTTGCGCGACGAAGGCGCAGGACCAGAGCGGCAATGCGTCCGCGCCGTGCAGCCAGGCGCCGCCGGTCACGACGATGAAATAGCCGTCGCCCGCGGGCTTCGGCGGCGTCAGGCGCTGGCCGGGGCCGAGGGTCGCCCGCCACGCGGCGGCGCCGTCCTGCTCCGGCCCGTGGATCGAAACGAGGCTCGGCGCATCCCATTGGGCGAGCGTCGCGGCCGGGAGCGCAATGTCGTCCGGCTCCGCCATGAAGAAGCGCTTTGGCGCGGTCTTGAGCTTGTCCCGTTCCGCCGGCAGGAACAGCGCGCCGGGGTCGCGGCGCGGACGCAGGGTGAAATAGATGACGCCCTGAGCGCTATCCGCCACGATCGGACCGTAGGGCGTGAAGGCGCTGGAGAAATGCACCCCAAGCGGCCGAAGGCCGTGGCGGCCGAGCCTGCCGCCGCCAAGCGCCACCAACTGATATTCGTCCGCCACATGGAAATGAGTTTCGACGACCGATCCCGGCGGCTGCTCGACCCGGAAGCATTGCGGCCCTTCCATGCGCGCCTCCGGGTCGCGCCCGGCGAACGGGCCCTTGAAGTCGAATTCCCTGACCGACACGACCGTGCCGTTCGGCAGTTCCTTGGTCCAGGCGCGGGTCGCGTCGAAGGAAATGGCTTCAGGCATCGGCGCGCTCCGCCATGGCGAGCACGATGCGCGCCTGCTTCAAATGCGGCATGTCGATCATCTTGCCGTCCAGGCCGACCGTGCCGGAGCCGCCGACCGCATCGAACGCGGCGATGACGCGCTTGGCGAAGGTGATTTCGTCCGCCGTCGGCGCAAACGCCTTGTTGATGACGGCGACCTGATCCGGATGGATCGCGACCTTGCCTGTGAACCCGGTCTTCCGCCCTTGCAGCGCCTCGGCAAAGAGGCCGTCCAGGTCGCGGAAGTTCGGGTAGACGCTATCCACCGGCTCCATGGCGCCGGCCTTGCAGGCCGCGAGACAGAGCGTGCGGGCCAGCATGTAGACGTCCTCGTAGGCGCCGTCGGCCTTGCGGTTGGTGAAGGCCCCAAGCGCCGCCGCCAGGTCCTCCGCGCCCCAGGTCATGCCGTAGATGCGCGGGCTCGCGCCGACAAAGCTGTCGAGCGTGAACAGCGAGCGCGCGGTTTCGGTCGCGACCACCAGGATCTTGGTCTGGCCGAGCGCGACGCCTTCCCGCGTCTCCAGGGCCGACAGCATGTGATCCAGCTTGATCGCCTCGGCCGCCGAATAGGTCTTCGGCAGGATGATGCCGTCCGGGCGGCCCGGCATGACGGCGGCGAGATCGGGCAGGCTGAAATCCGTGTCGAGCGGATTGATCCTGACCCAAAGTTGCTGCTTGCGCGTCCTGTCCCGGCTTTGGGCCAGATAGTCCCTGGCCATGACGCGGGCTTTGGGGAGGTTTTCCTGATTGACCGAATCCTCAAGGTCCAGGATCAGGGCGTCGGCGTCCAGGCCTTCGGCCTTGGCGAGCTTGCGCTCGCTGTCGGCGGGGACGAACAGGAAGCAGCGCAGCGGGTCCATTGTCCGGGTCTCGCTCATGCCGGGCGCTTCTTCATCAGGCCCTGGCGCTTGCAATAGGCGACTTCCTGGCCGCGCTGATTGACGCCGCGATGTTCGAACGTGACGATGCCGGCGTTCGGGCGGGACTTCGATTCGCGCTTTTCCAGGATCTTGGTTTCCGAGCGGATCGTGTCGCCGTGGAAAACCGGATTGCGGAAAGCGCAGTCCGTCATGCCGAGATTGCCGATCGTCGTGCCAAGCGTCGTGTCGTTGACCGAAACGCCGATGACGAGGCCGAGCGTAAACAGGGAATTCACAATGCGCTGGCCGAACTCGGTCTCCTTGCTGAATTCCTCATCCAGGTGCAGCGGCTGCGGGTTATGGGTCAGCGCGCAGAACATGACGTTGTCCATCTCCGTCACCGTGCGCGTCAGGTCGTGCCGAAACACCTGCCCGATCTCAAATTCCTCAAAATACAAACCCGCCATGGACGGTCCCTCCAGCTTGTGATTGGTTAGCGTTACACCCAAACCTATCAGGGCCAGCGGGGCGAAGGAATGCGGCGGCGTAGCGGAATATTCGGCATTGGCTTCATCGTCGTCCTCATTGTCGCGATGACGTTCGCCTGGCTGGGATATGAGCCGATGGTGCTGGAGCGCATGGGCGAAACCCGCGCGGCCGATACGGTCTGCGCGGGCGGCGTCGTCGCCTCGACCGGCGTCATCCGGGAAACGCCCGTGCTCGGCACGCGCGATGCGGCGGACCTGGATTTTGCCTTCAACGTCCTGAACAATGCGCCGACGCCTTGCCTCGCGGTCTTTGAAGCGATGTTCTTCCGCAATGGCAAAAGCGACTTTCTGAAGGGCGAGCGGATCGTGACGCCTGGCGCTACGCTGGAGATCAGCATCCCGCTTGGCCGCTACACCTGGGCGGATGCGGCCGCCGATCGCCTGCCCCAGGGCAGAGAGCTAAAAGTGACTGGCCGGGCGCCCAAACCAGCCCGGTGACGGCAAGCAGGAGACGCCTCGATGCTGACGGATGTGCGCGGCTACCCGATCGATACGGAAAACGCGGCCGCCGCCGCCGCCTTCGACCAAGCGATCGCCCGATTTTTCGAGTTCCGCCTGGACGCGCCGGCCCTTGCCGATCTGGCGATCGAGGCCGACCCCAATTGCGCCCTCGCCCAGATGACGAAGGCGTTCATGCTGCTCGGCGCGCAATCCCGCCGCCTGCTGCCGGTCGTCGCCGAGCATGTCGCCGCCGCTGAACGCAGCGGCGCTGGCCGGCATCCGCGCGCCAGGGGCTGGCTGGCGGGCCTGAAGGCGCTCAACGCCAACGATCTGCCGCGCGCCGCAGCCGCCTTTCGGGCGCATCTGACCGATTGGCCGCGCGATCTCTTCATCATGAAGCAGATGCAGCAGCAGACGCTGTTCTGGCGTGGCCTCAGCTTGGAACTCAGGGATTCGATGCTGCGCGTCCGCCATGCCTGGGACGAAAGCGTGCCCGGCTACGCGCATTATCTCGGCCTGCTGGCGTTCGGCTACGAGGAAGCTGGCGATTATGTCGCCGCCGAACGCGCCGGCCGGGCCTGCGTCGAACGGGCGCCGGACGATATATGGGGCATCCATTCGGTCGCCCATGTGCTGGAGATGCAGGGCCGACATCGGGAAGGCATCGCGTGGATGGACTACCCGGCCGACGCCTGGGCGGACCGGGCGCCGCTCGCGCGGCATCTCTGGTGGCACAAGTCCCTGTTCCACTGGGACTCGGGCGACTATGAGGGCGCGCTCGCCTTGCTCGACCGGTCGATCTATCCCGAACCGACCGCGCTTTATATCGACATTCAAAATGCGGCGGCGCTGCTCTGGCGGCTGGAATTCGCGGGCGTCGACGTCGGCGACCGCTGGCGCGTCCTGGCCGAACAGGCGGAAACCGTGCTCGACGATCAGATGCTGGGCTTCACCGACAGCCATATCGCGGTCACGCTGGCGCGGGCCGGACGGGGCGAGGCCCTGGCGCGCCATCGCCAGGTGCTGGCCGAACGCGCCGACAGCGGCGGCTGGGCGGCGGCGCTGACGGCGGAAGCCACATTGCCGGTCGCCGATGCGATCCATGCCTATTGCAACGGCGACTACGACCGCGCCGTCGAAGGCTTGCTGGCGGTCCGGGAAGAATGGAGCCGGTTGGGCGGCAGCCATGCGCAACGCGACCTCTATGCCCAGGCCCTGATCGACTCCGCCGTGAAAGCCGGGCGAACGACGCTTGCCGAGGCCCTGCTGGCGGAGCGTTCGGCTCTCCATCCGACCAGCCGGGGCGTCGCCTACTGGCGGGCGCAACTGGCCGCTTAAGGGCCTTCGCGGTCCGAGCGCTGCGCGCGCTGCGCCCGCAGGGTCCCGAGCGTGTTGCGGGCGAGCGCGCCATGCTCAAAGCCAGCGTCTGCTCCGGCGCGCGCCTGCTCCAGGGCGTGGAATGCGGCCGGGATCGCCTCGACAAGGTCGCTGGCGATCAGGCCGCGTCCGAGGCTCGCTGCGGCCGCGCCGTGCAGCCAGACCGCGGCGGCCGCAGCTTCGAAGGGAGGCGCGCCCTCGGAAAGCAGTCCCGCGACCATGCCGGCCAGCACGTCGCCCGCGCCCGCCGTCGCCAGGGTCGGCGGCGCATTGGCGTTGATTGCGGCGCGACCGTCTGGCGCTGCGATCACGGTATCGGGGCCTTTCAGTATGACGACAGCCCCGGCGCGCGCGGCGGCGGCCCGGGCGCGCGCCAGCTTCGAGCCCGGCGGGTCGCCGAAGAGGCGCTTGAACTCGCCGTCATGTGGCGTCAGGACGGCGGCGGGCGCTTGCTCGATCAAGGCGAACAGGCGGTCCGGCGCGTCGGCATAGGCCGTCAGGGCGTCGGCATCCAGAACCAGCGCCCGACCGGCCGCCGCCGCCAGTTCGATCAATGCCCGCGCCTGGTCGTCGAGCCCGAGGCCAGGGCCGAGGACGACGGTCTTGAAGCGCTTGTCCTGCAGCAGGGCTTCGAAATCCGTGGGCGCGTTCAAGGGCCGGACCATGACCGCAAGCTCGGCCGCGGCATAGACCGGGAAGGACGCGGCCGGGCAGGCGATGGTTACGAGCCCGGCGCCGGCGCGGAGGGCGGTCCTTGCGGCCAGCCGTGCGGCGCCCGTCGTCTGGGCGCCGCCGGCGACCAGCACATGACCTCGGGTGTATTTATGGCCTGCCGGGTCGAGCGGCGGCGCCGCCTGAGGCCAGAGGTCTGGCGCGTTCCCGAAGGCCGCGGCGCCGCTGGCGGCGACGTCGGGGATGCCGATATCGGCCGTCACGACGAGGCCGGCGCGGAAGCGTCCGGGCGCCAGGAGGTGGCCTGGTTTCTTCCGAAAAAACGTGACCGTCAGTTCAGCCTGGACAGCCGTCCCCATGACCGCGCCGGTATCGCCGTTGACGCCGCTCGGGAGATCGACGGCGACGATGGGCGCGGGCGCAGCGTTCATCGCCTGGACCATGGCGGCGGCCTCGCCCGCGAGCCGCTGCCGGTCGCCCAGGAGCGCGATCCGGACAGGCCAGCCCGCTGCTTCGAGCAGTCGGGCGACAACCCAGCCATCGCCGCCATTTGCGCCGGGGCCAGCCAGCACGACCGTATCCCGCGGGCTCCAGCGGCGGCGGATCGCATCGACGACCGCGGCGCCGGCGTTCGCCATCAGGTCGACGCCCGCGACGCCATCGGCGATCGCCCTGGCGTCCGCCCGATACATCTCCGCGACCGAAAGCAGTTCCAGGCCGGCGGCCATTCCCGCTACTCGACGCCGGCGATGCGTTTGGCGCCGAGCCCCGTCTTGACCCATTTGACCGGGCGGTCGTCGTAGAGGCTGCCGTCCTGCAGGCGGGCCTTGATCTCTTTCAGGACCAGCGCCGTGATCGGGCGGATCTTGAGGTCAAGGGCGGAGTCCAGATCGCGCCAATGCAGTTTCAGCAGTTCGTCCTCGTCGATGTCGGCCTTGGCCACGATCCGCTCATAGTCCGCGACGAAGAAGCGGGCGTTGAAGCGGCGGGTGCGGCCGGGCGGGGTGACGGCGCGGTAGATGTAGGTCAGGCCGTCGAGCGCCGGGCCGTAGCCGGTTTCATAGAACGGCGCCCAGCCTTTTGGCGCGCGCGACGGCCGCGGCGCTTCGGCGCCCAGGACGAGCCCGGCTTCCTCGAAGGTCTCGCGGACGGCTGCGAGCGCCAGCGCCTGAGCGCGCCGCGGCGTCGCGGCGGCGGAGAGGCGGGCCAGCACGTCCGGGCGCAGCGGCGTCGCCGGCGTCACATAGCCGTCGCTGCGGTCGACCCGGCCGCCGGGGAACACGTAGTGATGCGGATAGAAGATATGGCCGGAGCTGCGTTCCCCCATCAGCACTTCGGGGGTCTTGCCGCGCATGCGCACCAGCACGAGCGTCGCCGCGTCGCGGATCGGCTGCTTGCGTGCTGGCGACTCGCCGGTCGGGGGCGGGCTTGCGAGGGCTGGGTCCTGGTCTGGGTCTTGGGCTGTGTCTCGGGCTGGCGCATCGGCCATGGCTGTCGTCTCCATTGGATTCGAGAGCCAGCATATGGGGTGCCTGACCGGATTTGAACCGGCGACCTCCTGGACCACAACCAGGCGCTCTAACCAACTGAGCTACAGGCACCACGCTCGCGTCGTGCGCGAAGGCGAGCATCTACTGGAAAATAGCGGGCCGCGTCAACCGGAAGCTTCCCAAGCGCGCGTGCGGTCGGCATAGTCCGACGCCGTCGCTTTCACTCGATCAGTCCGGGATTCATCCATGCGCCTTGCCGAAAATCTGGCCCAACTGGGCACCGAAACCGCGTTCGAAGTGCTGGCGCGCGCCGCCAAGCTTCAAGCGGCGGGCCGCGACATCATCAACCTCGGCATCGGCCAGCCCGATTTCAAAACCCCGGAGCATGTGGTCGAGGCCGCGATCAAGGCGATGCGCGACGGCCATCATGGCTATACCCCGGCGAGAGGCATTTTGCCGCTCCGGGAAGCGGTCGCGGCCGATACGCTCGCGAGGCGGGGCGCGACGGTCGATCCCGAGCACATCATGATCATGCCGGGCGGCAAGCCCACCATGTTTTTCGCGATCCTGATGTTCGGCGAGCCGGGCGCGGAAATCATCTATCCGAACCCCGGATTTCCGATCTACGAGAGCGTCATTCGCTATGTCGGCGCGACGCCGGTGCCGATGCGCCTGCAGGAGGACAAGGGCTTTGCGTTCAGCGCCGACGAGGTCCTGGCGCAGATTACGCCAAAGACCCGGCTGATCATCATGAACACGCCCGCCAACCCGACGGGCGGCGTGACGCCGAAGGCGGAGCTCGACAAGCTGGCGAAGGGCCTGGAGGCCTGGCCCGAAGTCGCGGTCATGAGTGACGAGATCTACGACCGCATGCTGTATGACGGCCGCGAGCATGGCTCGATGCTGGCTTATCCGGCGTTGCGCGATCGGCTGATCGTCCTGAACGGCTGGAGCAAGACCTACGCCATGACCGGATGGCGCCTGGGCTATTCGATCTGGCCGGAAGCGCTGGTCGGTCTCGCGGAAAAGCTGGCGGTGAATTGCCATTCCTGCGTGAACGCGCCGACCCAGTTCGCGGGCCTCGCCGCGCTGAATGGCCCGCAGGACGCCGTCGATGCGATGGTTGCGGCCTTCGACGCCCGGCGCCGCGTCATCGTCGACGGCCTGAACGCCCTGCCGGGGGTGCGCTGCGCCGAGCCGGGCGGCGCGTTCTATGCCTTCCCCAACATCGAAGGCACAGGCATGACCTCGAAGACCATGCAGACGCGGCTGCTGGAGGAAGCAGGGGTCGCCGTTGTCGCAGGTCCAAGTTTTGGCGCCCTGGGCGAAGGCTTCGTGCGCTTCTCCTATGCTGCGAGCATGGCCCAGATCGAGGACGCGCTCGGGCGTATCCGCAAGCTGTTGGAGCAATAGGCGCCTATAAATCAGGCAAATATCTAAAAAATAATCATGCGAAAGCGCGGAATTCGGCGGGTTATCGGGACGATCGCCTTCGGATTCGGCAGCTACGCTGTTGATTGAAAAAGCGGCAGAACGATGGCATACCCTTTGCTTTAAGGTTCCTTGGCGCATGCGCACAAGGAGACGCCGCATGTTCTGGAAGGGTCGGAAAGATCGATGAAGAAGATCGAAGCCATCATCAAGCCGTTCAAGCTCGATGACGTGAAGGACGCGCTGGCGGAAGCTGGCGTGAAGGGCCTGACCGTCGTCGAGGCGAAAGGGTTTGGTCGCCAGAAAGGCCATACGGAACTCTATCGCGGCGCTGAATATGTCGTCGATTTTCTGCCGAAAGTGAAAGTCGAGGTCGTCGTCGACGATTCCCAGGTCGAACGTGTGATCGAGGCCATTCAGAAGGGCGCCCATACCGGGCGCATCGGCGATGGCAAGATTTTTGTTTCCCCGATCGAAGAAGCAATCCGTATCCGCACCGGCGAAGCCGGCGTGGATGCGCTGTAACCCTATCGCCGCCGCCACAATGCGCCTTGCGCGCAGTCCTAATACCAACGCACGAATGACAGGAGCGAGAGAATGAGCCTCGGTTGTAAAACCCCCGCAGATCTTATGAAGGCGATGTCGGACAACGACGTGAAGCATGTCGATTTCCGCTTTACCGACCCGCGCGGCAAGTGGCATCACACCACCCAGTACCACACCACAGTCGACGAAGATCTGCTGACCGACGGCATCATGTTCGACGGTTCGTCGATCGCCGGCTGGAAAGATATCAGCCAGTCCGACATGATCCTTTCGCCCGATCTGTCGACTGCGGTCCTGGACCCGTTCACCGCCGAGCCGACCATGGTCGTCGTCTGCGACATCACCGAACCCTCGACCGGGCAGGGCTATGAGCGCGATCCGCGCAGCATCGCCAAGCGCGCCGAAGCCTATGTCAGCCAGACCGGCATCGGCGACACGGTGTTCATGGGTCCCGAAGCCGAATTCTTCATGTTCGACGACGTGCGCTTCACGACCGGCATGTATGAGAGCTTCTTCTCGCTCGATTCGCTTGAATTGCCGAGCAATAGCGGCCGTGAATATGACGACGGCAATCCGGGCCATCGCCCGGCGGTAAAGGGCGGCTACTTCCCCGTTCAGCCCGTGGACCATGCCAACGACATTCGCGCCGAAATGGTGACGATCATGGCCCAGATGGGCCTTGAAGTCGAAAAGCACCATCATGAGGTGGCCGCGGGCCAGCATGAACTCGGCGTGAAATTCGACACCCTCGTCGGCGCCGCCGATGGGCTGCAGACCTACAAGTACGTTGTCCAGCAGGTCGCCCACTCCTACGGCAAGACAGCGACGTTCATGCCGAAGCCGGTCGCGGGCGACAACGGTTCGGGCATGCACGTGCATCAGTCGATCTGGAAGGATGGCAAGCCGACCTTCGCCGGCAATGGCTATGCCGACCTCTCCGATACCTGCCTCTACTACATCGGCGGCATCATCAAGCATGCCAAGGCGATCAACGCCTTCACCAACCCGTCGACCAACAGCTACAAGCGCCTGATCCCGGGCTTCGAAGCGCCCGTGCTTCTGGCCTATTCCGCGCGCAACCGGTCGGCGTCCTGCCGCATTCCTTATGCGACCAATCCGAAGGCGAAGCGCGTCGAAGTCCGCTTCCCGGATCCCTCGGCCAACCCGTATCTCGCGTTCTCGGCCATGCTGATGGCCGGCCTTGACGGCATCAAGAACAAGATCCACCCGGGCGACCCGATGGACAAGAACCTGTATGACCTGCCCCCGGAAGAGCTGAAAGGCGTGCCGACCGTTTGCGGTTCGCTCCGTGAAGCCCTGACGTCGCTCAGCGAAGACATGGACTTCCTGACCCAGGGCGATGTCTTCACGCTGGACATGATCGAAGGCTATCTGGCGCTGAAGTGGGAAGAAGTCTATCGCTTCGAGCACGCGCCGCACCCGATCGAATTCGAAATGTACTACAGCGTTTAATACCGACGACGCTATTTCGCCAAGGCGTAATACATCGCGGCTGAGCCCTGACCGGCTCAGCCGCTTTTCTTTTGGTCGTAAGGGATTTACGCCAATTGCCAGCTAAGTAATTTGTAAATGCTCGCTTATGGTCATCCTGTTCAAAGAAGGCAGGTAGCCCCATGCAGCATGACATCATTCAGTTGGCGACGAATTACTGGGGCGGAAAACGCGACGGCCAACGCATGCCTACCCGCGCTTCAATCGATCCGGCCGACCTTGCCGCGGTGCTGCCGAACCTGGTGATGGCCGAAGCGATCGACGGCGGCAAGGACTACCTGCACCGGATCGCCGGCGAGCGCGCCGAGATCCTGATCGGCGAACATATGCATGGCGAGCGGTTGTCGCGCTTGCGGGGCTCCTCTGCGATCCTGGCATCCTGGCGCAATGGCATGGACCTGGCCCGCACCTTTAAGGCCCCGCATTTCGCCCAGTTCGAGAACGAAGAGAGTCGCATGACGGTTCGCGCCGTATTCTTGCCGCTCTCCGACGGCGACGAAAATCTTGCAGCTTTCGTGATGACAGCCCTGACGGACGAAAGCCCGACGATCGAGGAATAGGCCCGACCCCGCCCGACCCCGCCAGTTCGCGCGCTTAGATTCGCCGCAGCATGGCCAGGGCATAAGGCGCGTAGGAGGTCGGGCAGGCGATGCGGAACAGGGTCATCCCCGGCCGCTCGGCCAGACAGTGAACCGGCCCCAGAGCAATTGCGTATCCGGCGCCGACGGGAAACCGGGCAGGCGTCAGCGGGCGCGACGTCAGTCCGGCAAGCGCCCGCTCGACATGCGCCCCCGCCAGCGACATCCAGGAGCGCGCTTCAGTCTGTTCGATCAATGCAGCGATCGATGCATCCGCCAAGGCGTCCGTGAGCGCGGCGATGCGCGGCGACGCCGGGTTGGGCTGGAGGTAGAGCCATGCGTCCGGAGCCATGGTCGCCAACCGGCTCCCATCGGTCTCGGAGCGTTGAACTTCCCCCATGGCCAGGCCGCGCCGGATGCCGATCGTCCGCCAGAGGATCTCCGCGAGGCGATGGTCATCCGGGTCGCCTTGCAGCAGAAAGGCGCGCGGGGCTTCCAGAACCGTCAGGATCAGGCCGCTCGCGGTCCGGCCGCTGGCCGCCGCCGACGGGCCGAACGCGGACCAGGGGCGCGCGCTTCTAAGCATGCAACCGCGCCCCTTTCGGATCGTAGAACACCGGGTCCCGCACCCGGACGGCATGGGCGACGCCGAGGCTCCAGGCGAACAGCCGCTCGCCGTGGCGCGCCCGCCCATCCTTGACCAGGGCAAGCGCAAAGCCGCGGTTCAGCGCGCTGCTCCAGTAACTGGAGGCGACATGCCCGAGCATCGGCTCCGGCGGCCTTGGCGTCGCGGTCGCGATGATCTGCGCGCCCTCGTCGAGCACGACCGAGGCGTCCTCCGGTTCAAGCCCGACAAGCTGCTTGCGGCCGGGCGCGGTCAAGGCCGGCCGCGCCAGGGCGCGCTTGCCGATGAAATCGCCCTTCTTCGCGGAGATCAGCCAGGACAGCCCGAGGTCGACCGGCGTCACTGTCCCATCGGTCTCGTGACCCACGACGATAAAGCCCTTTTCGGCCCGCAGGACGTGCATTGCCTCCGTGCCATAGGGAATGGCCCCCGCAGCGAGGACGGCATCCCAGAGCGCCTCTCCGTGGCGCCAGGGCACATTGATTTCGTAGCCGCGCTCGCCGGAAAAGCTGACCCGGAAAATCCGCGCGGAAAGCCCTGCGGCCGTCGCGTCCCGCCATGTCAGATGGGGGAAGGCCGTGTCCGACAGGTCGAGCTCAGGCGCGAGGGCGGCGAGGGTCCGCGCGGCATTCGGGCCGGCGACCGCGACGCCCGCCCATTGCTCGGTGACGCTGGCGAGCCAGACCTTGAGATCGGGCCACTCGGTCTGGCGCCAGTCCTCCAGCCAGTTCAGCACGGCGGCGGCGCCCCCGGACGTCGTCGTGACGTGGAACCGGTTCGGCCCCAGCCTGGCGACGACGCCATCGTCGAAGACCATGCCGTCATCCTTCAGCATGACGCCGTAGCGGCAGGCGCCGACGGCGAGCGTGTCCATCCGGTTGGTATAGACCCGGTTCAGGAAAGCCGCCGCGTCCGGCCCCGCGACCGCGATCTTGCCGAGCGTCGAGACGTCGAGCGCGCCGACGGCCGTGCGCACCGCGCGGCACTCCCGCGCCACGGCCGGCGCCATGGCCTCGCCCGGCGCGGCGTAATAGCGGGCGCGCTTCCAGTCCCCCACATCCTCGAACACGGCGCCCAGCGCTTCATGGCGGCGATGCATCGGCGTCTGCCGGACGGGCGCGAACAGCGCGCCGCGCCGCCAGCCGCCGAGCGCGCCGAACGGCACCGGCGTCACCGGCGGCCGCAGCCCCGAAAGGCCGATATCGCCGATCTCCCGGCCCGTCGCCGCCGCCAGCGCAGCGGCCGTCGCAAGCTGCGCCGTCCGGCCCTGATCCGTGCCCATGCCCGCCGTGGTGTAGCGCTTGGCATGCTCGATGGCGTGAAAGCCCTCCCGTGCCGCGAGGCCAATATCCGCGACAGTCACATCATGCTGGAAGTCGATGAAAGCTTGCCGCTTCAGGCGTTCGGCGGCGATCGGGGCGAGCGGCAGCCCCTGGCCGCTGGGCGCGGCGTCGCCGCCGGTCGTCTTCGGCCCGGGCGCGCCGCCGGCGGTCGACCCATGCCCGTCCGCCAGCGCCGCGGCGGCCGAGAACCGGGCGTTCGCGGCCCCGGCGAGCCTGACGCCGTCCTGACCGCCGCCGGCCGCGATGAAACATCCGTCGGCCTCCGACCATGCCTGCCGGCCGCCCTGGATGAGATGCAGCGCCAATGCGGGCGACCATCCGCCGGATGTGGCGAGCAGGTCCGCTGGTACGCGCCGGCGCGCGTCCATGCGCGGCAGGCCGTCCGGCCCAAGCGGGGCAATATCGACCGACTGCAGCCGCCCGAAGCCCTGAGTGCCCGTAACGGTTTCGTCGGGGCCGACTTCTGCGACGATTTCGATATCGGCGGCGTTGAGCGCCTGCCGCAGGCCTGCCCCGTCGCCATGATTGAGAAAGACAACTGCCTGGCCGCCAGGGCGGACGCCGTAGCGGCGGATGGCGGCCTCGACGGCGCTCGCCAGCATCACGCCCGGCCGGTCATTGCCGGGGAACGTCATCGGCCGCTCCAGGGCGCCGGCGGCGATCACGATTTCCTTAGCGCGGACATGCCAGATGCGCCCGGCATAGGGCCCATCCACGGGGAGTTCGTACACCGCAAGCTGCCGGCCGTCATAGAGGCCGAAGGCGGTCGTCCGCAACTTGGCGGTCGCGCGGGGATTGTCCGCAATCCTGGCCCAGGCGCCCTCCGCCCAGGCGAGCGGCGCCGCATCGTCGATCCGAGGATCCCCGTCGCGGCCGAGCGCCCGGCCGCCGGGGCGGATGTCGCGTTCGAACAGCGCGACGCGGGCGCCCCGGCCAAGCGCCGCCTCGGCCGCCGCGAGGCCGGCGAGGCCCGCGCCCACGACCGCGACGTCGACCTCGATATGGGCATGATCGTAGGCGTCCGGGTCGACGCCCTCCGGCGCGCGCCCCTGGCCGGCCAGACTGCGCAAGAGCGGCTCCCAGAGGCGGTTCCAGGCATCCCTGACGCCGGGCAGCCTGGGGCCGATAAAGGTTTTGTAGTAGAAGCCCGCCGCCAGCGGCGTCGGCCAGAGGTCGAGGACGCCGCCAAGGTCGAACCGGGACGACGGCCAGCCGCGCGTCGGGCTGACGGCGAGGCCTTGGGCGAGCGGCAGTTCGGTCGCGAAGCGATTGGGCGCAGCGTGCGCGCCCGTCCCGACGTTCAGAATGGCGTTCGGCTCCTCCATGCCAAGCGACAGCAGCCCGCGCGGGCGATGCCGCTTGAAGGAGCGCCCGACGATCCGGACATCGTTGGCGAGCAGGGCCGAGGCGACGCTGTCGCCGGCATAGCCCGTCAGGGCGCGGCCCTCGAACGTGAAGGAAATCGGCTTGGTCCGGTCGATCAGCCCGCCGGCGGGCAAGCGCGATCCGGTCACGGTTTCGTCTCGCGGTCAGGGAAAGGCGGCTGCGCGTCGCCCATGCGATAGGCGGGGCCGATCGCGTTGGTCGCGGTGTCGCGGCAGAGGTTGAACCATTGGCCGCAGCCGATCTGATGGCGCCATCGCTCCCGGGTCCAGCCTTTCGGGTTATGGCGGAGAAACAGGCGCGCCGACCAGGCCGCATCGTCTTCGGCCGGGTCGGGGCGGACCACATGCGCCTCGCCGCCATAGGCGAATTCGGTCTCGTCGCGCGGGCCGCAATAGGGACAGGGAATGATCAGCACGGGCGGGGCGTCGATCCGATCTGCGGGAGGCGATGTCGCTTACACACGATAATAGGCGCGGTACCATTCGACAAACCGTCTGACGCCTTCGTCCAGGGCCGTCGTCGGCTGAAAGCCGGTGGCGGCCGCCAGCAGACCGGCGTCCGCGTGGGTGTCGACCGCCTCGCCTGGGTGCATCGGCACATACTGGCGGATCGCGGTCTTGCCGATCGCGGCTTCGAATGCGTCGACATAGGCGGCGAGGCTGGCTGGCGCGCCGGAGCCGATGTTGAAGAGCGCATAGGGCGCAGCGCCGCTCGTCGCGGGCGTCGGGTTCGCAGCCCAGTTGGGGTCGATCGTCGGCGGGCGGTCGAGCACGGCCAGGATGCCGGCGACGATGTCGTCGATATAGGTGAAGTCCCGCGTCATGTTGCCGTGATTGTGCAGTTCGATCGGCGCGCCGCGGATGATCCTGTCGGCGAAGCGGAAGAAGCTCATGTCGGGGCGGCCCCAGGGGCCGTAGACCGTGAAGAAGCGCAGACCCGTCGTCGGCAGGCCGTGAATATGGGCGAGCGCGTGCGCCATCGCCTCATTCGCCTTCTTGGTCGCGGCATAGAAGCTGAGTGGATGGTCGGCGCCGTCGGTTTCGCGAAACGGGCGGCCAGGGTTGGCGCCGTAGACGGAGCTGGTCGAGGCGAAGACGAAATGCCGGACGGCGCGCTCCGCCGCCAGGGCCGCGACATTATAGAAGCCGGTCAGGTTGCTTGGAACGAAGGTCGCGGGATGCTCGAAGCTATGGCGGACGCCGGCCTGGGCCGCCAGGTGGACGACTGCGTCGATACGGGCGCCGGCAAGGTCGGCGGCCATGCCGTCGGCGTCCGCGATATCCCGTTCATGAAACTTGAAATTCGGGCGCGCCAGGCGGGCGAGCCGCGCCCGTTTCAGGGCCGGCGAATAATAGGCGTTAATGTTGTCGACGCCGATCACTGTATCGCCGCGCTCGAGCAACGCCTCAGCGATATGATAGCCGATAAAGCCAGCGGCGCCGGTGATCAGGATGTCGGACAGCCTGTGATACCCCTGCTTTTGCTGGCGCGAATGCTTGCTGCGGGGCGCCCGCAGCGCTGGCGTGGCCTAGAGCATGGCGCGTCCAGGCGGACGCGCGGTCTGTGCTCTACCTTATTGAGATCGATCAAATTATCCAATCTTAGAGTCTGTCCGGGATCATAGCGCGGGATTAGAGAGCCTTCTGAG
>ERZ888423.159-NODE-159-length-72715-cov-7.636774_pt1 | contig 72715 bp, 64 predicted proteins | sample MGYA00520523_ERZ888423 | MGnify/ENA primary metagenome ERZ888423 (study PRJEB32303, sample SAMEA104408611) | aquatic metagenome | biome: Brackish water; feature: Pelagic; material: water | place: Baltic Sea | collected 2014-06-08T10:24:00 | depth 30,27 m ... | reverse complement strand
ACGCAGATAAAAGGCATAAGCCTGGTCCATTTTATCGAGCTTTGCTGCCAGTATGCTGTGGACACACGGAGAAAGCGAAGACTCGTGCACCGTAAGGGGCTCATAAAAGTCAAAATGACGCGCCAAGGCCTCCCGGTCAAAATCTTCTTCAAAGAAATAGAATCCCTGTAAGACGTCCGCTTGTTTTATATATGGGGAGCGCAAGATACGGTCCCAAGACCAATGCTGATTGATCGGTCTTTGTCTCTTTGGAATTTGATCCACAGGAGCCAAGTCTTTGTCCAAAAACCCATCTTGCTGCAGATAGATGTTTAACTCTTGATGATAAGGATAATACATCTCTGCGGCTATGGCTTGCCAAAGAGTTAACTCTTGGTCACCGAGATTTGTTTTTGCCACAATACGATCAAAATCCATTGGGCTTTGTTCTTGGGTACGACGCGCCATTTCGGCGGCATATTTTAAACACCACGCCGCCATGTAATTGGTGTACCAATTATTATTGACGTTATTTTCGTACTCATTCGGCCCGGTCACACCCAAGATAACGTACTGTCCTTTGGCCGGACTTAAACCGGCTCTTTGCGCCCAAAATCGCGCGATGCCAATAAGTACTTCCAGGCCCATCTCAGGGAGGTAAGTGCCATCTTGTGTATAGCGTTCGTAATTAAAAATAGCAAAGGCAATGGCACCGTTTCGGTGGATTTCTTCAAAAGTAATCTCCCATTCATTGTGGCATTCCTCTCCATTCATGGTCACCATTGGGTAAAGGGCTGCCCCTGAATGAAACCCAAGTTTGGCGGCATTTTCTATGGCCTTATCGAGTTGCTTATAACGATAAGTCAATAGGTTACGGGCCACTTCTTGGTTTTTGGTGGCCATATAAAAAGGCAAACAATAGGCCTCGGTATCCCAATAGGTACTTCCTCCGTATTTTTCACCGGTAAACCCTTTCGGGCCTATATTCAATCGCGCATCCTGACCAGAATAAGTTTGGTTAAGCTGGAAAATATTAAACCGTATGGCCTGCTGGGCAGGGACATCTCCTTCAATGGTAATGTCGGCACTCTGCCATATGTGGGACCAGGCAGCTTCTTGTTCCTTGAGTAAGGTGTCAAAACCCTGTTCTTGTGCTCGGCTTATGTGGGCTTTTGCTGCAGCAATCAATTCGGACTTTGCATGATATAAATCTACCGTATAGCCGCCAAATTTGTTGACAATTATGGATTCACCGGGCGCTAACGACACGGTTGCGCAGCTTTCAATGCGTTTGTCTCCTTGTATTTGGGTGGTTAAATCAATGTTTCGGCCCTTATGCGTGACTTGCGAGGACATATAAGTACACGTCCCAAACTCAGTCTTTAGCGTATGGGCCAAAATAAAGCCTGAAGCGCCGTCATAGCTCAAATCAGTAACCGCCCAAAAAGGGTCATCCCAATTGCTGTCTCGATTCTTTATTCCTGCATCGATATAAGGTTTTACGGTAATTTCGACCGAACCCTTAGACTCATTTTCTGATCGGGCGCTCACTGATCCCCGATGCTCCAATAAAGTAATCTGATAATCAATGGCCCCGAGCTCTGGCGTTTTAAAACTCAAAAAGCGACGGGCTTGAACAGAAATAAGCGCGCCAGAAGGCAATTTCACCTTAAAATCACGCTGATAAAGGCCAGTCTTCATGCTGAGTACCCGCTGAAAATCGAGTACTTCAAGGGTGTTTAAATCAAGAGGCTGACCATTGACAAATACATCGATACCGATCCAATTGGGTGCATTGAGTACTTTGGCAAAATATTCAGGATAACCGTTCTTCCACCACCCTACACGGGTTTTGTCCGGATAATAAACTCCTGCGATATAGCTTCCTTGAAAGGTGGCACCGCTGTATTGTTCTTCAAAATTGGCCCGCTGCCCCATTGCCCCATTGCCCAGAGAAAATAAGCTCTCGGATGGCTCAACATGTTTGGGGTCAAAACCTTGTTCTATGAGACACCAAGGGTCTGCTTTGATATAATTGATATTCATTAACCAATAATATTTTGTTCTATAAATGTATCGTCTAACTGGGTGAAGTTATGAAATACGCGATCAGCCTGGTTAAGAAACTCAGGGTCACCAATGCCATAGGCGCGCATACCCGCGGCCTTTGCCGCTTGAATACCAGCCACAGCATCTTCAAACACGACACAGTCTTCTGGAGCGATCCCCAGTTGATTTGCGGCCTGAAGAAAGACCTCCGGGTCTGGTTTGGCCTTACTTACATTCGTCCCATCTACAATGGCATCGAAATACGGCGTGAGCTCAATTTTATCCAAAATTGGCCGCGCGTTTTTGCTGGCCGAACCCAACGCTATTTTACATCCATGATCTTTAAAGGTCTGCAAAACGCGCTGCACGTCAGGGAGCCGCTCTGAAGGATCCATATCGGCAATCAGGGTCAAATAAAGCGCGTTCTTCTGGATAAGCAGTCGATCGAAAACCTCTGGGTCAATCTGTGCCTTATTCCACTGAAGAATCAGTTCAAGGCTCCTGACGCGGCTCACGCCTTTGAGCTGCTCGTTATCTTGAGCGGTAAAAGTCCAGCCTTGAGCTTGCGCCAGCTGTTGCCAGGCCACATAATGATGTTTTGCGGTATCGACAATAACGCCGTCCAGGTCAAAAATTACCCCAAGTTGCTTTTCATTATTCATAGACACATTCCTCTTCACGATCATCCCTGAGTTCAGGCTCAAGGAATTTTTCTTTGGGATCAAGGCCCTAATTACAAAACTACTCTGCGCCCTGATGCGTCCTTTGAAATTCTTCTAGGCCCGCGGTCAACCACTCAGCGTATTCATCGACATCAGGGGTATAACCTACTGGTTTATTGAGCATATTCAGATCTTCATCGAGCAGTATGTAATACGGCTGCGAGTTATTTTTGAAATTTATGGTTTGAAAGGTCGCCCATTTATCCCCTACGGTTTTAAGTTTTTTAATGCGGCCATTGGGCTGAGCATAACTAAACTGCTCATCAGCCAAAAGCGCCTTACGATCGTCCACATAAAGCGACACAAGAACATACTCCTGAGAGAGCAACTCAAAAACCTCTGGAGTACTCCAGACCTGCTCTTCCATTTTTCGGCAATTGACGCAGGCCCATCCCGTAAAATCAATCATTAACGGTTTGCCAGAAGCTTTTGCTGCGGCCATGCCCTGATCAAAATCTTTATAACCTTCCAGCCCTAAAGGCGCACTGGTACCTTTGTCGTAATAGCTGTAAAAAAGCGGCGGCGGAAACCCACTCAAGAGCTTGAGATTTGCCGCGGGCGTATTGGTGAGCCCTGGAGCGAGGTAGATAAACGCGGCCACGCTCAACAAACCAAAGATCCAATTCCCTTTGGCGATTTTCTGTCCTTTTGGCCCATCGTGTGGAAAACGAATGAACCCAAATAGGTAAAGCGCAATCCCAGCAGCACAAACCATCCAAATCCCAATAAAGAGTTCTCTTTTGATCAATCCCCAATGTTCTACCAGGTCCGCGTTAGACAAGAATTTAAACGCCAAGGCCACCTCTAAAAATCCGAGGACGACCTTGACCGTATTGAGCCATCCGCCACTTTTGGGCAGAGCATTAAGCCAATTTGGAAATAAAGCAAACAAGGCAAACGGCAAGGCCAAGGCTAAACCAAAGCCCCCCATCCCTGCAGTGAGCTGAATGGCCCCACCATCGCTGGTCAGCGAACCTCCTAATAAAGACCCAAGGATAGGCCCTGTGCAAGAAAAAGAGACGATCGCCAGGGTGAGCGCCATAAAAAAGATCCCCACATAACCCCCGACTTGATTGGCTTTGTCGTCCATTTTGGCACTCCAACTCTGCGGTAGTGTTAATTCATAATACCCAAAAAACGAAAAGGCAAAAGCAATAAAAATCACAAAAAATGCCACGTTTAGGTAAACATTTGTAGAGATATTGTTGAGGATTTCAGGTTGGACCGAATCCAATAAGTGAAAAGGAATGCTCAAAAGAACATAGATCAAAAAGATAAACGCGCCGTAGGTAATGGCTTTTATGGTCCCTGTGGCCTTGTTTTGAGCGCTTTTAGTGAAAAATGAAACCGTCAATGGAATCATCGGGAAGACACAAGGGGTAAGCAATGCTAGAAGACCACCGATAAAGCCTAAAAAGAATATGGTCCCTAATCCCTGCTGCTTTTCCTCCTCTGGGGTGTAGTTTTCTTGACCCTTGAGCTTAAGCTCTAAGGCCTGAGACAAGAGCATATCCCGCTCGGTAAGCACCAGTTCTTGCTGGAGTAAATCCATAGTCGCAAGATTCAGTGTAAATGTTTTTGTGTCAGGCGGCAAGCATTTCTCTGCGTCACAGACAGAGTAATACACCTCAGCGGTTAAGATATTCCCCTGGGCATTGATAATTTTAATAGGCTGAACAAAGCTTACTTCGTCCTCGAAATAAATGACATCGAGCTCAAAAACAGGATCGTAAACGGGCTCCACCTCAGGTTCTTGAGTCGGGCCTTGCAGTACATAGGTCGAATCTGATGCGTTATAATAAAACTCTGTCCGAATAGGACCTTCAAACTCATCGCCAAATTGTGTTTGACTGTACAAGTGCCATCCCTGATCTATTTTGGCAGACATGATTAGGTTGTGTCCCTGATCGGTGGGCTCTACCGAGACAGACCATTGTACAGGATTGATGAATTCTTGGGCACTTAACGAAAAGCTGGTCACGAGAATACTCAGTAAAATCAAAAAATTTAATCTCATGTCAAATCAATTATTTGTTGTTGGTTCGTTGTTTACGCGATATCGGTTAACGCCTGGTTTATTCTTTTTCTTCTTTAAGTACTCAGCCAATTTTTTTAAGTTAATTGGTTTTACTTTGCCTCAAGTCGCTAAGGGGCGATTAATCGCCCTGTAGCCATGTGATTTTGGTGATTTCTCGGTTTTGATTGGTCACGCGAAAGCGCTCATCAGCCCGCAAACCGACCACCCACATGATGCGTCCATCGCATTCTAAAAGCCAGATTTTATTTTTGCGGACTAAAGATAATCGTTCATCTTTAAAATACTTGCTTATTTTCTTTTTTCCTGGACCACCAAAGGGGTAAAAAACATCACCCTTTTGCCAATGACGGAGCTTTAATGGAAAGACGAGCATTTGGGTCGGCACAAAAATAACATTAGGCCCTGAGTTAGTCAGCTCCGTAACCTGTTCAAAGCGAAAAGAAATTGAGTCTTGTTGTGGCGGAGTTTGCCGTCCCTCTTTATCTAAAATTAACCCTTGATCTCGGTCATCAACCTGCGGGCTCAAGCCAGTTAAATCAAGGGCGTCAGGGGGATTCATTTGATTCTTTTTTTGAGCTGACCCCTGCTGATTCCCAAGAGCATTAATTAAAATCACCCCGCGGTCTTTGAGTAATTCATGTGTTTGGGTATATAAACGTGCCCCGCTCTGCGCCTGAGCCAACTGACCCACATCCTGCCCCGCTTTGAGCCCGTACTCACGGCACAAGCCGGCCAATAAAACATTAGGGCTAGGATGGGCGGACAAGGCCGTCAAATCAAGGCGAAGGCCATCTTCAGTCTCTGTAATCACCTGTGCAGAAACGAGATCTAGATAATCCTGCAAAAGGGTTTGGGCTTGATCGAGATACTCCTGGGTTTGTCTTAGACTCTGATTCCAAGGACGCTCAAGTTTATCAAAACCAGGACTGATGTGATGCCGAATTATATTGCGCTGGTAATCGTCGCTTTGATTGGATGCATCTTCGCGCCAAGTATAGCCCTTATTTTGAGCAAAAGCCAATATTTCGGCCCGTTTAAAGGGCAACAACGGTCTAAACACACCACGGGTGCTTGACTTAATGCCCGTGAGGCCCTTAAGCCCCGTGCTTCTGGATAAATTAATCAAAAAAGTCTCCAGATTATCGTCCGCATGATGTGCGGTCAGCACCCCTTGAGCATGGTGACTGAGCATGACGTGTTCAAAAAAGGCATAGCGCAGTTCACGGGCTTTCATTTGCAGCGACATCCCTGGTTGATTTTTAACCGAATCCGGGGCGACCCGGTCAATGACCACTTCATACCCGAGATCAGCCCCCAATGCGGCGACAAAGGCCTCATCTTGATCGCTTTCCACGCCGCGTAAGCCATAATTCATGTGGGCAAGAATCAAATGCCCATGGTACTGATGCATCAAATGAGTGAGTACCACACTATCCAGGCCTCCACTGCAGGCCACAACGAGCGGTCGGTTGGGGTCCCAACTGAATTCGTGGTCGCAATGCGTGGTAAAATTTTGTTCCATGATTTATTGATAGCCGTCAGGACAAATTTAACATTGCGCCGACTTTAGCGGGTCTAAAATAAGGATTATCCGCGACTGAGCACGGTGCGCAAAGACTCTGCTTTGAGCAGGCATTCTTGATACTCGTCTTGAGCATTGGCACTGCTGGTTAACGCCCCCCCAACACTCAAGCTTAAATACTGAGCTTTCTGGTTATAAAGCAGTGTTCTAATCACCACATTAAAATCAAAATCTCCTTCGGGTGTAAAATAGCCAATAGTACCGCTATACAAGCCTCGTTTATGGGCCTCAAAGTCTTCCATGAGCTGCAGGGCTCTGATCTTGGGGACGCCCGTCATGCTGCCCATGGGAAAGGTCGTTCTCAGCGCTTCTACAGCATCAAGCCCCTGTTTTAACTGCGCGGTTACCGTAGTGACCATCTGATGCACATGGGCATAAGATTTTAAGGCACACAATTCTTTTACCCTTACGCTGTCCCGTGCGGCCACTCTTGAGAGATCATTACGCACCAAATCGGTGATCATGATATTTTCACGACGCTCCTTTGGGTTTTGGACAAAATCGTCAACAGCAATTTGATCCTTTTTGGGGTCACTCAGACGTTTGAGGGTCCCTTTTATGGGCTGTGAAATAAGTGCGGTCCCTTTTTTTGTTAAGTAACGCTCCGGAGAAGCGCAAAGTGCAAAACAATGATTCACTTGATAATAGGCCGAGAAAGGCGCCTTAGAAAAGGCATTGAGCTTTTCAAATAAAGCTACTGGATCCAGAGCAATATGCTCACGAAAGAATTCTTGACAGAAATTAGTCTCGTAGATATCTCCTCGCTGAATATGTTTTTGGATTTGGTCAAATTTCTCTGTGTATTGTTTTTTGCTCCAGCGCCCTTTTAATTCGATTCCAGAATCACAATCAAAGGTGAAACCGCCAGAGGAACCGGAAGCCTTTTGTTCTAATTCCTGCTGCGCTACGTCTTGATAAAGATCTTTGATCTGCTGAAGGTCCTGAGTCCAATGCTGGGCTTTGTGCTTAATATATAGCCCGGTAAGGGTGTTGTTATTCACAAAAAGCAATCTACCGGGCACAAAAAAATGAGCCTCGGGAAAACCGATGAAATCCGGATTTTGCGACTGCAAATTTTCTTCGGCATTTTTAAAATCGTAGGCGATATGTCCAAAACACCAGTCCTTTTGATCTTTTTGCCACGCATTCAGGCGCTTCCAGTCCCCTGAGACGGCCTGCTCGATATTAATGGTATTTTGTGGGTCTAATGCCAGCAGCGCGTCAAAGGCTCCGTAAGGATCTGGATGGGTGTTCCCGTCTAAGAACAACTTCACTGTGGCGTCTTGTCTGGAACCAAAGGCAAACAAGGCTTTTTTGAGCCTTTGGCTCGAAGAAAACTCAAAAGTAAAGCGCTCGCGCCGAATCACTGATTATATATGCAATGGTCGGTTTTCAGTAGCCGCTAAAGCCGCCTCTTTAACCGCCTCAGCGTAGGTGGGGTGGGCGTGACTCATTCGGGCCAAATCTTCCGCGCTCGCTCTAAATTCCATAGCGGTTACCGCCTCTGCAATTAAATCGGCAACACGCGCGCCGACCATGTGTACCCCGAGTAATTCATCGGTTTGGGCATCACTTAGGATTTTTACAAAACCATCAAGGTCACCACTTGCTCTTGAACGCCCTAGGGCACGCATGGGAAACTGACCACTTTTATAGGCCACTCCGCTAGCGATCAATTGTTCTTCTGTCTGCCCCACCGAAGCCACTTCTGGCCAAGTGTAGACCACTCCAGGGATTAGATTATAGTTAATGTGTGGTTTTTGACCAGCGATGAGTTCTGCCACCATAACGCCTTCCTCTTCCGCTTTATGAGCGAGCATGGCTCCGCGCACGACATCTCCGATAGCGTAGATGTGTGGGATATTGGTTTGCAAGTGGTCATTGACCTGAACTTGACCGCGCTCATTCACGGCGACACCAGCCTTATCCAGGCCGAGTCCTTCGGTGTAAGGTTTGCGCCCCACACTGACCAGACAATAATCCCCTGTAAACTGTACTTCTTGACCTTTTTTATCCAGTGCCGTTACAGTCACCTGATCACGATCTGCAGCGACCCCTTGTACCTGATGAGACAAGAAGAATTTAACGCCTTGTTTCTTGAGCACTTTGGTGAGTTCTTTACTTTGGGCACCATCCATAGTCGGAATGATGCGGTCCATATACTCGACCACAGAAACTTCTGCCCCGAGTCTGCGGTAAACCTGACCCAACTCTAAACCAATAACCCCACCCCCAATAATCACTAAGTGCTTTGGCACTTCGGTCATGGAAAGGGCTTCTGTCGAGGTTATCACGCGTTTTTTGTCGATATTGATAAAAGGTAGACTCGCTGGTTTACTCCCTGTGGCTATGATAAAATGCTTTGCCGTAAGTGTTTGCTTTTCATTACCATGTACCGTTAGGGTGTTTTGGTCTTCAAAGGCACCTACCCCATGTAAAACGTCGATTTTATTTTTGTCCATGAGAAAATCAATGCCTTTGGTGGTTTGAGACACGACCCCTGATTTGCGCTCCATCATCTTGGCCAAATTAAAAGTCACCGGACCTTGAACTTCGATCCCGTGTTCTTCGAGGTGTTTTTGAGTGTCTTCAAAGTGATGAGAGGAATCTAAAAGGGCCTTACTTGGAATACAGCCCACATTGAGACAAGTCCCTCCCAAAGTATCGTATTTTTCAACCAAAGCTGTCTTCATACCTAATTGGGCACATCGTATCGCTGATACGTAGCCTCCAGGACCTGAACCAATTACCACTACATCGTAATTACTCATTGTATTGTGTTTTTGTTTAAACTGGTGCAAAGTTACGACACTGGGTAGCAAAAGCCAATGCTCAATAAAGAAATTTTAAGCGGGATAAACCTCTAAGCGGGCATGAGCTTGGTTGTGTTTTGGACCTGGGTAATCACAAAAGAACTTTCGGTACTTGCGATCGATTTCAAACTGGTCAGTTTATTGACCAAAAAAGAACGAAAATGAGCCATATCGCGCACCATAACCTTGAGCAAGTAATCATAAGAACCCGATACATGGAAACATTCCACGACCTCAGTCAGACCCATAATGTCCGATTCAAAGGTACTCAGGGAGGATTTGGCGTGCTGCACGAGCTTTACGTGACAAAACACCATAAAGCCCAGGGCGATTTGTTCCGGATCGAGCAAAGCCACATATTGTTTGATAATACCATGGCGCTCCAATTTCTTGATGCGCTCATGTACGGCGGTAACCGATAAATCAGTCTTTAATGCCAGTTGTTTATGGGTTTGCTTACAATCGGTCTGTAAGGCCTCGAGTAATATTAAATCTGCGGTGTCAAAAGTCATGACCAAAAAATATTCTATGGTTAATTCTTCAAAAATACCATTTTAGAAATTATTTCTATATAAATATTAATTAACCAATTAATTTTCTAAATAATACCAGTCATATTGTTAATCAATCCCTCTTTTTATAGATTTGATAAAAACCTATACTATGTCCTTTGATCCAGCAAATAAGATACAAGACCTTCAATATTTTGGAGAATTTGGCGGGGTAAACCCGAGTATTTCAGACTCATCGACCTATACCTTTTTATCGGCCAAAACCATGTTCGACACCTTTGAAGGCAATGCAGAAGGGTGTTATTTGTATTCCCGACACAGCACGCCGTCTAACCTTTATCTCGGCCAAGCCTTAGCCGCTATGGAAGGAACAGAAACCGCTACGGTTGCCGCTACGGGGATGGGCGCGATCACACCGGCCTTGCTCCAGTATTGCGGCCAAGGGGATCATATCGTCTCGAGCCGCACCATTTACGGGGGCACCTATGCTTTTTTAAAGAACTTTACCCCTCGTCTGGGCATCGAAACAAGTTTTGTGGACATAACCAATCTTGAAGCGGTGCGCCGAGCGATAACCCCCAACACAAAAGTGCTTTATTGCGAGAGTGTCAGCAATCCTCTTTTGGAAGTCGCCGACATCACCGCATTAGCTGCACTGGCCAAAAAGCATGGACTGGCACTGATGGTGGACAACACCTTCGCTCCTTTGAGTATTGCGCCCTATCAACTCGGTGCGGATATTGTGATGCACAGCTTGACCAAATTCATCAACGGAAGCAGTGACACTATGGGTGGTGTGATCTGTGGCACTCAAGAATTTATTGATCAACTGCGCAATGTGAATGATGGCGCGTGTATGCTCTTGGGGGCCAGTATGGACAGTCTGCGTGCCGCCTCAATTTTAAAAAACCTCAGAACGCTTCATATTCGGATTAAACAACACAGTCATAACGCCATGTATCTCGCTCAAAAGTTTGAGGCCGATGGCTTAAAAACTGTTTATCCTGGTCTAAAGAGCCATCCCAGCCATGAATTATTTAGCCGCATGATGAATCCCGAGTACGGCTATGGCGGTATGCTGACCATAGACGCAGGGAATCTCGAAACAGCCAATAAACTCATGGAGCTTATGCAAGAACGCAACCTAGGCTACCTGGCGGTGAGTTTAGGATTTTATAAGACCTTATTCAGCGCCCCGGGCAGTTCCACCTCTTCTGAGATTCCTCTTGAGGAACAAGCAGAAATGGGGCTTAGCGACGGACTGATTCGTTTTTCAATTGGGCTGGATAACGACATCGAGCGCACCTATCAGATGATGCGTCAGTGTATGGTTGAAGTGGGCGTCTTGTCTTAATAGAGGCGTTAACCTGCCATTTTTGTTGTGTTGATTAAATCAATAGACAACCAAAAAATCTAATTCCAGAGCTTGTCCGGCAAGGTTCGGATTAATTCCTGTGAGGGTAAGAAAGTAACCTTGTTCATCCATTCCTTGACTCAGGACCCTAAGTTCTCGTGAAAGCGTACCCCGAATTTGACCTTGTATATAAGCAGATAAAGGAATATTCATGGCCGCCAGTGTTTCGGAATCCATTTCTATGGTCCAAGAATCTTGCGGCCAATCCGGAGGGATTATATGCATTTGGCCAAATCGCTTTACGCCCTGAATGACACTGCCCTGAGCACCGAGCTTTATACTTCCGCTTACATCCAAATCTGCTTGCGGTTCTGTCGTACTGATCCCAAAGCGCCCCTCTGAACTTAAGAACCAGCGCAGATTACCGGACACAGAAAGCCCGATTGCTCCAGTGGTCGGAGCGAAAAATCCGGTATCAGGGCGGTCCCAATAAAGGCTGGTGTCGGTGGTCGAGCCCGGATCGAGTTTTATTTCGTTAAGGACGGAGCCCGCTGCGGGGTCCACATAATAGTTACTGTTGTCCCAGTCAATTAAACGACGACTCAGCCAGAGATCATTATTGGTGGCCGCATTAGCGCCGATATAAACCCCACCTGCGCCATAGTGTACCCCTGAGTTGGTCCATTGCCATTGCTCTTGTTCAGAACGGTTATAAGCCAAACCCCGCCATGAAACCCCATCGAAAACATAAAGTCCGCGCCCCCCGAACAAACTGTCCACGGTATGATACACCACAAGTCCGTCAGGCGCTTGGTGAAGGCTATTCAAACCCCATTTGGACTGGTCTTTAAGCTCAACTCGCGGCAGCAACACTCCTTGATTTGGACTGGAGATGTCTAAAATTGCACTAGGATCCGGATGGATGGTCCCAATACCTACTTGTGCCCACAGAACTTGAATAAAACAAGGGTACAGTAACAAAACCACGAACAATGATTTCCTTATTGATAAAGAACTTGGCGTGAAAAACATAATAAAAATGACTGTTGTGTGGGAGTCCTGAGTTGCAAAGCAAGGACACGCAAACAACGAACACAAATAAGCCTTGTGAGGATTCATGAATCCACCCTATAATTTGCAAAGTCATAGACAAAATCGTAACATTACACAAGCAACGATTTTACCTATGAATCCTCAAGAACATTCAAAAGAGCCCCGCGTTAAATTATCCATAATTCAGGCTTTAATCCCCGTATTTGTTTTGGTCGCTTTGTTGTTTATCAATGTGATCTACGCCTTTGGAGACGATGCCTTAAGCGGGAGTAATCAGTTTTTATTGTTGATCGGTGGTGCGGTGGCTGCCGTAGTGGGGGTCTATAATGGCATTTCTTTTGACAAGATGATCGATGAAGTCGCTGATAATCTAAAAAGCACTACTGGGGCGATTCTAATACTGCTGATGGTCGGTGCCCTGGCTGGTACTTGGCTTCTAAGCGGAATCATCCCCACGATGATCTACTATGGTTTAAGTCTTTTAAAACCTTCTATTTTTTTAGTCTCCACGGTAGTCATTTGTGCCATTATTTCTATTGCCACGGGCAGCAGCTGGACGACTTCTGCAACCGTAGGTATTGCCATGATTGGTATTGCCAATGCCCTCGGGATCGATTCGGGAATGGCGGCCGGTGCTGTAATTTCTGGGGCCTATTTTGGAGACAAGCTCTCCCCTATGAGCGACACGACTAATTTGGCTCCTGCTATGGCGGGAACTGATTTGTTTACCCATATTAAGTACATGACCTACACGACGGTGCCGAGTTTTGTGATCACCCTCTTATTTTTCGGAGTTTTAGGCGTGACCATTGATCCTCAGGGTGAATCGCAAACCACCGAAATGCTCGCCGCTATTGACACTGCCTTTATGGTGAGTCCTTGGTTATTTGTGGTTCCGGCTATAGTCATCTTAATGATCGTCAAAAAAGTCGCTCCACTGATCGCCTTATTTACTGGGACACTTCTTGCCGCTGCGGCCGCGCTTTGGATGCAACCTGAATTGGTCACCTTAATCGGCGGTGGAAAAGATTTAGATGTGATTACCGCCTATAAAGGGGTGATGAACGCGATCACCGTATCAATTGAAATTCCGACCACTTATGCTCCGCTAAATGACTTGTTTACCTCCGGAGGTATGGCTGGAATGTTGGATACCATTTGGTTGATTATTTGCGCAATGGTTTTTGGCGGAATTATGGAGGCGATCGGTGCCTTGTCTAGTATTTCTGAAGCCTTGTTAAAATTGTTTCACACAACTTTTGGACTATTCGCCAGTACGGTTGCCAGTTGTTTGGCCATCAATATTGCTGCAAGTGATCAATACTTGGCCATTGTAGTGCCTGGTAAAATGTATGCCAAGGCCTACAAAGAAAAAGGCTTAGCTCCTGAAAATCTCTCAAGGACTTTAGAAGACAGCGGTACTGTTACCTCGGCATTGATTCCTTGGAACACTTGTGGGGCCTATCAAAGCGGGGTGCTCGGCGTGGACACCTTGTCTTATGCGGGTTATGCAATTTTCAATTGGATCAGTCCGTTTATGACCCTACTGTTCGCTGCGTTTCGCATAAAAATTAGACAAATTGCTCACGCAAAGTAATATGACTGAATATCATCTTAGAACAAGAAAAAAAAAGAATATAAAAGAAAAAACTATGGCAAACATAACCCTCGGGGGCACCCCAACCACCACTCATGGCAACCTCCCTGAATTAGGAGAAAAATGCCCTGATTTCACATTAATTAGCAAAGACTTAAATACCGTCCATCTCAATGATTTTGCGGGTAAAAAGCTCGTGTTGAATATTTTTCCTAGTGTTGATACTGGAGTTTGTAGTGCAGCGGCACGCACGTTTAACGAGCATGCCAGCAAATATCCCGACACGGTTATTTTGTGTATTTCAAGAGATCTTCCGTTTGCACAAGCTCGTTTTTGTAGTGCCGATGGTATTGAAGATGTTGAAGTCTTAAGTGACTTTAAAACAAGGAAATTTGGACAGGATTATGGTGTCGAAATTGAATCGGGAGCCTTTGCAGGACTGCTTGCTCGGGCCGTTGTGGTTACCGATGCAAATCACAGTGTAATTTACACAGAGCTCGTGCCGGAGATTGGTCAGGTCCCTGATTTTGAAAGCGCACTCAAGGCCTTGTCATAAATGAGACCCAAACAAAGTGTCGTTCAAGCCATAAAAGTTGCCCTACGCGGAATGAGGATTTTATTGGCCGAACGGGCCTTTCGTATTCAGCTGACTATAGGCATTGGCATCACTGCAATGGGTTTTTATTTTGAGATAGAGTCTTGGGCTTGGGCCGCACAAACCCTTGCCATTGGTTTAGTGCTCATGGCCGAAGGGATCAATACGGCACTAGAAAGAATCGCAGATTTTATTCAACCTAATTTCGATCCAAAGATTGGACGGATCAAGGACATGGCCGCGGGTTTTGTCTCCATTGCCGCAATTGTTTCATTAATTATCGCGGTAATCATATACAGTGAAAAACTGACCTTGCTTTAAATAGGCAGCACCTTGTATACTGATGGCTATCCTTGTATATTTGTCATTACTCAATCTTAGGCATGTTTTTTAAACGACAGCAGAAAAAACCGACTAAAACAAAGGCTAAAGCCCAATCTTGGACCTTGTCTCGTCAGCAATCAGTCTTATTCGGCGGGTTTTTAACCTTTTTCGGAGTGGCCTTGATTATCTCCTTCGCCTCTTATTTCATCAGCTGGCAAATGGATCAAAGTCTGGTCGGGACCTTTGACAAAACTAATCCGGCCGATAATTACTTAAGTCATCTGGGCAATACCCTTGGACACTTGTTTATCTATAATGGCTTTGGCCTTGCGGCATTTATTTTGGCGGGCCTATTTATTGTTTCAGGGCTCTATTTGTTTTTCAATTTGGCGACCAAACCTTTAAGGAAATTTTGGTTCTGGGGCCTGTATTTAATGATCTGGCTCAGTTTGTGTTTTGGGTTTTTCGCTGAGCACAAACCCATGTTAGGCGGTGTGGTTGGCTTTGAAATAAGTGATGTCCTTCAGGGCTATATGGGGGCTACGGGTTTAGGGCTATTTCTGGGCTTTACGGGGCTAATTTATTTGGTTTTAAGACTCAAGTGGACTCCGGACTCCCTAGTACAATGGATTAAAAACAGACCACGTAAAATCAAAGGCGCTGTCGCAGAAGCTAACGATTCAATTCAAGAGCTCTCCCGGCAACATGAAGCCCCTTCTGAAGGTTTTGACGAGCAGCCGCAAACGGTAACTTTTGATCAGGATGAGCCTGCGGAACCGGTTGTTTTAGAGGACAACCATCGATCAGAAGGACCCTCAGATGACGCTGTGCCAGAACACAATATCGCGGATAAAGAACCGGAGATAAAAAAGACGCCCATCCAGATTATTTCTGGCTCGGATGATGGGGTCGCCCTCGAGATTGAAACGACCAAAGAAGAAGTTTCTCTAAGTACGAGTGAACAGCTCGTGCAAGATTTTGGCACCTTCGACCCTACTCTAGAGCTGAAAAACTTTAAATTTCCGTCAATAGAGCTGCTTAAAGATTATTCTGGAGGTAAAGGCATTACCATCGATGAGCAAGAACTCGAAGAATACAAAAGACGCATCATAGATACCTTGAGTAATTATTCAATTGGGATTGCCAGTATCAAAGCCACCATCGGTCCCACAGTGACCCTTTATGAAATCGTACCCGAAGCGGGTGTTCGCATTTCAAAAATCAAAAACTTAGAGGACGATATCGCCCTTTCTCTATCGGCCCTGGGTATTCGAATTATCGCGCCGATACCAGGAAAAGGAACCATCGGTATTGAGGTGCCAAACAAATCTCCGCAAATGGTCTCCATGCGCAGTGTCATTAGTTCTCCAAAATTTCAAAAGGCTGAAATGGAGTTGCCGCTCGCACTAGGAAAGACTATTAGTAATGAAACCTTTGTGGTCGATTTGGCCAAAATGCCACACCTGCTCATGGCCGGTGCTACGGGACAAGGAAAGTCTGTAGGCTTAAACGCTATTCTCGCCTCGCTTTTATATAAAAAGCATCCCGCTGAGGTCAAGTTCGTTCTGGTTGATCCTAAAAAAGTAGAATTGACCCTTTTCAACAAAATTGAACGTCATTATTTAGCCAAATTACCCGATACAGAGGAGGCTATTATTACCGATACCACCAAAGTCATCCATACGCTGAATTCCCTGTGTATTGAAATGGATCAGCGCTACGACTTGCTCAAAGATGCTATGGTGCGCAACATTAAAGAGTACAATGACAAGTTCAAAGCTCGTAAGCTCAATCCCCATGATGGGCATCGTTACCTCCCCTATATTGTTTTGGTAATCGATGAGTTTGCCGATCTGATCATGACTGCAGGTAAAGAAGTAGAAACCCCAATCGCGCGTCTTGCCCAATTAGCACGGGCCATTGGAATTCATTTAATCATTGCGACCCAACGTCCTTCGGTTAATGTGATTACGGGGATTATCAAGGCAAACTTTCCTGCCCGTATTGCCTTTAGGGTGACGAGTAAAATTGATTCTAGAACAATTTTAGACACCTCGGGGGCGGATCAATTGATCGGTCGCGGAGACATGCTTTACACTCAAGGAAATGATGTGGTACGCCTCCAATGTGCCTTCTTAGATACGCCTGAGGTTGCCGATATTACTGAATTTATCGGGGGGCAAAAAGCCTATCCCGATGCGCATTTATTGCCGGAATACGTAGGAGAAGAAAGTGGCACAAGTCTTGATATCGCTATCGATGAGCGCGATGCGTTATTTAGAGATGCCGCAGAGGTACTGGTCATTGCCCAACAGGGCTCTGCCTCACTTTTACAGCGCAAATTAAAATTAGGGTACAACCGAGCCGGGCGCATTATTGATCAGCTTGAAGCGGCAGGCATTGTGGGCCCCTTTGAAGGCAGTAAAGCCAGACAAATTTTAGTGCCGGATTTGGACGCCTTAAATAAACTACTTGACAATGAAATACAAGACTAAATATCAACGCTTTGGAATCCTCTTGGCGATCATCCTGTTAATTCCTTTTAGCGGGAAAGGTCAAAGCGCCCAACAGGCGCAGGAACTTTTGGATGCTGTAGCGGAAAAAGTCAGCAGTTATCAGGATATCGAAATAGACTTTACCTGGAATTTAGTCAATCAAAAGGAACAGGTCGATCAAAAAACACAAGGCAGTGTCATGCTCAAGGGCGAACATTATCGACTGAGTATGATGGGCATGACCCGAGTTTTTGATGGCGATAAGCTATTTACGATCGCTCCTGAGGATATGGAACTCACCGTGAGCGATTTGGATCCTTCAGAAGACAAAAGCGTTACCCCTTCTAAACTGCTCACTTTTTATAAAGAGGGATACACCTATGCTTGGGACATCAAACAAAAAGTTGCGGGGAAAAACATACAATATGTCAAGCTCTATCCTATTGATAGCGGGGCTGAAATAAAAAACATGCTCCTGGGTATTGATACCAGCACCAATCACATTTATAGGCTCATTCAAACCGACGCCAAAGGCACTCAGTTTATCTTGACCGTAAAGTCATTTAAGCCCAACCAAAAGTTGACTCCAGATAATTTTGCGGTAGACCTTAACCAATATCAAGAACAAGGCTATTACATCAATACGCTTTACTAGGCAGGTGAAAATTTTAGACCGCTATATATTAACCAGTTTTTTAAAGACGTTTTTAAGCGTCTTTATTATTTTGATGTTCATTTTTGTACTGCAAACCATCTGGTTATACATCTCAGAGCTGGCGGGAAAAGACTTATCATTTTCAATTATCTTAAAGTTTTTGTGGTTTTTCACACCAAAATTAATTCCACTGGTGTTGCCATTGACCATTTTGGTCACCTCCTTGATGGTTTTTGGCACCCTCTCAGAGCAATATGAATTCGCCGCCATGAAGTCCACTGGGATTTCGCTTCAGCGCGCCATGCGGAGTCTAGCCCTATTTATTTTAATGCTTTCCGCCATTGCTTTTGTATTTGCCAACAACGTCATCCCCTATTCGGAATATAAATGGCAAAATTTGCGGCGAAATATTGCCCAAGTCAGTCCGTCAATGGCCATCGTAGCGGGACAATTCAGTTCGATTGGGGATGATTTTAATATCAAGGTTCAAAAGAAATACGGGGATCGCGATCAGTATTTAGAAGAGGTCATTATTCACAAAAAAAATCCAGAAAGCCCTAGCGAAAATACGACCGTAATTATGGCTGAATCTGGGGAACTTGCCAGTTCTGAAGACTCGAACACCCTTTCTTTGATATTAAACAATGGGCATTATTACGAGGATATTCAAATCAGTGATGGGGTCAAAGAACGGATCAATCGACCCTTTGCCAAAAGCGCCTTTAAGACCTACACCATACACATTGATTTAACTGAGTTAAACGACACAGACATTGACAAGGAAAACAACTTAAACAACCACAATATGTATAATGTGGGCGAGTTAATTCCAGAAATCGATCGCCTTTCTGATGTGTTTAGTGACGATATCGCCCAAATGACCGGCAATATGTACTTCCGCAGTGGTTTTACTCAATTTGCGGATTCTACTTATAAACAGATCAAAAACAAGACAGAATTTAACTCGATCTTGGAACTCTACGATATTCGTCAACAAGTACGCATTGCCGGGACGGCATTGGATAATGTCCGAAGCTCAATTCAGGCGCTGGGGTCGAAAAAGAAAAATCACCAACAGCTGATTAAAACGCTGAATAAACACGAAATAGCCCTACACGAAAAATTTGCTTTAGCCATATCGTGCATTATTTTGTTTTTCGTGGGCGCCCCGCTTGGAGCGATCATACGTAAAGGCGGTATGGGACTCCCGATGGTTATTGCGATTGTCTTGTTTTTAACCTATCATTTCATCGGCATTTTTGCCAAAAACAGCGCTGAAGACGGAACCACGCATCCTTTTATGGCTACATGGATCAGTAGTTTCATTATGCTTCCCCTGAGTATTTGGTTGACCTATCGCGCGACAACAGATCAAGGCATTTTTGACTTTGACGCCTTTTTCCAGCGTTTTAAATGGCGCAAAAAGAAATAGTCGGGGTCAATCCCTATATTTGCACCCATAGAAAAAATTGACGCATGAGCCAGAACACCAACACCACACAACAAGACCTAGTTTTGGACACGATTCCCGAGGCCATCGCAGCCATTAAGCGGGGTGAAGTGATCATTGTGGTGGATGATCAGGATCGTGAAAACGAAGGTGATTTTCTAGCGGCAGCCCAATGTGTTACCCCAGAGATGATCAACTTTATGGCCACTCATGGTCGTGGACTCATTTGTGCGCCACTAACAGAATCGCGTTGTAACAATCTGCAGCTTGACATGATGGTGGGCAATAACACGGATCCCATGGAAACCGCCTTTACCATTTCGGTCGATTTACGTGGTTCAGGGGTCACTACAGGGATTTCGGCCTCAGATCGCGCCAAAACCATTAAGGCTTTGACCGACGAGCAAACCAAACCCCACGATTTAAGCCGCCCGGGGCATATTTTTCCCTTGATTGCTAAAGAAGGTGGGGTCTTACGCCGCACCGGACATACCGAAGCCGCAATCGATTTTGCCCGGCTTGCTGGATTTCAGCCCGCTGGAGTTATCGTCGAAATCATGAATGAAGACGGTTCCATGGCCCGTTTACCCCAACTGGTCGATGTGGCAAAACAGTTTAATTTAAAACTTGTTTCTATTGAAGATTTGGTCGCCTACCGCATGGAACACGACTCTTTGATCGAAAAAAAGGAAGACTTTGAACTCGAAACCCGCTTTGGTCGCTTCAGACTAAGAGCCTATCTGCAGACCACGAACAATCAAGTTCACATAGCCCTTACCAAAGGTTCATGGAGTGCCAATACCGAAGTGCCCGTTCGGGTCAATGCCTCTATGGTCAATAATGATCTTCTGGCATCACTGACCCAAGATACCCACCAAACCCTAGACGCCATGTTCCATGTGATTAATGACCATGGTTTAGGGGCGATGGTATTTATCAACCAAAACAATCCTTCCTTGAATGTTTTGAGCCGCTTGACCCAGCTCAAATCGCTTCAAGTGGCGGGAACGGTCGTCAAAGCACCGCAACTGCCTATGGACAACAAAGATTTTGGTATTGGCGCACAGATTTTACACGATTTAGGGATTCACAAAATCAAATTGATTTCGAATCACCAGCAAAGCAAACGTGTAGGAATGATTGGTTATGGCCTTGAAATAACCGACTATATTTCGTATTAAACACGTTTGTATTCAACACGCTTAATGCCGAATTTACAGGCAGACTCATCGCGACGTATGCCGCAGATTACCTAGATATTCTTTAAAGTATCCCGCATGATTTGGGCCCGATGGTCTAAGGTTGCTTCATCCCATCCGAGTTTGACCAAAAAGCTCAAGGTCCGGCCCATAAAATGATCGCTTTGCCTAAAATCCTTGGATTTGAGTCCTAAAAGCGTGTCTTTAAGTTCTGGGGTCAAAGGCGCCACACTCTTGGCCTGAGTCAAATGCTCCCAACCGTTTATGTAATGCCAATTGTTTTTAAACCAATAAAAACAAGCGTCAATTCCGGCCGCTGACAAAGCCTTTTGGGCTTGCTCGGCTTGTTCTGCTGTAGGTAAAAAGATATTCACAAAAGAATAATTTTGAACACCGCCCTGGGGAACACGTCTAAAATGAACCCCCGGCAAATCGGCGAGTGCTGCAGCTAAAATATCGTAATGCGCCTTTTGACGTTCCAAAATTTCGTCAAAACGCGCGAGCTGCCCCAGCCCAACGGCAGCGTGCAGTTCAGAAATACGAAAGTTATAGCCCAAAGTAGGATGGGTCTCGGCACCGCGATCACTGCCCACGTGGTCATGACCGTGGTCTTGATATTGGTCGGCGTTCACCTTGTATTGGGAATTATTCGTAATCACTGCGCCGCCTTCACCACAAGTAATGGTCTTGACAAAGTCAAAAGAAAAGCAACCTAAATCACCGTAGGCTCCCAGCGCAACCCCATTATATGTTCCGCCAATAGCCTGACAAGCGTCCTCCAACAAAATAAGATCGTGCTCTTGGCACAAGGCCTTTAACGCGCCTAAATCTGCCATTGAACCACACATATGCACCGGCATTACCGCTTTAGTCTTTTCAGTAATGGCCGCAGCAACAGCTTTTGGATCAAGCGTTAAGGTGTCGTCTATGTCTACAAGAATAGGAATGGCCCCCAACATCATAATCGATTCAAAACTCGCCACAAAGGTAAATGTGGGCATGATCACCTCATCGCCCGCCCCGATTCCTGCACTAGCCAAAGCCACACTCAAGGCCGCTGTTCCACTTGAGACCAATTGACAGTGGTTTACGCCCATTCTTTTGGCGAAGGCTTGCTCAAACTCAAGGGCTTTATAATGGCCTTGACGCATTCCATCAAAACCATAGCGCATCAAAACACCGGTTTCTAAAACTTCATTGACCTGAGCGCGTTCTTGAGCGCCAAATACTTCAAATCCTGGCATATATTTCTATTGGTGTCATCGCCCAATAAGGCAATCGATATTTAGATTCTGAGTAAAGGTAAAGGTTGCGCCATTTTTGTGCAATCTAACGGCCATATTTTGTTCGTACCCCACGTCATTTTACCCGGAGTCCCCTACCGCGATGCCACGGCGTTGATCACAAGCGGGTCATGCGTGGTGCAATAGAACAACCATGAGAATTTTTTGCCTTAAATTGCGCCCGTGAAAACGGCAATAATCGTACTGAACTATAACGGACTGGCCTTGATGCAAGAATTTATGGCCCCCTTGCTGCGTTGCAGTCCTCAGGCGGATATCGTGGTCGCTGATAACGGCTCTACCGATCATTCCTTGGAGTGGCTTCGCCAACATTATCCTGAGGTTCAAATTATTGCCCTAGAAGAAAATCTGGGTTATGCGGGCGGATATAACAAAGCCATTTCTCTACTGAGGCAACCCTCAAAAAGCCAGAACAATCCCCGGCACGATTTATACGTTTTGCTTAACAACGACATAAAAGTGGTTCAGGGTTGGCTTGACCCCATTGTTCAGGCCTTTGAGCAGGAAAAAGAATTGGTTGCCGCACAACCGAAAATAAAGGATTTAAATAAGACCCAATACTTTGAATACGCCGGAGCCGCAGGGGGCTATTTAGATACTTTCGGATATCCGTTTTGTCGGGGGCGCGTGCTCAATGTTTTGGAACAGGATCACGGACAGTACGATGACAACCAAGAGATTTTCTGGGCCAGCGGGGCGTGTTTATGCTTGCGCGCAGAAGCCTTTGAGCGTGTGGGTGGTTTTGATTCGGATTTGTTTGCGCACCAGGAAGAAATTGACCTGTGTTGGCGACTGCAGTCCATAGGCGGACGCGTGCGTTGCCTCACTCAATCGAGTGTTTATCACAAAGGCGGGGGCACCCTCAGCAGTGCCCACCCGCGCAAATCATTTTTAAACTTCCGAAATTCTCTTTTAGTCCTGATTAAAAATGTCGCAGGACCGCGCATTGTATTTATCATTTTAGTCCGTTTGATTTTAGATGGACTCTCTGGAATTGTTTTTATACTTCAAGGAAGACCAAAGCACACCTGGGCCATTATCAAAGCTCATTTTAGTGTGTACCGCTTGTTACCCATTTACCTTAAAAAGCGAAAAATTTGGGCAAATCGGTTAAAATACGCGCGAATTTCATCAATTCTCTACGCAAGATTTTTTAAAAATCGCCGTTATTTTAGTCAATTATAATTAACACTAAAAAGCCTTTATAACCTGTGTATAAATTATTGTTAAGGCCTATTGAATATGGGCATTAATTGTTAATTTTGAATCAACTTAATCCTACCACTATGACGACAAAACATTTGTTTTTATTATTAGGCGCTGGACTTGTGATGGGATCCTGCGTAACTAAAAAACAGTTTACAGAATTACAAGCAAAACAAAAAAGAACACAAGATCTTCTCAATACCGCAACCGTTAAACTCAATGCCTGTGAAGCGGAACAAGCCACGGCCCAAGTGCGCATTGCTTCTTTTGAGGAGCGTATCGCTGAACTTAAAAAGGACAAACAAGACCTTATTGAAAGCTCAAAAGATCTGACCGTTTTAACGCAAACTGGCGCGACGAACCTAGAGAAGTCACTAGAAAGCCTTAAAGAAAGAGATTTGAAAATCAACCGACTACAGGATGCGCTCAATAAAAAAGACAGTGTCTCTTTGGCGATTGTGTCAAGCCTGAAAAAAGAGGTTGGTTTGGATGACAAAGACATCGAAATCAACGTAGAAAAAGGGGTGGTATTCATTTCACTTTCAGACAAAATGCTCTTTAAGAGCGGAAGCTATACCGTAACCGAACGGGCTAAGGAAATTTTGGCCAAAGTCGCTATTGTGATCAATGGTAAGCCTGATTTTGAGGCTTTGGTTGAAGGCCACACAGATGATGTGCCTTACAGCAATGGCCCCCTTATCGATAACTGGGATTTGAGTGTAAAGCGTTCAACGGCGATTGTTCGTGAACTTCAAACCTTAGGGGTTAAACCAAGCCAACTTATTGCAGCCGGGCGTGCAGAGTTCAACCCACTTGTGGCCAATGATACTCCGGCCAATAGATCGATCAACAGACGGACTAAAATCTACGTCCTGCCAAAAATTGATCAGTTCTATAAAATGGTAGAGGACGAACTCGAAAACCTTTCTGCTCAAGGGAATTAGGAAATAATTGTGATCCAGGGCATTAAGCCTATAGCAGTGCGTCAAAGACTCCGGATGACGAAATAGAAAAAAAACACCAGCATGGCGCTGGTGTTTTTTGTTTTAGCGGCCTAAAAAATATCTAAGGAACCCAGTCCCTCGCGAAGAATCTCGGGGGGTTCTTGAGTCAAATCGACTACCGTAGAGGCCACATTGCCCCCGATACCCCCATCAATGACCAGGTCCACTTTATACTGCCAATGCTCGTAAATCAATTCAGGGTCGTTGGTATACTCCAATATGAGATCTTCATCCTTTATAGAACGTGAGACCATAGGCGCATCGAGCAATTCCAGTACGGCCTGAATAATCGGGTTATCCGGAATACGAACACCTACCTCTTTGCGTTTTTTAAAACTATTGGGCAGGTCATTCCCTCCGGGTAAGATAAACGTATAAGGTCCGGGAAACGCTCTTTTTAAGAGCTTAAATACCGGTTGCTCCAATGGGCGCGTGAGTTGACTGATTTGACTCAGATCACGACAAATAAAGCTCATGGGCGCTTCGGCCTTTTTACGGCCATCAATCATCCGCAGTTTTTCAACAGCCTTTTTTTCAAAGGCAGCACACCCCATGGCATAGACCGTATCACTGGGGAAAATAACAATACCTCCGTTTTTAAGGCAGTTTACAACGCGCTGAATCGCCTTAGGATTGGGCGGATCGTTATAAATGCGTAACAGTTCTGCCATGACTTTAGGAGACGAGTGAGAGTTTGGCAAATCGCAATAATAATTTTTTTAAGCCGGCCGAGTCAAAATTAATCTCGGCCTTCATATCTGGACCCTGTCCCTCTAAGGCGACGATCGTCCCTTGTCCAAAACGCATGTGCCCTACTCGAGTCCCGACTTTAAGCGTCGATAAGGCCGCTTCATCAACAGGAGCACTGGATTTGTCCAAGTCTGGGTTTAGACTTTTTAATTTTTTTAAGTTCGAAGGCGGCGTAAAACGCGGCGCACTGGGTTGTGGCTTTGCCGATTTGCCTCTATTGGAACCCGGGCTAGAATACCCGCCTTTTGATCCTTGACCTGAAGTGCTCTGATTTGCCCCTTGACCGCGCAATCTTATTTGGCTATAATCATGATCATCAAATACATCTGGATCAACAAAAGTTCGGTAGCGCTCCGATGGTTTGGGGGTCAGTAAATCCAAATATTTCTCGTCTATTTCTTCAATGAAACGACTGGGCTCGGCATCAATGAGTTTCCCCCATCGATAACGGCTTTGAGCATAAGTGAGATAAGCTTTTTCCTTGGCTCGGGTCAGGGCCACATAAAATAAGCGTCGCTCTTCCTCCAGTTCCGATCTAGAATTCATGCTGAGCATACTGGGAAATAAGTCTTCTTCCATCCCTACAATGCTGACCACAGGAAATTCTAATCCTTTGGCTAAATGCACGGTCATCAAAGAAACTTTTTGGCCCTCTTCCTTGTCTTGATCCAAATCGGTGATCAGAGCCACATCCTCAAGGAACTCGGCCAAGCTGCCCGTGGCGTCTGCTAATTCCCTTTGACCCTCCACAAAATCCTTAATCCCGTTAAGCAGTTCTTCAATATTTTCTAAACGAGCGATCCCTTCAGGGGTCCCGTCTTTTTTTATTTCCTGATAAAGCCCGGTGTGGCGGACCACATATTCTGCTATTTCAAAGGCATTGTATTGCTGATTCAGCACCTGGAAACTCTGAATCATGGTGGTGAAATTATCCAATTTAGTGCGAATTCCTGCATTGATTCCAATGTCTAAAGCCGCAAGACCGGATAAAATCTCAAACAATGAAACTCCTTTTTGATCGGCAGCCACCACAAGCTTGCTTATGGTCGTATCCCCGATCCCTCGTCCAGGATAATTAATTACCCGTTTTAAGGCCTCTTCATCCTTGGGGTTTAGAATCAACCGCAAATAGGCGATGACATCTTTAATTTCTTTGCGCTGATAGAAGCTGAGTCCCCCATAGATCCGATAAGGGATGTCCTTTTTGCGCAAAGCATCTTCAATAGAGCGCGATTGAGTATTGGTGCGATATAATATAGCAAAGTCATCATAAGGTCTATGCTGATTCATGACCGTATCATATATCATATTGGCCACAAATCGACCCTCGTCGCCATCAGTCATGCTGCGATGCACCCCGATTTTTTCTCCTAGATCGTTATGGGTCCATACCTCCTTGTCTAAGCGATTTTGATTTTGCTCTATGACATTATTTGCCGCGTTCACAATGGTTTTGGTCGATCGGTAATTTTGTTCTAATCGATAAACTTTAACGTCATCATAGTCCTTTTGAAAGTTAAGGATGTTGTTTATGTTCGCTCCACGAAACGCATAAATACTCTGGGCGTCGTCTCCAACCACACAAATATTTTGGAAGCGATCGCTCAGCGCTCGGACGATCAAGTATTGACTGTGATTGGTATCCTGGTACTCATCGACCAAAATATACTGGAAGCGTTGTTGATATTTGGCTAAGACCTCTGGGAAACGCGTTAAGAGTTCGTTGGTTTTGAGCAATAAGTCATCAAAATCCATAGCGCCAGCCTTAAAGCAGCGCTCGACATAGTTTTTATACAAGGCCCCGAGTTGGGGCATGCGTGCCATGGCATCGGCCTCTTGAAGCTCAGGGTTATTGTTATACGCCTTAACCGTAATCAAACTGTTTTTATAGGACGAAATACGGCTGTAAACCTGTTTGTATTTGTACACATCTTTATCCAAATTCATGTCCTTGATCAGCGAGCGAATGACGCTCTGACTGTCTTGGGTATCATAAATGGTAAAATTAGAAGGGTACCCGAGGCGTTCTGCCTCCACACGAAGGATCTTGGCAAAAACACTGTGAAACGTTCCCATCCAAAGGTTTTTAGCCTCACTGGTTCCGACGATCGCCGCAATTCGCTCCTTCATTTCCCGCGCAGCCTTATTGGTAAAGGTCAAGGAAAGAATATTAAAAGGATCCACACCCTGTTGCATCAAATAGGCGATGCGATAGGTCAATACTCGAGTTTTGCCCGAACCGGCTCCAGCGATAACAATCATCGCTCCATCCTTTTGGATTACTGGGGCCTTTTGGGCTTCGTTGAGTTGTTCGAGATAATTTTTCAAGTGGAAATTTGTGTCTGCTTATGGCCTCGAAAATAGGGAAAATGAAGCAGGAGGCATCGGTCAAATTTCATAATTTATAAACATTTACTCCACTTGCAGTCCAAAGAGAAAAGGGCTATATTTAATCCTTACAAATTTTAAATCCTCCCGTTTAATGAGATCGCCTATTGTAAAATCTATGTTCGGTTTTTGTATTCTCGCAAGCATAAGCGCCCAGGCTCAAATGCCAAAAGAACTCGCAGAATCGATTGATGCTGTACAGGCCAAAGTAATCGATTGGCGCCACGACTTTCATCAGCACCCAGAACTCTCTAACCGTGAATTCCGCACGGCAGAAAAAATTGCAAAACACCTCAAATCATTGGGTCTAGAGGTCCGCACTGAAGTGGCTAAAACAGGGGTTATCGGTCTGCTTCATGGAGATCAACCCGGTAAAGTAGTCGCGCTGCGGGCCGATATTGACGCGCTGCCCGTTACCGAACGAAATGATCTGCCTTATAAAAGTTTCGAGACCACCACCTTTTTAGGAACCCCAACCGGAGTCATGCACGCTTGCGGACACGATACCCATACGGCGATCCTTATGGGCGTGGCTGAAGTTCTGTCTCAGCACAAGGATAAAATCAAAGGGACGGTAAAATTTGTATTTCAACCGGCCGAAGAAGGGCCGCCACCCGGTGAAGAAGGCGGAGCAAAACTTATGATTAAGGATGGGGTGTTACAAAATCCCGCGGTCGATGCGATTTTTGGATTGCACATCAATTCAGCGACCCCCGTAGGGACCATCCGTTATAAATCAGGAGGCACCATGGCCGCCGTAGAGCGCTTTGTGGTAAACATCAATGGAAAAGGGACCCATGGGTCAGCCCCTTGGACTGGCGTCGATCCGATTCTCATCGCTGCAAAAATCATTGATGGATTCCAGACCATTATCAGCCGCGAATCGCCCTTAGTTGAGGAAGCCGCGGTGATTACAGTCGGTAAAATTTCGGCTGGAGTCCGATTTAATATCATTCCTGAAACCGCAGAGCTCATTGGAACGGTACGCACCTTGAATCCTGAAATGCGGGCGCTGATCATAAGACGGATGAATGAGATGGCGCGTGATATCGCAAAAGCCTATAACGGCAGTGCGGAAATCGAGTGGCAAAACAATACCGTAGTGACCTATAATGATCCTGAACTCACAGCCCAGATGGTGCCTTCATTGCAATCAGTTGCGGGTAAGGAAAACGTCCAAACAACCGTGGCCTCGACGGGTGGGGAAGATTTCTCCTATTATCAGGAGATTGTTCCTGGCTTCTTCTTCTTTTTGGGCGGCATGGAGCCCGGAAATAAGGAGCCTTTTCCACACCACACCCCTGATTTTAAGGTTGAAGACTCAGGTATGGCCCTTGGGGTTAAAGCCCTAACACAAGTCGCCTTAGATTATTTAAATCAAAACTAACGCTCGTGCCCTTAAAATCTATCTTCAGACCGTAACCTATGAATGAACTTTTAGATTTACTGCTTTATATTTTGCCGGGGGTGCTCGTGGCTTTAGGAGCCCTTTATGTTATGAAGCACCAAGCCAATCAGGAGCAGAAAAAACGACATTTTGAGCTTCGCCGTCAACAAGCCAAAGAAAGCCTCGGCATACGGCTTCAAGCCTACGAGCGCCTTACTTTATTCTTGAGCCGTAACGCACTGAGCAAATTAGTCTTGCGCTTACCTGCGGGGTCACATGAACCCGAGGCTTACCTGCAGGCGCTCATTCAAACCATAGAACAAGAATTTGATCACAACGTGAGCCAGCAAATCTATGTCAGCGCTGAATGTTGGGATCTTATTTTGATGGCAAAAAACAAAACCATACTCCGGCTGCGTGCAGCAGGCCAAAACGATTGGCCGGAGGTCAGTGCCCTGCGCACTGCCCTCGTGGCGCAAACAGAACACGATGCAGACGACATGGGCCGCGCATTAGCGTATTTAAAAGCAGAGGTGGCTCAAATGTGGTAACAAGCGTAGTATGAGTGGTAATAATGTCCTTCAAACCCCCATTGAATACCTCAAAGGCGTCGGCCCAGGACGCGCCACTCTGCTGCGCCAAGAACTCTCGATAAATACATTTCAGGACTTACTTCACCTTTTTCCAAACCGCTATATTGACCGAACCCAGTACCACAAAATTGGCGGCCTGGTCAATACTGGAGCCGAAGTACAAATCATTGGGACCATCACTCATGTTGATTTAATTGATCAAAAGCGAGGAAAGCGGCTCGTCGCAGCGTTTAGAGACGACACCGGGACCATGGAATTGATTTGGTTTCGCGGCCATAAATGGATCAAACAATCCCTGAAAACTGGAGTGCCCCTGGTCGCCTTTGGCAGACTCACTCAATTTCAGGGTCAATTTTCTATGGCCCATCCTGAGTTGGAATTGCTCTCCCAACACGAGCAGCAACGGCGCACCGCCCTCCAACCCTTATACCCGTCCACTGAAAAATTAAGTAAGAGTGGCGTAAGCAATAGAATAATGAACCAGCTTACCACGCAACTGATCCAAGAACACCTCGGACCCACTTTAGATCCCTTACCCGAGTCGATTCAGACACGACTGAAGTTAATGGATCAGCGAGAGGCTTTGACCCAAATTCATTTTCCTACGGATCACAATGCTTTAGCACGAGCCCAGTTTCGATTAAAATTTGAGGAACTATTTTTTATTCAGCTTCAATTATTGCGGAAAAATTTGATCCACAAGAAAAAAATTAAAGGTTATCGATTTACTGAAGTTGGGATCCATTTTAACACCTTTTTTAATGAACATTTGCCCTTTAAATTAACCCCGGCACAAAAGCGGGTGATCAAAGAAATTAGACAAGATTTGGGGGCCAACGCGCAAATGAATCGATTGCTTCAAGGCGATGTCGGTTCGGGCAAAACCATAGTGGCGTTTATGAGTATGCTTCTCGCGCTTGACAATGGGTATCAAGCCTGCATTTTAGCGCCTACTGAAATTTTGTCAGTCCAACACTTCAACGGATTAACTGAATATTGTAATAAACTCAATATCAGCATTTCATTACTAACTGGTTCAACTAAAACTTCAGATAGAAAAGTCCTTTTAGAGGACCTGGAAAACGGCAAACTCAATATTTTGGTCGGGACGCATGCGCTGCTTGAAGACCGGGTTGTTTTCAAAAATTTAGGCCTGGCTGTTATTGATGAGCAGCACCGTTTTGGCGTGGCACAACGCAGTAAACTATGGCATAAAAATGAGCTTCCGCCCAACGTCTTGGTCATGACCGCGACCCCTATTCCTCGAACCCTCGCCATGAGTCTCTACGGGGATCTAGACATCAGTGTTATCGATACGCTTCCCCCAGGGCGAAAACCGATTAAAACAGTCCATCGATTTGACAGTAACCGCCTTAAGGTTTTCGGCTTTATCCGCCAAGAAATTGCCTTAGGCAGACAGGTTTACATTGTTTACCCCCTAATTCAAGAGTCTCAAGCAATGGATTACAAAGACCTTATGGACGGCTATGAAAGTATCGTTAGAGAATTTCCTGCGCCAAAATATCAGGTCTCAATCGTTCATGGCCAGATGAAATCAGCAGACAAGGACTTTGAAATGCAGCGGTTTGCCTCTGGGCAAACCCAAATCATGGTGGCCACAACGGTCATCGAAGTGGGCGTTAACGTGCCTAATGCCAGTGTTATGGTTATCGAAAGCGCCGAACGATTTGGCTTGAGTCAATTACACCAACTGCGCGGCCGTGTGGGTCGGGGTGCAGATCAGAGTTATTGTATTTTAATGTCTGGCCAAAAGTTGTCGGATGATGCACGGCATCGTCTAGAAACCATGGTCGCAACCAATGATGGATTTGAAATTTCAGAGGCCGACTTGCGTCTCCGTGGACCAGGAGATCTCATGGGAACGCAACAAAGCGGGGTACTCCAGCTCAAAATAGCCGATCTAATCAAAGACGGAGAAACCCTTAAAATTGCCCGCTCCTATGCCCAGGAACTGCTCCGCCAAGACCCTGACCTCAATCGAGAAGAGCATTTGGGGGTTCGCAACACCTTAGCGGCCATTTTTAAGTACAAGAACCTTTGGCATCATATCTCATAATTTACACCTTATTGGCTTTAACAAAAACAAGCATAATCCTATCTTTGTTGCTTTAACCCAAAGAACATGACCATATCATACAATTGGATAAAACAATTTTTACGCCTGGATTGGTCCGCAGACCAAACGGCGGAATTGTTGACAGATTTAGGCCTAGAAGTCGAAGGCATTGAACATTATAGCTCTGTACCCGGCGATTTAGAGGGAATCGTGGTGGGAAAAGTATTGACCTGTATCCAGCACCCAAATGCTGATCGGCTCAGATGCACCACAGTCGATATTGGTCAAGAACAGCCGAGCGCTATTGTTTGCGGCGCCCCTAATGTTGCTGAGGGTCAGTATGTCGCAGTGGCCCCTGTGGGGACCACACTTTACGCAGCAGACGGTAGCCCTTGGACCATTAAAAAAAGTAAAATTCGCGGAGAAGCCAGTGAAGGCATGATCTGCGCCGAAGATGAACTCGGCCTGGGCGATAACCACGACGGAATTATGGTCTTGGAGGGCAGTCCAAAGCCGGGAACGCCATTATCAGAACTCATTCCCGTAACCAAAGACCAGCTTTTTGAAATTGGATTAACCCCAAACAGATCGGACGCCATGAGTCATTGGGGTGTGGCCAGGGATTTAAAAGCGGGATTAGTGCAACAAGGAATTGCTCTTGAGCTTATTACCCCCTCGACCAGCAGTTTTCACATAGACAAACGTTCACTAAAAATTGAAGTTAAGGTTGACGATCAAAAGCGCGCTCCACGTTACGCTGGAGTCACGCTCAGCGAGATAAAAGTTGGTCCTTCACCGGACTGGCTGAAACATCGTTTGAGCGCCATTGGTGTCAAACCGATCAACAATGTAGTCGATGTCACGAATTACATCCTGCACGAACTCGGACAACCGCTCCACGCTTTTGATGCCGCTAAAATCGCTGGCAACAAGGTCATTGTAAAAACGGTAGCCCAAGACACTGAATTTACCACACTCGATGGGGTGATTCGAAAATTACACGCAGAGGATCTAATGATTTGTAATGCGGACCAGCCTATGTGTATTGCCGGTGTATTTGGTGGATTGGAGTCCGGAGTCACCGACGAAACGACTTCGATCTTTCTAGAGAGCGCCTATTTTGATCCGGTTAGCGTCCGTAAAACAGCAAAGCGCCATGGACTCAACACCGATGCTTCATTTCGCTTTGAGCGAGGCATCGATCCCAATACGGTGGAGTACGCCTTGAAGCGCGCTGCCATTATGATCAATGAACTCGCCGGCGGCCATATTTCAAGCGACATTGCAGATATCTATCCAAAGAAAATTGCGGACCATCAGGTGTTTTTGAATTTCGAAACTGCTGCTAAGGTTATCGGTCAAGCGCTCCCAAAAGAAACCATTAAGTCGATTTTGACCTCTTTGGACATAAAAATCAATAATATCACCGAGACCGGCCTCGGGATGACTATTCCCGCTTATCGCAATGACGTGACCCGCGAGGCCGACGTCATTGAAGAAATACTGCGGGTTTATGGCTATAACAACATTAATTTCAGCGCTAAGCTTAACGCTTCGGTCGCCACATTGGGGCATCGTGAGGACTTTCAGTTGCAAAACAGACTGGCCCAACAACTCACCAGTCAAGGCTATTTTGAAATTTTAAACAATTCCCTAACGGCAAAACAAAATTCTGGGCTCATTGCTGATTTAAATCCCGATCAAGACGTGGCCTTACTCAACCCATTGAGTCAAGACCTTGGCGTGATGCGACAGTCTATGGTTTTTGGGGTCTTACAATCCATCGGATTTAATCTAAATCGCAAAGTGAGTGGGCTTCGCGTTTTTGAATTTGGCAAAACGTATCGACACAATGGGGGGGCCTATGAAGAGTTCGACTGTTTGGCCTTAGGACTGGCAGGCAAGACTAACGAAGGGCACTGGCAATCGAACGCTGAAAACATCAGTTTTTTTGAGCTCAAAAGTTCTGTACATCAATTGTTGCAGAGTTTAGGGATTTTAGTCACTTCAGAAGAAAGTTGCGCACAAGCGCTCTGGCAAGAGGGGCTCACGGCCTACAATGGCTCAAAAGCCTTAGTTCATTACGGGGTACTTCAACAAAATTTGTGTAACGCATTTGATGTTGAACTTCCCGTTCTCTATGCTGAATTCAATTGGGCTGCCATAAAATCAATGATTTCACCCCAGAGCATTAAAGTTGCTCCGATTGCTAAATTCCCAAAAGTCAAGCGGGACTTAGCGTTATTGTTGGATCAGCACATCAGCTTTGATCAGCTAAAAAGTGCCGCTTTGAATGCTGAGAAACAATTGCTTCGAGAGGTAACGCTTTTTGATGTTTACACAGGAAAAAACATTCCTGAGGGTAAAAAGAGTTATGCCCTTTCATTTACGCTTCAAGACGAGCATAAGACCTTAACGGATAAACAAATTGATAAAATCATGAGGAAATTGCAAGAAACTTTTGCGCGTGATTTTGAAGCAGTTTTGCGTTAAACTTTTTTAGTTCATTGCCTTTAGCCAAACTTGATTTACGCGATCGCGGCGTAATAATTCCGATTAAATTATGAGCATGAAAAGAATATTTACCGGCCCGTCACTCGTTGCTGGAGCCATTACCGCCGAACTAAACGACATGGGAATAAGCCCTGTGGTGCGCAATGACACCCAAAGCGGGGCGATCGCCGGCTTTGGCGGCGGCGTTTTGGATCAGGTGCAGTTACTCGTGCGTGAGGATCAGTATGAGCAAGCATTTGAAGTCGCTCAAAAATTCGATTAATTCGCGCTGATTTTTGGCATTGACTTAAACCGCGGTGCCATACATGGATTGACGGAGTTCCTTGATTTTGGCATCACTCATATACTCATCAAAACTCGTATAACGATCAATTACCCCTTTTGGGGTTAATTCAACTACGCGATTTCCGACCGTTTGTGCAAATTCATGATCGTGGGTCGTCAAGAGGACCGTCCCTTTAAAATTTTTCAAGGAGTTGTTAAAGGCCGTAATGGACTCCAAATCTAAGTGGTTTGTTGGCTCGTCTAGCATCACAACATTGGCACGCATCATCATCATACGGCTGAGCATACAGCGTACTTTTTCTCCACCAGAGAGCACCGTACACTTTTTCAAGGCCTCTTCCCCACTAAAAAGCATTTTTCCTAAAAATCCGCGAAGGTACACCTCTTCTTTTTCTTCTTCTGTTTTAGCCCATTGTCTTAGCCAGTCGACAAGATTCTCGTCTCGGTTAAAAAATTGACTGTTATCTAAAGGCAAATAACTTTGGTTTGTCGTGACCCCCCACGAGAATGTTCCCGATTCGGCTTTTATTTGGTCATTAATGATTTGATAAAAGGCTGTTGTTGCACGAGAGTCCTTAGAATACAGCACAACTTTATCCCCTTTTGCCAGGTTCAGGTCTATATTTTTAAACAAAACCTCACCGTCCAAATGTGCAGAAAGATTCTCTACGTTCAAGATTTGATCCCCAGCTTCGCGTTCTCGATCGAAAATAATGGCAGGATAGCGTCTGCTAGAAGGCTTAATTTCATCCACATTAAGCTTTTCTAGCATCTTTTTTCGCGAAGTCGCTTGCTTACTCTTGGCCACGTTCGCACTAAAGCGCATGATGAATTCCTGAAGCTCTTTTTTCTTTTCTTCGGCCTTTTTATTCTGCTGTGCACGCTGTCTTGCCGCCAATTGACTGCTTTCGTACCAGAAGGTGTAGTTTCCGCTAAAGTGATTTATTTTTCCAAAATCAATGTCGCTAATGTGTGTGCAGACCGCATCTAAAAAGTGACGGTCGTGGGAAACCACAATAACACAATTGTCGTAATTGGCTAAAAATTGTTCAAGCCAAGAAATGGTTTCATAATCCAAATCGTTGGTGGGCTCATCCATGATCAAAACATCAGGACTGCCAAAAAGAGCTTGTGCTAAAAGCACACGAACTTTTTGTTTACCGTCTAAATCAGACATCAAGGTATAGTGAAAATCTTCTTTTATCCCCAAATTGGATAATAAGGCCGCTGCATCACTATCGGCGTTCCATCCATTCATCTCCTCAAAAGCCACTTGAAGCTCTCCTATGCGTTCCGCGTTTTCATCACTATAGTCCGCATAAAGGGCATCCATTTCAGTTTTTAAGGCAAATAGATCTTTATTACCACGCACCACAGTTTCCAAAACAGTAAATGAATCACAAGCGTTGTGATCTTGCTCGAGTACGCTCATGCGTTTACCAGGTTCCAAGTGCACCCGCCCTGACGTTGGATCTTGCTTTCCAGAAAGTATCTTTAAAAAGGTGGATTTTCCTGCTCCGTTAGCCCCAATGATTCCATAACAATTGCCTTGGACGAATTGCGTGTTAACTTCGTCAAAAAGGACGCGTTTGCCGAATTGTACCGATAAATTTGAAACTGATAGCATTGCTGTTTTGTTTTACTGGGCGCAAAAATAGCCATTTTCTGAACAAACCTATTCAAGACCACTGAATAATACTTTAACGAGGCATTAACAAATGACTTGGTTGAGAAAACTATTTTTGTAAGGAACAACAACTGATAGGAACCGTGCGCTTTAGTCTTTATGTTTTATTGAGTCTTATTGTTGTCTCCTGCCAATCCAAATCTGACCCAGAAGCCTGTGGCAGTGCTTGGATCGGGGGGCAAATTGTGAATCCCAAGACCGATTATGTCGTTATCTCTCATAATCGCAACGCCAGTGATACCGTATTTTTAGATGAGCGCAATTTCTTTTTGTATCATATAAAAGCAGCGGATCCCGGGCTGTATTACTTTCAACATTTTGAATTCCAAGCCTTGTTTGTCGAGCCGGGCGACAGCATCATGCTGCGTGTGAATACTTTGGAATTTGATGAATCTTTGACCTATACTGGGCCTGGATCTTCTAAAAACAATTTCCTCACCGAGCTATTCTTGCTTAATGAAAAGGCTGATCAAGAAATCCTTTCTTTTTATAGTCTAGCGCCAGAGGCGTTCGTTGAAAAAATGGATTCCATTCGTTTGCAAAGGCAGACCTTTTTAAGCGAGTTTATAGAGACTAAACGGACCTCTGAGGCTTTCTTAAGCGTAGCCAATGCCGCTATTGACTATGCTATTTTTGGAAAAATGGAACTCTATATTGCCTCGAACAATAAGCGACTGCGTTATGGAGAAGAAATGGCTATACCGGCTACATTTTATGATTACAGAAGGAAAATGGATCTCGGTAATGAAGACCTAAGAACTTATTATCCTTATTTCAGGTGCCTGGGCTATTATTTTGACAATCTTGCCTTTGAGGCCATTGAGGGAGAAAAAGAGTTTAGCCGTATGTCCTTTGAGCACAATTGGCATAAGATGGACCTGATTGAGTCTAAGATTACCAATGATTCTTTGAAACAGAGTTTGCTCAAAAACACGGTGATTAACTATTTTATTCACGCCGAGAATACGGAGCATATGGCCCTTATTCTGGATAAATTCAATGGATATAACCAAAGCAGTGAGGACAAGCGGCTGATCTCTGAACTTTCTGAAATAGCCCTGAGACTGATGCCAAACAAGCCCCTGCCCGATGTAACGCTGGTGTCGTTTGACAATCGTACGGTATCAATTCAAGAAATCATTAAACGACCTACGGTGATTTATTTCTGGTCTTTAAATTCACCGATCCATGTCAAAAATATCCATAAGCGTATTAGTGAGCTCAGAGGCAAATACCCGGAGTTTGATTTTATCGGCGTCAATGTCGATGATCAATTTAAAAAATGGCAAAGATTGGTTCAGCACGAAAGCTATCGCACAGAACATGAATTTCAATTTGAAGACTTCGAAAAAGCGGGTATGGCTCTACTCATTAATTCAGTCAACAAAACCATGATGATTGATGCTAAAGGAATCATTATTGACCCGCACACCAATATCTTTAGCTTAGACGCTGAGCAAAAATTACTCAATTACCTCAATCGATAATTAAGCATAAGCCATGCTTAGTTTCCTTTTTTATAATCTGCTAAAAATTTAGCCAATCCAATATCGGTTAATGGATGGTTAAGTAAGCCTTCAATCGAAGAAAGTGGGCCAGTCATTACATCTGCGCCAATTTTAGCACAAGCCAACACATGCATGGTGTGACGCACCGAGGCGGCAAGAATTTGGGTGCCAAAGCCGTAGTTGTCATAGATGAGTCTAATCTCCTCGATTAAGGTAAGTCCATCAGTAGAGATATCATCAAGACGACCAATAAAAGGAGAAACATATGTGGCTCCTGCTTTGGCCGCTAAGAGGGCTTGACCAGCAGAAAAAACCAAGGTGCAATTGGTTCGGATCCCCTTATCAGAGAAATATTTTATCGCCTTCACGCCCTCTTTAATCATAGGAACTTTGACGACAATTTGAGGATGAAGTGCAGCGAGCTCTTCTCCTTCTTTTACCATACCCTCAAAGTCCGTAGCAATGACCTCTGCAGAAACGTCTCCAGTAACAATTTCGCAAATAGCGACATAGTGTTTTAAGATGGCTTCACGACCGGTTATGCCTTCTTTGGCCATAAGGGACGGATTCGTGGTTACGCCATCCAGAACGCCTAAATTTTGCGCTTCTTTAATTTGATCTAAGTTAGCGGTATCGATAAAAAATTTCATAAAGTTTTTAATTAGAGGGTTGAGCGAGGGAATTATTTATTGGCTGTTTATTTGGTTTAAAAATAATTTAAGTTTTGAATCACTCGCTGGGATTGACGAAAAGTTTCTCCACGAGTTGTTCACATATTGAACCTAAAGTTTATAGTGATTACGGAGCATGCGTTCGTATACTTTTTGCGGAAGTAATCGTTTGAGTACCAATGAAAATTTCTGCAACCAGGTTCCTACAGCATAATGAGGGCGAGGATGGTTCTGTTTAATGACCTCAAGTACCTTTTGCGCCATAGGTTCAGGGCTTGGCGCAAGCGTCACATGATCATCGATTAAGGTCAAAGTCTGCCCATAGGTTTCCGCATAAGGCGACCCCGCAATCACAGGGGCATGATAGCGTCCTGCCGCAATATTTGTAGCGAAATCACCTGGGGCAATAGAACAGATTCGAACATTAAATGGCGCTAATTCGATGCGGTAGGCCTCAGTGATAATTTCAAGGGCTGATTTTGTCGCTGAGTAAATACCGCGAAAAGGGAGGCCCATATACCCGGCTATCGAGGATATATTTATGATACATCCTGATTTTTGACCACGCATGATGGGCAATACCTGATTAATGAGCTCCATGGGACCAAAAAAATTAGTCTCAAAAGCCTTTCTACTCTCGGCCAGTGGGGTTTCTTCGAGCGGCCCTGTAATTCCCGCCCCTGCATTATTAATAAGGACATCAATTCGGCCATCAATTTGGAGGATAGACTCAAGGGTTCGCTTAAAACCTTGAGGATTGTGCAAATCTAAAGCCAACATCTTAAAGGGCAAATCCAAGTAACGCTCAGGATTTCGACTTGTACCGTAAACTTTAAAGTTATTTTGATGAAGTGTTAGCGCAATGGCACGACCTATCCCTGAAGAAGCACCTGTAACTAAAACAACTTGGGCCATAAATAGAAGTTTAACACAAAGATGACGTAATGTTGAGTGGAATCCAAAAAAAAATGGCAAGTACCATACATCACACCGCTGCGACCATCTACCCTTGCTGCGTTCCCACCCTGGGGGATTCGACAGGAGCTGGTTGTGTAGGACTTGCCGGTGCAAAGATACATTGCTTTTTAGGGCCTTACAAACATTTTCAACATCAATTATTATGGTTATCTTGGCGCTAAAATTTTAAAGCCAGATGACACCTTTGCGTCAATTACTTAGCCTTTTAATCTTAACGATATTTCTCGTTCAATGCGGCACCTCGCCCAAAGGAGATAGTGCGTTTTTTGAAATTTTGATCAAAGCAGACCAAAAAACTTATACCCCTTTAGATACATTGCATTTGGCCGTTTTGACCAAATTAACCCTTAAGGCCGATTCAATTCAATGGTCGGCTCAAAGCCACAGTATGGGGACCGTTCAGGTGGAGGGAGAAACACTCTCACTCAATGATTGGCCTATGGGTAATCATAAACTACAAGCCCTGGTGTATACCACAGAAGGGCCCAAAAAAATAAGCAAGGAATTCACAGTAGTGGCGGCACAAAAACCAGAACTTTATACGTACACCATACTGGAGCGCTTTGCTCACGATATCAATGCTTATACTCAAGGCCTTGAGTTTGATGGGGATGATTTATATGAAAGCACCGGTCAGTACGGTCAATCCAGCCTGAGGAAATTAGATTTGATACAAGGAAAAGTATTGCGTAATGAGCCTTTGGACCATTCTTTTTTTGCTGAAGGACTTACGGTTTTTGACAATAAGATTATTCAATTGACCTGGCGTGAAAATACAGGGTTAGTCTACAATAAAGAAACCTTGGAACTTATTGATCAGTTTCAATACGACAAAAGTCTTCAAGGCTGGGGATTGTGTAATGATGGCACCCTGCTTTACAAAAGCGATGGGACGCAAAAGATTTGGCGAATAGATCCCAAAACTTATAAGGAACTTGGCTATATCGAAGTTTACACAGATAAATTAAAGATTGATCAAATCAATGAACTCGAATGGGTTGATGGAAAAATTTACGCCAATATTTATCAAAAAGACGCCATAGCCATCGTCGATCCACAATCTGGAGCCGTAGAGGGCGTTATCAATCTTAAGGGCTTACAAAAAGAAGTGACCCAGCACCAAAAACTCGATGTGCTTAACGGGATTGCCTATAATGGCATCCCTGGAGAGTTATTCATTACCGGAAAAAATTGGGATCAAATTTTTAAGCTAAAAGTGGACAAGAAGCAATGAAAATTACCGCAGCCATAAAATCTCTTTACCCCCTAGTCACGCTGAGCCTTGTTATTTTTTGGAGTTCATGTCAAACGGAATTTGATTCAGTACCCAGTACAGGGGCTTTGCGTTTTTCAAACGATACGATCTTTTTAGATACTATTTTTGAAAATATTGGCTCCAGCACCTATACCCTAAAAGTCTACAATGACAGTGATAAGAATGTCACTATTCCACAAGTCGCCTTAGCACAAGGGACCGCCTCAAACTATCGGTTAAATGTTGATGGACAGCCGGGCCAAAGCTTTGAAGATGTTCAAATTCTGGCCAGGGATAGCATATTTGTATTCATTGAGACTACAGTGGGTAATCTAGGGGAAAATGCCCAAATGGTCTATGAAGATAAATTGGTTTTTGACTCAGGCAATAATGCCCAAAATGTTACCCTTGTTACGCTCGTCCAACAAGCCCATTTTTTATTTCCAGAACCTTTGGGGGATGGTATTTATGAGACCTTAGATCTGGGCGAAGATGTGTTTATTGATGGCTTTTTCCTCGACGATAACGAGCTGACGTGGACCGCAGACAAACCATGGGTTATCTATGGGTATGCTGCCATTCCTGCCGGAAAGACACTGAATATTGAACCAGGGGCTCGTGTTCATTTTCATGAAAATAGCGGCATCATTGCCGCCAATGGTGCCGCTCTAAAGGCCATCGGTCTTCCCAGTAACGATCCCGAGGCCCTGGAAGGTCAAATCATATTTGAAAGCGATCGCTTAGAGCCAGGCTTTTCTGATATTCCCGGTCAGTGGGGTACGATTTGGCTCACTGCAGGCAGCACGAATCACGAATTTTCTTATGTCACCGTTAAAAACAATTTGGTGGGAATTTTAATGGATAGCAACGACGGAGATCGGACGTTGACCTTAAAAAATGTCCAAATATACAATACCGCGACCTCTGGCCTTTTGGCACAAACTGGCGATGTCTACGGAGAAAATGTTGTGATCAGCAACTCTGGTCAAGCGGCTTTGGCCCTGACGTTAGGAGGACGCTACAAATTTATCCACAGTACGTTTTCAAATTATTGGTCCAATAGCTTTAGAAGCTTTCCATCCGTGCAAGTCACAAATGCTTTGGCCATTAATGATCAAGAAATTTTAGTCGCCGATTTAGAACAGGCGGAGTTTGTTAATTGTATCATATACGGCACCGAACAGCGCGAAATCGGACTTTATAAAGAAGATTTGGGGGCGTTTAACGTGCTTTTTGACCATTGTTTGATCAAGTTTCAAGATCCACTGAACACCTATGCGGATGAACCCTTGTATGATTTCGCTAATCCGACGCTTTATCGAAACTTGGTATTGAATGAGGATCCAGTATTTGAGAACATCAACCTCAATGACTTTGATATCTCATTAGAGGAGTCAGCGGCCGTAGGCCGCGGATCGAGTGCTGGAGCCGTTGCGGTACCTGTCGATTTAAATGGAAGCCTAAGACCTGCATCCAACGCCGACCTCGGCGCCTACCAAGCCATTAGTTTTCCTGAAAATTAAGCGTATACAGGCCCATCGGGGCTGCATCTAAATCTACCTGGCCCTCTTGATTGAGCGGTTGATAATCCCCCGTTCTGCTAAAATTCATTTTTTTCAATAAACCCTGAGACGCCATATTGTCAACGTTCGTCATGGCGTAAACCTTGGGTAGGTTTAATATATCGCGGATGAACTTGACCAAAGTTCACTGTTAAGTAACTCGAGAATAAAACAGGCGTCTAGGGTATTCACGGGACGAATATTACACCGCGCTGTTTCCATCATTGCTTAGGCCACAAATAACGGACGATGGGCCATTAACTTATATACATCAGCCTCTACTGATTTGATATTTTCTTCATCCTCTGGGGCTTGGATAACGCGATCGATCAAATCTACAATCTGTTCCATATCTGATTCTACCAAACCACGAGTCGTTATGGCGGCGGTACCAATGCGAATACCACTGGTTACAAAAGGCGATTGATCGTCAAAAGGCACCATATTCTTATTTAACGTAATTTCTGCTTGCCCTAGCGCCTCTTCAGCTTGCTTTCCGGTAATGCCCTTGTTGCGCAAATCAATGAGCATCATGTGATTATCGGTGCCTCCTGAAATAATGTTATAACCTCTTTGAATAAAGGCTTCTGCCATTACCTTGGCATTTTTCTTTACTTGAACCATATAATGTAAGAAAGAATCTTCAAGCGCCTCACCAAAAGCCACTGCCTTCGCTGCGATGACATGCTCCAATGGACCGCCTTGATTGCCTGGGAAAATACCGGCATCCAAAAGGGAGGACATTTTTCGTAATGAGCCGTTTTTCAGGGTGATCCCAAAAGGATTGTCAAAGTCTTTACCCATTAAAATCATGCCCCCTCTAGGGCCACGCAATGTTTTGTGTGTTGTGGTCGTCACCACATGACAGTGAGGAATAGGATCCGAAATAATCCCCTTGGCAATGAGTCCTGCAGGGTGGGCAATATCGGCCAATAAAATAGCCCCAACTTCATCGGCAATAGAGCGGAATTCAGCATAGTCAATTTCACGCGAGTACGCTGAGGCTCCTGCAATAATCATTTTAGGTTTGTGCTCTAGGGCCAAACGGCGAATCGTTTGGTAATTTAAGAGGCCGGTCTCTTTATCAACACCATAAAATACTGGTCGATACAAGCGGCCAGAAAAATTAACTGGGCTACCATGGGTTAAATGTCCCCCATGGGCTAAATCAAACCCTAAAAATGTGTCTCCGGGCTTCATGCAGGCATGAAAAACCGCCGTATTGGCTTGAGAGCCACTGTGGGGTTGTACATTAGCATATTCGGCGCCAAACAAAACTTTAGCGCGATCGATAGCCAATTGCTCCACTTGATCCACCACACGACACCCGCCGTAATAGCGTTTTCCCGGGTAGCCTTCGGCATACTTATTGGTTAAAACACTTCCTGTAGCCGCCATAACCTGATCACTTACAAAGTTTTCTGAGGCGATCAGTTCTAAACCGTGTTTTTGGCGGTCGTGTTCCTGCTCAATTAGATCAAAAATATCAGCGTCTTGGTAACTCATTTGTTTGGCGATTTGATTTGCACCAAAAATACTAAATGCCCTTTGTTAGTAGTCAATAAATTATATATTTGATTAACATTTTACCAACAATTAAAATCCAGATTCATGCCCTTAAGTGCCAATAACCCCAATATCAAATCTTGGCTGAATGTTCCAGCCCATAGTGACTTTCCAATTCAAAACATCCCTTTTGGTGTATTTCTGACCAGAGATGACATCATTACTATCGGGACACGGATCGGGGATACCGCTATCGATTTAGGGGCGTTGCATCAACTCGGTTATTTTGAAGGCATAGAACTTACGGACGACATATTTCTTCAAGACAGTCTGAATGACTTTATTGCCGATGGGCGTAAAACCTGGCGTTTGGTGCGCAATCGAATTTCCGATATTTTTAATCAAGACAACCCAAAATTAAGAGATAACCCCGATCACAGAGAGAAAATCCTTTTTGGTTTGGATGAAATTGAAATGCAATTGCCCGTTGACGTGGGTGATTACACAGATTTTTACGCCAGTAAAGAACACGCCACTAATGTGGGTAGCCTGTTCAGAGACCCAGAAAACGCCTTATTGCCAAACTGGCTGCATATTCCTATCGGTTATCACGGCAGAAGTTCCAGCATTGTCCCAAGTGGTACGCCCATTTACAGGCCCAACGGACAATCGGCCCCTAAAGATGGGGGACTTCCAGGATTTGGCCCCTCTAAACTTTTAGACTTCGAACTTGAAATGGCTTTTATCACAACGGCCGCTAATGACCTAGGCAAAACCATTTCTATAAACGAAGCCTCTGAACACATATTTGGATTGGTCTTATTTAATGATTGGAGCGCACGAGACATTCAAGCGTGGGAATACGTTCCTCTTGGCCCATTTTTAGGAAAGAATTTTGCCTCGACTATTTCGCCTTGGATTGTCACCTTGGATGCTTTGGAGCCTTTCCGTGTGGCCGGACCGCAGCAGGATCCCGCCCCACTCCCCTATTTACAACAAACCGGGTCGCATAATTATGATATTACCCTTGAGGCCAATATTATGCCTGAAAACGGCAATGAGTCTTTAGTGTGTCGTTCCAATTTTAAGTATATGTATTGGTCTATGGCACAACAATTGGCGCATCATACGGTTAATGGCTGTAATTTGCGCAGTGGAGACATGATGGGTAGCGGAACGATTTCTGGCCCCACACCAGATAGCTATGGATCCATGCTCGAACTGAGCTGGCGAGGCCAAAAACCAGTTCCCCTGAGCGATGGCAGCACCCGAACCTTTATAGAAGATGGGGACACCGTAATTATGCGTGGCTATAGTCAAAACGAACAGATACGAATTGGCTTTGGCGAATGTACCGGTAAAATTTTACCAGCCCGCCGACTAGAATTTTAATGGATTTTAAAAGGATGAACGATTTAAAGTGCTACCGAAATAAACTTTCTCGCTTTTCCACAAGGCATACTAAAGTGCGCCCACTGATAATTATTTTTCTGGGCAGTTTGCTGCTGATCTTTGGCTCTTGCAGCAGCATCAAGCGCAATGAAAAACAATTGGCTCAAGGAAATTATGACGCTGTAGTCAATTCGATCTCCGAAAAATTAAAAAATAATCCCAACCACAAGGACAAAAAACAGCTCATTCCCCTCTTGGAAAAGGCTTATAAACTTGCCGTTAAGGAAGATATGCGTCAACTCAAGAGCCTTCAAACAGAGCCCAATGGCGTTAATTCGAGTAATATCTATTGGATCTATAAGGGTCTGGACCAAAGACAAGATATTGTCCGGCCCCTTACCCAGATCATGCCCATAAATACAGAATTTAAAGACTACACGGTCGTTTTGCGCAAATCAAAAAACACTTATGCTCGGCATTTATTTGATCAAGCCCAAGGGTTATTGGGCATGAATACCCAAGAGCAAGCGCGCGAGGCTCATAAATTACTCGTACAAATTAAAAAGCTAACGCCAGAATTCAATGGTTTGGAAAAAACTTTGGCGCTCGCCCATGATCGGGGAACCCAACACTACGGGGTCAAAATAAAGTACGAAGCAGGGGCTGTATTGCCTGCTCCGCTGCTTAAAGAACTGCAATGGTATCGCCCAGGGAATTTAGATGAATTTTGGAAAGCGTACCATTTTGGACCATGGAATGGCCGTATTGATCAAAGTGTACAACTCAATATTAATGCCCTTTCCTTTGGACCTGATGAGCTCGTCCACGAGACCATTTCACGAGAAAAATCTATCGAAGATGGATGGGAATATGCTACGGATCGCTATGGCAATACCGTACTCGACTCGCTGGGGCAGCCCATAAAAGTGCCTATCATAAAAATTCTGCGCGCCACACTCATGCGCAGTCATCAGCATAAGGAAGCGGTGATGCAGGCCAAAATTTGGACTCAAAATCATGAATTGGGGACTAAAGCCGGTCCTTTTCCCTTAAATGAACTCTTGGTCTTTGATAATTACTATGCCCGATTTGAAGGCGAAAGAGAGGCGCTTTTGCCCGAGGACCTTGAGATGATCAACAACAGGCCTCTACCCTTTCCCACTGATGCCCAAATGACGAGTGATCTTGGCCGTCAAATTAAATCAACCTTTACGCGTTGGCTAAAGCGTTTAGAATAGCCTCCGGGCTAATGGCCTGATGGGACGCGTCCCAAACCACGACACCATTCCTTAAAATAATCAGCTGAGGGCTCTGATGGACTATTTGAAGGTCTTGAGCCACTTTATTGGAGCAATCGCGATTTGCGATTAAATCTAGATAATACCAATGGCCGAGTTCGGCCAACTTTTGGGCTTTAGCCTCTAACCCTCTAAGGACCATTGCACTAATAATGCAGCGCGTTGAATGCTTAAAAATCAGAACCGGTTTATCATGACTTTGATTGATTAAATCGGTGATTTGATCTGAACGCATTAATGGATTCCAAGGCACTGAAACTTTGATTGAATCCTGTGTCGCCTCCTCTTGCTTCAGTGATTCACGATTCGATTTAAAACGATCAAAAATACCCATGGAATGTTATTTGAAGTGCAAATTTAATCATTCAATTAAATTACGGTTCTTACGGCTTTGGGTTTTCGATAAAGCGACAAATTACAAAGAGAATACGCCCCAAATTAACCAATGCCCTAAACACACGCCGGGGGCTTTTCCCCTATTACAGACAAAATGACACCCAACCTGGTGTTAAATAATGGCAAAATGGCAAAAATTCGATTTGGCCCAGACTTTGACCACTCCATAGCGAACCCAATAAAATATGGCCCTATGAACTTTAATCAATTCACCATCAAATCGCAAGAGGTTATCCAGCAAGCGCAACAACTGGCCCAAGAATTGGATCATCAGCAGATTGAGCCGGAGCACCTTTTTGTATCCATGCTCAAACATGACCCCGATGTTACACCCTATTTACTCAAAAAACTCAACGTGAATGTTGGGCTAATAAACGATATCGCTCAAAAACAACTGAATACGTATCCCAAGGTTAGCGCGGGAGACATTGCTGCATCAAGAACCACCGCGCAGGTTTTGAATCAGGCATTAATCTTGGCAAAAAACAAAAAGGACGAGTTTGCCAGTGTCGCCCATTTGCTTTGGGCATTATTGGAAATCAAAGGAACCATCGGACAGGCTCTTAAAGACCAAGGGGTTACGCTAAAAGACTTTAAAGCAGCCATGGACACATTGAATAACGGCAAATCGTTTTCATCGCAAAGCGCTGAAGAGCATTTTAACGCGCTGAATAAGTACGCAAAAAACTTAAATGAGCTCGCCCAAAACGGTACCCTTGATCCCGTCATAGGACGCGACGAAGAAATACGTCGCATTCTTCAAATTCTTTCCCGCAGGACAAAAAATAATCCCATCATGGTTGGCGAACCAGGAACGGGTAAAACCGCCATTGCTGAAGGAATCGCCCACAGAATAATCTCTGGTGATGTACCCGAGAATCTTAAAGATAAAACACTTTATGCCCTAGATATGGGCGCCTTAATCGCCGGTGCCAAGTATAAAGGAGAATTTGAAGAGCGACTTAAAGCCGTTATAAAAGAGGTCACCAGCAGCGAGGGAAATATTGTTTTGTTTATTGACGAGATCCATACATTAGTCGGCGCCGGCGGTGGCCAAGGCGCTATGGATGCAGCCAATATTCTAAAACCTGCCTTGGCACGAGGGGAACTCAGAGCGATCGGGGCCACGACTTTGGATGAATACCAAAAGTATTTTGAACAAGACAAGGCCTTAGAGCGCCGTTTTCAAAAAGTAAATGTGCAAGAACCAGACACAGAAAGCGCCATATCTATTTTACGGGGAATAAAAGAGAAATACGAAACGCATCACAAAGTCCGCATTAAGGACGAGGCGATCATTGCAGCCGTAAGTCTTTCTCAGCGCTATATCACCAATAGATTCTTACCCGATAAGGCCATTGATTTAATGGATGAGGCCGCATCAAAACTGCGCATGGAAATAAATTCCAAGCCAGAAGAATTAGATGTGATGGATCGAAAAATCATGCAATTGGAAATTGAGCACGAGGCAATCAAACGAGAAAATGATGCGCCGAAACTCAAAGTACTCCATACAGAACTCGCCAACCTAAAAGAAGAACGCAATGCACTGCACGCCCGTTGGCGAAGCGAAAAGGATATTGTTGAACAAATCCAAAGCATCAAAAAAGACATTGAGGAGGCTAAGTCAAAAGCCGAGCGCGCTGAGCGTGAGGGTGATTTTGGTACGGTTGCCGAATTGCGTTATGGGACCATAAAATCCTTGAATGAAACCCTTGAACAGGCTGAATCTAAACTCAGTGAATATCAGGGAGACACTTCTTTAATTAAAGAAGAAGTCACTCAGGAGGACATCGCGGAAGTGGTGGCCAAATGGACCGGCATACCCGTGACTAAAATGATTCAGAGCGACCGTGAGAAACTGCTTCAACTAGAAGCTGAATTGCACAAACGCGTAATAGGGCAACACGAAGCAATCCAAGCAGTAAGTGATGCCATCCGACGCAGTCGCGCAGGATTACAAGATGCGAAAAAACCCATTGGCTCATTTCTTTTTTTAGGCACCACAGGGGTGGGAAAAACGGAGCTAGCTAAAGCCTTGGCTGAGTATTTATTTGATGACGAAAACGCGATCACACGAATTGATATGAGCGAATACCAAGAACGTCATAGTGTGAGTCGACTCGTGGGAGCGCCTCCGGGATACGTGGGTTATGACGAAGGGGGACAACTCACAGAAGCTGTGCGACGCAAGCCCTACTCTGTCGTCTTGCTGGATGAAATTGAAAAAGCCCACCCAGATACGTTTAACGTCCTTTTGCAAGTTCTTGATGAAGGGCGACTTACAGACAATAAAGGACGACTGGCTGACTTTAAAAATAGCATCATTGTCATGACTTCAAATCTTGGGAGTGGCGTCATTGAGCAGTCTATTGAGGATCTCGGTCATAATCAAACCGCACTCGAGAAAGCCAAAGTAGACATTATGGGACTCCTGAAACAAACCGTGCGTCCGGAATTTTTAAACCGTATCGACGACATAATCATGTTTGAACCCCTGACCCAAATTGATTTAGCCAGTATCGTGGAACTTCAACTTAAGTCCGTTCAAAAATTACTCAGTGCTCAAGGGATAACCTTAGATGCTACTCCAGAGGCGAAAGCCTGGTTGGCGCAACGTGGGTTTGACCCTCAGTTCGGGGCGCGCCCCGTAAAACGAGTGATTCAACGCGAGGTGCTTAATGCCTTGTCCAAATCGATACTCTCAGGCGAATTGCAGACCGATAGCATTATTTTGATTGATTGTTTTGACAATGCATTGGTGTTTCGCAACGAAAAAGATCTCGTCATTTCTTAAAAGAAGGAGTTTGAAATGATTAGCTTTGAAAAAATTGCGTTTTGAACACACCAGATAAAATTCTAGAAAGTCGCGCCCTCGTGCGCTTTCAAGACTGTGACCCTTTTAATCATCTCAATAATGCGGCCTACTTAAACTACTTAGTTAATGCCCGTGAAGATCAACTCGTAAAACATTACGGCATCAATATTTACGATGTAAAAAGTCTTGGCGGCAAGAGTTGGGTGGTTTCCTCAAACCAAATTGCCTATCTGCGGCCTGCTCACCTGATGGAAGAAGTCGTCATGCAGAGCCAGCTCATAGGATATAGTGACACTGAAACCCATGTAGAACTGCGTATGTTCAATCACAATAAAAGCCAGTTAAAGGCGGTCATGTGGGGAAAATATGTCCATATTGACTTAGTACAGCAAAAACGAACCACCCACAGCGAAGAATTAATGGCCCTATTTGAACAAGCACTTCATTCGGTGGATGAAGCAAATTTTGAGCAGCGTGCCGCTTTTTTAAAACAATTTAATTTTGCATGAGGTCAACACGACATACGCTTTCGATACTGCTCATAAGTGCACTTATTTTTGGTTGTCAAAATCACAGTAAAATAGAAACTGACTCATCGGTTAACCCAATTGTAGATTCTGAAACGGCGCTCTCTGGAGTGTATTATCTCATCAGACATGCAGAAAAAGACCGTGCCAATCCAAAAGTAAAGGACCCGGAACTCATCCCTGCTGGACTTGAACGAGCCCAAAAATGGCAGCAGTATTTTGACAGCATCCCTCTCGCGGGTATCTATAGCACCTCCTACAAGAGAACCCTGCAAACCATCATTCCAACGGCAGCCCAGAAGTCCTTAAATCCTATTATCTACGAGCCTTTGGATTTAATTAATGATGACTTTTATACGCGTTCTAGCCAAGGACATTGGCTGATCGTAGGTCATAGCAATACGATTCCTCAATTAACCAATACCTTGATGCGTATGGACACGCTCAATGATATACCGGACTCGTTAAATAGTCGCTTATATCGCGTTGATTATCGATCGAATCCCGCTACTTTGCGCTTATTTCATATAGAATAATGAATGTTCGATAGCAGGAAAGAAGCAATCTTCTTACTTTTGTCGAATCATGGCCTTATCAAAAAATATCAGCATAAAAAATAGAAAAGCGCGCTTCAATTATGAGGTGATTGATCGCTTTACGGCGGGTATTGTCCTTAAAGGCACAGAAATAAAGTCCCTGCGTTCAGGACAAGCCTCAATTGCTGAAAGCTTTTGCGAATTTAGCAACGGCGAGCTTTTTGTCATCAATATGACCATTCAAGAATACAGTCATGCCTCCCATTTCAATCATCAAGCAAAATCGGCGCGTAAATTACTGTTACAACGTCGCGAACTCAACAAACTTGAAAAGGCGGTTAAAAACACCGGCCTGACGATTGTTCCCTTACATTTATACATCAATGATTCGGGACTTGCCAAAATAGAAATCGCCCTTTGTCGTGGTAAAAAACTCTACGACAAAAGAGAAACATTAAAAGATAGAGACAGTCAGCGTGATCTTGGGCGAATAAAGAAAACACACAATACGAGATAGTTAACTATAAAATTAACTCAAATGACGGAACATAACGAACCTCAGCACACAGATAGCGTTAGCGGCCAATCGCTCATCATGACCAAAGACACTTTAGCCTCGCTTGATCGCGTGATTTATTGGGCAAAATTCTTGAGTATTTTAGGATTCATTGGCGTGGCTTTTATGCTCATCGGTGCCTTGTCTATAGCCTTTGTCGGGAATAGCATAATGGGGGCTGAAGTGGCTGGATTATCTGTGATTTATTTCGTTTTTGCCGCAATTTATTTTATGCCCATGTATTACCTTTTTAAATTCGCAACACACGCCAGGCAGGGGCTCACCCTTAGAAATCAGCACGAAACAGATCAAGGCTTGATCTACCTGGCCGCTCATTACAAATTTATTGGGATCATGGCTATTGTTTTGTTGTCGCTTTATGTCCTTATCTTTATTGGGGTTTTTGCAGCAGGAATTGGTCTTGCCTCTGGAGCCGGACTTTAATTTACCGTATATGAAAAGATTATTATTCAGTATTTTTTGCGCCTTAAGTCTTGGTGTTCACGCGCAGGATACATTTTCCATTATTGCTTTGGACCCTGAGACTGGCGACATTGGTTCTGCTGGAGCGTCTTGTATTAACCTCAACAACAGCAATTGGGATCAGTGGATTACGGACATCATTCCTGGGCGCGGCGGTGTAAACTCACAAGCCTATGTCTGTATTCCCAATGTCAATTTAGAAAATGCGATGGATCGCATGGCTACAGGAGACAGTCCTCAAGAGATTATCGATTGGCTTATGCTCAATGACGCTTGCGGCTCACAAAACTTCAATCCAGAATATCGCCAGTATGGTATTGTTGATTTTGATTTAGCTGGCGAGGCCAGAAGCGCTGGATTTACGGGAAGTCTCACCGATGATTACAAAGAAGACCGTCAGGGTCTGACCTATAGTATCCAAGGGAATATACTGCTGGATCAAAGTGTCATTGATCAAATGGAATTTAATTTTCTAAACACTACCGGAACTCTTGCCGATCGACTTATGGCGGCGCTTCAAGGGGCAAATTTCCCTGGCGCGGATAATCGCTGTTTGAGCAGTGGTACCTCGTCAAGGGCCGCTTATATGGTCGTATATCATGCCGATGACACTCCAGGAGAACCGTATTTACGACTCGTGGTCCCAGCACAAAGTCCAGGGATAGAACCTATTGATTTATTGCAAGGGCTTTACGATGACTTTACCACTTTAGGCGCTGAGGATCAAAACATTTTAGACCAGATAAAACTTTGGCCAAACCCCGCTGCCAATCGCATTAATTTAACCCTTCCCGGGCAAGTCATTCTTCAGGATGTAGTGGTGCGTAATGTTCTAGGGCAAAGACAATTAATACAACGTTCAGAAAACAGTTTGGAGGTCGGGGATTTATCTCCTGGATTATATTTAATCAAAGTTTATACCTCAACTGGAGCGCAAGTGTTGCGTTTTGTAAAGTCTTGATAATTAAGGGAGTGTATAAAGGAGTATCAATCGCCCCGTATGGGAGATTTTAGAACATTTATTGTTCCGCCGTTAAACTTTACCCCACTAATCCTCAGATCCCATACGAGCCGAATAGCGACGTAACTCGTTGAGCTCCTCTTCTTTTTTCAGGTCCTCTTCAGAGATTACTTTTAAGAATGAGGGGTGCTGTTCTATCGCGTACTCAAGTCGCTCAACGATTTGATCGACAGTTTCATTGTCATAATCAATCTCCAGGGGCGCCTTGATCTCCATAGACTGAAGTATTCCTCGTTTTTTAATTCGAATTCCTTTTTTATCAAATGATCTTCTAAAGCCATCGATAACAATAGGAACAACCAGCGGTCTGTTTTGTTTAATGATGTGGGCCGTACCGCGACGAATCGGCTTCCAGGGCGTGGTGGTTCCTTGCGGGAAAGTAATTACCCAACCATCTTCTAGGGCACGATTAATATTGTGTAAATCGCTCATTTTAACTTGACGATTAACGTCTTGACCTTGAGCACGCCACGTACGATCGATACTTACAGAACCTGCGTAGGCTAAAATCTTTGGAAGCAAACCGGCTTGCATCGTTTCTCGAGCAGCAACAAAATAGAGATTCAATTTTGGATTCCAGAGATAACCGACATTTTTTATACTGTCTACACGGCCACTAAGACTGGCATTAAAGACGTGAAACATCGCCACAACATCAGCAAAATAGGTCTGATGATTTGAGACAAAAAGCACGTTGGTCTCTGGAAGGTTCTTGATGATTTCACTCCCCTCTATTTGTAGCTGATTAAACCCTTTAAATCGTCTATGGGTGGCGGATCCTAAAATTCTAATGAGCCATTTTTTTAAAAACAATATATGCCCAAAAGGATTTCTTTTAAATAAGCCCATATCTAGAGGTTAGTTGTTGAAAGCCAACAAATATATAAAATTGCTATGAGATGATTTCGCCAAGGGTTTGTCGCATTTCAAAAAGCATCATGGCTGTCGCGCCCCAAACTCTATTTCCTTGAAAATCAAATACTGGCATATTCATTTCGCCCCGCTGTGGGTAATGAATTTGCTCTGTAAAGAATAGAGTGTCATCAAATAATTCAGCAGCAGAAACAAAGATTAATCCTGCGACCTCTTCCTTTTGAGGTATAAATTTTGGAGAATAATTCACGAGCCCCATATACGGTTTAACCCAAAAATCACTTGGGGGAATATAGAGTTCACTCATGGCCTTAAATAACTTAATCGAGTGACGATTAACCCCGATTTCTTCCTCACATTCTCTTAGAGCGGTCTCGGCCATACTGTAATCGTCAGGATCTTTCCTACCTCCAGGAAAAGCGACTTGCCCAGAATGCGGCCCCGTGGAAACCTGACGGCGGATTAATACAAAATGAGTTTTCCCTTTTTCATCGGGATAAAATAAACACAAGACTCCTGCCCAACGTTGATGATTAACCGCAGGAAGAAGCCCCTTATGCCCAAAATGTCCAGGCAGGGGGATTTTTTCTATTTTTGCTAATGCCGAAGCGAATACTTTAAAATCCATCACTCATGCGTCTTTTGACCTTTTTTTTGTGCTTGACCATCCTCTCGTGCAACGGCCCCAATTCGTCCACCCATAAAAAAAATCAGGGGTCACAAGATAGTTTAAAACAGAATGACGACAAAGCGATTATCGAGAAGCAAAATGCAAAGCGTACGCCCCGCTCCACCGGCTCAATACAGCAAGATTATCCTGAAATAAAAAGCGAAGAAATTGAACAAAACAGAGAGAAACTTCCAGTGCTTACACAAGATAATGTGGTGGAACTGCTCACTGAATTTGGCAAACAAAATCTACAAAATAAGGTGCGCATAAAAACCCGTTTTGGGGAAATAAGCATTGAATTATTTGACGAAACACCGCTCCACCGTGCCAATTTTATTTATCTGATACAACAGGGCTATTTTACAGACACTTTTTTTCATAGAATTGTCCCCAATTTTATTATTCAAGGGGGGAATAGTGACCTGAGATCAACACCAAAGAAACGTAAGTCCATCGGCTCTAACTATCTTTTACCCGCAGAGATTAATTCCAATCGAATACATACTTACGGGACGCTCTCAGGGGCCAAAGAATACAGAGAAAATCCGGATAAACTCTCGGCTCCCTACGAATTTTTTATTTTTTGCGGTCCAGACATCAGTGGGCGTCATTTAAATGGTAATTACACCATTTTTGGGCAAGTTACCCAGGGTATGGATGTCGTAGAAACCATCGCTAATTTGCCTGCCGATGCAGGAGAATGGCCAAAGTCTAATGTCTACATTGAGGTCTCAATCGATGAGTAAGCATCAATTTTACTTATAGAATTTGTATATTTACACAAATTTTACTGATGACCATTACACAATTAAAATATGTTCTAGCCGTAGCCGAGCATCAAAATTTCACCAAAGCAGCTGAGCATACTTTTGTGACGCAACCTACCTTGAGTATGCAAATTCAAAAGCTCGAAGAAGAGCTAGACATTACGATCTTTGATCGCTCAAAAAAACCAATTGCTTTAACCTCTGTAGGTCAAAAAATTGTCACTCAAGCCAAACTAATTGTTGATGAAGCCACGAGAATGCAGGATGTCGTGGATCAGGAAAAAGGGTTTATCGGCGGGCCTTTTAAATTGGGAATCATTCCTACGGTTATGCCTACCCTGTTGCCCATGTTCTTAAAAACCTTTACCAAACGCTTCCCCAAGGTACAGCTGAGTATTGAAGAACTATCAACTCCAGAACTCATTGCCCGTATTGCTGATGGTCACCTAGACGGGGCCATTGCAGCAACCCCTTTGGGAGATGAGCGGCTGAAAGAACGAGCCCTCTATTATGAGCCTTTTGTAGGCTATATTCCCGAGCACCACAGGCTTCATGAAAATAAATCAATTCAAAACAGTGATTTGGATTTGGAAGATATACTATTGCTCCAGGACGGCCACTGTTTTAGAGAAGGGGTATTAAATTTATGTCAAGCCAATAAAAGAAGTAAAAAAGAGGGGTTTAAATTGACCAGTGGTAGTTTTGAGACGCTGATTAAATTATCTCACGAAGGCCTTGGAATGACCCTACTCCCTTATTTGCATACTCTAGATTTGGATGAAACGCGCGCGAAGAATATCAGACATTTTGAAGCCCCTGTTCCTGCAAGGGAGATTTCGCTGATTTACCCAAGTAGCGCTTTAAAGATGCATATAATCGAAGCCTTACACGGTGTGATTTCGGGAATTATCCGTGGGGCAATTAAGTTTCAGGAGGTTAAAATTATTAGCCCGGTTTAAGACTTTTTACCCAACTAAACTCTTTAGCCCTCGGGGCCATTTGGAGGCGCTAAGGTTTCATACGCGCCTTTACCGACCAATTAAAAACAAACTCAGAAACGATTTCCCCTTGGGCATCACGGCCTGTAACAAATAGGTCAAATTGTACCCCATCAGTGTTCACGAGACAGTCTTCTACACCACCTTGTGCGGCCAAACCGTCTTGGCATACAAACTCAATTCGGCCTCTCGCCTTCTTAATGAATGTCGCTCTAGTCCCCACTAAAAGCATTGAAATCGAATGGTTTTGTTGGCGCACCGCTTGCATCACCAGCATCCCGCAGGCCAGCTCTGCGGCCATACCCTGCACGGCCCAAAACATAGAACGAAATGGATTTTGATTAATCCACCGGTGGCGTACGCTAACACAGGCCTTGTGCTGATCAATGGCTTTAAGCCGCACCCCACAAATAAATGCCGCAGGGAGTTTTAGAAGCATAAAGCTATTGACTTGAAATGGGGTGACTAATTTCATAAGGACAAGATAGAGAGATTTTGATTAGAACACGAATTTTCGATCTCGATTTAACCACGGTTTTGACTTGCTCTGAGCTTAGGCCCTATCCTGAACGTGACGATTTGTTGGGCGTGGAATTGGCCACAAATTGATCCTAAAGCCAAATCGCCAAATGTTAAAATTATAATAATATAGTACTATGCATTGCAAAATACCATCCATAAGATATATATTTGCCATGTAAAATAGTTAAAATGAATATTGAAAACACAAAGGCACAAATGCGAAAGGGCGTACTGGAGTTTTGCATCTTATCCGTACTTCAGGATCAAGAGGCTTATACTAGTGACCTTTTGCAAACCCTAAAATCGGCCAAAATGCTCGTGGTTGAAGGCACGGTATATCCCCTACTCACACGATTAAAAAATAGTGGACTCCTGCAGTATCGCTGGGAAGAGTCCACAAGTGGCCCACCGAGAAAATACTATGCCATTACCCCAGAGGGACAAGAGTTTCTCAACGAATTAAAAGACACTTGGATCGAATTACAAAATGCTGTTGACGTCCTAACCCAATCAAAAAAATAGTCATGAACAAAACAATAAACATCAATTTAGGCGGCACCTTCTTTCACATCGATGAAAACGCCTACAATCATTTAAGGAGTTATCTTGAGGCCGTGCGCGCTACCTTAAGTCCTGAAGACTCGATTGCCGAGATCATGGACGATATCGAAGCCCGAATCGCAGAACTCTTTAATGAATCGATCAGCAATAAGGATCAGGTCATCACGATCACTCGCGTTAAAGAGGTTATTGAGATCATGGGACAACCTGAGGCCTTTGACCCTGATAATGAGGATCCTCAGCCCAATGCACACACTGCTCAAAGTCAGCACAAAGCCCCAAGACAGCTCTTTCGAGATGAGGAAAACAAATATCTCGGTGGTGTTGCTTCGGGCCTCGGGCATTATCTCGGCCTAGATTGCCTTTGGATCAGATTAATCTGGCTTATGCTGTTTTTTATCTCCAGCGGAACTTTCTTTATGATATACCTCTTGTTTTGGATTTTGGTTCCAGCGGCCAAAACGACTGCAGACAAGTTAAGAATGAAGGGAGAGCCAATCAATATCTCGAATATCGAGAAAAGAGTTAAAGAAGGTTATGAAAAGTTTAGCGATAACGTGAAATCGGTCGACTACGATAAATACGGAAACCAGGTAAAACGAGGGTCTAACCGTATTGTGGAAGTCGTTGGTAATTTGTTAAAAGGAACCTTTACCGTATTAGCGAGACTCCTTGGGGTATTGATGCTCATATTTAGTGTGAGCGCATTACTCGGGCTCGCCTTTGGACTCTTTTCTGCCGGATCTCTTGAATTTTGGGGACAAGCAGATTTAATTGAATATTACCAGGCAATTTCTTTGGCTCAAATTCCTTTCTGGGCCCTGCTGACTATCGTGTTTTTGGCCGTAGGATTGCCTTTTATCGTTTTGTTTATCGTAGGGATCAAACTACTGATTCCTAATTTAAAGTCTATAGGCTGGCCCGCAAAAATATCCCTATTTGTGCTTTGGATTGCTTCCATTTTAGCGCTCATATTTTTTGGGGCGAAACATGCAAGTTTCACTTCTGTAAATGGACAATTTCAAAGGGAAATACCCCTACCCATTACTAAAAATGACAGTTTGACCTTAACCATGAATCAAAGTACACTTTCGGCGCGGTCGCTCGAACGAGATGATAATTTTGTCATTAGAATGGATGCCGAAAATAACCCTGTAATTTTAACCAATAATGTGCGTCTCATCGTACGCGCTACACCTAAGGCACAGGGTTTTATAATTGTCGACAGTTATGCGGATGGCGCTTCTTTAGATGAAGCGCAACAAAAAGCCATGCAAATTAATTATGAAATTCAATACACTCAGGGCATTTTAGAACTTGATCCTTATCTCACTACGGCGTTAGAGAATAAATATAGAGATCAACATGTTGAAGTAATCGTTTATCTTCCCACGGGATCAGTCCTTTGGGCCGACTATAACACCAATTCATATCACAGAAACACAAAAGCATATAACGATCTTTTAGATTCTGGCTACGAGGGTCATTACCTAAAAGTAATGGATCGGGAATTAAAATGTTTGGATTGTGCATCCAATGATCATGATGAAGATTCCAAAGACCCCGACGACATCAAAAACATCAATATAGAAATTCAAGGAAACATTAAAACAAAAGTAAATCGCGCTTAATCCATCCAATTATGGTTCATAAAATTATACTCGCAGCGGCATTCATCGCCATTAGTTTCAGTGCTCAGGCACAAAAGCTTAACGAAAAAGAACTCATGGGATCTTGGCATATGGTTATAGATATCGACGCCGCAATAAAGGAATCCCAAAAAGACTTAAATCTATTTGAAAAAATGATCGTAGGATCTGTTTCTGGGTTTGTCGATCAGGTCTTGGAAATGGTTGATATCACAATTGTATTTATGCCAAAGGGAAAAGCCGTTTTGACCGTAGACGGGCCAGAGGTACAGGAAAAAGAAACGACCCAACTTACTTGGCAACATGATCCATCGGGTGGAATTATAATCGATGATTACGAATCAGATCAGGCCCAAGTAGATTTTGACAATATATGGCGCCTAGAGGGAGACCGATTACAATCTTATGAGCCCGATGGCACCCTGGAAAAACACGTCTACATGATCCGAAAAGAAAAATAGAGCGCTCTCGAGAAACTCACGATTTTTTTAGTCTGCATCAAGATTATTCCACACCGGCCAAATAGCGCTCTGCATCGAGTGCTGCCATACATCCCGTACCTGCAGCGGTAACGGCCTGACGGTACTCCTTATCTTGAACATCACCACAGGCAAATACTCCAGGCAAATTCGTTTTGGTGGATTTGCCTTTTGTGATTAAATAACCCGTATCGTCCATATCTAATTGACCTTTAAATAAATCGGTGTTTGGTTTATGACCAATAGCGATAAATAAACCCGTAATGGCAATTTCTTCTTTTTCGCCTGTTTCATTATTGACCATGCGCAACCCCTCGACTACCGTATCGCCAAGCACCTCATCGACCTCAGTATTGAATCTAACATCGATATTTTTCATGCCAAATACGCGGTGCTGCATCGCTTTAGAAGCACGCATTTCATCGCGGCGCACCAACATGGTCACTGATTTACAGATGTTAGCCAGATAAGTTGCTTCTTCGGCTGCAGTGTCCCCTGCTCCAACTATGGCCACATCCTGGCCTCGGTAGAAAAACCCGTCACAAACGGCACAAGCCGAAACACCACCACCACGTAATTTTTGTTCACTGGGCAACCCTAAGTACTTCGCGGTGGCCCCGGTAGAAATAATTACTGTGTCCGCAGTTAGGTGAGTCGTATTGTCTACGACCACCTTATGCACGCCACCAACTTCACTGCTGAATTCCACATGAGTGACCATACCGATTCTGACCTGAGTTCCGAAACGCTCTGCTTGTTGTTGTAACTGAACCATCATGGTCGGTCCATCCACACCCTCAGGATAACCCGGGAAATTATCGACCTCTGTTGTTGTAGTCAACTGCCCCCCTGGCTCAAGTCCGGTATAAAGTACCGGATTTAAATCGGCGCGTGCGGCGTATATGGCCGCAGTATACCCTGCAGGTCCTGATCCTATAATCAAACATTTGATGTGTTCTACTGTGCTGGACATGACGTCTGAAGTTTTAAAATATGAGCTACGAAAATAAGGACTTTTCCAAGCACCCACCGAGAAAAGTTATTAAGATTAGCCCGCGAGATTGTTTATTAATCCCCGGGAGTGTTACTCTTGATCTTTAGATGATCCGCTAAAGACCAAATAAAGCGCCGTAGCGATTAACACAACACAAACCAAGGCAAAAAGTCCGATCATCCATACGCCATTGGTCCAATCAACTAAAGGTAAAAAAAGTGGGTTCATATATCTAAAATAGAGTTAATGTTCGACGAATAATGGAGCACATTGCTGCATACTTTGAACCGTCTCTGGTGAGAATTCGGGGGATAAATAGGGAATATTTAAACCTAGACCGCGAACCACCAGCAATACCCCCAGGACAAAAATCATTACGGGAAGATATCCATATAACTTTTGAACAGTCCTTTTAGGAATCCATTGGACGGCATAAACGGTAATCGAAAGTAAAGGAATAGTCCCCAAACCAAAAAATAGCATAAAGCCAATAGAATCTAAAAAGTTCGTTTGCACTAAAGACCCGATTAATGCCATATAAACCAGTCCGCAAGGCAATAAACCATTGAGCATCCCAATGCCTAAATAGGCATCCCAGCTTTTACGCGATAAGAGCTCTTGAAAAAATGGTCTTAGGGCACGCCAGGTGGGACTTAAAATACCATTGAACTGGGTCAAATAAGGCGCCCATCTTGGAATAACAACCACAAAAATCAAAGCAATACCCATGGCAATAGAAAAATATTGCAAGACCCCCATAAGGGCGAGACCCTGGCCCAAAATACCCAACAATAAGCCCAGAACTGCGTAAGTGAAAAGACGACCTAAATGATAGAGGATCAAAAACGTCTAAGCAAATTACAAAAAGACCAACCATTGTCCCAAATTGCGGATTTCTACAAGTGGATTGATTATCGGACCATCGACATTGCCATGGGTTATGAAAACTTTAAAAAGTTTTACCTAAATCACCAATGGGCTTTTACAGACCAAACAAAAAAAATAATTTTGCATATCGGCACTGAAATCATAAAGAAATTTTCAAAAAACAACCCAGATCCCGGACTGATGAAAACACGGCTAGAAATACTTTTTAAAGCCACAAATACTCATTCTTCCCCATATCAATAATTTGTAAAACAATAGACTATGCCAAGCTCATTCAATGACTTAATCAATTCAAACCCTTTGGTTTTGGTCGATTTTCACGCCACCTGGTGTGGGCCTTGTAAAATGCTTGCCCCCATATTGATTCAAGCAAAAGAAGTCCTTCAAGACGCCGTTAAGATCATTAAAATTGATGTTGATAAAAATCCTGCAATGGCTGCAAAATATGAAGTACGCGGGGTTCCGACTATGATTTTATTTAAAAATGGGCAACCCGTATGGCGCCAATCTGGGGTTCTTCAGGCCCAAGCTATTGTCCATACCGTTCAATCACACGTCTAAAATTACTGAGATTGCCATGTCAAACTCAACAATAAATTGCGCCCCTGGCCGCTATATCGATACAGTGGCTGCACCTCTTGATTGAGTAGGTTGGTCACACTCAATTGCGCATTGAGCGCGGGACTTAGTCTCACACCATACACCACATCAACCCAATGATAGGGATTTAAACTGATGTTTTGGTTGGTAAAACTACTCGAGTCAAAAAACTGATCACGGCGCGCGTCCGCCCAGGTCCAACGCAAACTGAGTTTTTCCGAATCACTGAGGGTAAAATCGCCGTGAAGGTTGACTTTGTGGGCGGGTATGCGCAGCAGTTCAAAATCATGAGCGTTGACCCAGGTATAAAAAAGGTGCCAATTGATCCAGGAAGCGGCTTGAAACTCAGTCTCAATTTCTATACCCGATCGGCGTTGATCTTGAAGGTTATTGGCGTATTGATAAACAAAAAGCTCAGGATCCAACAAGGCAAATATTACCGCCTGCTCCTCATAACGCTGAAACCATCTAATCGCCCACTTTAACCGGTTTTTCTGCCATACCATTCCGAGCTCAGTGCTTTTGTTGAATTCAGGTTTCAAATCTTGATTGCCATAAATGGGGTCGTATAACTGATATAAAGAAGGGGCGATAAATGCGGTTCCATAGCGGCCATAAAGGCTAAAATCTCCCCATAGATTCGCAAAAGAATAGCGCGGACTAATTTGATAAACACCTTGATTGCCATAACGCATATGGTGATGCCAACGCCCACCGAAATCTATAGAAATTGACGCCAGGGGTTTGTAACTCAGATTTACATAAGAATCGATAAAATAAGTTCTTGTATCGCCATGAGACAAGACGGTGCTCAACCGATTTGAAGCGCCATTGGATTGCGCCAAGTCCATAGACGACCAGCCCCCTTGAGCCCCTAAAACCGATTCGAATTGGTTGTTCCAGCGCGTGGCAATAAATTGATCTGCGTTATAGTTTAGCGCGCGGTATGCCGCAGGATAATCGCTGTTTATGTCTCTATGGGTGTGGGACCATTGGTCGTGAAACTCATATCTGGAATCCTTCCCTACAAAATAAAAACTACCCCCAGTACGCCATTGCTTGGTCGCACTCTGAAAAAGGGCATCTTGATAATTAAAGTTGTCAAAATCCTGTCTTAACTGGTCATAAGCAAAAAATTGTTGCATCGACCATCGCTTCTTTGACCGATACTTTATTTGAACCCGCGTATTGAATTGGCTGAATTGATCCGGGTCAAAGGCACGCTCATTTTCAGATGCTGCGATAGCAGACAGTCCATCGGTAAAACGGCCACTGGCCTGTGCTTGTATCACCCATGGTCCTTGACCCATGGCGAAGCGAGCCGAATGGCCTTGTTGTATGCCGCTGAGTGGGCTCTGATTCACTGATCGATTACTGCCCAAGGATTGTTCCAGAACCAAACTTGGCTTCTGTGCATTGTACTGCTTGGTTTTGATATAAATGACGGCGGTGGCTGCTCCTGAACCATAAAGAACACTTGAGGGCCCTCTTACGATTGAAATGGATTCAATCTGATCCACGGGTAAGAGTCTCAGGTCAAAATCTGTAGCAATGCCCGACGCATCACTGACCACTGCCCCATCAACCATGATTAGGACTTGACGATTATTTCCGCCGCGCACATAATAGCCCAGGTTTTGACCGGAGTGCCCAGTAGCCCCACTCATTTCTATACCCCCTATTTGATTCAGCATAGCTGCTACTGACTGACCCGAAAAGGTGCTAATTAACTCCTGCTTCATCAAAATAGTATTGGCTTGTTCCTGAGAAATAGCCGCGAGTCTTTTTGTGCTTATCAGCACTTGATCGAGCAGGGTTTGCTCAGCCAACGTGTCCTTTGACCGCGCCAGAGCATCTAGAGTATCTAGAGTATCTATTGAAGACGATAAAACATTTGTATTTTGGGCCAAAACCCCCGGGATAAACCCCAATAAAAGCGCCAATAGGCAATAACGAATAGACATGATCAAATAATTGATCGGAACAATAAAGGACGTATGCGTCACAGTGTAAACACCAGATACCTACCCCCAAACTTTTATCCCGAAAGTTGGACGTTGATTGCTCATGGCAGGTCTCCTGACTTACTCGTTGCACCGCCCTTCCCATGCTATGCACAGTGGTTGAAGAAATGGTGACCTTATTGCTAAGGCAGCTTACAGTTGCGGGAACAGCTCTGGATTTCCACCAGATTCCCTTTTAATTTTTTCATTAAAGAAAAAAACCAAAAGCGGGGTAAAATTACGGCAAATCCATTCATTGACCCCATTATTTGATTTATTTTTGAGCATGCATTGGCGATATTTTATAGTTATTATTTTGGGACTTCAAACGTTTTTGGGCTGCAAGGACCCTAAAACAACCTCAAATTTAGCTCATGGGTGCTTAAATGCTCAGCGAGTCACTTACGCTAAAGGGTTTTGTCTTACGCAGCAGAATGGTTATACGCTCCTTAAAATACTGGATCCAATCAGCGGTCAAATGAAACAGCAAATAGCGCTAGTTCCTGAAGGGGCTCGTTATCCTGAAGGTTTTTCTTCTGATCAGCTCATTAAGGTGCCGATAACCTCTATCGTTGCCACCTCCACGACCCACATCCCTCCGCTTGAATTACTCGATAGAGCCACAGCACTCAGTGGTTTTCCGAATCTGGATTATATTTCCTCTTCGCTCACTAGAGCCCGAATTGACTCAGAAATGGTTCAAGAGCTTGGGCAAAATGAAGCCTTAAATATCGAAGTTTTAGTGAGCCTAAAACCGGATGTGCTTATGACATTCAGTATTGACGAAACTCAAAATGGACTAGAAAAAGTAAAACAAGCGGGGATTCCTTTAATCTACAACGGTGATTGGACTGAACAACATCCACTGGGTAAAGCAGAGTGGATTAAAGTTTTTGGCGCTCTTTTTGACATAGAGGCCCAAGCGGACTCGATTTTTCGAACCATTGAAAAAGAATACCTAAATCTTAAATCTTTAGCAAAACAATCCCAAACGCAACCCACGGTCATTAGTGGAGCGCTGTATAAAGATATTTGGTATGCCCCAAAAGGCGATAGCTGGGCGGCAAAATTTATTGAGGACGCCCATGGTCTTTATCTTTGGAAGGATACCGCAGGAACAGGGAGTCTGCAGTGGAACATAGAAGAAATACTTCAATATACCCATAAGGCCCAAATTTGGATTGGCCCAGGACAATTTACGCGTTATGACCAAATGGCCCAAAGTAGCCCTACCTACACACAATTTAAACCGTTTCAAGACAAAAAGGTCTATACCTTCAGCAGCACTAAAGGGCCCACTGGAGGACTGCTCTATTATGAGCTGGCCTCAATGCGCCCGGATTGGGTTTTGAGTGATTTGATCCATATATTACACCCCGGATTACTCGCTCCAGACTATGAACCTAAATTTTTTACACCTTTAGCCCCATGAGCCGGAAAGAAATAAAAGGTCTCTTCCTTTGGCCCATTTTGCTCTTGGCCCTATCTGTAGTGCTCAATCTGAGTTTGGGCTCTGTTTATATTCCCACAGATTATATTTTCACGGCCTTTTTTACTGAGACCAATATTAATGAGACTTGGCATTATATTCTGACAGATTATCGCTTACCAAAGGCCATTACCGCAATATTAGTCGGTGGCGGTTTATCGGTCTCGGGCCTCCTAATGCAAACCTTATTTCGCAACCCCTTAGCCGGTCCTTTTGTCTTGGGAATCAGTAGTGGTGCGAGTTTAGGGGTGGCCTTTTTAGTGCTTGGTTCAGGGCTCTTTACAGGCCTGGGCGTGAGTGCTCTATCGGGGCCTTGGGCCATGGTCATCGCTTCTGCATCAGGAAGTTTTTTAGTGCTTTTGGCCGTAATTAGCGCTGCGTCTAAAATAAAAGACGCCATGGCTTTACTGATCATCGGACTCATGTTTGGCAGTCTGACCGGCGCGATTGTAAGTGTTCTCAGTTATTTTAGTCGCGCAGAGGCACTACAACAATTTGTATTTTGGTCTTTTGGAGGCCTGGGCCATTTATCTTGGACTGGGGTCATTATCTTATTCATTAGTGTAATCATAGGACTTGTGGTCGCCGTGGCTTCATTAAAATCAATGAACGCACTGCTGCTTGGGCCACAATATGCCCAAAGTCTGGGCGTTTCGATTAAGAAGAGTACATTTTTGATGGTTCTTGCCACGAGTGTTTTAGCAGGAAGTATTACTGCATTTGCTGGTCCTATTGCCTTTATTGGTCTGGCCGTACCGCATTTGGTACGTCAAATTATTGGTTCCCCCGACCATAAAATTATGGTCCCATCGAGTTTTCTTTGGGGCAGTATCATTATGCTTTTGTGTGATACAGTAGCGCAAATACCCTTCAGCAGTATGACCCTCCCTATAAATGCCATTACTTCTATTTTAGGAGCTCCGGTGGTTATTTGGATATTGCTGCGACGAAAAAACCTATTATTTTAAAAATATAGACTTCGACTCAAAACGTGTTAACGGCCAGCAACATATCAATTGGTTATAATATAAAATCTAAGAAGCCTTTAATTCTGGCCGAAGAGGTTAATTTTACCTTAATTCCAGGACAACTTACCGCAATAGTTGGTCCCAATGGTTCTGGAAAATCTACCTTACTCAATACACTTTCAGGTCAATTGGCCCCTCTAGAAGGAACGATCCTAATCGACAATCAACCCATTGCTCATATTTCACATTTTATTCAGTCAAAATATCTTGCTCTTGTCCTGACCAAAAAAGAGTTTTCCCAACATCTGAGTGTCTTAGAATTCGTGAGACTTGGACGAATTCCTTATACTAATTGGTTGGGAAGTCTTGGACCTGAGGATCACCAAGTCGTTGCGCAAGCCATTGAATCCACCCACCTCACAGACCTGCTCAATAAAAAATGTGGCACGTTAAGTGATGGACAAATGCAACGGGTCGCCATTGCCCGAGCTTTAGCACAAGACACGCCCCTCATTTTATTAGACGAGCCCACGACTCATTTGGACCTGGTCCATAAGGCGCAGACGTTACGTCTTTTAAAAAATTTGGCGCAGCAGCACAACAAAGCCGTAGCCTTCTCCACCCATGATATTGAATTGGCCCTAGACCTAGCCGATCAAATGATTTGCGTATCTGAACGAACAATAACAACGGGCAGCCCAAATAATTTAATCGATGCCGGGGTAATTAACGCTATTTTTCAAAGCGATCTGGTGCGTTTTGACCGGGAAACAAAGCGATTTTCCATCACAGATTAATTATCTTTACTGCTACACCATTAATTTCTAATTGTACCCCATGAACGATATATTGTTGTTATTTCTTTTTTCATTAGTTGGCGTGGCTGGCTTTTTTTTAGGGGGCTACTTTTCGAATTTGAAAAGAAAGTCAGATCATATTGCCCTGAGCACAAGACTTGAGCAGTTACAAGATCAGAATCAGCACCTAACCCAAGAACTAGAGCAAAATCGCAATGAGCGGGGCCTATTGAAAGAAGACTTGATCCGCGCGGAATCTACTGTCGACCAATTGACTCAAAAATTAGCCGATCAAAAAAGGGATTTAGAGGAGATTCAAAAAAAGTTTAGCAGTGAATTTGAAAACCTTGCCCAAAAAATTCTCGAGACTAAAAGCGAAAAATTCACCAAACAAAACAAGGAGAATCTTGATCATCTGCTCAAGCCACTGCAAGAAAAAATTGAAAAGTTTGAAAAAAGAGTTGAAGCAACTCATAAAGACAATATAGATTATCACGCCGCTCTGCGCCAGCAAATTATTGGACTTACTGAGCTCAATGAACAAATGAGTCGCGAAGCAACCAATTTAACCAAGGCCTTAAAAGGGGACAGTAAATTTCAAGGTAATTGGGGGGAACTTGTTCTAGAGCGCGTGCTTGAAAAGAGTGGGCTTGAGCGCGATCGTGAATTCTTTGTACAGCAGAGTTTTACTAATGATCAAGGCCAGCGCCTTCTTCCTGATGTGGTTTTACACCTTCCGGAAGGAAAACGAATGATCATTGACGCCAAGGTTTCGCTCACCAGTTATGAACGCTACATCAATTGTGAAGATGAGGATGAACGCCTAAAATACCTTAAAGAGCACGTAAATTCACTCAAGAAGCATGTCGAACAACTCAGTGCCAAAAATTACTTTGAGTTATACGACATCGAAAGCCCAGATTTTGTACTTCTTTTTGTACCGATTGAACCTGCTTTTGCCTTGGCACTAAATTACGATAACAGTTTGTATACTAGCGCCTTTGAAAAGAATATCGTCATAGTCACACCGACGACACTCTTGGCCACATTACGCACGATTGACAGCATGTGGACTAACGAAAAACAGCAACAAAATGCGATAGAAATTGCCACACAGGCCGGGCGACTTTACGATGCATTTCATCGCCTGAGTGAAGATTTGCTCAAGATAGGTGATCAGATGGATCGCGCCAAAGGTTCTTATTCAGAGGCCATGAGGCGTCTCACAGACGGTCCTGGTAATTTAGTAAGCCGCGTAGAAAAACTAAAAAAACTAGGCGCGAAGGCGACAAAACAACAAAACGAAAAACTGTTGCGACGGGCCCAGGATGCTGATTCGGAGGAATCCTAAATTCCTTAACGCATCTAGACCTGGTGCATCAAGTTCGTTTATCGCTTAACGACCTTAAAGGTGGTTTGCGCCTTTTGACTGGTCGCTTTAACTAAATAAACGCCAGACACTAAAGCTGATAAATCAACTTCAGCGTATTGATCGCGAACCATAACACGCATTTGTGGCACACCGAGAAGGTTGTAAATCACGAGCTCATCAATCTGCATTAACGACTGAATACGCAGGCGATTTGTTGATTGACTCAGAGTGAATAATAAGTTTCTCGCGAATTTATCGTCAACCGATAAAGCCTCTTCAACCGTAATCGTCCCAAACATAGAAGAACTGTGTGGGGTACATTCATAATCATTAACCCCAACCTCTGTAAAAGTATAGGACCACGTCGATCCCTGACCTTGAATTAATCCACTGTTGAAACTCTCTTGTGCCGAGGCAGTACTGGCTACATTGTGCTGAAGATTATCGACCCAAGTCCATTCAACGGTGTCTCCTGGCTCAAGGGTCAACGAGGCGGCAGCACCATTTATATTTAAACCCCAATCTAAATTGTAGGTCGTCTGAGCGGATAGGCTTGCAGATAAATTAAGAATTAGGGCCAGCGCTAATATTTGTAAAGATTTTTTCATGTTTATGTTCTTTGTAGGTATAACAAGCAAGGTCGTCAAAACCCTACTTTAATGAGGATAATTTAATTATTTATTCAAATACATTTTTCTGCGGGCATAGAGCTCATAGAATTCGTCGTCTTTTAAACTATCGATAAACAAGATACTCTCACCAGTACTTTTCATTTCAGGTCCCAATTTCTTGTCGACATTGGGGAATTTATTAAAGCTAAATACCGGCTGTTTGATTGCGTACCCCTCAAGTTGTGGATTGAACGTAAAGTCTTTGACTTTATGCGTTCCAAGCATCAATTTGGTCGCATAATTCACATAAGGTTCTCCATAAGCCTTGGCAATAAATGGGACTGTTCTAGAGGCTCGTGGATTCGCTTCAATGATATAGACTTTGTCGTCTTTAATCGCAAATTGAATATTTATTAGCCCTACCGTATTTAAGGCTTTAGCAATTTTAATTGTGTGATCTCTAATTTGTTGCAGCACAAGATCACCCAAGTTAAATGGTGGCAGAGTCGCATTTGAGTCTCCAGAGTGCACCCCACAAGGCTCGATGTGTTCCATTATCCCAATAATGTATACATCTTCTCCATCACTGATGGCATCTGCCTCCGCTTCAATCGCTCCGTCTAAATAATGATCAAGTAAGAGCTTATTATTCGGGATCTTTCTCAATAAATCCACGACATGCTCTTCAAGTTCACGCTTGTTTATCACGATTTTCATTCCTTGCCCTCCCAAAACATAAGAAGGACGAATCAAAAGCGGAAAATCAAGTTCATCACTTAATTTTAACGCCTCCTCGGTCGTTTCGGCCGTGCCAAATCTTGGATAAGGAATATTGAGTTGTTTTAACAAATTTGAGAAGCTCCCACGATCCTCTGCAAGATCAAGCGATTGAAAGCTTGTACCAATAATTTTTATCCCGTATCGGTCCAGCTTTTCGGCGAGTTTTAATGCGGTCTGTCCGCCGAGCTGCACGATCACCCCTTCTGGTTTTTCGTGGCGAATAATGTCGTATATATGCTCCCAGAATACGGGTTCGAAATACAGTTTGTCGGCTACGTCAAAATCGGTCGATACCGTTTCTGGATTACAATTAATCATAATGGTTTCATAACCCACCTCTGAGGCTGCCAAAACCCCGTGAACACAACAGTAATCAAACTCGATTCCCTGACCTATTCGATTTGGTCCTGAACCTAGAACCACAATTTTCTTTTTGTCCGTAACCGGACTATCATTGGCGACAAATCGTTCACCACTGGGCGTCTGTATATCACTTTCAAACGTTGAATAATAGTAGGGCGTTTGTGCGCGGAACTCAGCGGCACAAGTGTCTACGAGTTTATACACACGCTGAATATTCATACGATCGCGCAATTGATAAACCTCACTCTCCAAACATTTTAGCATATGCGCAATTTGGCGATCGCCATAACCCTTTTGTTTGGCTTCTAACACCAATGACCTTGGCACCGTTTCTAAAGTGTAGGTAGAAATTTCTTTTTCCAGTAGATAAAGCTCTTCGTACTGCTTAAGATACCACATGTCTATTTTGGTGATCTCATGGATGCGACTCAACGGTATTCCGAGTTGGATCGCATCGTAAATAACAAATACGCGATCCCAACTGGCATGGGTCAACTTATCTATGATTTGGTCATAATCGGTATAACTCTTTCCGTCGGCACCTAATCCATTTCGTTTAATTTCCAAAGATTGCGTGGCTTTATGCAAAGCCTCTTGAAACGATCTACCGATTCCCATGACCTCTCCGACAGCCTTCATCTGAAGACCCAGAGTGCGATCAGCGCCTTCAAATTTATCGAAATTCCAACGTGGAATTTTGACAATGACATAATCCAAAGTTGGCTCAAATAAAGCTGAAGTACTTTTTGTAATTTGATTCTCTAACTCATCTAAATGGTAACCAATGGCTAATTTTGAGGCTATTTTCGCAATAGGATAACCGGTGGCTTTCGAGGCTAAAGCCGATGAGCGTGAAACACGTGGGTTAATCTCGATGGCGATAATATCTTCTTTATCATCAGGGCTTACGGCGAATTGAACATTACACCCTCCGGCAAAATCACCAATGCTGCGCATCATTTTAATCGCCATATCACGCATACGCTGAAAAGTCGTATCGCTCAGGGTCATCGCTGGAGCCACAGTGATTGAGTCTCCCGTGTGAATCCCCATAGGATCCATATTTTCAATGGTACAAATAATGACAACGTTATCGTTTTTATCTCTCAAAAGCTCGAGTTCGTATTCCTTCCACCCCATCATGGCCTTATCGATCATGACCTCATGAATCGGAGAAATCTCCAAACCGCGTTTAAGCAATTCGTCGAAATCTTCCGGTTTATAAACGATGGAGGCACCAGCTCCTCCTAAAGTATAGGACGCACGGATGACCAAAGGAAAACCGAATTCTTGAGCGATTTCTTTTCCTGTTAAATACGAATTAGCCGTTGCTTGTGGCGCCATGGGCACCCCAATTTTTAACATGAGTTCGCGAAATTGTTCCCGATCCTCGGTGATGTTTATCGCATCGATATCTACCCCAATCAGTTTTATCCCAAAATCTTTCCAAATTCCTTTTTCATCAGCTTCAATACAGAGGTTAAGCGCTGTTTGACCGCCCATGGTCGGAAGCACTGCATCAATTTGCGGATGCTCTTTGAGGACTTTGACTATGGATTTAGTCGTCAGCGGCAACAAATAAATATGATCAGCCATAACAGGATCTGTCATAATGGTTGCTGGATTAGAATTGATCAAAATCGTTTCAATTCCATCTTCTCTCAAAGAGCGTAAGGCCTGTGATCCTGAATAGTCAAACTCGCATGCCTGACCAATAATAATAGGGCCAGAACCGATGATTAAAATAGATTTGATGTCTTTGTTCTTGGGCATAATTCAGCTGCGTTAGTCCGTTATAAAATTACAATTTGAAGGGTACAAAAAAAAGGTGTTGCCCAAAGACAACACCTTTTTTATTTATGATTTATCAACATTATTTTTTGTGACGCGGTTCAGAGGAAACAGTCAACTTCTTACGGCCTTTAGCGCGTCGTGAAGCCAATACTTTACGTCCGTTTACAGAAGCCATACGCTCTCTAAAACCATGCTTGTTTCTGCGTTTTCTTTTAGATGGCTGAAATGTTCTTTTCATTATTTCCTCTTATTAAAATCTTCTGTTTAGCCGCCTCGTGTGCAGGCTTTATTTTAGTCGGGTGCAAATATACAATGATTTTTAACTTGTACAAATCCAATGAGCAAATTATTTACCGCTATTTATCCTTTAGGCGTTCCCTAAAATACGCTAATATTTTTACCTTTGAACCCTTCCTTGATTCAATGAGGTTTCTTGGTTGGCACGACTAAAAATTGAATTATGTTTCATAAAAATATCAAACTTGTTCTCACGGCGCTTATTGTCGCATGGTCTGTGTGGGAGTTTTTCCAAGGCCACATTGGCAATGGCATTATGTACCTGCTTCTGGCCAGTGTCTTTGTATTTCTCTATTTCAAAAATGAAATGATTCTTTTGGCATTTCTGAAATTACGCAAACAAGACTTTCCAGGAGCAAAGGTTTGGCTCGACCGAATCAAAAATCCTGAGGGTGCATTAGTGCGCAAACAGCAGGGGTACTACAATTACCTCAACGGACTAATGTGTTCTCAAACCAACATGAACGAAGCCGAGAAATATTTTAAAATGGCCGAAAAACTAGGATTGAGCATGTCAGCCGATATGGCTATGGTTAAACTTAATCTCGCGGGCATTGCTTTTTCTAAACAACGACGAAGAGAGGCCGAAAGCCTGCTTTCCGAGGCAAAAAAACTCGATAAGCAACAAATGTTGACCGATCAGATCAAAATGATGCAGCAACAAATGAAAAAAGGCAGTGGACCCAGACAGCAATTTGCACGCGGTGGTCGTGGTGGACGCATGAGGTAATTCATTTTTCTTATCTTAGTGGGTAACAACCTCATAGCCCACTAAAAATGCACTACTGCAGACACAGTGTATTGCTCTTTATTCTACTCAACCTTGTTCAGGTTGATCTTGCATTGCACAGCCAGCAAGAGCACAACAAAGAATATTTCTCTGAGGTTATTGGTAAGAACATACGCGCCTATAGATTGGCTTCGAGAGCAGCGCGATATGCCAAAGACGACCAGCGCTTACAGTTCTTGTTTGACTCTTTGGTAGAACATGTTGTCCAGGGAAGTTATCTCGATAACTTCAGAGTGCGAAAATTTGGGGGGCGGCGAATTGACCTTAACTACTTTAAAAAACCCCTCTACTTAATTACCTATGCCGATTGGTGTACCCCCGGTATAGGCGA
>ERZ888423.158-NODE-158-length-72781-cov-30.589597_pt1 | contig 72781 bp, 59 predicted proteins | sample MGYA00520523_ERZ888423 | MGnify/ENA primary metagenome ERZ888423 (study PRJEB32303, sample SAMEA104408611) | aquatic metagenome | biome: Brackish water; feature: Pelagic; material: water | place: Baltic Sea | collected 2014-06-08T10:24:00 | depth 30,27 m ... | reverse complement strand
GGATCAACGCGGTTCTGGAGAGGCATGGCTCGCACCCCTGAAAGAAAAAGCCCGGACGATGCCGTTTCGCATCGTCCGGGCCGGGTTTCAGCCTTTTGGGCGATGCAGGGTTCAGATGCGCTCGACGGCCATGGCGATGCCTTCGCCGCCGCCAATGCACAGCGAGGCCATGCCCTTCTTGGCGCCGCGGTCTTCCATCGCTGCGATCAGCGTGATGAGCACGCGGGCGCCTGAGGCGCCGATCGGGTGGCCCATGGCGCAGGCGCCGCCATTCACGTTGACCCGGTCATGGCTGATGCCGAGCTCTTTCATCGCGATCATCGGGACGACTGCGAAGGCCTCGTTGACCTCCCAGAGATCGACGTCCTCGATTTTCCAGCCGGCTTTCGCGAGCGTCTTCTTCATCGCGGGCACAGGGGCCGTGGTGAAATACTCCGGCTCATGTGCGTGGCTCGAGGAGGCGACGATGCGGGCGAGCGGTTTCAGGCCGCGCTTCGTGGCTTCGGATTCGCGCATAAGCACGAGCGCGGCCGCTCCGTCGGAAATCGCCGAAGCGTTGGCGGCGGTGACTGTTCCGTCTTTCGAGAAGGCTGGCTTCAGCGTCGGGATCTTTTCCGGCATTGCGGTGCGCGGCAGCTCATCTGTATCGATGATCGTGTCGCCCTTCTTGCCCTTCACCGTGATCGGCGTGATCTCGCGTTTGAACTTGCCGTTATTGGTGGCGTTCTGCGCACGTGTCAGCGTCTCGAGGGCGTAGGCGTCCTGCTGCTCGCGGGTGAACTGATACTCACCGGCAATCCTGTCGGCGAACACCCCCATCGGGCCCTTGGCATAGGCATCGGTCAGGCCGTCGAGCGCCATGTGGTCCTCGGCGCCCATCGTGCCATACTTGTGGCCCTTGCGCACGTTGATCAGGTGCGGGGCGTTGGTCATCGATTCCATACCGCCGACGATGACGATGTTCGCGTCGCCCGCCAGAATCGCGTTGCGGCCCATCACGGCCGCCTGCATGCCCGAGCCACACATCTTGTTGATGGTGGTGGCCTCGAGGCCCTTATCTTCGCCGGACTTGATCCCGGCCTGACGGGCAGGCGCCTGGCCCTGGCCAGCGGGCAGACAGTTGCCCATGATCACTTCATTGGCTTCGCCCGGCTTCAGACCGGCTTCGGCGACCGCCGCCCTGATGGCCATGGCGCCGAGTTCGTTGGCCGAAAAGCCCGCAAGGTCGCCCAGCAGGCCGCCCATCGGGGTGCGCGCCATACCAACGATGACAACCGGATCTTTCTCAGACATGGGGGCATTCCTTCCTGAAGTTTATGTGCAAGTACCGTTACCAGACTTAGGCGCTGCCCGGGAGGGTTCGTCAAGGTGACGCGCGGCTCAGCCTTTGAGGGCCGCCTCGATATCTGCGAGCAGCGCCTTGTCGTCCGGCCTGACCTTGGAATTGTAGGCCTTGATCGGTGTGCCGTCGCCCCTGACCAGGATCTTGTGGAAGTTCCAGCCGGGCTCCGCCTCCTTGCCCAGCGCGGCAACGGCGCCGGCATAGAAGGGGTGCTGCGAGGCGCCCTTGACGGCATATTTCTTCGTCAGCGGGAAGGTGACGCCGTAATTGATCTCGCAGAAGGTTTTCACTTCCTCTTCGGTGCCCGGCTCCTGCGATCCGAAATCATTGGACGGCACGCCGACGATGCTCAGGCCCTCGTCCTTCTTGTCCTCGTAGAGCGCCTGAAGGCCTTTATACTGCGGGGTAAACCCGCACCTTGACGCCGTGTTCACCACGAGGATGGCCTTCGCGCCGAGGGTGGTGAGGTCGAGGGGCTTGCCGTTGATCGAGGTAAACTGCGTGGCGGACATGGACGGTGTTTCCTGGGTTGAGGTCGGGGCGGCAGGTTGGCTGCGCGCGGGCGCGCCGCACCCGGAGAGCAGGGCAGCGGCCATCAGCAGGGCGGCAATAGGACGCATCGGAAGCTCCACGAGGTTTCCAGCGGGGATATAGGCGCAACTTCTGCGACGTCATCCCTCCAGTCGTGGAAAGGACGGGAGCGCTATGTCTTCTTCTTGCCGTTCCCGGACTTTTCAGGCGGCGCACCGATCTGGAAGGTCATCTGCATGTTGACGCGGTAGGTGTCGATCCGGGCGTCCCTGATCGGGGTCGACATGGAATTGATATGACAGGAGGCCGGTCCTCGGACGGTCTTGGAGAACCGGCTGATCGCAACCTGGACGGCATTCTCGAAAGATTACGGGGATTCGGCTATGATCTCTTCTGATTTCATGACGGACGTGACGGGTTTACTTCCCTGCGCTTTACGCAAGGTAAGAGTGCGCCTATGACGAATTTTAGCAAGCCGGATCGCGTTTGAGGCGAAATGCAGGTCTATCTGCGCAGCCGCAGGCCGACTTCCGAACCCTGCTGCCAGATGACATCGGCCTCGCCTGAAAGCCCTACCGCGCGGGCATTGACGGTGACCACTGAAGGCAGCAGCTCGTTGGTCGGAAAGCGGATGCGAAGGCCCGCGTTGGTGAAATCCATCACCACGCCCTTGCGGCGATAACCGGATTCGTAGGTAATGTAGGCTTCGCGGTACACATGTGTCCGCAAGGGGCGCGCCCTGCCGGGGACGGCAGCTGCGACCTGCTGCACCCGGGCCGGTACGGCCTGTACAGATTGCCTCGATCTGAAGACGCGGGGAAGGTTGGACATCATGAGCAGGCCTCCGGCGGAAAAGTTGGACTATTCCACCACAGAAGATGCAAATTCCGGGCCAGTTAAAAGGAAACTGCGGCCGCTTGCCGGATTTCGGCACGCGGCCGCGCGTTCAATCAGCGCGTTAACCCTTACCAGATGCGGATACGCTCTTCCGGGGGCAGGTACAGCGCATCATCCGGGGCAACATCAAACGCATCGTACCATTCGTCGAAATTCCGGACCACGCCATTGATGCGGTATTCCGGCGGGGAGTGTGGCCCGGTTTTCAATTGCTGGCGCAGTGCCTCTTCACGGTATTTGGACCGCCAGATCTGTGCCCAGCCGAGGAAGAAGCGCTGGTCACCGCTCAACCCGTCAATCACGGGTGCCTGTTCGGCCTCGCTGACTGCACCGTCGCCGTTGGTATCGAGGCTAAGCTGGTAGGCCTTGTAGGCCATGGAAAGGCCGCCGACGTCGCCGATATTCTCGCCCAGTCCCAAACGGCCGTTGACGCAGGTCTTGCCGTCGTCGAGCGGGCAGAACCCGTCATACTGGGCCGCCAGCGCGTCCGTCAGCATCCGGAATGCGGCCTGGTCGGTATCGGTCCACCAGTTGTTCAGTGCACCCACCGCGTCAAACTTGGCGCCCTGGTCATCAAACCCGTGACCCATCTCATGACCGATCACGCCGCCGATGGCGCCGTAGTTCACAGCCGGGTCTGCCGACAGGTTGAAGAAGGGCGGCTGCAGGATCGCGGCCGGAAACACGATCTCGTTGAAGCTCGGATTGTAATAGGCGTTAACCGTCTGCGGGGTCATGAACCATTCTGTCTTGTCGACTGTCGTCCCGAGCAGGGACATGTTGTCTTCAAACGCCCATTTTGCAGCGGCCATGGCATTGTCGAGAGCGTTCGAGCCCACCACGAGCGTCTCGTAGGTCTCGAACTTTTCCGGATAGCCGATCTTCGGATTGAATGTGTTCAGCTTCTCGACAGCTTTGACTTTCGTGTCGTCGCTCATCCAGGCCAGTTCGGCGATGTTGGCATCCATGGCCTTGCGCAGGTTCGCGACCAGCTTGTCCATTTCCGCCTTGTTCTCCGCAGGGAAGTAGCGCTCCACGAAGACCTTGCCGATTGCTTCTCCGACAATGTTCTCGGTCGCTGTGACGGCGCGCTTCCAGCGCTCGCGCTTCTCCGGCTGGCCGCGCAGCGCCTTGCCGTAGAAGGCGAACTGCGCGTTGTCGATGTCCTCGGGCAGCACGTCCGCGTGGTCGATCAGGAAATGTGCTTTCAGGTAGGCTTTCCAGGTGTCCAGCGGCGTCTGCGCGCTGAGCGCGAAAATGCCCGGGAACCCGCCGCCCAGTTTAGCGGCGTCCTCGGCCGTCAGACCGGCAGAGGCGAGTTCGTCCGTTGTCGGAGGAATTTCCGAAACAAGGAAATGTGTCTGTGCGCCAACACCGAGTGTTTCGAGCACGGTCTGGATGGGGAAGTCGCCCGACAAGGCGAGGAACTCTTCGCGGCTGAGCTTGTTGTACGTCACTTCAGGATTGCGTGAAACCGTCCGGTCCCAGTCGAGCTTCGCGATTTCGGTTTCAAAAGCCATCACGTCAGCGGCTTTCGTGGCCGCGTCTGCATAGCCCGCCTGACCCAGCATGAAGGTGAGCAGATCCAGATACCTGGCGCGCAGCTCGAGCGACTTTTCGTCATCCTTGAGGTAATAGTCCCGGTCCGGCATGCCCAGGCCGCCGAGCGACATCTGGAAGATGTAGGTTTCGGGGTCCTTGTCATCAACGAAGACGAAGCCGCCGATCGGCGAGGCATAGCCGACACTTGCGGTAAGCTTCGCCAGATCCTCGAGGTTCGAGACTGCGTCAATCCTGGCGAAGTAAGGCGCCGCCGGCTCCAGGCCCGCAGCGTTGATGGCATCGGTATTCATATAGGCGTTGTAGATCGCGCCGATCTTGCCTTCCGGCGTGTCGATTTCCGGAGAGGCGGCCGCAAGGTCGTCGATGATGAAGCGAACGCGCTGCTCGGATTTTTCGCGCAGCAGGTCGAATGAACCATAGCGGGACTGGTCTGCCGGAATCTCGAACGACGAAATCCAGGCACCATTGACATAAGCATTGAAATCGTCGCCCGGCCTGACAGAGGCATCCTTCGTGTCCGTGTTGAGGCCCCACTCACCCCAGACGTCCGGCGCCGAGAGTTTCAGCTCCTCAACAGGTTTCGCCGGCGTAAGCCTTGCCGCTGAGGGCGCTTCCGGCGGGGCCGCATCTTTGTGGTGAGCGCAGGCTGTGATCAGCGTAAGCGATGCTGCGCCAAGCAAAAGTTTCTTCATGTCTATACTCCCTGGGTGCTCCGCCTGGACGGTCGGCGCGATTGCAAAAACCTGTAGCGTGTTACTCTGTTTACTCAGCAGGCGAAGGACGGCCAGGGCCCTGACCTGCGCTCGTACCGATCAGTTCATCATCGTCAATGGTGGCATGGCCGGAATAGCTTTCGCCGATATTGCGGTAGGGTTTGCCGCCCCAGGTCCACGCAAACACGCGGCCCACTTCCGAACCGATCGCATACATTGCCGGCACCATCAGCAGTGACACAAATATCGCAAAGGCGACCGCAAAGGAAAGCGAGACGACCATTGGCTGGAGGAATTGTGCCTGCACGGATTTTTCAAAAAGCATCGGCGCCAGGCCGACAAAGGTCGTAAGCGAGGTCAGGAGGATCGGGCGGAACCGCGAGACGCCTGCATCGACCAGCGCCTGAACGGCGCCCGAGCCATCGTCCCGGCGCTTGTTCACATAGTCGATCAGCACGAGATTGTCGTTGATCACGACGCCTGCTGCTGCGGCCATGCCGAAGAACGCGAACATCGCCATCGGTGTGCCGGTAATCGCCAGCCCAAGAACCGCGCCGCAGTAAGCAAAGGGCAGGGCCATCATCAGCAGGATCGGCTGGGTATAGGACCTGAAGCCGATCGCCAGCAGGATATACATCGCGCCTACCGCTATGAGCACCAGCTTCAGGATTTCGGCAAAGAATTCCTGTTCCTGTTCGAACCCGCCCGCCTCGCCGCGGACGACATCCGGAAATTCCTGTTTGAACTGTGGCCAGAAGTCCTTCTCCATCGACTCCATGATACGGGCGCGTCCGCCTTCACCCAGAACTTCGGCAGAGACTGAAACCGACCGAACTCGGTTCCTGCGGACGATCCGGTTGATGCCCGGTGCATACTCGAAGGTCGCGACTTCCGTCACGGGGATTTCGCGTCCGTCAAGCGTCCTTATACGGATCGCGGCCAGGCTGTCGAGATCGTTGCGGGCCTCGACAGGCAGGCGAACGCGCACTTCCACATCTTCCCCGTCACGCGCCATCCTGTCTGCCAGTTCCCCGAAATAGGCCTGGCGCAGCTGGTTCGAAACGTCCGCGAGAGTTATGCCGAGCGTCTCCGCCCCGGGCTTCATGGTGATCTGGATCTCGTCGGCTGCCGAAGAGAGGTTATCGGTGATGTCATAGGCTTCCGCATAGGTCGTCAGATGCGCCTTCAGGAGGTTGGCAGACGCTCGCAGCCGGTCGAGGTCCGGGTGGCTCAGGGCGAAGGAGATGCCCGAGTCCGGCCGGTTGAACGTGAACTCGAAACTGATCTCCTCGGCATCCTGGATTTCGCCGGTTGCCTTGCGCAGTTCATCCGTGATGTTCCTGGAGCTGATCCCTTCCGGGCGCTCCTCCGGGGGGGCCAGCCCGATCCAGGCCTGGATCTGCGTTCCGCCGGCCACAATGGAAGCGTCGCGGATCAGCCCGCCTTCGATCCCGGGGTACTGCTCGCGCGTCGTCTGGGTCGCGGCCGTGACCCCGGCCTGAAGCTGGTCGCGTACCTGCACGACACGCTCGAACGGCGTGCCATCCGGCATCTCGATGGAGACCTGGATGAGATCAGCCTCTATTTCCGGCATGAACTTGAACGGCACGGTACCGCTCGATTGCAGCGAAATCGCAATCGCAAGGATCGAGAAGAAGAAAGCCAGGGTTGCGTACCTGAACCTGATCGCGAATTCGAGAACGGGGCGGTAAAGGTTGCTGGCAAACCACAGGAGGCTGTCGGCAATGCGGCGCTGAAGCTTCATCAGTCCGCCGGTCGGGCCGTCGAACTTCTGTTTCTTCATGTGCGCAAGGTGCGCCGGAAGGATCAGCAGGCATTCAACGATCGAGATTGTCAGTGAGATCGCGACGACGAAAGTGATCTGCTGGGTGAAAACCCGTGTCGGCCCGGTCACGAAAGCCCAGGGGAGAAAGGCTATGATGGTTGTCAACACGCCGAAAATGATCGGCTTCATGACCAGCTGTGTGCCGATGACGGCGGCATCAATGCCGTCGCGCCGTCCGCTTTCGACTTCCTTGTGGATGTTCTCGCCGACAACGATCGCATCGTCGACGATCACGCCGATTACGAGCAGCACGGCGAAGGTCGACAGGATGTTCCATGACACGCCCATCATCGGGAAGAACATGATACTGCCGGCAAACGCCGTAAAGATGCCGACCGTGACCCAGATGGCGACGATTGGCCTGAGGAAGAGCAGCAGAACGATCATCACGAGAATCGCGCCCGAGATGGCCGACGTGCTGATCAGGTCCATCCGCGCCTGGAAGGTCCTGGAATCGTCCCAAAGAACGTCGATCTTCACGCCTTCCGGCAGGACGGCGCTGGCCGGATCGTTCGCCCGCTCGATATAGTCGCGGAAGCCCTTGGCATACCGTGTGATATCCATGTTGTCGGGTTCCGGGATCATCACGAAAGTCGTGGCGCGCCCATTGAAGCTCGCCTGCAGCTTGTCACTGACAAAGCCGTCAACCACCGTCGCCACATCGGCGACACGGACGGTTCCCTGATCGGTTGACTGGCGGATGATGATCTCGCCGAACTGCTCGGCCGTGTCGGCGAGGTTGCGGGCCGTCAACGAGACGTCGCCCACCGGCGACTCTATCCGCCCGCCTGAAGAATTGAGCGAAGTCTGGCGCACCGCATTGGCGATATCTGACAGGCTCAGGCCGAAGCGGCGCAGCGCCTCCTCTGAGACTTCAATGCTGACCTGTTCGCTGAGCGTACCCTGCAGGACCGCCAGCTCGCCGCCGGGCAGGGCGGCGATTTCATCACGCACCTTGTCGCCGATCTTGCGCAGCGTCCTGGCATCCAGGTCACCATGAACCGCCAGGCCCATGAACCAATTGCGCTGTTCCCAGCGGCGCACCTGCGGCTCGAACGCCGCCTGCGGCAGGTTGTTGATCTGGTCGACGCGCAGCTTCACTTCGTCGAGGAAGGTGTCCATGTCGATGTCATCGCGGCCGCGGACATTGACGACGCCAAATCCTTCGCTGGAGGTCGACGTAACGCGGTCGAGGCCGTTGATGTCGGCCACCGCTTCCTCGATACGGGTCACGATCTGGTCTTCGATGTCGCGCGGGCTTGCGCCGGTCCAGGCTACCGACACCGACGCGCCGGACACCTTCACGACCGGGAACATCTCCCGCTCCATTGACGAGTAGCCGAACACGCCGCCGGCAAAGAAGATGAACATCAGGAGGTTTGCGGCAACCGAGTTACGCGCAAACCAGGCGACGATCCCTTTCATTGGGTAGCTCCTTCAGTGCCGTTGCCGGTCTCGGCTTTGGCGACCTTTTCAGCGTCTGCCGGGGGCTTCGGTGGATTGTGAACCTTCACCGTGCCGTCTTCCATACGCTGCATGACCGTCAGGCTCATGCCGTCGAAAGGTGCTTGGATCGGGCTGGTGATGGCCAGCTCGCCTGCCTCGGCGCCTTCATGGAAGTAAGCGCCGTCACGGTCCGAATGCTCGATATCCACCGTGCGGATCGACAGTTTTCCGGTCTTCGGATCGCCGATGTAAAGCTGGTCATTTCCGCGCAGCGCTGAGCGCGGCGCCACCATCACGCGGTCAAGCCTGCGGCCCTGTATCTGTGCGTTCACGAACAATCCGGGCGCCATCGGCGCGCCATTGTCCGCGCCCTTGCCGAACGGGTCCTTCAGTTCGGCGATGACGTTGATCTGGCGCGTCTGCGAGTTGACGGCCGCGCCGGTGCGCACGACCTTGCCCCTCCAGGTACGCGGTTCGCCGCCGACGTTTCCGGTGAAAATCACTTCCGGACCCGGTGTTCTTTCGTTGTCCTCGAAGGCGATCGGCAAGCCGAGGCGTCCCAGTTCGGCATCCTTGAGCGGCAGCGAGACTTCTACGGCATCATTGCCGAAGATGCGCCCGAGCGACTGGCCGGGCGCGACCACCTGGCCGATGTCCACGCTGCGCTCGCGCACGCGGCCATCGAAAGGCGCAATCACCGCCGTGCGGGCGAGCGCGAGTTCAGCGTCCTTCAGCTGCGATTTGGCGGCGTCCAGCGAGGCCTGCGCCTCGGCCAGCTGCGGCTCGCGCCGTGCCAGCGGGGAGGCATCGGTCATGCCGAGATCCCTGAGGTCCTGCAGCGCCAGTTCGGACTCGGCCACCTCGCGGGCAAGGCGTTGCTCGGCCGAAGCGACCAGCGAGCGCGCGCGCACGACGCCCAGCTCATAATCCTGTGCGTCGACGCGCACGAGCACCTGGCCGCGGCGGATGAAGCCGCCGTCGATAAAGTCCGGCGAGACATAGGCGATCCTGCCGGAGGTCTGCGGGGCGACAATGATCTCGGTCTTCGGGCGCACTTCGCCCTGTGCCTCGACGGTCAGCGTCAGCGCGACTTCCTGCACTGGCTCGGCAAACACATTGAGGCCGGCGCGGGGCTCGTCGCTCTTCTCGGCTTCCGGCTTCATAGCCTGGATAGCGATGAACCCGCCGATCCCAAGGACGAGGATGATGACGATGGGGGCGATGATGGCAATTAGGCGTCCCATGGGGATATGGCTCCTGCCGCTTACTGCGGGGTCTGGACTTCTGAGGGGGCGGGTAGGGCGGGCGCGGCGGGCACACCGCCTCCGAGCGCCAGGTGGTACGAAACCCGGTTTATAGCACGGCTCGCCCGGGCTGAGACCAGCTGGCTTTCAGCGGTCAGCCGGCGGGTCTGGGCGTCGATCAGGTTGAAGATGGTTATTGTGCCGCTGATATACTGACGCTCGGCGAGTTCCTCGGCATAGCGCGCTTCTTTAAACGCCGTCGTCTGCGCCGTTTCCTGCTGCGCCAGCAGCACATCGGCGGTCAGCGCGTCTTCCACTTCGCGCCAGGCGGTCAGCACGCCGCCGACATAGTTGGCAACCGACGACTGCGCCTGCGCGATCGCTGCTTCCTGCTGCGCCTTGAGGCGGCCGCCCGTAAACAGCGGCTGCACCAGCCCGGCTACGAGCCGCGCCGCGATGAGCTGCGGATCGATGGCATCTTCAAACTCCGATGAACTCGCAGAGGCCGAGCCGGTCAGCCGAAGCGACGGCAGCATCGCGAGACGCGCTTCCTCGGCGCGCAGGCCTGCCGCCACCACGCGCGCTTCCAGCGCGGCAATATCCGGCCGGCGTGACAGCAGAAGGGCAGGGTTGCCCTCTGTTGCCATTTCCTCAAGCTCCGGGATCGTCGCGGTCGCGGTAATCTCTGCGCCGGGATAGCGTCCCAGCAGCACTTCAAGCCGCCGTGCGGCCTCGGTCGAGGCTTGCCGCCGCGCCGCAATCCCGGCTTCGGCGCTGGCCAGCGCGGAGCGCGCCGTGCGCAGCTCCAGCGGATCCGACACGCCGGACCGCACGCGCCGGTCGGTGATCGTCAGCACGCGGTCGCGCGCCTCGAAGGACAGAATGGCGATCCGTTCCTGCGCCAGCGCCTCGTTCAGCGCGATCCAGGCGAAAGCCGTCTGCGCCGCGATCGACAGCCCGGTCGCCGCAAGGTCCGCCGCGCTGGCGGCATAGTCCGCATCCGCCTGCGCTACGGCATTCGACACGCGGCCCCAGAGATCGGCTTCCCAGCTCGCATCGATGCCGAAGCCGTAGAGCGGATCGTTGAACCGCTCGTTCGTGCCGGCCACATCTGCGCCGGTCGAGGTGGCGCCTGCCGAGCCCGATGCCGACAGGCTCGGCAGCCTTTGCCCGCGCGCCGCGCGTGTCAGCGCTTCGGTCGCCCGCGTCAGCGCCGCCCGGCCCTCCAGCGCCGGGTTGCGGGCCAGCGCCTCGCCGACCAGTTGCGTCATCACCGGATCATTGAACTGGCTCAGCCAGTCGCCCGTCGGTGCCGCTCCGGCCACGCCGCGCGCGGCCCATTCGGCCGGCGCATCCGGCACCGTCTGGAACAGCGCATGGCGCTCGTCGATATAGCGCTCGGCGCCGTCCGGCACGACCGCGCAAGCCGACAACATGGCAGAACCAAGCAGTAAAAGTGATTTTCTCATGCGATGAAGTCAGGTCCGTTTGAAGATTACGATCCGATACGCCCGCACTTGTCGAGCGTCAATATGGAATTATCGAAATTCAATAATTTGTTTTGAGTTTTTAGAGCGCTTGCTGAGGCTCTTACGGCGGCCGGGGCTTGGCAGATGCCGGAGCGCGCGCTAGCGCCAGAACGGAGCCCCTGCCGCAGGGCTCGCCAGAAGATGGATCCTGCAGGTGAAACTTTGAGTGAGGATGCAAGCCGGCGGTCGATGACGCGGCGGACGCGCGACTTCACCGTGCTGCTCGGGACAATGGCGCTTGTCCTGTTTCTGCTCGCCGTCACCGGCGCGCTCGGCCTGATCGAAGCGCTCAGCGCTCTCGGCGTCATCGCCTCCGTCGCGCTGGCCTATTTCGTCGGCTCCGGCGCCCGTGTCCCCGCCGGCATTACCGATACCTGGGCCGACAAGCCCGCACCCGAGACCGGCGAGCCCGGCCCCAGCCTGTTCGGTGCCCTCCCGCTGCCCGCGCTGGAGATCGGCCCGGGCCAGAAGATCATGGCCTTCAACCGCGCTGCCGATGACTTGTTCCAGCTAACGAACCTTCCCTTTGCCCGGGCCAGCGCGGTGATCCGTTCCCCCGTCCTCCTCGCCGCCATCGACCAGGCGCTGGAGCGCACGAACGCCGCGCCTGTCTCCGCCGAGCTCGAAACCGGCCCGGACGAGACCTGGCGCGCGCATGTCAGCCGCATTCCCGCCGGCAGGAACGTGCTGGTGCTGATGGAGGATCTCACCCCCGTCAAGCGCGCCGCTCGCGCCCGGGCGGACTTTCTCGCCAATGCCAGCCACGAGCTGCGCACGCCGCTCACCGCCATCTCCGGTTTTATCGAAACCATGCGCGGCCCGGCCCGTGACGACACCGCCGCCTGGCCCCGTTTCCTCGACATCATGGCCGGCGAGTCCGACCGGATGAGCCGGCTGATCGCCGATCTCCTCTCCCTTTCGCGGATTGAATCGTCCGAACATGTCCTGCCGCGCGGAAGGGAAAACCTCGCCGAGATCGTATCAGCTTCGCTCGCCGCGCTGGAGCCAATCGCGGCGGGGAAGGGCGTCACCCTGACGGTACAGGCGGCGCCCGCCGAGATGCCCGAGATGACGGCCCACCGAGACGAACTGGTCCAGGTTGTCGAGAACCTTGTCTCAAATGCCGTCAAGTATTCGAAGGCGGGCAGCACGGTCATGCTCAGCTTCGGCGCGGCGCCCTCGCTCGCCGAGGCACGCATCACTGCGTCGCAGCGCTGGGCCCTCAGCGGACGGATGACCCTGCTCCAGGCCCTCGCCCGCACCAGCGCGCCGGAAGCAGCCGTCTGGCTGCGCGTCGAAGACCAGGGCCCCGGCATCGAGCGCGAACACCTGCCCAGATTGGGAGAGCGTTTCTACCGCGCCGACCAGTCGCGCGGCGGCAGGATCACCGGCACCGGTCTCGGCCTCGCCATCGTCAAGCACATCATGGCCCACCACCGCGGCGGCCTGGCCGTTGAAACCCTGATGGGCCAGGGCTCAGCCTTCGGCGTCTGGATGCCGACAGGGCGGGAATGATCTGTGCAGAGCGCATTAAACGAAGCGCAATGCACCGCCTCTGGCGGCGGAATGGTGCATTACGGCCTGCGGCCTCAATGCACCGTAAAATTGCGGCGACCCACCCAGGCCGATCCCGCCAATAAGTCCACAAGCCCATAAACACTGTTTATGGACGGCCCTGCGCCAAACGAGACCCCCGGAGCGGGGGCACCGGGGGTGCTCTCACGTCCTTGCGATGTAAGCGCGGCGTTAGCCGGCGATCCGCCGGACGTAGTCATATTCAGATTTGCGCGCTTCCCGCTTGCGGGCCGGCTGGAAGGCGACCTGAGCGTGTTCGGCGCAGTAGGGGCCGCAGTCGGACTTGCGGCCGCAGAAGGCGAATTTCGGGTCTGCCGGGTCGCCGATCGGCCATTTGCACATCGTGTCGCGCAGCGTGAGGATCGTTGCGGGTGTGCCGTCCACCAGCAGCGGGGGCAGGGGCTTGATCGCCGAAACGCGCTCGATTACGAGGGCCGGGACCGGCAGGGGCGGCGCGGGGACGGCCGGCGCTGCGGCGGCTGCGGCGATCGTGCCATCCGCCAGGAAACGGGGTTTCGGCCGGGCCAGGCGCGGCGGGCGCTTCACGGGGCGCGACGGGGTGGCGCGGCCGGACAGGCCGAGGCGGTGGACTTTGCCGATCACCGCGTTGCGGGTGACCCCGCCCAGCTGTTTGGCGATCTGGGAGGCTGAATGGCCCTCGGCCCAGAGTTTCTTGAGGGTGTTCACCCGCTCGTCGTTCCACGACATGTTGGAAGTCTCCCGCATCTCAGGGCGCGTCCCGTCGCCGGGTGCGCTTACCCCTATATGTTGTTGTGGCTATACGCGCCAACTGTTCTGACACCTAGATGTCGTATCAGAGGCGTAATGAAACACAACATGCAGGCCCCGCTTTCCACAGGGTTCTATATCTTGTGGAGCCGTTTTGACCTCGCGATGCCACTCGCAAGTGCTGGCTGCATCGCTTATGTGCTGTAGCCATGGATACGATTCCCAAAGCCGATCAAGCTCGCACCCTGCGCCAGTACGGCGCCTTCAACGGCCTCGGCCTGTGGACGCTTTACCAGCGGGAGGTGGGGCGGTTCCTGAAGGTCTGGATGCAGACGGTGTTTGCGCCAGTTGTGACGACGCTGCTGTTCATGACGGTATTCAAGCTCGCGTTCGGGGACCGGGGGCAGCTGACCGGCGACTTCGAAGCCTTGCGCTACAATGACTTCCTGGCGCCCGGCCTGATCATGATGGCGATCCTGCAGAACGCCTTCGCCAATACCAGCTCCAGCCTCGTGCAGGCGAAGTTTAACTCGACCCATGTGGACTTCCTGATGCCGCCGCTCTCGCCCTTGGAGCTGACGCTCGCTTTCCTCGGCGGCGCGGTCACCCGCGCGCTGCTTATCGCGCTGATCTGCGGCGTCGCGATCCAGCTTTCCGGCCTCGCCAACCTGCCCATCCGCCATATCTGGCCGATCCTCTGGTTCGCGCTCACCAGCGCTGTGATCCTCGGCGCCCTCGGCATCGCCGGCGGCATCTGGGCCGACAAGTTCGACCACCTCGCCGCCGTCACCAACTTCGTCATCGTGCCGCTGACTTTTCTCTCCGGCACGTTCTACGACGTGAAGGTGATGGTCGAGCCGTTTGAAGCCATCACCCATCTCAATCCGATTTTCTACATGATCGACGGCTATCGTTACGGCCATATCGGCGTCGCCAACGGATCGCTGCAAATCGGTGTGATCTATACAGGATTGCTCGCTCTCGGCTCGACCTTCGGTGTCTGGGCGATGTTCCGGAACGGCTACAAGCTGAAGGCCTGAGGCCAGGCGCAATCTCTCTAATCGTGCGATCTGCTCATTTTCCGCCACATTTCGGCGTCATCCGGCTTGGGGGGGAAGGTAAAAATGCCCCCGGTCAGCGGTGATGGAGAACCCATATGAAGTTCACGAAATTCCTTTCTGGCGGGCTGTTGCTTGCCGCGTTGAGTGTTTCCGCGTGCATGAACATTCCGAACGAGATGACCGTTGCGGAGTATTGCGCCAACCCGAAGAAGGCGGACGAAAACGTTTGCCGCCTGAAAGTCGAGATCGATGGCACGTCCACCGCGCTCGCCTCGACCGATATGCGACTGGCCGATGCCCTGAAGCTGACGGCCGACGCCCAGGCCACGGCAGACTCGGCCAAGGCCGATGCCGCCGCCGCGATGGCGAAAGCCGAAGCGGCGCTGGCCGACACGATGGTCTGCGAGACCACCACCGTGCAGAAAAGCAGCGTCGGCTCCTGCCGCGAAGGCTATACGCTGACCAGCTGCAACCAGACGCGCTACACCTACCGCGCCGGGGGCCCCTCGATCCTGCGCGAGATCAACGACCAGCAATGCCGCTTCAACGACCGGGTCCTCGAGATGCAGGTGCGCTGCTGCGGCACGGCGAGCTCAGTCCCGCAACCGGCTGACTCGCTGGTTGAAGGCGAAGAGGCCGCCCCGGTCGAAGCCCCGGCCAAAGAGCCTGAAGTGACGATGGCGCCCGTCTCGCCGTAAGCCTTTCTCCCGCCCGGGAGTCCGAAAACCGCCCACACAAGCGTGCGGGCGGTTTTTTCACGGGCGGAGTCCTCCGGGATTCTCATAGCGAAGAAATATTCACGCACCTGAGAAGGGATTCCGGCGGCATTGGGCGGCCTGGAGCGGAGGCGGCGGGGAGTGGCAGGGGGCGCGCTGGCGGAAATCCACGCGTTGAAGCCGGAGATGACGGCCGAGAAGCTGGCGAAACATCACACTGATGCGATCGGCGACCTCAGCGAGGCGGAATACGGCGCCCGGAAGGCCGGGTACTGGGGCTTGCGGGTAACGATGGAGAGCCACCTGGCGCGTTGCGCCGTGGGCTTTTCACAGCGAAGAAAGGCGCGGTGCCTTTTGAGGGGCGCCGCGCCTTCCATGGCGTTTCGAATCGGGCTACCGATTACTAGTGCTAGCACTCGGCGACGCTCTTCGGAGACACCGGGTTTTTTTCCGGCCCACTGACGTGGCCCTTCCATCACCCTTCCGCATCTGGACGTTCGCCCTGGCAGGCGCACGCTCCTTATTGCGTTGCCTTGGGCCTGTTCGCAGCCGGGGGGCCGCTTGCAGTTCAAGGACTTTGGCCGCTTTTCCCGCCCATCTCTGGCGCTTCACCATTGGTCGCACTTGGTTGATCCGTGCCCTTGCGGGCGCAGTTCTTCTTCATGCTCCCTGATGGAGCTTTCGGGCTCTTGGCCACCGTAGTTCGGGTTCGCGCCCCGGTTACGGCGTACGGCTCCCATCTCGCGGGTCTAGCTCCCGCTGCCATGGGCCATCGCCTGTTTTTATCCTGTGCGTCCTGCCTGGCCTTTTGCGCGCCCGGTCTCCCGGCTTTGCTCCTGGCCCGGCCCTCTTCACGGGGGCGATGGGCTCGCCTTCGCTCCACTTTGCGGGTTGTCTCCCGCCGGGATTTCGTTGGCTTGACGTAACGATCTCACCATTTCTGGTGTGAGTCGAGAGGGTGATTCGCTTTTCGGGGGATAAATTTCACAGATTTAAGACGGGGTGTGGAATTGGTGCGGTGCAGCAGGGGAAATGGTCCGTAGACGGACTATTTCGGTGCCCATTCGAACAGGTCCATCGTCTCGTCGCCGGGGCGTTTGCCGCGGAGGCGGTCGAAGCAGGGGTGGGGGATCAGGCGGCCGGAGGGGAGAATTTCGCTGATGGCGGTGCCGCCGTGCCGGGGGCGGGAGACGCGGATGGCGGCGCTGCAATGGGGGCAGCGCTCGTCCCAGCCCTGGCGCGGCAGGGACTCGGCGGTGTCGGGGAGGTAATAGACCGTGGCGGCGACCCTGGAGCGCTCCGGCGCGCCGCTGGCATTGCGGAAATGTTCCTTGCGGTGAATCCACATCCGGGGGCTCTCCTTCGCGTTGGGGCCAGGGATGGCAGGCAGGGGTTAAGGTTGCGTGAGATGCAGGGTGGGATGTCATCCCGCCGCTCCTGATGCCGCCAGCCAGGGCGGGCGCAATCTGATCCCGCCCTGCGCTGCGCGAAACTTCGCCGGCTTAGTCTATCCAGGCAGTTCGCCCGGATATCCGAGCTTAAGCCGGTCATGAATAGCCACGGGCTTTTCCAGTTCGCGGGGGTCAAAAGTTCTCTGGTCCGCATTCAGGAACTGGCGGGAAATCGTACCCGCTATCGGATATTGCTCGTATCCTTCGTAGCGAGTGGACGCATTGCTGAGCCAGCGTGAGTGCCTCTGGAAACCAGGGCGTCAAACCAATCCGGTTCATTGGCAAATCAGGCCCTGATCCGGGCAATAAGATCAGCGCCTGACGGCATTCAGAACGGCGCTGAAGTGCACGTACCGATAACAAACACAGAGTTTCGGACCTTTGTGGACATTGCACCCCAATTCCGAAAGTTCGTGAGCCGGCAATCAAATCCCCAGATCCTGCTCTCTCAGCCGTTTCAGCTCATCCCTGAGCCTGGCGGCGTCTTCAAATTCCAGGTTCGCCGCCGCTTCGCGCATCTGTTTTTCGACGCTGGCGATGACGGCTTTCAGATTGTGGCCGGATTCGCCCGAAAGGGGCAGGGGTTTTGCTTCGGTTACACCGCGTTCGCGGGCGCGGCGGGAGCGGCTGGCGGAGGGTTTGTCTCCGAGTTCGCCGAGGATGTCGGAGACGTCGCGGATGATGGTGGTCGGCGTGATGGCGTGTTCGAGGTTATAGGCGTGCTGTTTCTCGCGGCGGCGGCGGGTCTCCTCCATCGCGCGCTCCATCGAGCCGGTGATCCGGTCCGCATAGAGAACGACGCGGGCCTCCGAGTTGCGGGCGGCGCGGCCGATGGTCTGCACGAGGGAGGTCTCCGAACGCAGGAAGCCTTCCTTGTCGGCGTCCAGAATGCCGACGAAGGCGCATTCCGGGATGTCGAGGCCTTCGCGAAGGAGGTTGATGCCGACGAGGACGTCGAAGACGCCCAGACGTAAGTCGCGGATAATCTCGATGCGCTCGATCGTGTCGATGTCGGAGTGCATGTAGCGCACGCGCACGCCGTTCTCGTGCAGGAAATCGGTCAGGTTTTCTGCCATCTTCTTCGTCAGGGTCGTGATCAATGAGCGAAAGCCGGCAGCGGCGACGGTCTTCACTTCGGCCATTACGTCATCGACCTGGTTGGCGCCGTCCGTCGAGACGGGGCGGACCTCGACGGGCGGGTCGATCAGGCCCGTGGGCCGGATGACCTGCTCGGTGAAGACACCGCCGGTGCGCTCCAGCTCCCACTTGCCCGGGGTGGCGGAGACGTGGACAGTCTGCGGGCGCATCGCGTCCCATTCCTCGAACTTGAGGGGGCGGTTGTCGATGCAGGAGGGCAGGCGAAAGCCGTATTCGGCGAGCGTGGACTTGCGGCTGAAGTCACCTTTGAACATAGCGCCGATCTGCGGGATCGTCTGGTGGGACTCGTCGGTGAAGACGAGGGCGTTCTGGGGCAGGTATTCGAACAGTGTTGGCGGCGGCTCGCCGGGCTTGCGGCCGGTGAGGTAGCGGGAATAGTTTTCGATGCCGTTGCACGAGCCGGTGGCGGCCATCATCTCGATATCATACTGGCAGCGCTGGGCGATGCGCTGGGCCTCGATGAGTTTGCCGTGCTTTTCGAAATGCGCGATCGTGGCCTTCAGTTCCTGCTTGATGGATTCCACCGCCTGCGTGAGCGTCGGCCGCGGGGTCACGTAGTGGCTGTTCGCATAAATCTTGATGGCAGGCAGCTTCTGCAGTGTACGGCCGGTCAGCGGATCGAACTCGACGATGGATTCCAGTTCGTCGCCGAAGAAGGAGAGCTTCCAGGCGCGGTCCTCGTAGTGGGCAGGGAAGATGTCGAGCACGTCGCCCTTGAGGCGGAAGGTGCCGCGGCCGAAGGCGACATCGTTGCGGGTATACTGGTTGGCGACGAGGCGCTCGGCGACGGCGCGCGGGTCGATGCGTTCGCAGGCGCTGAGGGTGAAGGTCATCGAGGTGTAGGATTCGACCGAGCCGATACCATAGAGGCAGGAGACCGAGGCGACGATGATGACGTCGTCGCGCTCGAGGATGGAGCGGGTGGCGGAGTGGCGCATCCGGTCTATGGCTTCGTTGATCGAGCTTTCCTTCTCGATATAAAGGTCTGCACGCGGAACATAGGCCTCGGGCTGGTAATAGTCGTAATAGGAGACGAAATACTCGACCGCATTGTCCGGGAAGAAGGATTTGAACTCGCCGTAGAGCTGGGCGGCGAGGGTCTTGTTGGGGGCCAGGATGAGTGCGGGGCGCTGCGTCGCCTCGATGATCTTGGCCATGGTGAAGGTCTTCCCCGTTCCGGTCGCGCCGAGGAGGACCTGGTCGCGTTCGCCGGAGGCGATGCCGCCCACGAGTTCGGGGATGGCGGTGCGCTGGTCGCCGGCGGGCTGGTAGTCCGCCTGCACGCGGAAGCGGCGCCCGCCCTCGAGCTTGACCCAGGCGCGGTCCGGCCGGTGGGGCGTCCACTGGTCGGAAGCCAGAGCGCCGGCAGCGTCCATCGCGAAACCGTCAAAGCTGAAGGCAGCGGAGGCGTCGGCGACGCCGCGGGCGGGGGGGCGGGGGGGGCGGGCCATTGTCGCGGGATATGGGCGGTGGGTAGGGCTGTGTCCAGAGTATTCCGGTTTTGTTCGCTGTATGGCGTTAGCTCCTTGCGCCCCGGCGGCGAAGGCCGGGGCAGGCTTGTGGACGCGCTCGCCATTCTGGGGAGGGGCAGGCAGGCGCCGGACCGGGCCGCGCAAGTCTGTCCCGCCCTGCCCTGCCCCTGGGCCGGCTTCTTCGGTTTGCTCCATCAGCGCCGCCGTGGCGGCGCGAGGCGTCGGCCATTTCGGGGATCCATCTGGGGGTTAATCCGATGATCCACTTTAGTTTTTGACAGCTTGTTACCCGGCGCGCTTCTCAGGCCTGTTGCAGCGGCGTCAGGGGCGCGCGCTTTGGCGGCCGGCGGGGCGCCATTCGATGAAATTTCAAGGGTCCGGGAAACCGTAACTTGATCCCTGTGTGTCAGAACGAGCCGCAACGATGTGGCAGGAGGCGCGTCAGCGTCCGTCCACGGATAAGACGTGAAGGGTGATAGAATGGCCAAGACAATCCTCGTGATTGATGATGATCCGACCCAGCGCCGTCTGCTGCAGGCCGCCGTGGAGAAAGCAGGCTTTGCCTGCCGTACGGCGCCGGATGGCGAGACCGGGATCGCGATGTCCTGCGATGCGCGCGAGGCGATTGACGTGGTTCTTCTGGACCTGACGATGCCGGGGCTTTCCGGCATGGAGACGCTGGACAAGCTGGCCGAGCGCCGGGCCGAACTGCCGGTGATCATGCTGACCGCGACCAGCGGGATCGACACGATCGTGCAGTCGATGCGGCGCGGCGCGGTAGATTTCATTGTCAAGCCGGCCAACCCTGAGCGCGTAGTCGTCAGTATCCGGAACGCCCTCAAGATGCAGAGCCTGACCGGCGAAGTGAAGCGCCTGTCGCGCAAGGCCGAAGGCGGTATGAAGTTCGACGACATGATCGCCTCGGCGCCGTCGATGCGCGGCGTCCTTCGCATGGCGGAGCGGGCGGCGACATCGGATATTCCGGTATTGATCCTCGGCGAGAGCGGTGTCGGTAAAGAGGTGATGGCGCGCTGCATCCAGGGCGTCTCGGCCCGCGCGGGCAAACCGTTTGTGACGGTGAACTGCGGCGCGATCCCGGAAAACCTCGTCGAGTCGATCCTGTTCGGCCACGAGAAAGGCGCCTTCACCGGCGCCGTGTCAAAATCTCTGGGAAAGTTCGTCGAGGCCGATGGCGGTACGCTGTTCCTCGATGAGGTCGGCGAGCTGCCGCTCGACGCGCAGGTGAAACTCCTCCGTGTCTTGCAGGAAGGCGAGGTCGACGCGGTCGGCTCACGCCGTCCGACTAAAGTTGATGTGCGGATTATCTCGGCGACGAACCGTGATCTCGCCGGCCAGGTGAAGGCCGGCACGTTCCGTGAGGACCTGTTCTACCGTCTCAACGTGTTCCCGCTCGACATGCCCGCGCTGAAGCATCGGCGCGAAGACATCCCGGCGCTGGTCGAGCATTTCATTGTCCGCTTCAATGCGAGCGAGGGCGCGAAAGTGACCGGCGCTGCGCCGGACACGATGAAGATGCTCCACGCCTATGAATGGCCAGGCAATGTGCGCCAGCTCGAGAACGCTGTCTTCCGCGCGGTCGTGCTGTGTGATGGCGATCTGCTGCGCCCGCAGGATTTCCCGCAGATCTCCGGCCAGATGCCGGATGTAACCAGTCTGCCATCGGTACCGGACGGACGCAGCGCGCTGCTGGTGGCCGCGAATGATCTTGGTCCGGTGGATACGTCAAGTCCCCTGGCGATCAAGGACAAGGACGGCGAATTACGCAGCCTGCAGGATATTGAACGTGACCTTCTTCAGTATGCGATCGAATTCTATGACGGCCACATGAGCGAAGTCTCGCGCCGTCTCGGTATTGGCCGCTCGACGCTGTACCGTAAGGTGCGCGAGTACGATCTCGACGTGCGCGGCGAACGCGAAGCGGGCTAGAGCTTTGGCGGTTTTCCAAGGTCGTAGGACATGGCGACGTTGCAGCGGGCGTAGCGCTTGCCGTAGCGCTCCATGATCGCGGCGTCGTGGACGAAGCCGGCCTTCTCGTAGAGGTGAACGGCGGCAGCGCACTTCGTGTTGGTCAGCAGGAAGAGTTCGCCGATCGGCATCTGGCGGGCGCGATTGAGCACGCGGTGCAACAGGAACTCGCCGGCCTTCAGGCCGCGGGCAGAAGCGCGCACACCCATCTTGGTCAGCTCGAAACTGCTGCCGTCAACCGGCATCAGTGCGCAGGTGCCGACGATGCCTAGGGGGCCCGCTTCGACGAACAGGATTTCGCCGCCCCGGTCGAGGATCATTGCCTTCGGGTTCTCGATGATCTTGAGGTCGTTGGCTTCCAGCGTGAACATGTCTTCGACCCATTCGCGGGTGATCGCGCCGAACTCCGGCGCAAGGCGCTCGTCATATTCCACGAGGCGGAGCGGCGGCAGGCCGCTGGTGGCGGTAATCTCGTCCTGGATGCGAAGGTGCAGCGGGCGGGCCTGGAGGCTGTCTTCGAGGCGTGTGATCTGTGAGAGGATGTCCGTGTCCGGACCATCGCAGAGGGCCTGCGCAGCGCGGCGCACGTGGGGCCACATGTCGTGTTTCATTTCTGCGATCAGTGCTTCGCCTTTGGCCGTGAGGCGGATCTGCCTCTGGCGATTGTCGCCTTTCACAGGCACAGCGCAGGTGAGGCCGAGGGCCTGCAGGCTGTTGTGGATGCGGGTGACGGCGGGCTGGCTGATGCCGACGGCTTCAACGGCTTCGGTCACGCTCATCGGGCCATAAGTGGTCAGTGCGGCGAGCAAGGGGAAGTGCGTCGCCTGGACCGGGATGCCCCGGTCGACGAAGGCCTTCGTGGCGTCCGCCTGCATGCGCTCGGCGAGGCGTTTCAGCCGGCTGCCAAGGGCGAGATAACCCATCTCCGCCAGAACATCGCGCGCCATGCTATCCTTCTCCACTTCTAATATTTGATATATAACATGTTATGTTTAAGGGGTGTCAAGGCTGGGTGGCGGAGTGAGCCGGCAACGGCGTGTGTGTCAGACGCGCGCGTTGGCCGCGTCGGCGGGGAGCGGTTTGGCCATGTGCGTCAGCACGAGACCGGCTGCCGCCACCGGCAGCATGATCCAGTAGAGGCGCGACTGGGCTTCGATGCCGCCCGGGGCGAAGGCGTCATAAGCGAGACCGGCGACGATGCTGGTGACTGCCATGATCGGGCCGAAGATCAGCGCGCCGTTGACGGCGTAGGACATCGGCAGCTTGTCTTCGGGGAGCGCCGCCTGCAGGAAGCGCATCGCGGCGATATGGGTCACCGCGAAGGTCAGCGCGTGCAGCAGCTGCCGGGCGTAGACAGCTTCGACGGGGAGCACGAAGCCCGCCATCGTCCAGCGCAGCAGGGATCCGGCGCCGCCGATCCAGAGCAGGGTTTGAGGTGTCAGGCCGCCGAGCAGGCGGGCGGAGAACAGCAGCAGCAGGATCTCGGCGCCGACCCCGGTGGCCCAGAGGGCGCCGATATGGCCGCCGCCGATGCCCTGCGCGATCCAGATGTTGGAGGCGAAGGCGTAGTAGGCGCCGTGCGTCGCCTGGATGAGGGCAGCGGCGAGGATGAAGATGAAGACGCCTTCGATGCGAAACAGCGCGAAGCCTTCGCGGAAAGTGGACGCGATCGTGCGTTTCGGGATCGCCTGGCGCGCGCCCTGCTGCGTGAAGAGCGGGGCGATGGTGGCCATCGCGGCGGTGATCACGAGATAGAGGAGGATCCAGTCCGGACCGAAGGCGCCAAGGATCGCGCCGCCTGCAAGATTGGCGATCACAAAGGCGAGGGAGACGATGGCGCGGCCCTGCCCGTAATCCGGGCTGCCGCCGCGCGTGCCGTAGACGAGGATCGCCTCGAACAAGGGCCCGGCAACGTTGAGGGCGCTGTAAATGAGGATGCAGAGCAGGAAATCTGCTGCGCGGGGCGAGGCCGGGAAGAGCAGCGCATAGCCAGCGAAGCTGACCGCCATGGACACAGCGAGGGTGGCGCGCAGGCCGCGGTCCTGCGCGATGCCGGCGGTAAGCGGCCCGGCGACGATGCGGATGATCATGGCGATGGTGGCAGCGCCTGCGATCTCGGCGCCGGACATGCCGGCGACCTTCTCCATCCAGACCGGCAGGTAGGGCAGGTTCGCGCCCATCACCAAATGCACGCAGCTGGCCGCCAGGGTCGCTCGCCAGGAGGCGCTGAGCTTCATCTGTGATCGTGCCCCCGAAGCGTTCCCTGTATTCCGGCCTCTTATGCCGGAGCCGGGCGACGCCGGAAGCCCCCGGCGGAGATAAATCCGGGGTGTGGCTGCCGGGACGCGCGCAGGTCCGTCAGGCGTGAAGGGTGGCGCGGGGCTTGAGGTGTTCGCGCACCAGTTCGCCCAGCTGACGGGCCTCGGCGGCGCGGGGGCTGCCGGCTTTCCAGGCGATGCCGATCTGGCGGCCGATGATCGGGGTGACGAAGGCGCGCACAGCGACGTCCGGTCCCAGCGCAAGACCGTTGTCAGCGGCAAGGCGGGGGATCAACGAGACGCCGAGGCCGCCGGCGACCATGTTGACGAGCGTGCCGAGCGAGGTGGCCGCAACCTGCTCGCGCCCCGGCCCGGCTTTCAGGCGGCAGACCGACAGCGCGTGTTCGCGCAGGCAGTGTCCGTCTTCGAGAAGGAGGAGGTCGGTATCTTTCAAGTCCTCCGGGGACAGGCCGTTCTTGCGGGCGAGGGGATGACCGGCGGGCGCAGCGAGCAGGAACTCGTCGTCGAACAGCGTCATCGTCTCGATGCCGGGAACATCATAGGGAAGGGCGATGAAGGCTGCGTCGAGGGTGCGGGCCTTGAGCTGGTCGATCAGACGGCTGGTGCGGTCCTCGTTGAGGTAAAGCTTAAGGTCCGGGTACTTTTTGGTCAGCACACTGACGGTCTGGGGCAGCACAAACGGCGCAATGGTAGGTATGGCGCCCAGGTTGAACGGGCCCGAAAAGATCTCTCCGGCTGTGGTGACGGCCTGGACGAGGGCGTGGGCATCGGCGAGCAAGGCCGAGGCGCGGGCGGCGGCGATTTCGCCGGCATGCGTAAGGGTGGCGCCGCGCGACTCGCGCTCGGCGAGCGAGACGCCGAACAGGTCTTCGAGTTCCTTGATTCCGGCCGAGAGGGTGGGCTGGGTGACATGGCAGGCTTCTGCGGCGCGGGAAAACGAACCGGTTTCGCCCAGGGCGACGAGAAACTGGAGCTGACGGAGTGTCGGAAGAATCATAGAATCCTTCTATGTCAAACTAAGGAATAATCAATTTTTCTTATCAGGCCGCCGGCAGTAGTTTGATTTCACAAGATGCCATCCGGCTCTGGAGCCGCTTCGATCCTCCCCCTTTCGAATGCGCATACGCTCCGGGGCCGGAGGGTTTTGCCCTTGAAACCCAACAAGCACCAGGACTTGCGCTCACGGACGATCCGTTTGCGCAGCCTGGGAGCGCGCAGCGCGCACGGCGCCCGGGAATTGAGTAACCGACATGGCGGTCCGGTTAGGTTCTGTACCCCTTCCGGTAGACGCAACGCTTCCGGAGCGACTGATGCGGCCTCGCAACACACGAACCCAAGACCCGGAAAAGGCGCAGGAATTTTCTCGACTATTACGCGAACCCATGCGCCGTCTTCACCGGGTTGCGACAATGGGCGTGCTTTGTTCCCTTATTGGACTTGTGTGGAAATCCCGATTTGGCCCGGCTGCCCATTGAGGCCCATACCAGCCCATGATAGTCCACGTTAAGACTTGGTTTACCCATGGCGGGGTTGAGGCAAATCCAGAACAGGACGGGCGGGTGTTTTATTCCACCTATGAGGGCGCTATTGACGCAAAAGGGCGGGTTTCGATCCCGGCACCCTATCGCGCCGCGCTGGGTGGAAACTCCCGTGTTTTCATCTGGATGGCGCCGGACGGATCCGGCGCTCTGGAAGGCGGCGGCGAAGCATTGATGGAACTTTATGCCGAGACGCTGGCCGAGCTGCCGCTGCAATCGCCTGTCCGCGAAGCCTTCGTGACGTCGGTCATTGCGGGATCGGCCGACCTCAAGATCGATGATACCGGGCGCATCAAGCTGCCGGACGAGTTTTGCGAAGCAGCGGGTATTTCCGGGCGTATCCGGTTCACCGGCGCGATCGAGAGCTTCAAGATATGGGACCCTGCCCGGTTCGACGCGCACCGCGCCAGACAGAACGCCATTGCGCAGCAGCCGGCCACGCTGGACGTGTTCCATGAGGCCTACCGCGAAGTGCGCCGCCGGCGCACGGCCTCCTCGCGCGGGGAGGCTGGATGATGGCGGCCCGGACAGGAACCCGCTCGCCGGCTGCGCCCGGCCACCTGCCCGTCATGCTGGCCGAGGTGCTGCAGACGCTGGCGCCGGAGGACGGCGACGTCATCGCGGACGGCACGTTCGGCGGCGGCGGCTATGCGCGCGCCATCCTCATGGCCGCAAACTGTTCCGTCCTCGGAATCGACCGTGATCTCGATGCCATCGTGCGGGCAGAGGCGCTGGCAGCGGAATTTCCGCGGCTGGTGCCTCTGCTTGGGCGGTTCGGTGACATGGATACGCTGCTGGCGCAGGCCGGCCATCCGAAGGTCGATGGGGTGGTCCTGGACATCGGTGTCTCCAGCTTCCAGATCGACGAGGCGGGGCGCGGCTTTTCCTTTATGAAGGACGGCCCGCTTGACATGCGGATGGGCGCGGCCGGGCCGTCGGCGGCGGATGTCGTCAACCGTATGGCCGAGCGCGACCTCGCAAACATCATCTTCCGGCTGGGCGAGGAGCGAAATGCGCGCCGGATTGCCCGGTCGATTGCCGAGCGCAGGGTGTCTCAACCCTTTGAAACAACAGCGGATCTGGCGGCGCTGGTGGAAGTGGCCGTGGGTGGGCGGCGCGGCGCGCGGACCCATCCGGCGACCCATACCTTCCAGGCGATCCGGATGTACGTGAACAACGAGCTGGGCGAACTGGCGAGCGGACTGCGGGCCGCAGAGGCGGTTCTGAAGCCGGGCGGGCGGCTGGTGGTGGTGACGTTCCACTCGCTGGAAGACCGGCTGGTCAAGCAATGGCTGCGCGAGCGGACAGGCGGGGTTCCGGCCGGATCGCGGCATGTGCCCCTGCTCGCCAGGCCGCGCCCGCCGAGCTTCGAGCAGATTACAAACAAGGCGCTGCAACCATCTGAAAAGGAAGTGGAAACCAATCCGCGCGCACGGTCTGCACGACTGCGGGCGGCGGTGCGGACCGATGCCGCCGCCTTTGCCGGTCCGGCGGATGATGGAATGGACCTGCCGCCGATTACTGAGCTGGAGGCCTCCTCATGAGCCGGCGTGCATTTTTCTTCGGGCTGCTTGTCGCCGCCCTTCTCGTTTTCAGCCTGTACCGGGCCAAGTATGGCGCGCGTGATACCGCCGCCGAACTGATGGCGGTCGAGGCGCAGATCGAACAGGCGCAAAAGGAAAAGGCGTTGCTCGAAACCGAGCTGGCGCACATGAGCCGGCGCGACTGGATCGAGGAATACGCCCGCAAGGAGCTGGGCATGGCGCCGCCGAAGGCCGACCAGATGGCGTATGAGGACGATCTTGACGATGTCGTCGGGCCTCCGGCGGACGGTCTTGCGCCGGCATTTGATCCGCAGGCGGAAGAGCCCGTGCCCGAGGCGGCGGAGGCCGCGCCATGAGCGAAGCTTCGCGCGACCGGACGCGGCTCGCCGGGCTCGTGCTCTGCGGATTGTTCGTCGTCATGGCCGGGCGGAGCGGATACCTGGCGCTATCCGGCGCGCCGGATGAAGGCCCCAGGATCGCTGCAACACCGGCGGCGCCGAAAGTGCTGCGTGCCGAAATCCTGGACCGCAACGGCGAGCTGCTCGCCACCTCGGTCGAAACCTCGTCGCTCTGGGTCAATCCAAGCCTGATCTGGGATGCGAACGAAGTACATGCCGGTCTCGTGAAGATGTTTCCCGAACTGGCCAGCAGCAATCTCAAGGAACGGCTTTCGGACACGTCGAAACAGTTCGTCTGGGTCAAGCGCGGGCTGACGCCGCGCCAGCGTGAAGCGGTGATGGACCTGCGGCTGGAAGGCCTCGGGTTCCGGACCGAAACGCGGCGCGCCTATCCGCTGGGCGAACTCGCGGGCCACGTGCTCGGCCAGGTCAATGTGGACGGCAAGGGGATCGCTGGGATCGAGCGCTCGTTTGATGAAGCGCTCGTGGCCGGCACGGCGCCGGTGCGCCTGACGCTCGACATTGAGGCGCAGACGGCGCTCGAGCGCGAGCTGGCGGCGGCGGCGGATGATTATGACATCGAGGGCGCGGCGGCGATCCTTATGGAGACGCACACAGGCGAAGTGCTGGCGATGGCCAGCTGGCCGGCGTTCGACCCCAACCGCGCGGCGGAGATTCCGGCAGCAGACCCGTCCCGGCTCAATCGCGCGATCGGCGCGGTCTATGAGCTCGGCTCGGTGTTCAAGCCGCTCACGCTGGCGGCTGCACTGGAAGCGGGCGTTGTGCGCCCGAATGACCAATTCGATGTCAGCGCGCCGGTTCTGGTCGGCCGCTTCGAAGTGAAGGACACGCACAGGTTTGCAGCGTCTGCCAACCTGACCGAGATCATCGTTGAAAGTTCCAATATCGGCACCGTGCATGTGGCTCGGGAACTCGGCGTGCGCCGGCAGGGCGCCTTCCTCAGGGAGGCCGGCCTGATGCAGCGGGCGGCAATCGAGCTGCCGGGCAGCGAGGCGCCGCTGGTGCCTGCCAATCTGGACGAAGTGACCGCTGCGACGATCTCATATGGGCACGGAATTTCCGTCTCGCCGCTGGCGTTCCTCGCAGCCTTCGCCGCGCTGGGAAATGGCGGCGAGATGGCGCCGCCGACGATCGTGTCCGACCCGCAGCGCAAGGTCGAGCCGGTGCGTTTGATGTCGGCGATCACCGCCGAGATCGTGACGCGCATGATGCGCGAGTCAGTGATCCGCGGATCGGGGGTCAGCGCTGAAGTCGCGGGCTACCGGGTCGCGGGCAAGACCGGCACCGGCGAGAAGCCGGTTGCCGGCGGCTATGACAAGAATGCAAATATCTCCAGCTTTGCGGCGGTCTTTCCCGAAGACGGCCCGCAATATGCCCTGATCGTGACGCTGGATAACCCGAAGGCCAGGGCTGGCCGAGGTGCAACGGCGTCTGCAAGTGCAGCCCCCGTGGCGGGCCGCATCATCGAACGCGTGGCGCCGCTTCTGGGCGTTACCCCGCGCTTCGAGGATGTCCGCCCCGCCCGGCCAGGCTTTACGCAGCGGACCCCGGAAAGGAGTGCCCTGTGAAATTGAAGGACCTCTTCCCGCTCGCCGAGAACGGCGAGACCGAGATCCTCGGAATGACGGCCGACAGCCGCAAGGTCGAGACCGGATTCCTGTTCGCCGCCCTGAAAGGCAGCGTGCAGGATGGCAGCCAGTTTGCGGCGATGGCGATCCAGAAAGGCGCCGCAGCCATCCTCTCTGACGGCAGCGCCGACGCAGGCGGTCTGGCGCACGTCATTGCCGATGAGCCGCGCCGCGCGCTGGCCCTGGCGGCGAAGCGCTTCCACGCCGCGCAGCCTGAGTTCGTGGTCGCCGTCACCGGCACCAACGGCAAATCCTCGACGGTCGATTTCGCGCGCCAGATCTGGGGTCGCGCAGGCCTGAAGGCAGCCTCGATGGGGACGCTCGGCGCGATTGGCCCGGGCGGCAGGATTGATGTCGGCCATACGACGCCCGATCCTGTGACGATCCACGAGACGCTGTCGGCGCTGGCCGGGCAGGGTGTGACGCACTGCGCGATGGAGGCCTCCAGCCATGGCCTTGAGCAGCACCGGCTCGATGGTGTGGACCTCTCGGCTGTCGGCTTCCTGAACTTCACGCAGGACCACCTCGATTATCACGGCTCGATGGAGGAATACCTCAAGTCGAAGCTGCGCCTGTTCACGGCGCTGGCGCCGAAGGGCATTCCGGCGATCGTCAACGCCGATAGTCCGCAAAGGGACGATTTTGAAAACGCGGCGCGGGCTGCCGGCCTGCAGGTCGTCTCGTTCGGCTGGCGCGGCGAGGACCTGTGGATCGACGAGCTGATGCCGAAGCAGGCGGGCCAGTCGTTGTTCCTCTACTGGCGCGATGTCGAGCAGAAGCCCGTCGAGCTGCCGCTGATCGGGGAGTTCCAGGCGCTCAACGCCCTCGCCGCTGCCGCGATCTGCCTGTCGCTCGGCATGGAGTTTCCGGCGGTGGCCGACGGCCTCGCAAACCTCAGGCCGGTCAAGGGCCGGCTCGAATTCGTCGGCAGGACGCACACGGGCGCCGCGGTGTTCGTTGACTATGCACACACGCCGGACGGTCTGGATGTTCTCCTGCGCGCGGTACGTCCGCACACGGCCGGCCGCCTGAAGGTGATTTTCGGCTGCGGCGGGGACCGGGATGCGAGGAAGCGTCCTCTGATGGGCGAGATTGCCAGCCGCCAGGCAGACGATGTCGTCGTCACGGATGATAATCCGCGTTCGGAAGATCCCGCGAAAATCCGGGCCGCCGTTCTCGCCGGCGCCAGGGGCGCGCGTGAGATCGGTGACCGGGGCGAGGCGATCCGCGCGGTGATCGGCGAACTCAGGAAGGGCGATACGCTGGTGATCGCGGGCAAGGGCCACGAGACCGGGCAGATTGTCGGCAAGACCGTACTGGCTTTCTCCGACCAGGACGAAGCGCAGGCTGCGCTGACGGGCGCGCGCGCATGAGTGTGCCGCTCTGGACATCCGGGGATATCGAACTCGCCACCGGCGGCAGCGCCAGCGCGCCGTTCACGGTGACCGGTGGCGTGTCGATCGATACCCGTTCTCTGCAGCCCGGCGATCTGTTCGTGGCGTTGACGGATCAGCGTGACGGGCATGATTTTGTCGAGGCGGCGTTTAAGGCCGGCGCTGTCGGCGCTTTGGTCTCGAAGCCGGTGAGCGGCGGCCCCGCGGTGCAGGTCGATGACGTCCTGGACGCACTGACGGCGATGGGCATCGCGGCGCGCATCCGCTGCGGCGCGATCCGCACAGCGGTGACGGGCTCGGCCGGCAAGACCTCGGTGAAGGAGATGCTGGCGCGCATCTACGGCGCGTTCGGGCCGGCGCATTCGAATGCCAGGAGTTTCAACAATCACTGGGGCGTGCCGCTGACCCTGGCGCGGATGCCGGAAGAGACGCAGCGCGCGGTGTTCGAGATCGGGATGAATACGCCGGGTGAGATTGCCCCGCGCAGCCAGATGGTACGCCCCCAGATCGGGATCATCACCTGTATCGCGGCGGCCCACCTTGAAGGTCTCGGCTCGGTCGAGGCCATCGCGCGCGAGAAGTCGGACATCTTCGCCGGTCTCGAAGCGGGTGGCACGATCATCCTGCCGGCGGAAGATGCCTTCGTCGATTTCCTTGCGGCGCGCGCGCGCGAATTTTGCCCGACCGGGAATGTCGAGACCTTCGGCCGTTCGGCGGACGCCACGGCCCGCATCACGGGCTACGAAACAGATGGCCGCATCAGCCGGATCACCGTGGACGTGGTCGGGCGCAGCGCGGAAGTCTCCATCAATGCGGTCGGCGAGCATTGGGCGCTGAATGTCGCCGCCGCCCTTCTCGCGGCCAGCCAGACCGGACGCTCGGTCGCCGAGTGCGCAGAGGCGCTGTCGGGGTATGCCCCGCCGCCGGGCCGCGGTACCGCGGAGACGCTTTCCCTGCCGGGTGGCGGTTCGTTCACGTTGATCGATGACGCCTATAACGCCAACCCCGCCAGCATGCGCGCGGCTCTGCAATCACTGGCGCAGCGCACCGGCGGGCGCCGTCTCGCCGCGCTCGGCGACATGCGCGAAATCGGCTCGACTTCGATCGAGGAACACATCGCCCTCGCCGGTCCGGTCGTCGAGGCCGGTGTCGAGGGAATTTTCCTGGCCGGACCCGAAATGCAGCGCCTTGCCGAGGCGCTTCCGCCGGGCCTGCCCCAGGCGTCTGCTCCGTCAGCGGATGACTTGTGGAATCAGCTGCATAAAGCACTGAAAGACAGCGATCTGCTCTTGATCAAAGGGTCGAATGCCTCCGGGATGGGACGGTTAGCGGACCGCTTGCGCCAATGGAGCGCGGAGGCCGTATTGGGCAAGATGGATGGCGGGCCAGAAAGGCCCGCGGGGAAAAGCTGATGCTGTATGAATGGCTCGCCGCGCCAAGCGGTGCTTTTAATCTGTTGAACTACATCACGTTCCGCACCGGTGCGGCGGTGGTGACGGCGTTCCTGATCACCGTGTTGCTGGGTGACTGGATGATCAACACGCTGCGCGCGCGCCAGGGCAAGGGGCAGCCGATCCGCGACCTGTCGCTGGAAGCGCAGATGTCGAAGAAGGGCACGCCGACGATGGGCGGCCTGCTGATCTGGCTCGGCCTGATCGTCGGTGTCGCGCTGTGGGGCAACCTGCAGAACCCCTATGTGTGCGTCACGCTGTTCGTCACCTTCTCGTATGCCTTTCTCGGTTTCATGGATGACTATGCCAAGGTCACCAAGCAATCGACGGACGGTGTCTCTGCCGGCGTTCGCCTGATCGCCGGGTTCGCGATTGCCGCCCTCGCCTGCGCGTTCATCATGGGCCTGCACGGCGCACATACGCCGGCAGGTCATGCCCAGTGGGGCCCGCTCAATCCGCTCGCCGAATGGATCGCGACGCTGGCGCCGCCGACCTCGGTCGAACCGGCCGACCCGGATTTCTCGGGCGGCGTCGCGGTGCCGTTCGTCAACAATTACTTCCTCCCGCTCGGGGGCTTCTTCATCCTGTTTGGCATGATCGTGATCGTCGGCGCAGCCAATGCCGTGAATTTCACGGACGGGCTCGACGGCCTCGCGATCGTGCCGATGACCTTTGCGGCCGCCGCCTATGCGATGATCGCCTATCTCACCGGCAACTTCGTGTTCGCGCAGTATCTCGGCATCCAGTTTGCGCCGGGCGCCGGAGAGCTCGCCGTCGTGCTCGGCGCGATGATCGGCGCGGGCATGGGCTTCCTCTGGTACAATGCCTACCCCGCCAAGGTCTTCATGGGCGATACCGGTTCGCTGGGTCTCGGCGGCATGCTCGGTGTGGTCGCCGTGGCGACCAAGCACGAGTTCGCGCTGGTGGTGATCGGCGGCCTGTTCGTGATCGAGGCGGTTTCGGTGCTGACCCAGATCGGCTGGTTCAAGATCACCAAACGCCTGACCGGGGAGGGCAAACGCATCTTCCTGATGGCCCCGCTGCACCATCACTTCCAGAAGAAAAACTGGCCGGAGACGCGCGTCGTCGTCCGGTTCTGGATCCTTTCCGTCCTCTTCGCCCTCGCGGGCCTTGCCACCCTGAAGCTGAGGTGAAGCGCGCGCGATGATCCGGATTACCGAATACGCTGGACGAGACGTTGCTGTGTACGGCCTGGGCCGCACAGGTCTCAGCGCGGCGCTGGCCCTTAAGGCCGGCGGCGCGCGCGTCCATGCGTGGGACGATAACGAGGAGACCCGCGCCAGGGCTGAAGCGGCGGGGATCGCCCTGTCGGACATCAACAAGCGCGACTGGCAGACATTTGCCGCGCTGGTCCTGTCGCCCGGCATTCCCTACAAGTTCCCGCAGCCGCACCGCCTCGTGCGCATGGCGGAGATGACCGGCGTGCCGGTGATCGGCGATATGGAACTGTTCGCCCGCGCCGTGCAGGCGCTGCCGGAGCGTGGCCGTCCGAAAGTCGTCGGCATCACGGGCACCAATGGCAAGTCGACCACTACGACGCTGATCGGCCACATCCTCAAGGAAGCCGGACGCGATGTACGCGTCGGCGGCAATATCGGCACCGGTGTGCTGGACCTTGCCGCGCTGCATTCGAACGCGATCTATGTGCTGGAGCTTTCTTCCTACCAGCTCGACCTCGTTAAGAGCCTGCACTGCAATGTCGCGGTGATGCTGAATCTGTCGCCGGACCATCTTGACCGGCATGGCGGCATGGACGGCTACCAGGCCGCGAAGATGCGGATGTTCCAGAACCAGACGTCGCAGGATCTCGCGGTGATCGGGTTCGACGACATCTATACCCAGTCGATCGCCATCGGCCTCTCGGCCAGCGGGCCGCAGCGCGTCACGCAGATTTCCTCGACCTACACGCTGGGCAAAGGCGTCAGCGCCGTCGAAGGCCGGCTGTATGACAACCTGAACGGCAAAGCCGAATTCATCGGCAAGCTGGAAGACTGCCCGGCGCTGCAGGGCCGTCACAATTTCCAGAATGCGGCGGCGGCTTACGCGACCTGCCGCGCGCTGGGGCTCGACCCGGCAACGATCATGGCGGGGCTCAGGTCTTTCCCGGGCCTGGCGCACCGCATGGAGAACATCGGCGCCATCGACGGCGTTAGGTTCGTCAACGATTCCAAGGCCACCAATGCACAAGCGGCTGAACAGGCGCTGCGCGCGTTCAGGAACATCTACTGGATTGCCGGCGGGGTGGCGAAAGCTGAGGGCATCATGCCGCTGGCGCCGCTGTTCCCGCATGTCTCGAAGGCCTACCTGTTCGGACAGGCCGAGGAAGCCTTCAGCGCCACCCTTCAAGGCAAGGTGCCCATGCAGGCATGCGGCACGCTCGACCGCGCGGTCGACCAGGCGTTCCGCGATGCCAGGGCGGCCGGCGACGCGTCCCCGGTAGTCCTTCTTTCACCGGCGTGTGCCAGCTTTGATCAGTTCAAGGATTATGAGCATCGCGGGGATGTCTTCCGCAGCCTGGTGAAGGCCATGATGTCCGCACCGCTGAAGGAGTCTGCGTGACCCATACCGCCGCTGCACCGCTGCTGCCCCGGTCGGACAGCTCCTGGTTCACCGAGTGGCGCCGGACGCTGGATTGGGGACTGGTCGCCGGGATCCTGCTGCTCGCTGGTATCGGGCTGCTGATGTCGCTGGCCGTGGGCCCGACCGCGGCGGCGAAGATCGGCTATGAAGACCCCTATCATTATCTCTACCGGCAGGCTGTGCATGCCTGCATCGGCATCGGCCTGATGCTGGCTGTGAGCGTACTGGAGCGCAAATGGGCGCGCCGCCTCGGCGTGCTGATCTTTGCCGGGTCGTTGCTGCTGATGGCGGCCATCCTCGGCGTCGGCCATGAAGTGAACGGCGCGCAGAGCTGGTTCCGGTTCAGCGCCTTCTCGGTCCAGCCCAGCGAACAGGTAAAGCCCGGTCTGATCGTGCTGTGCGCCTGGCTGCTGTCACAGCGCGGGCGCTACCCGGACGTGCCCTGGGCGATCGTCTCCTTCGCCTTCTTCGCCGTCACCCTCGGCCTCTTCCTGCTGCAGCCGGATGTCGGCGGCGCTGCACTGATTTCGGCAGCGTTCGTCGTGACGTTTTTTGTCAGTGGCCTGCCCAAGCGCTGGATCGTCGGCTTTGCGGCCGGCGGCGCGGCGCTCGCGGTCCTTCTTTACAATGTCCTCCCGAACGTGAAGCGGCGGGTGGACATGATCTTCAACCCGTCCAGCAATGCCGATACGTTCCAGATCGACATGGCCGGCGCCGCGATCAGCCGGGGCGGCCTGTTCGGGACCGGGCCGGGCGAGGGGCTGGTGAAAACGCAGATCCCCGAGGCGCACACGGATTTCATTTTCGCGGTGATTGCCGAAGAATTCGGCCTGGTGGCGATCGTGGCGGTGATGGCCATCTATGGCCTGATCGCTATCCGTGGCTTCCGGGCGGCGGCCCGCATTGAGGACGGCTTTGCGCGGACCGCCGCTGCCGGCCTGTTTGCGCTGTTCGCCATCCAGGCGGCGATCAATATCGGCGTCAATCTTGCGATCGTCCCGCCGACGGGCCTTACACTGCCGTTCATCTCGTATGGGGGCAGCGCGATGGTCGGCATGGGATTGACGCTCGGCCTTGCGCTTGCTCTCGTGCGCGGAGAAGGCACGAGGAGCCGCGGGCCGTATGGCTAAATGCCCCCGAGAGAAGCTGGTCGTCATCGCCGCAGGCGGGACGGGTGGCCACATGTTCCCCGCGCGGGCCTTTGCCGACGAGCTGCGCGCGCGCGGCTGGCAGACGGCGCTGATCTCGGATTCGCGCGGGCTGCGCTATGCCGCCGACTTCCCCGCCGACTGGAAGGAAGAGATCGAGGCCGCCTCCCCGAACTTCCGCAAACCCTGGACGGTTCCGGGCGCGGCGCTGAAGATCAATGCCGGGATCGGAAAAGCCTCGCGCCTCCTGAAGCAGCACCGCCCGGCGCTGGTCGCCGGTTTCGGCGGCTATCCCGCCTTCCCGGCTCTGGCCGCGGCCCGGCGGCAGGGCGCGGCGATCATCATCCATGAACAGAATGCGGTCCTCGGCCGCGTGAACCGGCAGTTCGCAAAGCATGCCAGGCTGGTGGCCAGCGGCTTCCCGCGGCTGGATTTCCTGCCGCCTGGCTGCGCGCATCTCGCGGTCGGCAATCCCGTGCGCGCGCAGATCCTTGCGGCAGCCGAACGGCCCTTTCGGCCGATGGACGGCGAACTCAACATCTTTATCACCGGCGGCAGCCAGGGCTCGCGCATCATCGGCGAGCTGGTGCCCCTGGCGATTGCCCAGCAACTGCCCCCGCCCCTGATGGCGCGGATCAAGGTGGTGCAGCAGGTGAGGGAAGAGCAGGTCGAAAGCGTCCGCGCGCTCTACCGCGTGGCCAAGATCGAGTGCGAGCTTGCGCCGTTCTTCTCCGACATGCCGGACCGGCTCGCCGACGCGCACCTCGTGATCGCGCGCTCGGGCGCGGGCACCGTCAGTGAACTGGCGGCGGTCGGGCGGCCCTCCATCCTCATTCCGCTCGCCATCGCGATGGATGACCACCAGGCCGCCAATGCCGAAGCGCTGACGGATGTCGGCGCGGCCGACATGCTCCTGGAAGCCAATGTCAATCCGAAACTTCTCGGCGCCCTGATCGCGGCGCGGCTGTCTGATCCGGTTGACCTGAAGGCGCGCGCGGCAGCGGCGAAGTCTGCGGCCAAACCGGACGCGGCTCGGGAACTCGCCGACATGGCGGAGAGGATTGCCGAGCTATGACGCGCAACTCGGCCTTTCTGGCGCTCGGCTTCGGCGCCTTCCTCGCAATTGCCGAAATCGTGCGCAATTGGGGCAACTGGCAGGCCTGGCCTTTCTGGATCCTTGACGTCGTCGCAGCGGGCGCTCTGGTCTGGGGCGGGCTGCGCACCTTTAGCCAGGGGTCGTCGCGCCTTCTTTCCGCTGCCTGGGGCTTCACCGTCGGCATTTTCTGGATGTCGTTCTTTTGTGATACGCAGGCCCTGGGTCAGGGCGCCGCAGACACTTTCGCCAGAGGCCCTGTGCCCGAAAGCCTGCTGACGCTGATCATTGGCGGGATGCTTTTGGCGGCCATTGCCGGTCTGATGATGTCCCTGCCGCGCCGGCCCATCCAGGAGCTCCGATCCCGTCCATGACGTCTCCCACACCGTTTACCGTAGGCCCCGCGCATATTGTCGGCATCGGCGGTATCGGCATGTCCGGCATCGCGGACGTGATGCTCACCATGGGCTACCAGGTGCAGGGCTCGGACGTCGCCGACAGCGCCAACGTGGAGCGCCTGCGTGCGCGCGGCGTGAAGGTGTTCATCGGCCACCAGCCGGAGAACGTGGCGGGCGCGGGAACGGTGATCATCTCGTCCGCGATCAGGCGCGACAATCCCGAAGTGCGCGCCGCCCGCGCCGCGGGGATTCCGGTCGTGCGGCGGGCCAACATGCTGGCTGAGATCACGCGGCTGAAATACACGGTCTGCATAGCAGGCACGCATGGCAAGACGACCACGACCTCGCTGGTCGCCTGCCTGCTCGACGGGGCGGGGATTGACCCGACCGTCATTAATGGCGGGATCATCCATGCCTATGGCTCGAACTATAAGGCAGGCGAGAGCGACTGGATGGTCGTCGAGAGCGACGAGAGTGACGGCACCTTTGCCAAGCTGCATCCCACCTGCGCCATCGTCACCAATATAGATCCTGAGCACATGGACCATTATGGCACCATGGACCGGCTGCGCGAAGCCTTCGACACGTTCGTCGAGAACCTGCCTTTCTATGGTTTTGCCGTTCTGTGTACGGACCATCCTGAGGTGCAGGCACTCGCGGCGCGCGTCACCGACCGGCGCCGCATCACGTACGGGTTCAACCTGCAGGCCGATGTGCGGGCCACCAACCTGCGCACGGATCTCAGCGGCGCGCATTTCGATGTCGAGATCCGGCGCGCGCCTGGCACCGATGTGCGCCTGATCAGGGATTTCTCGCTGCCGATGGCAGGCGAGCACAATGTGCAGAACTCGCTCGCCGCCATCGCGGTGGCGCTGGAGCTTGGTGCAACTGATGCGCAGATGCGCGCCGCGCTGGCGAAGTTCGGCGGGGTGAAGCGGCGCTTCACCCCGGTCGGAGACTGGGCGCCGGTAGCAGGCGAGCCGGCGGTGAAGATCATCGACGACTACGGCCACCACCCGGTCGAGATCGCCGCCGTGCTGAAGGCAGGCCGCGCGATGCAGGGCAAAGGCACGCTGATCGCCGTGTGCCAGCCGCACCGGTACTCCCGTCTGAAGGACCTGTTCGAGGAGTTCTCTACCTGCTTCGACGCTGCCGATCATGTGCTGGTCGCGCCGGTCTATGAAGCGGGCGAGACGCCGATCCCGGGGATTACCAGCGAGGCGCTGGTCAATTCGATCCGCCGCCACGGGCACAAGAGCGCCATTGCCTTGTCTGGACTTGCCGGTCTTGCGGACGCGGTGCGTCCGCTTGCGGGCCCGGGCGCCATGATCGTGTGCCTCGGGGCAGGCGACATCACGAAATATGCGGGCGAACTCGCCGGCAAGCTTTAGCAGCCCTGCAAGGTAAAGACGGCGGCGATCCGGGGCTGACGCGCGGTCATGAGCAAATCCGCTTCCCCTTTCCCTGCGAACGGATAGTCTCGGCGTGATGAGCGCAGGTACTTGCGCCGGGAGGATCTCGAATGGCGAATGTGGTGCTCGACGCGTCTGCAGGTTCGGCGCGGGGTATAGCGCCAGGTGAGGGCGGCGCGCTCGGGAAGACAGGCTTCGCCTGGGCCTGGTTCGAGGCCGCCCGGAATCCCTATTACATTCTGATCGTCATCTATGTCTTTGCCCCCTATTTTGCGCGCGACATTGTCGGCGCCGATATTCTTGCAAGCGGGAAGCTGGAAGGTCTAAGCCCCGAGGAGGCCCAACGGGCCGCAGGCGCAGAAGGGCAGGCGATGGTCGCCAACCTTTCCAAGACGGCCGGTTATATCGCGGCCTTGACCGCGCCGTTTCTGGGCGCTGCCTTTGATCGGGGGCTGCGCCGCAAGCCATTGCTGCTCCTTTGCTTGTCGCTGATCACTTTGGTGAGCATGTCACTCTGGTGGGCAATCCCTGGTCCGGAAGGCCTGTCGACCGGCGCTGTCATGGCGCTGCTGATCACTGCATATGTCTGCTACAGCTATAGCGAGGTGGCCCATAATTCGATGCTCCCCGATGCGGCGGCGCCATCAGCCTTGCCAGCGGTATCCGGATTGGGACTCGCGCTCGGGAACGCGGCGGCGACCGTCATGTTCGTCGGCATCGTTTTCTTCTTCGCCTTGCCGGATGCGATTGGGTGGCCCGCCGAGGAGCCCTTTTTCGGAATTGATACCACCAGGTACGAACAGTTCCGCATCGCCGGGCCGATCTGCGCTGTCTGGATGATCCTGTCGATGTGGTACTTCTTCCTGCATTCGCGCGACACAGGGATAAAGGGCACCTCGCCGGTGACCGCGATTACCGAAGGCGCGAAGGGTGTGCTGCGAACCATCAAACGCGCGGCGCACCACCGTGAAGCGTTCAAGTTTCTGATAGCGCGAACAATTTACGCAGACGGCATGTTTGCGCTGCTGACGATGGGCGCCGTGTATGTCAGCCTGTTCCTTGGATGGGGACTGATCGAGCTGACAATCTATGCAATCTGGGCGTCAGCCTGGGCCGTGATCGGCGGCGTTTTCGGCGGGTGGCTGGATCAACGCCTTGGGCCGAAGAACGCATTGGTCGTTGAACTCGCCGCAATTGTGCTGATTTTGTTTCTCGGACTGTCGATCACGCGCGACTCTTCGTTCTTCGGGTTGTTGCCGAACGTCAAACTGAATGATTGGCCATTCTTCTCGGGGTCGTCGGATCTTATCTATCTGGCGCAAGGGGCGTTGATCGCCGTCTTTGCCACCGCAAATATCTCTTCAAGCCGCTCAATGCTGATACATGTCGCGCCGCCAAATATGCGCGGGGAGTTCTTCGGTCTTTTCGCCATTGCAGGAACGGTAACCGTCTGGATTGGTCCCATGATGATCGAGTATTTCACCCGCATGTCAGGTGATCAGCGTATCGGCATGTCGGCCATCGCGGTCCTGTTTTTCCTCGGTCTTGCGGTACTGCTGACGGTCAGGAATGAGCCCGCTGCCGTTGAATCTTCACCAGCCTAGCTCGCAGGCCCGAAGCCGGTTGCGGGGTCAGCGTCTGTCGAGCGGGCAATCTGGGTAACCCGGCGCGGACGCAGGTAGAACACGTCCTTCAGGGTCTGCGAGGCGTCCAGAACCACGCCCAGCGTGCTTTCGTATTCGAACTCGACTTCAGCAACGATGACCGAACCCGGGCTGGGTACGAGACCGTTTGGAACCGTGATCAGGGTATCTGGGGTATAGGCAACAATATTGTAGCCGTCCGACCAGGCGACGCGGGTCTCACCGTTGCCATTGTCGACTACGGACGTGATCCGCATGCGTGCGGTTTCGGCGGTATAGGGCTGCATCGTCACGGATGCGGCATTGAAAAGTTCCTGCATGTCGGCGTCACTGACGGTCACGAGGCGCGCCGTCAGGTCTCCGAGGCTCGAGGCGGTCGAGCTCACGCGCTGGTCAACCCGCATCAGCAGGCTGAGCTCGATAAATCCGAAGTAGATAAGCACCATGAGCGGCGCGATCAGCGCAAACTCTACAGCGGAGACGCCTTTTTCATTATACCATATTGCCCGGATGCCGCGCCAGCGGGTACGGCGGGTCAGCAGGGACAGAGCTGATCTGAATGCCATGATGTCAGCTCCCGAACGGTTCATTGCGAAATACGGTGCTGGCCTGAAGGAGATGCCTGTTGCCCGACATGTTGACGAGCGGCTGCGATAATGCCGGTGTGATAAGTTCCCACTCATAGAACAGGCGAACCGCCACAATGTCGTTGGCGCCGCCTGCCGCGAACATGAAGTCATCATTGTCGAGGTTGCCGTCTTCGTCCAGCGGAGAGCCAGTCGGTGTAGAGCCGAAGTCTGCGGCCGTGCGGACGTCAATCGAAAGGCGCCCGTCGCATTCAAGGATTTCAAGTAACCCGGCACAGACGGCATCGCGGAAATCCGCTTCAGTCATTCCAGCGCCTTGAGCCTCACCGGTGCGAAGGGGCCGAGCGGCTTCAGAAACCGCATTTTCCATGATGGTGGTCATGATGAAAATCAGGCACACTTCGAGAAGACCAAAGATGAGAAAGAAGAAGGGGGCTGCTATCATCGCGAATTCAACAGCTGCGGCGCCGCGGCGGTCTTTGGCAAAGGCCTGCCAGCGCGACCTGAGGCGTGCTGAAAGGCTGAATTCGTGGACGCCGAACATCTTTCCGATCCCCTGCTGAGTTGCAGACAGAGGGTGTATCAGACACTGGTTCGCGCATATTTTCGGCGTTTGCTCAATCTTTATCGATCTCGCAAAGGCCGCATTAACTCCAGCCCTATTCGCCTTCGGTCAGGATCTGGGATTGGAGCTGCTGGTCGATCAGGGTGGCGAAATGGTCTGCCTGGTCACCGATGCTGAGCACCGCCTTGCAATTGGGAGAGCAGTTGTAGGTGTAGGTTTGGCCGGCCCGGTTGATCGTGACCAGCGAGGCAGAATTGGTGGTGACCAGCACATCCGAGCTGTAGATCTCTCGGCCGGCCTTGTCGAAAACCAGCAGGTTCGTCGTTCCATAGCTCTTGCCGGTCACGAACAGCAGGTTTTCGTTGTGTACGCTGACATCCGCTATGTTCTTGTTGCCGATGATGATGGTTGACGCGGCGCCCTTGATCGGCAGCGGGATCGTCTTGCTGGCTTCGACAAACAGTTGATCGGCCGAAGCCGCTGAGGCGAAAGAGAGAGCGACGGCGCCGAACGCGGCAGCTTTCAGGCAGGTCGTCATCATACGGACACTCCGGAATACAGGGTTACCAGAATATTCCAGATTATGGTTTACTGAATCCTAACCGGAACTTTCCTGGCCCGCATCGCATACAGTCGGCAAGCTCCGGTCCGCCGCCCTGCGCAACGGCGCTGTCATGCTCTCCACATGCAGAGTGGCAGAGACGTGCATGACCTCAGTTCAGCGTCTTCATGGTTACTTCAGGCACGGTAAATGAAAGCCTGACACAGCTTCACAAGTTTTCTGATTTCTTCAATCAGATCGGAACTCTGCACGTGTAAACCTTGTTTTGTTCCGGGAGAAAAAGTTCAAGCCGGGGCATGTCAAAAACGAATGATGGGAGTTTCCAATGTTTGCACGTTTTCTTAAAGACGAGTCGGGCGCAACCGCTATCGAGTATGGCCTCATCGCCGCTCTGATCGCTGTCGCCATCATCGGCGGTGTGACCGCTCTCGGCACAAACGCCAGCGACACGTTCAATGCTGTCGCCGCCGAAATGGCGTAAGAGGCCTAAGTAGTTTTACTGACGATGGAGCCGCCGGGATTTCCCGGCGGCTCTTTCGATTCTGCGGGAGGCTGCCCGGGCCCGGAAAGGCTTCGTTCAGGCTTTTGAGGCAGTTTGCGCTGGCTTACCGCACAGGAGCTGCTGCCATGATTCTTATCCTTCTCTCGGGCCTTTTCCTCGCCCTGTGTTGTTTCGCTGCCCTGCATGATGTCAATCGGCTGACAATTCCGAACTGGCTGAACCTCACGATTGCCGGCCTGTTTCTGCCCGCTGCGCTCGTGTCCGGCATCCCCCTCGAGATACTTGGCGGCCACCTGCTTTCAGGCGCGCTCGCTTTTGTCATTGCCGTCGGTTTATTTGCCTTCCGGATTTTCGGGGGAGGGGACGCCAAGATGATTCCGGCCGTCGTTCTCTGGATGGGCCCGGCGGCTGCCTTTCCCTTTGTTTACTGGATGGCCATCGTGGGCGGTGCCTGTGCGCTGTTTCTTCTGGTTGGCAAGCGCACCTTCCCGGCAGCCGCAGTCCCGGGCTTCATGCGCGCGTCCTTTGAGCCGAAGGCCGGCGTACCCTATGGCGTGGCGATTGCTGGCGGTGCGATTATCGCGGGGTCAGCCTCTCCGCTGCTCGCCCGCTTTTATGAATCCACCGGTTTTGCCGGTTAACATTCCCTTAGGCGCCGCGTGCGAATTATGCCCTGATCGATAAGGCCAGCCGCGTCCTGCGCTGGTCTTAAGGCTTAGACTAAGAGGAGAGGCGTCTAATGTCGCCGATGCGCATCATCATCCTTCTTCTGGCGCTTGCCGCAGCGGGAGGGGCTGCCTTCCTGGTCCTGCAGCTGAGTAAGCCGCAGATCGTGACCGAGACCGTTTTGCAGGACAAACTCCAGATCGAGGAGCGGGAAGTCTCCGAAGTCGAAGTACTTACCGTCCTTCGCGACTTCGCCATTGGCGAGACTATCAAGGCTGAAGACCTGCAATGGGCGCCCTGGCCACAAGCCAGCCTGGTCGAAGGCTATTATGTTCAGACCGCGGCCCCGGACCCGGTCGGGACGCTGACCGGCGCTGTCGTAAAGGCAGCCCTCTACAAAGGTGAGCCACTCCTGCCACAAAAAGTGGTTATCAGGGGCGATCAGGGGCTGCTTGCCTCAATGATGGATCCCGAGATGCGGGCCGTGTCGGTTGAAATTTCCGCTGAATCGGCGTCCGGCGGCTTTATCCTGCCAAATGACCGGGTCGATCTGATCCTTACCTATGACCAGATGGCCGACCCCTCGCGCGGCATGCCTGAGCGCACGGTGGCTACGACGATTGTGAAGAACGTCCGTGTGCTGGCAATCGACCAGAACTTTGCGAATAATGCAGAAGGTGAAACAGCCCGCCTCGGGAGCACAGCCACTCTGGAAGTTTCACCCAAGGAAGCTGAACTGCTGGCCATGTCGATGCATCGCGGCGAAGTGTCCCTGTCGCTTCGCCCACTTGACCATATGGTCAGCGGCACGGACCGCAGCCCCCGCATCGAACTTCTCGAAGGCGATGATGGCGTGGCCGGATCTGGCATCACGATCATCCGCAACGGTCAGTCTTCGCCTTCCGGCGTTGGAGGCAACTGAACATGGATATCCTGAAGGTTGCTGCTGTCTCTGCAGTTCTGGCCCTCGGCCCGGTCTTGCCAGCCCCGGCTCAGTCAGGCCCGGTCGGCATGGGCACCGTCATCACGTCTGCCGGCGACAGCACAAATTCACGCAGCCTGACGGTTGGCGTCAACAAGTCGGTGATCATCGAGCTCGAAGCGCCCGCCGCCGATGTGGTAATCGCAAACCCCGAGATCGCAGATGCGGTCGTGCAGACTTCGCAACGGATCATTTTCCGCGGTGTGGCCTATGGCCAGACCAGCGCGCTCATCTTTGACCGGGCCGGACGCACCCTGCTCGATCTGTCGCTGCATGTTGAAACCGACATGACCGCACTGGAAAACACGATAGCGCGGCATGTGCCTGATGCCCGCGTAAAGCTCGAGAGCATGAATGGCAGCATTGTGATGACGGGATCGGTGGACGACATGTCCCAGTCGGACCGGGTGCGCCAGCTTGTTGCTGCCTATTTCCCGAGCGGTGACGGTGCCCCTCAGATCGTCAACATGCTGAGCGTACTGGCTCCCGACCAGGTGCTGCTGGAGGTGCGCATCGTCGAGATGCAGCGCAACATCGTGAAGCAGCTGGGGATCAATCTGTCCGGCGTGCCGAACTGGGGCGATCTGGCCAATCTCGTCGAAAAGCAGCTCTTCCTCGGTTCGCCGCCTGTAAATACACGCGACACTGCACTTGTGCCGGGTTTGCCCTTCAGCGGCACAGGCAACATCAGCAGCGATTTAGGCTTCCCGATCCAGGGCCGGCCGCTCGGAGGTATCGGCGGCACGGCAGCTTATACCAACTATGTTGGTGATGACCTGCAGGCCCGCATCGGTGCAGCGTTCAACGCGCTGGAGCGCATCGGGGTCGTCAAGACGCTGGCAGAGCCGACCATGGTTGCGATGTCTGGCGAAAGCGCCAAGTTCCTCGCGGGCGGCGAGTTCCCGGTTCCCGTTGGCCAGGATAACCAGGGCCGCATCACCATCGAGTTCAAGCCTTACGGGGTCGGGCTGGGCTTCACCCCGGTCGTTCTCTCCGAAGGTCGCATATCCCTCAAGATATCGACCGAGGTTTCGGAGCTGACTTCACAGGGTGCGTTTCAGGGCGAAAGCCAGACGGTAGTCGATGATCAGGGCAATGTTATTCTGATCGAGGGGGTCACGCTGCCCGGTCTTACGGTGCGGCGCGCCGAATCAACCATTGAGTTGCCTTCAGGCGGCTCGATGATGATGGCGGGTCTCATCTCGGTTAAAGATCGCCAGAACCTTGACCAGGTTCCAGGCCTGAAAAAGCTGCCGGTACTCGGCGCCCTGTTTCAGTCCCGGGATTTCCTGTCCGAGGAAAGCGAACTCGTCGTCATCGTCACGCCCTACCTCGTCAATCCCGCAGCCAAGTCAGCACTGCGTACACCGGCCGATGGCTATGCAAATGCCTCTGACGCCAAGACCATCTTCTTTGGCAGGCTGAATGAAACCTACGGCCGCGACGGCGCGCCGGTCAAAGCAGAAGATTACCGGGCCCCAGTGGGCTTCATGGAAGAATAGGGGAGCGAGCTATGACCATCGTCTCAAAACCGAACCTGAAGCTGTTCGCCCTCGGTGCCGGGCTCCTGAGCCTCGGTGCCTGCGTGAGCAGCGCTCCGACCGCCGTCCCGCCGGACTATCTCGAGGGCACCGCACTCTCCCGTCATGAAATCGGCGTCACGAAGCGGACCGAGTTCCTCGAAGTTGTGATCGATCCGGCAGCCAGTGAACTGTCGGGAGAGGACCGCGCGCGGATCCGTAACTTCATCGGCGTCTATGCCCAGAGAGGGCAAGGCCCGCTTGTCCTTTCGCTGCCCGCGGCGAGCGCCAATCCGCAGCTCGCGGTGACGGCGATTGCCGAAGCTCGCACGATCGCCTGGGAAAAGGGCATTCAGTATGACGAGATTTCCGGCGCTGCCCACGGCGCGGGGGAGGCGTACTCGCAGCCGATGATCCTTGCATTTCAGGTCTATGACGCCGTTGCGCCGAATTGCCAGTCACTGGCGACGCTCGATTTTGCCGACCTGTCATCCAACAATGCCCTGCCGTCACTCGGCTGTTCAATCCGCAGCAACCTTGCGGCCATGATCGCAGATCCTGCCGATCTTCTGGGCAATCGTCCGCTCGGCCAGTCTGACATCCTGAGGCGGGAAGTCATCCTCGAGAAATTCCGTCTCGGCGAGACAACGGCCGCCGCGCGGGCGGATCAGGAATCGGGCACTGTTTCAGACGCTGTGAACTAAGGCTGGCTCGTCCGGCAAAAGGAGTATGCGCAGATGGCTAAGGAAAAGGCACTTTTTGAGGACGACTTCGGAGCCGAGTTCGAAGACGTGTTCAATGAAGACGCGCTGACATGGGCGAATGATCATGACACGCAGGATCCGTTTGCGCAGACGTATGCGCAGCCGGTCCAGCCAGTATCGGATTTTGCCTCGAAGCCTGTTGCGCCAGCGCAATTCTCATTCGCGCCGGTGGAACAGTCTGGCGGGGATGGGATCCTGCCGGCCATTTCGATCAAACTGTTTTATGAGCGTGAGGAAACCCGCGCCCTGATGCAGATCTGCGCTGCGGACCGGCGCATGGGGCGCGCAACGGTGCAATGTATTCCAGGCGGAATCCCAGCCGCGGTGGCTGACCTGCGGGCCAATCCGACGCCCAACCTGCTGATGGTTGAGTCTTCGGCCCAGGCCAGCCAGGTTCTGAACGAAATTGATACGCTGGCGGAGCATTGCGACGATCATGTCAAGGTTCTGGTCATCGGCGCTGTCAACGACATCAGGCTTTATCGTCAACTCGTGGCACGCGGGGTCTCCGAATACCTTGTTCCGCCCTTCCAGCCCCTGAGCATCATCCGCTCGATCTCGGCCCTGTTCACTGATCCGAGTGCGCCCTTCCTTGGCAAGCAGATCTCGGTGGTCGGCGCCAAGGGCGGGGTTGGAGCCTCGACAATTGCGCACAACCTCGCCTGGGCCCTCGCTGAAAACACCCACGTCAATACAACACTTGTTGATCTCGACCTGTCGTTCGGCACAACGGCTCTCGACTTCAATCAGGACACGCCGCAGACCATCGCGGATGCGCTGCTGGCGCCGGAGCGCGCCGACAATGCCGTTATTGAGCGCCTGATGTCGCGTGCGACCGAACGCCTTTCACTCTTCACGGCGCCGGCCAACATCAACCAGATCATCGATATCCCGGACGAGTCCTATGCGATGGTCGTCGAGAGTGTTCGCCGCAACGTGCCTTACATGGTGCTGGACCTGCCACATGTCTGGAGTCACTGGGTCCGTAACATGCTGATTGCTTCGGACGAGGTGATCATCGTGTGCCAGCCGGATCTCGCCTCGCTTCGCAATGGCAAGAACATGATCGACCAGATCAAGGGGCACCGGGTCAACGACCATGCGCCGCGCCTTGTCCTGAATATGTGCGGCGTGCCGAAACGCCCTGAGATACCGGTGAAGGACTTCGCTGCGGCGATCGGTGTTGAACCGGAGATCATCGTGCCCTTCGAGCCGGAGGTGTTCGGCATGGCAGCCAATAATGGCCAGATGATTTCCGAAACCTCGCCGGCAGCAAAATCCTCAATTGCCATCGACCAGCTTGCCTGCTTGCTGACAGGCCGGTCGATACAGGCTGAGGAAAGATCCTTCATCAAGAAACTTCTGGGCAAGTAAGCCCGGTTCGACTGGACAGGTAGGAATATGGCCTTCGGAAAACGCTCTGGCGCAACAGCGCCCACGCTTCCTGGCGCGGCGCCTGCGGCCGCGTTGGTGCCGAAGCCTGCGGCGCCGAAACCCGCGCCGTCTCCCTCCGCTACGGCGCAGCCCAAGCCGGCAGCTGGCGCGCCCGGCGCAGGCCCTGCACCGGACGTCAAGCTTAAGGCGCCCGAAATCAAGCCGGAGCCCATTCGAAAGGTTAACCAGCACTCCGAGCAGTATTATTCAATTAAGACCACGGTCTTCAATGCGCTGATCGACACGATCGACCTCTCCCAGCTTGCACAGCTGGATACGGAAAGCGCGCGCGAGGAAATCCGCGACATTGTTGTCGAGATCATCAGTATCAAGAATGTAGTGATGTCGATGTCGGAGCAGGAATACCTGCTGGACGACATCTGTAACGACGTGCTTGGTTATGGCCCGCTTGAGCCGCTGCTGGCCAGGGACGACATCGCAGATATCATGGTCAACGGCGCCGACACGACCTATATCGAGGTCAACGGCAAGATTGAGCGCACCAATATTCGCTTTCGCGACAATGCCCAGCTTATGAATATCTGTCAGCGGATCGTATCGCAGGTCGGCCGCCGCGTCGATGAAAGCTCGCCGATCTGCGACGCACGCCTGCTTGATGGCTCGCGCGTCAACGTGATCGCACCTCCGCTTGCAATTGACGGCCCTACGCTCACTATCCGTAAGTTCAAAAAGGACAAGCTGAAGCTTCAGGACCTCGTGAAGTTCGGCTCGATCAGCGAAGCCGGCGCGGAAATCCTGCGTATCATCGGCCTCAGCCGGTGCAATGTTCTGATCTCCGGTGGTACCGGATCGGGCAAGACGACGCTTCTGAACTGCCTTACTGCTTTCATAGAGCCGGGTGAGCGCGTCATTACCTGCGAAGACTCAGCCGAACTTCAGCTCCAGCAACCACACGTCGTGCGTCTCGAAACGCGCCCGCCTAATATCGAAGGATCCGGCGAGATCACGATGCGCGATCTCGTCAAGAACTGTCTGCGTATGCGTCCTGAGCGCATCATCGTGGGCGAGGTGCGCGGGCCCGAGGCGTTCGATCTTCTGCAGGCCATGAACACTGGCCACGATGGCTCGATGGGCACGCTGCACGCCAACTCAGCCCGCGAAGCACTGAGCCGGGTAGAATCCATGATCACGATGGGCGGCTTTGCATTGCCGGCAAAAACCATCCGCGAAATGATCGTCGGCTCGATTGACGTGGTCGTGCAGGCCTCGCGCCTGCGTGATGGCTCACGCCGTATCATGGGTATCACGGAAGTGCTCGGTCTCGAGGGCGAAACCATCATCTTGCAGGATCTTCTCAAGTACGAAATCGAGGGTGAGGACGATGACGGCCGGATTATCGGCCGGCACCGCGGCATGGGGATCGGCCGTCCGCGCTTCTGGGAGCGCGCCGCCTACTACAACATGGAGCGCGAATTAGCCGGCGCGCTCGACGCGTTGAATAACGCCTGATGAGCAGCGCATTGTTGACCCTGCTCGTGGCCGCTCTCGCCTTCATTGCGATCGTCGGTATCGGCTTCGCGTTCACTTCCGGCAAGGGCGAGGCGGCCAGGAAACGCGCGCGCGAGATCGGGGCAGGGCGCGCGGCGAAGATGTCGAAAGCGGCCAGCAAGGCCACCGACGACACAGCCAGGCGCCGGGCCAAGACGCAGGAGATGCTTGACAACCTGCGCAAGCAGGACACGGCGCGCAGGAAATCGGCATCAAGGGATATCGGTTCACGCCTGACCCAGGCCGGCCTCGAGCTGTCAGTTCCAGCATTCTGGATCATCTCGGTCATTACCGGTGTCGTCTGCGCCGGAGCCGTCTGGATGTCCGGTGCTGAGGGCCTCGTTATCAGCGGCATCAGCTTCAAGAGCCGGCCATTGCTCTGCGGGGCGGCCTTCTTCGCGGGCACTTTGGGACTGCCTAACTTTGTGCTCAGCACGATGACCAAGGGCCGCCACAGGAAGATGATCAACCAGTTTGCCGACGCGCTGGATGTTATCGTTCGCGGTGTGAAGACCGGCCTGCCACTGAATGAGTGTATCCGGATCATCGCCAAGGAGAGCCCTGAGCCGCTGCGCAAGGAGTTCCTGACCTTTGCTGACAACCTATCAATGGGATCCGGTCTCGAACGGGCGCTTGGCCAGCTCTACAAGCGCATGCCGCTGCAGGAAGTGAATTTCTTCGCCATCGTGCTGGTGATCCAGGCGAAAGCAGGCGGCAACCTTTCCGAAGCCCTCGGAAATCTCTCAACAGTCATCCGGTCACGCAAGATGATGCGGGAAAAGGTCAGCGCCATGTCTTCTGAGGCCAAAGCGTCCGGCATGATCATCGGCTCCCTGCCGTTTGCTGTGGGTACGATGGTGTTCATGACAACGCCCGACTACATCATGGAGCTCTTCCTGACCGAAACCGGACACGTGATACTTGTAGTTGCGGCAGTTATGATGGGCCTCGGCGTAACCGTGATGCGCAACATGATCAATTTCGACATGTAGGGCGGGCGGCGATGTACGAGTTCATTCTCTCCTTATCCCGGCCTCAGACGCTCGCGGCATACCTCGTCGCGGCTGCGGTCTTTGGTACACTGCTTACCGTTTTCCTGCCCTACCTGCAGGGCAATAAGCTTGAGACGCGCCTGAAGGCTGTCGCCAGCCAGCGCGAACGACTGCGCAAGCAGAGCCGCGCCGCGCTCGAGAAGAAGGGCCTGCGCCGCAGGAATGATTCCCTCGTTGGCAATATTTCGTCGAAACTGAACCTCGCCAAGGCGCTGGAAGATCCGAACGTCGTCAAGCTGATGAACCAGGCGGGCATGCGCGGCCCCGGGCCGATCTCGGGCTTCTATTTCGCACGCATGGCGTTGCCGTTCCTTGGTGCTCTGGTAACGTTCATCTACATCTTCTTCATCAATGACCATGGGCTCAGTACGGTCATGAAATACGGCTCGCTGGCCTTCGGCGCCGCTGCTGGATTCTATGCGCCCAACATCTACATCTCCAGCCTCGCCCAGAAACGTCAGAAGTCCCTGATGCGGGCCTTTCCGGACTCGCTCGACATGCTGCTCATCTGCGTCGAGGCCGGCATGTCGATCGAGATGGGCTTCAACAAGGTCAGCCAGGAGATCGGCAGCGCGTCGCCGGAACTCGCCGAAGAGTTCGGCATCACCCTGGCGGAGCTCTCCTTTTTGCCGGACCGCCGGCAGGCGTACGAAAATCTCGCGATCCGCACCGGCCATGAAGGCGTGAAAGCTGTCTGCATGGCGCTCGCGCAGGCCGAGCGGTACGGCACGCCGCTCGGTGACGCGCTGCGCCTGATGGCCCGGGAAAACCGCGAGATGCGGATGTCGGAAGCCGAGAAGAAGGCCGCTGCGCTGCCAGCCCAGCTGACGGTTCCGATGATCCTGTTCTTCCTGCCTGTGCTTTTCCTCATCGTGCTCGGCCCGGCCTACATCAAGTACGAAAAGATGCAGAACGAGAATCAGGCCGCCCCGCAAATCGACTCCGCGACCTGATACCTCAGCCTGCAAACCTGGCGGACGGGCAGGGCTTTCCCTGCGCGCCCGGTGACGTTAGACCCGGCGCATGAGCCTTATGCCCCTTGTTGCCGCCACCCTTGCCAGATTCGATCTCCAGGCTGGAGTCGGCGGCGCGCTCGCCTGCCGCACGCCGCTCACCGGCGATGTCCTCACCTGTTTGCCCGTCCATTCGCCCGAGGCTGTCGAAGCCGCGCTCACCTCTGCCGCAACGGCCTTCACTCGGTGGCGCGACGTGCCGGCGCCGAGACGCGGCGAACTCGTCCGACTGCTTGGCGAGGAACTGCGCAGCGCGAAAGATGATCTTGCAACCCTCGTGACGCTTGAAGCCGGCAAGATCCCGGCGGAAGCGACGGGCGAAGTGCAGGAGATGATCGATATCTGCGACTTTGCCGTCGGTCTCTCCCGCCAGCTGCACGGGCTGACGATTGCCTCGGAACGCCCGGGCCACCGGATGATGGAAACCTGGCACCCGGCGGGCGTCACGGCTGTCATCACGGCCTTCAATTTCCCGGTTGCGGTCTGGGCCTGGAACGCTGCATTGACCCTGATCTGCGGTAATCCTGTCATCTGGAAACCCTCCGAGAAAACGCCGCTGACAGCACTTGCAGTGATGGCGGTCTTCGCACGGGCGGCGCGCCGGTTCGGCGACGCGCCCGAAGGCCTTGCGGCTTGCCTGATCGGCGGACCGCAGACCGGCGCGGTGCTTGCTGGCGATCCGCGTGTCGCCGTTGTGTCGGCCACCGGTTCGACGCGGATGGGCCGCGCGGTGGCGCCCGTTGTTGCGGCGCGCTTCGGCAAGATGATCCTGGAACTCGGTGGCAACAATGCCGCCATCGTCTGTCCGTCTGCCGATCTTGACCTGGCCGTGCGCGCCATCGCGTTTTCCGCGCTTGGCACCGCCGGCCAGCGCTGCACCACGATGCGCCGGCTGTTTGTGCACGAACAGATCGCAGATGCGCTTATCCCGCGCCTGCGGGCTGCCTGGGCATCGGCGAAAGTCGGCAACCCGATGTCACCTGGCGTACTGGTCGGCCCGTTGATCGATGCCGAGGCGGGGGAGGCAATGACGGCGGCGCTTGCCGAAGCCAAAGCGGCAGGTGGCAACGTCTTCGGCGGAGAGCCTGTTGAAACAGCCGGGGGCACCTACCGGCGCCCCGCGCTCGTTGTCATGCCTGCGCAGACCGGCCCGGTCCTGCGAGAGACCTTTGCGCCGGTTCTCTACGTGATGCGCTACACTGACCTCGGCGATGCCATCGCCCTCAACAACGCCGTCTCCGCCGGCCTGTCCTCCTCCATCTTCACTACGGACCTGCGCGAAGCCGGGCATTTCCTCGCCGCGTCGGGATCGGATTGCGGAATAGCCAACGTCAACATCGGCACATCCGGCGCGGAGATCGGCGGGGCGTTCGGCGGCGAGAAGGAAACCGGCGGCGGACGGGAGTCCGGCTCGGATGCCTGGAAGGGCTATATGCGCCGGGCCACCAACACGATCAATTATTCGAGCGCGCTGCCTCTGGCGCAGGGTATCCGCTTCGATACCTAGTTGCGCCGGCGCAGCGTCCGCCCTGGGGCCTCGGCTGCGGCTGCGCCATCTACGCCGGTCACGGGCTCAGCGATCTGCGTTTCAGCCCTGGGCAAGGTTTCGGCAACGCGAACCGGCGTAGGTTTCTCCGCCAGCGCATCCCAGCTGCGCACGGGCTGGATAAGCCCTTGCAGCAGGGCGACATTCTGGTCGACCACCTGTTCGGGCGCTGCGGCGCCGCTGACGGTTTTCATGTCCTCGAACCTGCCTTGCAGGCCCAGCACCAGCGCCAGGTTTTCGGTTACGCGGGCGCCGGCATCGGCGTTCGCTGCTGCTTTAAGCAGCTTCGCTTCAGCGCCCGGCAGGTCACCGGTCAGCACGAGCGACAGGCCATAGTTGGTCAGCGTGGTTGTCCGGAGAGGCTCGAGTTCCAGCGCTCTCTGATAGGCAGTCTGTGCCAGCTTATGCTGGCCTTCGCGGTCAAACGTGGTGCCGAGCGCGGCCCAGGTTTCCGCCCGCTCCGGGGCAACTTCAGTCGCCCGGTGGAATACCCGGCCGGCGGCAGCTACATCGCCAGTGGCCATCTGGATCCGGCCGAGCAGCATCAGCGCGTCGGCGCTTTCAGGGTGCACGATCAACGCGCGTGACAGGACGTCCAGGGCGCGTTCATGGCTGCCGATTTCGCGCAGCGCCCGGGCAAATTCGAGGCTGACCGTCAGGTCTTCGCCGTCCTTCAGGTGTTCCCTGGCCCAGAAGTTGGCACGCGTCAGCGGATCGGCGCGGTTGGCTGCCGTGCGTTCTTTGGGGGAGGCCGGCTTCATGGCTTCCTGCATCGCCAGCGCCGCGTCATCTTTCGGCGCAGACGCACACGAGGTGGCAGACGCAGCCAGCGCAAAGGCAATCAAAGCCAGGGACGTTTTGGCACTGGACATCATCGGGCTCCGTGTATGTATCGCCAGCATAAGCCCCGATACTGAACCGCCGGGGTCAAAGTTCGGTTAACGTCGCCGCTTGCGGCCTTAACCCTGAAACCCTTCAGGAACGCGCCATGCACAAGAGCTTCACCGCCGAGCCGGAACACGCGGCCCGCATTTACCTCTACACCGCCCAGACCTTCACCGCGCTCACGGACGATCCGTTCTCTTGCGCGCGCGCGATTGCGGCGGCGCAAAGCTTCAAGGCCGGGGCAGGACAGGCGGTTCTGGTGCCGGGTGAGACCGGAGCGCTGCAATCTGTCCTGTTCGGCCTCGGCGGCGGTAAGGACACCCTTGCGGTCGCGGCCCTGTCGGGCCGCCTGCCGGAAGGCGACTACGAAATCGCGCAGGACGCCGGCCAGCCCTTCGCCCACATCGCGGCCGCCTGGGCGGACGGGGCGTACCGTTTTGAGCGCTACAAGTCCGAGAAGACCAATCCGCCCCGGCTCAGGGTCCCCGCCGGCAAGGACGGCGAGCGGCTGTCGCGCGAGGCTGAGGCCGCCGCCCATCTGCGAGACATGGTCAACACGCCGGCCGCGGACATGACACCTGCCGGCCTGGAAGCGGAGATGGCCGCCCTGGCGCAACGCTTCGGCGCCAGGCTCACCGCCATCGTTGGCGACGCGCTGCTCGCGGCGAACTATCCGATGGTCCACGCCGTGGGCCGCGCCGCCACCGAAGCGCCGCGCTTCCTCGAACTGGAATGGGGCAAGCCCGGGGACGCGAAAGTCTCGCTCGTCGGCAAGGGCATCACGTTCGATTCCGGCGGCCTGAACATCAAGGGCAGCGATGGCATGCGTATCATGAAGAAGGACATGGGCGGCGCCGCGCACGCCATCGCGCTCGCCGAACTCGTGATGGGAGCCGGTCTGCCAGTGCACCTGAAGCTTTACGTCTCGGCCGCCGAGAACGCGATTGCCGGCAATTCTTTCCGGCCAGGTGATATCCTCTCCAGCCGTAAGGGCCTGACGGTCGAGATCGACAATACCGACGCCGAAGGCCGCCTCGTTCTCGGCGATGCGCTTGCGCGCGCCAGTGAAGACGACCCGGACCTGCTGCTCGATTTCGCAACCCTCACCGGCGCGGCCCGTGTCGCGCTCGGCGCCGACCTTGCGCCGCTCTACACCGACGACGACCAGCTGGCCGCTGACATCCTCGCCGCGTCGAAGCGCACCGGTGATCCGGTCTGGCGCATGCCGCTCTGGGATCCCTACCTGGCAGAGCTTAAGAGCCCGGTCGCTGATCTCGTGAACTCCGGCGGCAGCTTCGCCGGCTCGATCACGGCAGCGGTGTTCCTCAAGCAGTTCGTCAGCGCAAAGAGCTGGGCCCACTTCGACATCTGGGCCTGGCGCAAGTCGAAATACGGCCGGCCGGAGGGCGGCGCGCCGTGTAGCCTGCGCGCGGTCTGGTCAATGCTGGAGGCGCGGTATGGCGCCTGACGGAGCCGGTTATTGCGGCACGCCGTCTTCTTCAGCGACCCGGATCGCCTCCCGCACACGCCCGCGCACCAGCAGCGTGTCTATGTTCTTCGGATCGGCCGCCATCGCGGCTTCCACGTCGCGCATCGCGAGGTCATAGCTCTTCCTGTTGAGGTAGACCTGCGCGCGCAACTGATACGCCGGGCCAAAGCCGGGCGAATTGGCGAGCGCCAGGTCGAGATCCGACAGCGCCTTGTCCCATTCTTCGATCAGGATATAGGCGCTCGCCCGGTCAAGCAGCAGGTCCGCCATCCCCGGCGCCATGGTAAGGGCGTTCGAAAAAGACATCACGGCGACTTCCGGCGCCCCGGCCATGATCCAGGCCTGACCGGCCTGCGACAGGTAGATCGCGCGTTGCTCCATGGTGCCGCCGTCCGTGGAAGCTGCGAGAGATTCCAGCCGCCCGGCGCCGGTCTCGTAATTGCCAAGCGCGATCAGGGCCAGCGCCGTACACTGGCGCGCGCCGGGCCGGTTGCCCTCATAGCTCCAGGCAAGACCGTCCTCGTAGGCGTTGCCGGGATCGGTTCCGGTCTTCGCGACGCAGGCCTCAAGCCGGGCCTCTTCGGCCCTGGCAAGTTCTGCCCCCGCCGACTGCATCATCAGAACGGTTCCGGCGACGAAGGCTATCAGGGACATGGGCAGTTGGCTCCGAACCGTTTATTCAGCCCGGTATAGGCAACGGCGCTCTGGTACTGGCAAATGACTTCCCCGCAATCTCTGCTTTTTGTTTTCGGGCTTGGCTATAGCGCCCTGCAGCTTTCCGGGCAGCTGCGGCCGGCGGGCTGGCAGGTTGCCGGAACGGTCCGAACGGCTGCGAAGGCGGCGCATCTTAAGGCCCTGGGCATCGACGCGTCGGTCTGGACCGGGGAGGGACCCGTCGATGTGCCGGCGGGCGCGCACTGGCTGATCACGCTGCCGCCCGGCCGGCACGGCTGCCCCGCTGCACTGGCGGCGGGTCGCCAGGCCGGCCATGCCCGGTCCATAACCTATCTATCCACGACGGGGGTCTATGGAGACCTGAAAGGGGGCTGGGCCTTCGAATGGAGCCCGGTGGCGCCTGCGTCACCGCGCGCTGCGGCGCGCGTTCTTGCAGAGACCCAGTGGCGCGATGCCAGCCAAGGCCGCGCCCGGCTCGTGCGCCTTCCCGGCATCTACGGACCCGGCCGCTCACCCTTCGACCGGTTGCGCGACGCCACCGCCCAGCGTGTCATCAGGCCAGGCCAGGTCTTCTCCCGCGTGCACGTCGATGACATTGCCAGCGGACTGGCTGCACTGGTGCAACGGCCGGAAGCGACCGGGGTGTTCCATCTGTGCGACGATCTTCCGGCGCCGCCGCAGGACGTGACCACCTTCGCCGCACAGCTTCTCGGCATGGCGCCCCCGCCGGACATTGCCTTCGGGGACGCCCAGCTCAGTGATATGGCGGCGAGCTTCTACGCCGAATGCAAGCGCGTCGCGAATGCCCGCGCCAAAGCGGCGCTCGGCTGGCGGCCCGCCTATCCGACTTACCGGGAAGGCCTGCGCGCCATTCTCACCGCGCAAAGCACTGCTTGGTCCTGAATATTCCTGCTTCCGCCAGATTCGCGCCCCTATGGCGCCGCTCGGATCGTGTGTAAGATGGCAGCGATACTCGGGAGGAGTTTCATCGATGTCAGTCATGGTCCGGGGTCGTTGGGCGGTCCTAGGTGCGCTTGTCTCTTCAGCAATGCTTGCTCTTGCAGCCTGCGGCGGCTCGCAGACGGCGCAGGGGCCGGGCGAGGACAGCGATGCCCAGGTCCTTGTCGAACGCTCACCGGCCGACGAAGCCGCCGCCCGCAAACGCGATGAAGCGCGCCAGCGCGCCCGCGAAGCCGCCGAAACCGAGTTCTCCTATTTCCGCTACCGGATCGACACTTCCGCCGAACAGCCGCTCGCCTGCCTCGTCTTCTCCGCGGCACTTGATCCGAAAACGGACTATTCTCCTTATGTTGAGTTCCGCCCGGCCTTCCGGGCCGCGCTGACCGTCGAAGGCCGCGAGCTGTGCGTCGGCGGCCTCACCTTCGGCACCACCCGCACCGCGACGATCCTCGCCGGTCTTCCCGCCGCCGACGGGCGCACGCTGAAACGCGCCGAAACCGTTGCGATCGACTTTGCCGACCGCCCGCCTTTCGTCGGCTTCAAGGGTACCGGCGTGATCCTGCCGCGCGAGAATGCCGACGGGCTGCCGATCGAGACCGTCAATGTCGACCAGGTCCGCGTCACCGTCAGCCGCATCAATGACCGCGCGCTCGTCTTCAAGAACATCAACGCAGGCACCGCGACCCGGCAGGGCCAGTGGTCGTGGCTCTGGGGTCCGGACTCGCCGGATGATGTCGGCGAAGAACTCTTCAACGGCATCATGGACATCGCCAGCTCGGCCAACGCGCCGGTGGTCACCGTCTTCCCGCTTCAGGATGTCGTCGGGCCGATGAAGCCCGGCGCCTATTTCGTCAGCGTCACCGACGCCGCCGACCTGAACGACGCCGAAGGCCCTGCCGCTGCGTCCGGCCGCTGGATTCTCCTCACCGATCTCGCGCTCACCGCCTATCGCGGCGAGAACGGCCTCGATATCACGCTGCGCTCGCTGAAGGATGGCAAGACCGTCCGCAACGCGACCGTCCAGCTGCTTGCTTCCAGCAATGCCGTCCTCGCCGAAGCCAGACCGAATGAACAGGGCCGCGTCACGTTTGATGCGCCGCTGATGAACGGCCAGGGCAGCATGGCGCCCCGCCTGGTGCTGGCGACCGCTGCGAACGGCGAACTTGCTGCGCTGGACCTTGCCCGTGCGCCGGTGGATCTCTCCGAACAGGAAGTCGGCGGACGGCGCACGCCCGGCCCCGTGGATGCCTTTGTCTATACTGATCGCGGCATCTACCGCCCCGGCGAAAGTGTCGAGCTGACCGCCATGCTGCGCGACCGTGCCGGCCGTCAGGTCACCGGCCGCAATGGCCACCTCGTGATCTACCGGCCGAACGGCCTGATCGCCTCGAAAGTCCGGTTCACGGATCCGAAACCCGGCGCCGTGCTGTCGACCTTCGCGCTGCCGCGCGGCGCCTCGCGCGGCGAATGGCGCGCCAGCATCGAGATCGACGGCCTTACAGCTTCCGCCGGCGAAGTGCGCTTTGCCGTCGAGGATTTCGTGCCCCAGCGCATCGCCGTTGATGTGAAGACCGATGAGAAGAGCGCCCTCAAGGCGGGCGGCGTGCGGGATGTCGAAATCGACGCGCGCTTCCTGTATGGCGCCCCCGGCGCGGGCCTCACGGTGAAGGCCGAAGCCCGGCTCGAAGCCGACCCGTCGCCGTTCAAGGCGTTCGACGGTTTCACCTATGGCCGCCACGATCAGACCTTCGAGGAACAGATCCTCGAGTTCGATGATACAACCACCGATGGTTCCGGCAAGGCGCTCGTCCGCCTCTCGCCCGGCACGGCGGGTTCGAATTCCGGCCTGCCGCTGCGGCTCAACACAGTTGTCAGCGTGCTCGAGCCCGGTGGCCGCGCAGTCGCCGGAAGCGTCCGCGTGCCCTACCGGCCCGAAGGCCTTTATGTCGGCGTAAAGCCTTCCTTTGAATCGAGTGTCGAGGAAGGCGGCGAAGCCAGGTTTCAGGTCGTGGCCGTCAATGCCGAAGGCGCCGCCGTTGCGCAGCGCCTCAACTGGAAAGTGCTCGCCATCGACTATCACTATGACTGGTACCGTGACGGCGAACAGTGGACCTGGCGGCGCTCGCGTACGGTCACCAAGGTCAATGAAGGCGTGCTGACCACGCCCGCCGGCGGTGTGGGCGAGATCAAGGCGCCCGGCCTCGAATGGGGCAGTCATGAACTGGTGATCGAAGGCCAGGGCGTGTTTGCCGCCTCGGGTGCAAGTTCCAGCTTCTATGTCGGCTGGGGCGGATGGACGAGCGAAGACGGCACTGAAGCGCCGGACCGCGTGAAGGTCGTCGCCTCCGAAAAGTCGCCCAGGGCCGGCCAGAGCGCCGAACTTACCATCGTGCCGCCCTATGACGGGCAGGCCCAGGTTGTGGTGGCGAGCGACCGTGTGCTGAGCGTCCAGAACGTCGGTGTCGTCGCCAAGGGCACCCGGATCACGCTGCCGGTGACGGCCGAGTGGGGCGAAGGCGCCTATGTCATGGTCACGGTCTATTCCGGCCGCGATCCGGTCCTCAATGCCAAGCCGCGCCGTGCGGTCGGCATCGCCCATGTGCCGGTGGACATGGCCTCGCGGACCTTCAAGGTCACGCTGGATGCGCCTGACGTGGCCCGTCCGCGGACGGACCAGACGGTGGACGTCAGGATCGAGGGCGGACCGAAGGAACAGGTCTACCTGACCCTGGCCGCCGTGGACGAAGGCATCCTGCAACTGACGAAGTTCAGGTCGCCGGACCCGGTGGCCCACTACTTTGGCCGCAAGGCGCTCGGCGTCGAACTGCACGACGATTATGGCCGCCTGCTGGACCCGAACATGGGCCTTCCGGCTGAAGTGCGCGTCGGCGGTGACCAGCTCGGCGGGGAAGGGCTGACAGTGGTGCCGACCAGGTCGGTCGTCATCTTCTCCGGGCTCGTCGAAGTCAAAGGCGGACGCGCGAAAGTTCCGCTCGCCCTGCCGGAGTTCAACGGCGAACTTCGCCTTATGGCGGTGGCCTGGTCCAGGACCGGTCTCGGATCTGCTGAAAAGAAAATGAAAGTGCGTGACCGCGCGCCGTCTGACCTTGTTATGCCGCGTTTCCTCGCCCCCGGCGATGAAGCGGTCATCACCGCGTCCATCGACAACGTCGAACTCGCCGCCGGCCAGTTCACGGCCAGGGTCTCGGGCGGCCAGCAGGTCAGCGTGCCGGCCACCGCGCTCACCCGCACGATCGGGGCGAGCCAGCGCGCAGACCTGCCGGTGCGGGTGTCGGCGAAGGCCGAAGGCATCTCGCCGCTGCGTCTCGAAGTGTCGGGTCCTCAGAATTACTCCGTCACCCGCAACTACGAGATCCAGACCCGTTCGCCCTACCTGCCGGAATCGCGCTCGACCTCGCAGCTCATGCGGCCGGGCGACACCTTCAGCGTCACCAGGGACCTGCTGAAAGGTTATGTGCCCGGCTCGGCGGATGTCGCGGTCGGCTTCTCGCTGATCCCGGTCGATCCGGCGACGCTTTATGCGTCGCTCGACCGTTATCCCTATGGCTGCACGGAGCAGATCTCCAGCCGCGCGCTGCCGCTGCTCTATTCCGAACAGCTCGTCGCCATGGGCGCAAAGGGCTCGCGCGACAATGCGCGCGACAAGGTGCAGGTCGCCGTAAACACGATCCTCAACCGTCAGGGCGCCGATGGTGCCTTCGGCCTCTGGCGCGAAGGCGACGGCTACGCCGCCCCCTGGCTCGGCGCTTATGCAACCGACTTCGTCTACCGCGCCAGGCAGGCCGGATATTCGGTGCCGGACGAGGCGTTGACGCGGGCCTACGCCGCGCTGCGCAGTGTTGCCACGGGTGATGCCTGGCGGGTCTATGGCTACGACACCGAGGTGTACGAAGGCCAGTATTCGGCCGACACCCAGCAGCAGATGATGTACCGTTCCTCGGCCTTCGCCCTGTATGTGCTGGCCAAGGCCGGGCAGGCGGACATTTCCCGCCTGCGCTACCTGCATGACCGCGAGCTGGACAACATCGCCAGCCCGCTCGCCCGCGCGCATATCGGGGCCGGCCTTGCCTATCTTGGCGACCGGGCGCGTGCTGCCTCGGCCTTCAAGTCGGCGGAGTCCAAACTCGGCTACACTAATGGCGGTGACTATTACCAGACGCCGCTGCGCGACCTGGCCGGCATCCTTGCCCTTGCCGGTGAAGCGGAACTTCCCGCCGTGGTCGAGCGTCTCGCCGCCCGCCTCGGCAAGGATGTGCCGGACGCGGCCGACCTGACGACGCAGGAGAAGTCCTACATGCTGCTCGCCGTCAACGCCCTCACCAAGGGCGAAGCGGCGCTGCAGGTCGGCGTGACCGGTCTCGGCAACGGCAATGACAACCAGCGTCAGTACATGCTGACGGAAGCACAGGCGACCAGCGGCGTCAGCTTCAGGCTGAATGCCAGGGCGCCGGTCTTCCGCACGGTGCTGGTCACCGGCGCGCCGTCTGCCCCGCCGCCGGCCGTCTCTTCGAAGCTCACCGCGCAGAAGCAGTTCTACACTCTGGGCGGCAGTGCGGTGAAACCCGGCGAAGTGCGACAGGGCGACAAGTTTGTTGTCGGCCTGACGATCTCGACCGAGGAGCGCCGCCTTAATCCGGTGATTGTGGCAGACCTTCTGCCGGCTGGTTTCGAGATCGAGACCGTGCTGCGTCCGGCCGATGCCCGCGTCGTCGAGTATGACTGGTCGACCGGCGAAGACCGTGTGCGGGCAGGGGCGTTCGATTTCCTCGGGGAGATCGCGCAGGCCCAGTCGTCGCAGGCGCAGGATGACCGGTATGTCGCGGCCATCAACGTTTACGACAGGCCCGTCACGCTCGCCTATGTCGTGCGCGCAGTGACCCCGGGATCGTTCGCGATGCCGGGCGTCGTTGCCGAGGACATGTACCGGCCGGAAGTGTTCGGCCGCTCTGCGCCGGGCAGGGTGACCATCCTTGCCGCGCAGGGCGCTGCCGGCGGCAAGTAAGGGAGGCATGCGAGTGACCGGGGCCGCGTTCTGGGCCGGGCTGAAGGGGCTGGCCTGGCCCAGGCGGCTCATGGCCGGGCTCGGCGCCTTCCTCGCGGCGGTGCTGGTCCTGGACCTCGCCTTCCCGCCGCCGCTGGCCCGGGCGCATATCAATTCCGTGCTGGTCACCGACCGGTACGCAAAGCCGCTGAGGGCGTTCCCGGCGCCGGATGGCCGCTGGCGGTTTGCCGTCTCGCTTGAGGAGCTCGACCCCGCTTTCGTTGAGGCGCTGGTGCGCGTCGAGGACAAGCGCTTCTGGAGCCATCACGGCACGGACTGGCTTGGCATGGCCCGCGCCGCGGTGGACAGCGCCGCGGCAGGCCGCGTGGTCTCCGGCGGCTCGACCATCACCATGCAGACCGCCCGGATGCTGGAGCCGCGCCCGCGCAATATCGGCTCCAAGTTCATTGAGATCTGGCGCGCCAACCAGCTGGAGCGCCGCTTCACCAAGGGCGAGATTATCGAGCTCTACCTCACGCTTACGCCGTATGGCGGTAACCTGGAAGGCGTGCGCGCGGCCAGCTGGAGCTATTTCGGCCATGAGGCCGACCGTCTGTCCTCGGACGAAATTGCCCTGCTGATCGCGCTGCCCCAGTCGCCGGAAGTGCGCCGCCCGGACCGGCGCCCCGAACAGGCAAAGAAGGCGCGCGACTGGGTCGCCGCCAGGCTCACCGGATACGGCGTCTTCCCGCAAGGTGAAGCCGCAGAAGTCGCTGCGCTCCCCGTGCCGCCCCGCCGGCTCGATTTCCCGGACCGGGCCTGGCACGGCGCCGATGCCGCGCTTGCCAATGGCCCGCGCGAGGATGTCCGCTCCACCCTCGACGCCGCCTTGCAGGCCGAACTGGAACGCATCGCGCTGACCCGCGCCGAGTCCGAAGGCGTCGATGTTCAGGTCTCCGCAATTGTTGTCCACGTGCCGACCCGCGCCGTGCGGGCGCTTGTCGGCTCCGCGTCCCGTGAGCGCGCCGGCGGATGGATCGACCTCACCAACCGCGCCCGCTCGCCTGGCTCGACGCTTAAACCCTTCATCTACGGCCTTGCCTTCGATGACGGCATCGCCTCCGCCGACACCCGTGTCGAAGACCTGCCGCGCCAGTTCGCCGGCTACCGCCCCGAAAATTTCGACCGGATGTTTCGCGGCGATGTGCGCATATCGGACGCGCTGCAGCACTCGCTCAACATCCCCGCCGTGCTGATGCTGGACCGGATCGGCGCGGAGCGTTTCTCCGCCCAGCTCGCCATGGCCGGCGCGCGCCCACGTTTCACCGGCGCGCCAGGTCACGGCGCAGGCCTTGCCCTGGCGCTGGGCGGCGCGGGCCTCACGGCGCGTGAACTCGCCATCCTCTATGCTGCGCTCGGCGATGGCGGCATCGCCAAGCCGCTGGTCTGGCGCGCGCAGGACGAGCGCCTCAGCTACGAAGACCCCGGCCGCCGCCTGATGAGCAGTGCCAGTGCGTTCGAAATCCTCCGCATCCTGCAGGGCTCGCCCGCGCCAGCCGGGCGCATGCCGGGAAGCCTGACGCGCGACGCGCCGCAGATCGCCTTCAAGACCGGCACGTCCTACGGCTTCCGCGATGCCTGGGCGGCAGCGGTATCGGGAGACCACGTCCTCGTCGTCTGGATCGGCCGCGCGGATGGCGCCCCCCGCACCGGCGTCACGGGGCGCGACATTGCGCTGCCGGTGCTCTTCGAGATGGCCGACCGCGTCTCCCACCACCTGCGCGATGACGGCGAAGCGCGCGCCCGCCTGACAACAGAGCCGCGCCGCAAATCCAGGGGCGCCCAGCGCAACCTGTCGGAAAACCGTCCGCCCGAGATCCTGTTTCCGCCGGAAGGCGCCGAGCTCTGGGCGGGCCCCGTCAATGGCCACCCGGGCCGGCCCTTCGTGCTCGCGGGCCGTGGCACGGGCGAGCTCAGCTGGTTCGTCGACGGCACGCCGACCGCCCTCGACGATGCGGGCGCGCCGATCTGGCAGCCCCGCCAGCCCGGCTTCTACCAGGTCACTGCCGTTGACGCCGATGGCCGCGCTTCCAGCGTGAGGGTCCGGGTGCTGACTGAAAACCCGGCATAAGGGCTGAAACCATGGGTGCAAATTGGTCACAACGGCGTGACATTAAGCAATTTTATGCAACGATTGTCTTTGTTCGGGCAGGCAAAGCAACTACTTCGCCACTCGGACGGGTTATTCTGTCTGATTGTGAGTGTGAGAGTTCTGAGTGCCCATGCAGCGTCCCGCCCTGGTAATTGCCCTGACTGCCGGCTTGATGTCGACGGGTCTTGCCTTCTTCTCCAGCGCCGGCGCTGAAGACCGCCGCCTTGAAGATCCGCCAGCGCGCGTTGCGACCGCTGTATTCGCCGGGGGCTGCTTCTGGTGCGTCGAAGCCGACTTCGACAAGGTGGACGGCGTCCTCGAGACGATCTCCGGCTATACGGGCGGCACGGTCGAGAAGCCGACCTACAAACAGGTCACCTATGGCGAGACCGGCCATTACGAAGCCGTGAAGGTCACATACGACCCGGCCAAGGTTTCGTATAACGAGCTTGCCGGCTATTTTGTCCGTCATATCGACCCGACCGATGCGACGGGCCAGTTCTGCGACAAGGGCGACAGCTACCGCTCGGCCATTTTCGTCTCGGGCCAGGGCGAGCGCACTGCCGCCGAAGGCGCGCTCACTGAGGCCGGCGAGGTGCTCGGCGACACGATCGCGACCAGGGTTCTGCCCGCCGCCACCTTCTGGCCCGCCGAAGACTACCACCAGGACTACTACATCCGCAGCGCCGTAAAATATGGCTACTACCGCAAGGCCTGCGGCCGGGATGCGCGTCTCGAGCAGCTCTGGGGCAGGGCCGATAAAGGCGCCTGAGACCTCCACTCAGTCTGTGGCAGGGCAGGGCGGCTCGGCAAACTCCTTTTGCCCGTCCAGCGCAGCTTCCCATTCGGGCGTGCGCTCTGCCGGCGTGTAGCCACTCGCCACATAGAGCTGGAAAACCCGCGTGATCGGGCATCCATTGGCGCGCACGCCAAGTTCGATCCGGACCTGGCCTGCCGGCTCGAACTCGGCAAAATCGCTCCGCAGGCGCGGCCGCATGCCGGGATGCAACGAAGCAACCAGCACCCGCTCTGCCAAGGGGCCCTCCAGGGGCTCGCGCTCCGAAAAGCTCTTCGGTCCGGCATAGCGCCGCCACGAGATCAGCGGCACGCTTCGCGCCCGGCTGTAAAAGTCCAGCCCGTGCCAGGCCTCCCGTTCGTCAACCAGCACGGCGGTCGCCCCAAGGCGCTCGGCTTCGGCAAACACCTGCCCGGCCGCCACATCCCAGCCGCGCGTGCGTTTCAGGGCATTGTCGATGCCCAGCGCGCGGGTCTGTGCCATGGTTAACTGAGGCGCGATGAGGAATGCCGCCGCAACCAGCGTGTTTACCGCCAGGCTTGACCAGATAACCGCCCGCTGGCCCGCAAACCATCCTGCCACCAGCAGGCTGGCGCCCGGAAAGGCGGTTGCGGCCCAGTTGGCATGGGCCCGGCTCAGCACGGCCTGGCCGAGGATAAACGCGAGCACTGGCAATACAAAACACAGCAGCCAGCGCGCGGCTTCACCGCTGCGTGCGTCTTTCAGGCCCCGGCCCGCCAGCCCGGCCAGCAGGGCCAGGAAACTCACCGGGCCGAACACGCCCAGCTGGTCGATAAAGAATTTCAGTGCGTTTTCGGGATTGAAGAGTTCGCCGCCGAGCTTTGCATTGTCGACCGTATGACCCACGGTCTGGAAGTCGTTGGCCGCGTTCCAGGCAAAATGCGGCGCCACCAGCAGGCCAGCCACCAGAAGAACCAGTGCGCCGGCCTTCGACACCAGCGCCCGCCGCATTGGCGCGTCCAGGACGCAGGCCAGGGCCAGCCCGATCAGGAAATAGAACATCGCGTACTTCGACAGGATGCCAAAGCCGAGCGCTGCGCCCAGCGCGGCTGCGCAACGCATCCCGCCGCCGGCGCGCAGCCGCCAGGCAAGGTAGAGCCCGGCGCACCAGAAGGGCATCAGGACGCCGTCGGTGGACAGTACGCTGGAAGAAAGGGTTACCGCCGGCATAAGCGCATAGAGGAGTGCGGCGTAAACTCCGGTTTTTGCTGAGAAAATTGATCTCCCGGCGAGGAACAGGAAGCCTGCTGCTGCCGTATGCAGGACGGGCGCCGTGATCCGCACGGCCCACTCCGCATCCCCGAACACTGCGGTCGACACGTAGATGACCCAGGCGATCATCGGCGGCTTGGAGTAATAGCCCCACGCCAGATCCTGCGACCAGCGCCAGTACTGCGCCTCATCCGCATACAGATTAAGCGGCGAGGCAAGCACCCCCGCCACCCGCACCGCCAGCAGCAGGACAAGAATCCCCAGCGTCAGCCGGGCTTCTGGGCTTTTCGGGAAGAGGGAAGCGGCTGACATCATCGATTCGGGCTGGATTTGCCTCTTATGGCGGAAGGGCGCGCTCAAATACAACTCAGATTGCAGGCAAAATCTGTGCAGGCGGCTTGCAGGCGTGTCATTTTTGCATCGCAACGAAAAAACAATGCCGCCAGATAGCGGAGCAGCAGAACCTTCAATTGTCTGTCACTTAAATGTCATCTAGCGGGGCTATGGGCCAGCCATGTCCGGGGCGCCACGGCGGTATTCCGGTGAAGGTCGACAATGACGGGGAAGTCACAATGATCAAGAATTTCTTTGTACGCAGCGCATCCATCGCCGCGATTGCGGCGCTTGCGCCGGTAGCGGCAGTTTATGCTCAGGTCACCACGTCAAACGTGCGCGGTGTCGTCACGGACTCTGCAGGCCAGCCGGTCGCCGGTGCCAGCGTTGCGATCGTCCACGAGCCCACGGGCACTGTGACTACCACCACGACCGGTCTGTCCGGGCAATATTCGACCCAGAACCTTCGGGTCGGCGGCCCTTTCAGCTTTACCGTCTCCGGTGAAGGGATTTCGACCAGCCGCGTCGAAAATGTATTCACGAGCCTTGGCGACACCTCGGTCGTCAACATTGTCACGGCAGCCGACGACGGTACGGCCCGCCTCGAGACGGTCGTCGTGACCGGCTCGGCCTCGGTGGCTCAGGTGGCGACCGGTCCATCGGCCACTTTCAATCTCAACACCCTCGAAAACGTCCCGGCTATCTCGCGCGACCTCAAGGACGTCCTGCGGCTCGACCCGCGCGTCTACATCGATGACGGCTTCAACGACTCGATCCAGTGCGCCGGTGCCAACCCGCGTTACAACTCGCTGACGGTTGATGGCGCCCGCCTCAACGACAATTTCGGCCTCAACTCAAACGGTTACCCGACCGAGAGTATTCCGTTTTCGTATGACTCCATCCAGCAGGTCTCGGTTGAGCTTGCTCCGTTCGATGTCGAGTACGGGCAGTTCACCGCATGTAACATCAACGCTGTCACCAAATCGGGTGAGAATGAATTCCACGGCGGTCTCTTCTACGACTACACCAGCAATGACCTGCGCGGCGATTCGATCGAAGGCGTCCCTGTTCCTTCGGGCGAATTTGAAATCAAGCGCTACGGCTTCAACGTTGGTGGCCCGATCATAAAGGACACGCTGTTCTTCTTCGCCTCTTACGAAAAGGGTGAAGCGGCTAACCTGTTCGACAATGGTCCGGCTCGCGCGAACGTTGATCCTGCCGTCTACCAGCAAGTAATAGACATCGCCGTCAACCAATACGGCTATGTGTCCGGCGGACTGCCGTCCTCGCTGGCCGTGGAAGACGAAAAGATCTTCGCCAAGCTCGACTGGAATATCACGGAAGATCACCGCGCCGCCCTTGCTTACACCTTCAACGATGGCTTCAATTTCTCGCCTTCCGATTCTGGCTCCACGCAGATTGCTGACGGCAACCACTTCTACGAACGCGGCGCCGAACTGACCAACTATACCGCTTCGCTGAACTCGGATTGGACAGAGAACTTCTCAACCGAGTTCCGTGCCACGATGGTTGACCTTGACAACCGCCAGATCCCGGTTGCCGGCCTCGACGGTTTCGGTGAGGTGCAGGTCAACGTTCCGCGCCTCGGCGGCGGCACAGCGACCGTTTACCTTGGGGCGGACGACAGCCGTCATGCCAACGACCTCAACTACACAACCAACATCTACAAGGGCAAAGCTGACTGGACGTTGGGCGACCACCGCCTGACCTTCGGCGCAGAGCGCGAAGAGTTCGAAGTGTTCAACCTCTTCATCCAGGAAGTTCAGGGCGAGTGGGCATTCAGCTCGATTGCCAACTTTGCTGCAGGAAGCTTTTCAGACTTCCGCTATGAAAACGCCGCCGGCTCCAATAACCAGGATGACGGCGCCGCAGCGTTCGGATACGAGATCAACACGTTCTACGCACAGGACTCCTGGCAGGTTACGCCCGACCTGAACCTTGTTCTTGGCCTGCGCTACGACAGTTTCACGTCGGGCGATGCGCCGGCGTTCAACCAGAATTTCTTCGACAACTACGGTATCCGCAACGACGCCAACATGGACGGGCGCGACCTCATCCAACCGCGTTTTGGCTTCAAGTATAAGTATAAGGATAACATTCGTTTCCACGGCGGCCTCGGCCTGTATTCTGGCGGCAACCCGAACGTCTGGATCTCCAACAATTACTCCAACAACGGCGTGACTCTCTTCGAATGCCGCGAGCGCACTGGTAGCAACGCCTCGCGGGACTGTCTGCCGGGCATAACCACGCCGAATATCGCCAGCTACACTTATGGCGGAGGCAGCGGCCGACCCTTCTTCGACGTGCCGGACGAAGCCATTGCTGCAGTCGGCGCGGCGCAAGGCGGCGGCCCCGTCAACGCTCTCGACCCTAACTTCGAAATCCCCTCGGAATGGAAAGCCGCGCTCGGCACCGTGATCGATTTCGGTTCGCCGGAAGCCTGGTACGGCGACAACTGGCGCTTCATGGCGGACTTCCTTTTGTCCAAGACCAATGAAGCGGCGTACGTCCTGCCGATCTCGTATGTTCAGACCGGCGTTGCTGCCGACGGCCGGCCGCGGTTCTCCGGTAACACCAACGACTTCCTGCTGACCAATGCGGACGAGAAGGGGTCGGCACGCGTCGTCTCGCTTGCTCTTTCGAAAGACTATGGCAACGGCATCGATTGGGGGCTCGGCTACGCTTACACCGAGGCTGAAGACGTCAATCCGATGACCTCGTCGGTGGCTTTCTCGAACTTCATCAACTTCCAGACCTACAATCCGGTTGATCCGGAAACGGGCGTTAGCGACTACGTTATTCCGCACCGCTTTACGTTCAACCTGAACATCCGGAAGGAGTTCATCGAGAACTACGCAACGAAGATGTCGTTGTACGGCACCGCCAACGAGGGCTCGCCCTACAGCTACACGATCGGACAGAATAACGCGTTCGACCCTAGCTTTAACAACCGCCGGGCGCTGGCCTACATCCCGACCGGCATCACCGATCCTGTCCTGTCGCCTCTGTCGAACGCCGGCGCTGTTCAGGCCCTTAATGACTTCATCTCGGGTTCGGATGAACTCCAGAATGAGCGCGGCGGAATAATCGGCCGTAATACGGCCAACGACCCGTGGCGTTCGCGCTTCGACATCCGCCTCGCCCAGGAGTTCCCGGGCCTGCGCGCTGATGATCGTACCGAAGCTTTTGTCGTGGTCCGCAACGTAGGCAATCTGTTGAATGACGAGTGGGGCCTGCTCAAGGAACATGGTTTCCCGGGCAGCGCGGCGCTCTACAATATCAGCGGCCTCGATCCGCAGGGCCGCCTGATCGTGACCGGCTTCAACTCGAACGTCGACCGCGCCTCCACGATCAACTCGGCTTCGCTCTGGCAGGTCCGCCTCGGCGTGAAGTACAAGTTCTAAGCGGCAGTTCCGTGTCGGGATACTATCTGAAGGGCGGCCTTTCGGGGCCGCCCTTTTCCTTTGGGTGAACCTGTGGCAAGGCGCGCAGCAACATGGCCGGCCTCAAACCCTTCCTTGCGCCTGAATGGGCGCCGCACGCCGCCCTCTGGGCCGGCTGGCCCCGCCTTGCCGAAGAGTGGGGCGGCGATCTCACCGCGGCGCGCGCTGACATCGCCGCCTTCATTCACGCCGCCGCGCGGCATGTGAAGGTGAAGGTCGCCATCGGATCGGATGAGGCCATGGTCTCGGCGCAGGACGCAATCGGCGGCGCAGCGGAACTCGTGCGCCTGCCGACCGGTGACATCTGGCTGCGCGATACCGGCCCGGTCATCACCGGGGCAGGGGCCGCGCGCGCCGCGCAGGTGTTCCGCTTCAATGGCTGGGGCGGCAAATATCTGATGGACGGCGACACCGGTACCGCCGCCGCCCTGGCCGCCGCCGAGCAGCTGCCCGCCCACGCGCATGATTTTGTCCTAGAAGGGGGCGGCATTGACGTGGACGGCGAAGGCCGCCTGCTGACGACCCGCCAGTGCCTTCTCAACCGGAACCGCAATCCGGCCCTCAACCAGGATCAGATCGAAGGCCACCTGCGCGCCGCGCTCGGCGTCGAGGACATCCTGTGGCTCGGCGACGGCCTCGCCAACGATCATACCGATGGCCATGTCGACAATATCGCCCGTTTCATCGGCCCTGGTCATGTGCTCTGCCAGCACCCGGCCGGACCGGATGATCCGAACACGGATGTCCTGATCGAGATCGAACGCACGCTCGCCGTTGCCGGACTGATGGTCTCCACCATCCCGTCGCCCGGGCGGGTGCATTTCGGCGACGGCGTGCCGGTCCCCGCCAGCCATATGAACTTCACCATCACCAACGGCGCTGTCCTCGTTCCCATCTACGAAGACCGATACAGCGCCGTCGCCCTTGCTGAGCTGAAAGCGCTGTTCCCCGGCCGCGAAGTAATCGGCCTTTCCGCGCGGGGCATCCTCGCCGGCGGCGGCAGTTTCCATTGCATGACCCGCGAAATCCCCGCCTGACAGGAGCTTCCCATGGCCCGCACGCTGACCCTCGCCGCGATCCAGTTCACGCCGTCCGATGATATGCAGCGCAATATCGCCCGCGTGGCCGGCTTCATCCGCGACGCCGCTGCAAAGGGCGCCGATGTTGTGCTGCCTCCGGAACTCTTCTGCGGCCACTATTTCTGCAAGACGCAGGAAGAGGAACACTTTGCCCGCGCCATGGAATGGACGGATCATCCCGCCGTTCGTCAGTTCTCGGAGCTTGCCGCTGAACTCGGCGTCGTCATCCCTGTCTCGATCTACGAGAAGGATGGCCCGCTCTATTTCAACACTGTCGTGATGATCGATGCCGACGGCACGCCCCTCGGCGTCTACCGCAAGAGCCACATTCCTGATGGCCCCGGCTATCAGGAAAAGTTCTACTTCCGCCCCGGCGATACGGGTTTCCGCACCTGGCCTACCCTCAAGGGCCGAATCGGCGTCGGCATCTGCTGGGATCAGTGGTTCCCGGAAGCCGCGCGCGCGATGGCGCTGATGGGCGCCGACGCATTGCTCTACCCTACCGCCATCGGCGCCGAGCCGCAGGATGCCGGCCTTGACACCGCCGCCCGCTGGCGCCGCGGCATGCAGGGCCACGCGGTCGCCAACGTCATTCCGGTCGTGGCCGCAAACCGTGTCGGCGATGAGGGCGGCCAGGTTTTCTATGGCACGAGCTTCATCACCGACGAGACAGGCGAAGTGGTCACCGAATTCGGCCGCGCGGAAGAAGGCGTTCTGATCGCGACCTTTGATCTGGACAACATTGACCGGGCCCGCGCAGCCTGGGGCTTCTTCCGTGACCGGAGGGCCGACCTCTATGACATCCTCCTTTAGGGTCTCTGCAGTCGGAGTTTGAGGCTGGGCGAAGCCGGCGTCAGGTCCCCGGGGGAGCGGGCACCTGCGAAGGCCGCCGATCGGGCGATCAGCCGGGCCGCCCGAAGCCGCATGTCCGGCTCGCCGGCCTGCATGTCCCGCAGCGCCGCGATCAGCTGGCACGTCGCCCCTTCGGCGCTCATCGCGGCCACCTCGGCCAGCTCGTCGCGGGCCTGCTCGCCTTCAAGGATCAGTGCCTGGTCCAGCGCGTCCAGCCGCTGCAGCAGCGCGTCCCGGCCCGGCCAGTCGCCGGCCGCCACCGCCTGCGCCATATGCCCCATCTGCGCGCGCCGCGCCTCAAGGCGCTCAATGTGTCCGTAGATGCCCCGGGCGGGACAAATGGGGTTGAAGATGCTCATCCTGGCCTCCTGCGATGTGCGCCGGCCCTGGATGCCCGGAGCAGCTATTAGAAGCTCCGGGATGCCATAAGGGTGGTTAACAGGTGGTTAAGGCTTGTCCTTGAGAGAGCCCATCACGCCTTGCTGGCGCCCGATGGCGCGCGCCACCTGCGCGCCGCGGAACGCGTCGGACCATATCTCGATGTCCCCATCAGCCGCGCGCACGAACACGCTCGCGCCTGCCTCCTGGCTTACCTGCTCGAGAACGCCGAGATGCGGCACCACCGGATCGGTGAGGTCCAGCCGGTCCCGGATGAAGCTGCCGCGCGAATAGATCAGCCGCAGGTCTTCCATGTCCTCCGGGCTCGCCGCCATCGCTTCCTGAAGGCGGGGCAGGGCGGCGGCAAGATCGAGCACCCGGACGCGGCCCGCCTCGTTCAGTTCGAACAAGACCTCCAGCCTGGCCGGCGCCTCCTTCAGCCAGCTGACCGCCCGGCGCACGTCCGCGGGCACAGCCAGCCGGTAGTCGCGCTTCAGCGATACGCACATCAGGTCCGTACTGCCCGGACTGCTGTCGAGGATCGAGGATTTTGCCCAGTTTGCCATGGGCAGACAGGCGCACTGACTCCGTAATTTGTCAAATATTTATCATTAAATCAGGGCTTGTTGACAGATTACACCTGAATATCATAAAGCACCTTCTAGCTGCTTCAGGAGTCGTTTCATGTCCCGGATGTCCAACAGGGTTGCCCTCACCGTCCGTCTCGATGCCGAGGACAAGGACTTTTTCTCCGAACACGCCGAGCGCTGCGGCATCGAGCCGAGCGTGGCCGCCCGCCAGATCCTGGAACTCTACGTCCAGCGCCTGCGCGATGGCGGCGACTGGATCGATGCCCTGCATGAGCTGAAATCCGCCTGGAACGTCCCGAAGCGCGCCGCCTGACCCCTTAAAGGATGCGGCCCGGCGACAGATGGCTCGCCGCGCCGACAATCGCGTCGGCATCGATCTGGAAG
>ERZ888423.157-NODE-157-length-72965-cov-11.955219_pt1 | contig 72965 bp, 70 predicted proteins | sample MGYA00520523_ERZ888423 | MGnify/ENA primary metagenome ERZ888423 (study PRJEB32303, sample SAMEA104408611) | aquatic metagenome | biome: Brackish water; feature: Pelagic; material: water | place: Baltic Sea | collected 2014-06-08T10:24:00 | depth 30,27 m ... | reverse complement strand
ATCGGATGTCGGCAATGGGCTCACGGGTTCTGATCAATGCAAATTGGTATAAATGGCTAAAACTACAGAATTCTACTGGAGCGCCACAGCCCCGCAACCGCATCTAGGGCCTGTTTTTCCTGCCTATTCCCTGAAAATTCCCTGTTAATGGGAAACTCATCCTCGCATCAGACGCGCAGAGACGCGGCTCGAATGGGCGCTTAAACGGGTGCCTGAAGACGAGCATCGACGCGCCGAGCGATACGGTTTGGGCGCCAAAGAAACGCCCTGTTACCGCGCCTTAGGCGGAAGACAGCAATTCAAGAGACAAATCGTGGGAGTGGTTGGCTGGGGAACCTGGATTCGAACCAGAGCTGCCGGAGTCAGAGTCCGGAGTTCTACCGCTAAACTATTCCCCAAGCGTCAGGCCGCCGTGTATGCGGAATTGGGGGCGGTTCGTCAAGGGCGTCGGGCGCACGCGCGCGCTCCTACATCTCGTGGGCCCAGGGCTCGGGCAGGAGGCGGTAGCCGGTTCCGGCTTTCACCAGATGGGAGAAGGCCGGGAAATGCAGGTGCATGCCCGCGACCAGCAGGCCGTCCTGCTCCGCCATGTCGAAGATGCGGCGACGGGAGGCGATGGCGGCTTCGATGTCCGTGTCGAACGCGATCGCGACTTCTGGGCGGGCGGTCTGAATTTCCGGCACATGCACGATGTCGCCCCAGATCAGCAAGCTCTCTCCGCCCTGCTCGACCATGTAGCAGGTGTGGCCCGGCGTATGGCCGGGCGCCGGCATGGCCGTGACGCCAGGAAAGACCTCGCCCTTCTGGAAGAGGCGGGTCTGCTTGGCATAGGGGGCGATCTGCTCCCGGGTCGCCTGGAAGTAGAGCCGGCGCGCCCGGTCGTCCGCCTTGGCCATGGCGCTGTCGTCGAGCCAATGCTTCGGCTCGTTCTCATGGGCCGTCAATTCGGCGTTCGGGAAATAGAGCGACCCGTCGGCCATGTTGGTCAGGCCGGCCGAATGGTCGGGATGCATGTGGGTCAGCAACACCGTATCGATCTCGTTCGGGTCGACGCCGGCCGCGACGATGTTCTGCAGCAGCTTGCCCGCCGTCGGCTGCAGGTAATTGCCGGACCCGGTTTCGACCAACGCCGTCCGCCCCTTCGAGCGGATGATGAAGCCGTTGACATATGTCCGGCGGCCCGCGCGGAAGTTCGCCTTCAGCATGCCCATGGCGTCATCGGGCTCGATATTGCGGAGCACGCTGACATCGCCGTCCAGAAAGCCGTCGGAGATCGCGGTGACCACGATGTCGCCGATCTTGCGGTGGTAGAAGCCGGGGATCTGCTGGCTGGGGACTGAGGACATGGGGCGGCGCTCCGGCGATCGTTGCAAGGGTGACGGCATACTAGATCAACCCCGCCTTTGGTGGAATCGCCAAAGGCGGGGTTGATCGATCTCGATATGGTAGGGCATGGCCGCCCCTCCCGCCAAACGCCTCTCAGGCGTAGCTGACGACCTCGAACTCGATCCCGTCGGCATCGTTGAAATAGAAGCGGCGGCCGGGGTCATAGTCCGCGTGGCTGTGAGGCGTGAGGCCGGCGGCGACGACCTTCGCCTCTACAGCGTCCAGGTCGTCGACGACGACGCCGATATGGTTGAGGCCGCCGATCCGGCGATAGCTGTCGCCCGCGTCCGGGCTGGCCTCGGGCAGGGCATATACTGCGATATAGTCGGACGGGGACCCCACATGGATCGAGCGGCCGCCATGGATCGCGGCGCCGCGCCACCGTTCCTTCCAGCCGAACAGATGCTCCAGCATGGCGGCCGTCGCATCGGGATCGCGGACCGTGACGTTCAAGTGTTCAAGGGTGGCATGGCTCATTCTCAGGTCTCCTCGTTCAGGGGCGCCGCACGCGAGCGCCATTGCAGTTTGCCAAGAATCGGTCCTCAACCTAACTTGAGGTCAAGCAAATTCCGGAACGAGGTTTGACGATGGCGGCGGACGCTCCCGTGCTCAGCATCGGCCAACTGGCGGCGCGGACCGGGCTCGCCGTTTCGGCCATTCGGTTTTATGAGACAAGAAAGCTGATCCGGCCGGAGCGCAGCCCTGGCGGCCAACGGCGCTATCGCCGCTCGGATATTCGGCGGCTTTCCTTTGTGATGGCCGCGCAGGCTTTCGGCTTCACGATCCAGCAGATCGAGACCGAGCTTGCGAAACTGCCGGAGGGCCGGACGCCGACAAAGCGTGACTGGACGCGCATCAGCCGCGATTTCCGCCAGAGCCTGGATCGCCGGATCGCGGCGCTGACCCAGCTTCGCGAGCGGCTGGACGGCTGTATCGGCTGCGGCTGCCTGTCGCTCAAGTCCTGCCAGATTTACAATGCCGGCGACCATGCCAACGCGCGCGGCGCGGGGCCGCGGTTCATTCTGGGCGACCGGGACGACCAGAACGGCCGGGGACAATAGGAGATCAGCGCAGTCAGGCGGAGCTGGCGCGCCAGCAGCCTTCCAGGTGATCGTCGACAAGCCCCATGGACTGGATGAAGGCATAGGCGATGGTCGGGCCGACGAAGCGGAAGCCCGCCTTCTTCAGGCGCTTCGAGAGCGCCGTGGCGGCAGGCGTCGCGCCTGGGATATCGGCCATGGTCCGCGGCCGGTTGACCTGGGTCTCGCCGCCGACGGCGTCCCAGACGAAGCGGGCGAAGGCGCCCTCGCCCTCGGCCTCGAGCAGCTTGAGCCAGGCCTGGGCATTGGTAATCGTCGCCTGGATCTTCAGGCGATTGCGGACGATGCCGGGGTCGCCCATCAGGCGCTCGACGTCGTCCGCGTCCATCGCAGCGATCCGGGCCGGGTCGAAGCCGTGGAAGGCCAGGCGAAAATTCTCGCGCTTCCTGAGGATCGTGATCCAGGAGAGGCCCGCCTGAAAGCCCTCCAGGCAGAGCTTCTCGAACAGCGCGCGGTCGTCGTGCACCGGCACGCCCCATTCCTCATCGTGATAGCGCTGATATTCGGGATCGTCCCCGCACCAGCGGCAGCGCGGCCGGCCATCGGCGCCGACAATCAGATCGGCCATGATGTCAGATCGACCGGAGCTTGGGATCAAGCGCGTCCCGCAAGCTGTCGCCGAACAGGTTGAAGGCGAAGACTGCGAGCGTGATCGCCAGGCCCGGGAAAATCGCGACCCAGGGCGCGCTTTCGAAGAACTGCTCCGCGCCGCCGCGCAGCATCAGGCCCCAGGCCGCCGTCGGCTCCTGGACGCCGAGGCCGAGATAGGAGAGCGAAGCCTCCAGCAGGATCGCCTGGCCGACGAAGCTCGTCACCATGATCAGGAACGGGGCCATCACGTTCGGCACCATATGCACCAGGATGATGCGGGCATGGCTGAAGCCGCTGGCCCTGGCCGCATCGATATAAGGCAGTTCCCGCAGCGCCAGCGCGCTGGAGCGCACGACCCGGGCGCATTTCGGAATGAAGGGAATGGTGATCGCGATAATGACATTGCCCGTGCCCGCCCCGAAAACGGAGACGATGGCGAGCGCCATGATGATCAGCGGGAACGCCATGAAGACATCCATGACCCGCTGAAACAGCAAGTCGAAGAGGCCGCCCAGATAGGCGCTGGTGACCCCCAGCACGAGGCCGATGCCGGCGCCGACGAAGGCCGATACAAAGCCGATCAGCAGGGCCGTGCGGGAGCCGTAGATCAGCCGGCTCAGGATGTCCCGGCCCAACTCGTCCGTGCCAAGCAGGTAGGTCGAGGTCGGCCCGACAAGCTGATCGGCGAAATTGATCTGCAAAGGATCGATCGGGGCGATGATCGGGGCGAAAACCGCGATGAACACCATGGCGACGATCATGGCGCCGGAGATCACCCCAAGCGGCTGGCGGCGCGCTGTCCGGCCCAGCCTTTGCAGGATCGACTTTTCGTTCGGCGCCGCGTCGGCTGTCGTTGATGTTGCTGTCATCGCCCGCCCCTAACTGTACCGGATGCGCGGATCGAGCCACGCATACATGACGTCGATCGCGATATTCATCATCACGAAGATGAACGCGACCAGCATCACCAGAGCCTGGGTCATGGTGTAATCGTGGTTCGTCACCGAATCCACGAACAGTTTCCCAAGGCCGTTCAGATTAAACACCTGTTCAGTCACGACCAGCCCGCCCATCAGAAACGCGAATTCAATGCCGATCACGGTAATCACCGGCAGCATGGAGTTCTTGAGGGCATGGCGATTGACCACCAGCTTTTCGATCACGCCCTTGGCGCGGGCTGTGCGGATATAATCCTCGCGCAGCACTTCCAGCAATGCCGACCGCGTCATCCGGGTCGCGACCGCGGAATACCGATAGCCGGTCGCGAGCGCCGGCCAGATCAACTGCGTCACGTTGCCGATCGGGTCTTCGAGCGGCGACACGTACTGAATCGGCGGGATCCAGCCGTAGCCCAGGAAATAGTTCGACGCCCACAGCAGCCCCAGCATGATCAGGATGCCGAGCCAGAAGGACGGCATCGCAATGCCTGCGATCGAAAGGCCGCGCACGACATAGTCGATCCAGGTGTTCTGGCGGATCGCCGAGATCGTGCCCAGCGGGATCGCGATGCAGACGCTGACGATGGTCGCCATGATCGCGACCTGCAGGGACAGCACGGCGCGCGGGCCGATTTCCTCGGCGACCGAGCGGTCGGTCCACATCGATGTGCCGAAGTCCCCGATGAAGAAGCCGCCGATCCATTCGAAGAATTGCACGAAGATCGGCCGGTCGAGCCCAAGCTCGACCCGGCAGCGCGCGATCTGGCTGGCGTCGAACGTGCCGCCCGATCCGGCATAGCGCAGGGCGCAGATATCGCCGGGGATCATCTGCATCAGGAAGAACACGAGCACTGCCGCCCCGAGCAGGGTCGGGATCATCATCAGCATGCGTTTGACGAGGTACTTATGCATCGACGCTTGATCCCATTGGGCGGCCGCCCATTCCGAGACTGACTTCCGGGCGAACCGTCACGCGACGCCGCCGGATCGACGGGCCGGCGCGCGAACAGAAGCAAAAGGTTAGGACGCCGCGCCGGCCCGCTCGAACCCGCGCGGCGCCATCGCCGACTGTCGCTTCAGTCGGCTGTTACTTATCGACTGACGGATCCAGCCAGACCGTATCCAGAGCTTGCCCGAGATAGTGGCTCGGGCTGACTTTCCAGCCCTTGAAGTGCGAGCGGTGCACGGTCGTGCGGTACCACCAGAGGGTGATCAATTGGGTCACCTCATCGTGCAGCACATACTTCTCGTATTCCCGCATTTTCATGCGCTGCTTCGCCGGGTCGGCTTCAAGCAGCATGGCTTCATATAGCGCATCCATCTTCCGGTCGACGATGCCGCTGTAGTTCGCCGGGTTCACGTCCGAGGACAGATACTTCGACGTATCGATCGGCGGATTGACGATCGACTGGCAGTTGAAGTCCGCTGATACGTCGAAGTCGCGGGACTCGCGCAGGGTCGCGTAGAACGGCCCGGTCGGCTGCACTTTCTGTTCGAAGTTCAGACCGATCTGGCGCCATTGATCGATCAGCCAGACGCCGACGACCTTGTAGGGCTGATCGACGCCGCGATTGTTGTAGATATAGGTTTTTGAGAGATCGACGCCGGCTTCCTTCAACAGCTCGCGCGCCTTGGCGCGGCTGGCTTCAAGGTCGGGGCGGTAGCCGTCAAGCGCTTCCAGCTCGTCCTTGGTCGCAGCAAGGCTGTGTTTCGGATAGACGAGGCCGCCGACCGTCTTCACGATGGCGATCTTCGACAGATATTCCGACCCGCCCCAACGATCGACGGCGAGCGTCAGCGCGCGGCGGACGCGCACGTCGTTGAACGGCGGACGGTCATGATTCGGCGTCGCGAGCAGGACGCAGTTCCAGTCGGTTTCCTGAACGGTAACCTTGTCGCCGAGCGCGGCGACCAGATCGTCGCGCACCTTTGGCGGGAAGCCGCGGAACTGGGCGCTGGCCCGATTGCCGCGCAGCGCCTGCACCTGGACCGATTCCTTGTTGGCGAAAATCGCCGTGATCTTGTCCAGATACGGCAGGCCCTTCAGGTAGTAGTCCGGGTTTTTATCGCCGGTCATGAAGGCGCCCGGCTGATATTCCTTGAAGATGAACGGCCCGGATCCGAGGATGTTCTTCTCGTACCAGTGCTGATCGACGTCCAGCTTCGCCTTGGAATAGATGAAGTTGTAGGGCGCCGCCAGGGCCGGAATAAACGCCGACGAAGCGAACTTCAGATTGAAGACGACCGTCGCCGGATCGGGCGTATCGATGGAATCGACCATCTGATAGAAGCTTTTCCGCGCGCTCGAAACGCCTTCGGGCGGGAAGATGATGCGATCGAAGCTTGCCTTGATGTCCGCCGAGGTCAGCGGCGCGCCATCGTGAAACTTGACGCCTTCATGCAGCTTGAAGGTGTAGGTCTTGCCGTCATTCGTCCCTTCCGGCACATCGCCGACGCAGAGATCGCAGACAAAGTCGCTGGGATCGCCCGGGTTTTCCGGATTGACGCGCAGCAGCGTCGAATAGAACGGCCGGACCGGATGGATGACGGCGTAAGTCGTTTCCCGATGAGCATCGAAGCTCGGCGGGGCGTTCGCCGGCACCACAAATGTGAATTCGCCGCCGTAGATCGGCTTGTCGTCGGCATTGGCGACGCCTGCGCCAAGCATTGCGCTCGCGCCGACCGCCGCTGCCAGTGCAGCGCGGAAACCTTGCATCCTCGATGTCCTCCCTTGAACTTTATTGTCGTCGATATCTGCGCCGATTGACCGGTTCTTCTTCTTGAACGGACCGTCTGCTTGCGCGGACTCCGCCATTTAAGGCACCGTAACCCATGGCCAACTGAAGTCAATCGAAAGCAGCGGCGGCCCCAGAGCCGATCAAGGCCTCGATCGCGTCCGGCGTCATGCCGGCCTCGGCCAATATCGCCCGAGTGTTCTGGCCGATCGTCGGCGCGACGCCCCGGGCTTCCCCTGGCGTCAGCGGCGGGAACCCCGGCATGTTCAGCAGCACCGGCGCCGCCGGATAGCCCGGCTGCGGCAAGCGCGTCACCAGGCCCGTCGCCAGCGCCTGGGGTTCATTGGCGAACTGGATGTAGTCGAGAATGACCTGGTTCATCAGGCCGCGCGCCGTGAACAGGTCCGATAGCTCGGCCGTCGTGCGCGCCGCGAAGATCGGCGTGATCCGCCGGGCGATCAGGTCGATGTCGGCGGCGCGGGCGCGGTTGTCGCCATAGCGCGGCTCGGCCTTCAGGTCGGCAAGCTCAAGCGCGTCGCAGAACGAACGCCAGTCCCGGTCCTTCAGGATCAGGATCTGAATGTAGCCATCCTTACAGCGATAGACGCCGCCTGGCGTCGAAGCCGGCGGCGGCTCCTGGCCTTCCTGGACGGTCGAGGCGAAGCGGACGGACTGGAGATTGGCGGCGGCGCTCATCAAGCTGATATCGAGGAAGCGCGGCCTGGGATCGTCGCGCTTGGCGTAGAGCGCCGCCGCGACTGCCTGATGGGCATAGAGCGCCGTCGACATGTCGACGATGATCGGCTGCGCCCGCATCGGCGTGCCGGCGCTGTCGGCGTTCGCTGTCATGAAGCCGGTATAGGCCTGCAACAACGGGTCCATCGCCGGCTTGCCGCTGAGCGGTCCGGTCTGGCCGTAGCCCGAAATCGACACATAGATCACGCTGGGCGCGATCGCCTTGACGGTCTCGTAGTCGAAGCCGAGACGGGCGATGACGCCCGGCCGGAAGCCTTCCAGGAATACATCCGCACCGGCCAGCACGGACTTGAGCGCCGCCGTGCCCGCCGCTTGCTTCAAATCGAGCGCGATGCAGCGCTTGCCGAGATTGCCGACCACGGAAAACGCCGTGTGATCGCCGTAGCGGGGGCCGAGCATCCGCGCCCACTCGCCCTCCGGCGGCTCGACCTTGATGACATCGGCGCCCCACTGCGCCAGCAGCATCGCGCAATAGGGCCCGGCGATGCCCTGGGACAGATCGACGACCTTCAGGCCGGCATACGGTTTCTCGAAGCTCATTCGGTTTGCCCCATTCCATAGGTTCGAACATCCAGCCGGTCGAAGATCTCCTGCCGCAGCACGCTGGCGGCCCCGTTCGAGTCCGACACGGCCGACAGCAGCACGGCATATTTGTCGTAGAGGAAAAGGAACCGGTCGAGAAAGGCGGCCGCGTCGACAATGCCGAAGCGCTCGCCGGCCGTCTCCGCGACCCGGCCATTATCGGCGGCGATCGCGGCGCGGATCGCCTCATCCAGTTCGGGGGTCGCCGCATCGATGGTCAGGCCCTGGGCCGACGCGGCCCGGAGCGCGGCGTCGGCCATGTTCTGATAGCCCCAGACCACGCCGACGAGGCCCTCCGCCGCTGCATTGAAGACCGCGCGGCGCGCTTCCGGCGAGAGACGCCGCCAGTAGCCGGCGGACGCCAGAAACGCGCCGCCGCCCCGGTAGGCGCCGAACGGGCCGATCAGGGCGTGCCGTGCGTGGGCCCAGACATCGGGATCGGAAAGGTCCATGGGCGTCGTGATCGCGGCGCCGATCTCGCCTTTGGCGAAGAGGTCGCCCGGGTCGCCAAATTCGTTCTGCACAACGCCGCCGAGGCTGCCGATCAGCCGGTCCCAGGCGCTGCCCGGCGTCAGGGCGGAGAGGCCGCGAAACGCCGCCACGGTATTGGCCCGGGTCCGGGACAGCAGCACATAGCGCGCCGCGCCATAGCTCCCGAGGAACACCACGCGACGCGCCTGGAACGCCGCGCGACAGCCGGGGCAATCGATGGCGATAATTTCCGTCGCCGCCGCCGTCGCGGCCAGCTCGTCGTCGCCGCCAGCCAGGCCGAGTTCCGAAATCAGGGCGGAATAGGGAAAGGCGTCGGCGAAGGTCGGCAAGGCCGCGGCGCCGAAGGCGTAGTCGCCGCGGCCGAGATTATCGATCGCGGCCGGATCGTCCGGCGGCGGGCCGTTCAGAAACAGGCTGAGCTTCGGCGCCGATTTCTCCCGGCCCAACCGGTCGGCGAACGCGCGCCAGCCGCTTTGCGTCAGGGGGTGGTCGGCGCCGTAGCCGATATGCGCCCGCGCCGGCGGCTCATCGGCCGCGGCCGGCAGAACGGCGGCGGCCCAGGCGCATGCCCAGACCGCCAAAGCGCCGATGCCGCAGCGCCGAAGCCGGGCGCACCGCCCGTCCGGGCGCGTGCGCAGCCCCCCCCCGCCGTTCGAGATGGCGCCCGCCTTCTGGCGAGGCCGCCAGAAGGCGGTTGGGTTAGACCGGATCCCAGACGTAGTAGTCGGCCGAACGGTCGTTCGGCGCGAAGTGCTGCTTGAAAGCGGGCATGCAGTGCTCATGAATGTTCTGCGGCGTCCAGCCATCGCTCCGGTGCACCGTGCGGACAGGCCGGTGATGGCTCATCAGCATGATTTCGTTCGAGCGAACATAGAAGATTTGCCCGGTCACGTCCTTCGCCAAATCCGACAGCAAGTAAACCGACGGCGCCGCGATCTTCTGCGGCGTCATCGCTTCCTGCCGGCGCCGGCGCGCCTCGCCTTCTGGTCCCTTGATCGGGATCGTCTCGATCATGCGGGTGAAGGCGGACGGGGAGACGATATTCGACCGGACCCCGAAGCGAGACATGTCGAGCGCGATCGACTTCGATAGGCCGACGATGCCCAGCTTCGCCGCTGCATAGTTCGCCTGCCCGACATTGCCGTGCAGGCCCGACGTCGAGGTGAAGTGCACCATCGCGCCGGATTCCTGCTGGCGGAAATGCTCGGCCGCCGCGCGGGCGACGTTGTAGTAGCCGTTCAGGTGGACATTGATGACGGCGTCCCAATCGTCTTCCGTCATCTTGTGGAAGATGACGTCGCGCAGGATGCCCGCCACATTCACGATGCCGTCGATCTTGCCGAATGTATCGACCGCCTGCTGCACCATCGCCTGTGCGTCGTCCCACTTGGAAATATCGCCGCCATTGACGACAGCTTCGCCGCCGGCCGCTTCGATGTCCTTCACAACCTGCTGGGCGGGGCCGATGTCGGCATTGCTGCGGCCGTCGACGGCCGCGCCAAGATCGTTCACGACGACCTTGGCGCCTTCCGCCGCCGCCAGCTTTGCGATCTCCGCGCCGATGCCCCGGCCGGCGCCGTTCACCAGCACCACTTTGTCTTGCAGAACCCCGTTTGCCATGGGTCCAAATCCTCTTCTCAAACCGTGTAAGTCGATCTCGGGTCCGTCTCAGCCCTCTGGCTCAGATCGGGTCCCAGCTAAAGGCGTCCGCCGAGCGGTCCATGGGAATGAAGCTCGGCTTCAGGGCCGGCATGCCTTCCTCATGGATCGAGCGTGGCGTCCAGCCTTCCGCGCGATGGATCGAGCGGAGCGGCCGGTTCTGGCCGAACAGGACCTGCTCGTTCATCCGGCTGCCGAAAATCTGGGCCGTGACGCCCATCGCCTTCGCCGCATCGGACAGGAGGTAAACGCACATCGGCGCGATCTGCGCCGGCGTCATCCGCTTGATCTTCGCGAGCCGGGCTTCCTGTTCGGGCGAGTTCGAAGGGATCGTCCCGATCATCCGGCTCCACGCGAACGGCGACATGCAGTTCGACCGGACGCCGAAGCGCGCCATGTCGAGGGCGATCGACTTCGACAGGCCGACGATGCCGAGCTTCGCCGCCGCATAGTTCGCCTGGCCGAAATTGCCGATCAGGCCCGAGGTCGAGGTGAAGTGCACCATCGCGCCAGATTCCTGCGCGCGAAAATGATCGGCCGCCGCGCGGGAAACATTGAACGTGCCCTTCAGGTGCACGTTGATCACCGCATGCCAATCGTCCTGGGTCATCTTGTGGAAGATGACGTCGCGGAGGATGCCCGCGACATTAACGACGCCGTCGATCTTGCCGAAGGCGTCGACCGCCTGCTGAACCATGCCCTTCGCGGCCTTGAAATCCGCGACGCTGTCGCCGTTGACGACCGCCTCGCCGCCCGCGGCCTCGATCGCCGCGACGATCTCCTGCGCCGGCGTCGCATCGGCGCCGCCGCCATCGACCGCGCCGCCCAGATCGTTGACCACGACCTTGGCGCCTTCCGCGGCCGCAAGCTTGGCGACTTCCGCGCCAATGCCACGTCCCGCGCCTGTTACGAGGACAACCTTGCCCTCGAGCATCCCATCAGCCATTCGCTGTGTTCCCTCCATCCCGAAATAGAAGCCGCCGACGCTTCAGATCGTGCCGGCGCGCCTTCGCGTCAGAGGGTAGACCGATGGGGAACTGGGTGGCAATCGTCGCGAGGACGTCGTTCGACGGCAAAAAGCCGCCCATGGCGGACGGCCAGGGGCGGCTTGCAAAGCAACGCCGCCGCCTGCTTCAAGCAAGCAGGCGTGGCGACGCTGGCGCGGGCTTATTCGTCGTCTTCTTCGCCCCGGCCCATCGACCGGATGAGGTCGAGCAAGCGGCGGCGCACGGCCGGGTCGGCAATTTTGTAATAGGCGCGGACCAGCAACAGCGTCTCGCGCTGCGCCATCGGATCGGCGTCATACTGGCGTTGGGCCGCTTCCTGCATCGCCGGGCCGGACGGAGCGCCCTCGGGCGCATCGGGCAATTCTTCGAAGAAATAGGTCACCGGCACATCGAGCGCCTTCGATAGCTCATACAGACGGCCCGCGCCGACGCGATTCGCGCCGCGTTCATATTTCTGCACCTGTTGAAAGGTCAGGTTGAGCGCTTCCGCCAAGCGTTCCTGGCTATATCCCAGCAATGTCCGCCGCTTGCGGACCCGCTGGCCGACATGAACATCGATCCAAGTCGGCTTTCCGCGCGTCTTGCGCTGTTTGCGGCGCTTAGGTTCCTCGGTCACATATATTCTCCCATACCGCTGCTTTTCTGACTTATCCTCATGATGACTTCATATCATCATGCATTTCTCCAAGATACCGCAGCGCATTCTACAGGTCACCTAGAGCAAATGTGCGTCGCAATTACTTATGTAACAGCGAAACGTCAAGCATTTATCGTGACATTCTATCAAGAGAATAACTTCATTTATTTAAACAATCATAAATCGCAATCAATTTGCATCCTGTCTATCGATTCGCGCTATCGCCTTAGCTGGGGCCGCGCCGTTCGATTCTGGCGCGAACATCCGATTCCGCAACTGCTGCGTAAACCGGACGACGCTCTACGCTCGCCCGAAAGCCCGATCGCCAATGTCCCGTTCCTGCAGCCTGATGTGGTTCCGAAACGACCTTCGCACAAGCGACAATCTTGGCTTAAGCGCCGCCGTGGCGACGGGACTGCCGGTCAGGGCGCTGTATGTCCTGGACGATGCCGATTCCGGACCGCGCCCCCCCGGCGCGGCGGCGCGCTGGAAGCTGCATGGCGCGCTCACGGCCCTGGAAGCGCGCCTGGCCGACCTGAACATTCCGCTGATCCTGCGCCGCGGCGGCGGCGCCGAGACAGTCGGACGGGTCATCCATGAGCTTGATGCGCGCTGCGTCTTCTGGTCCCGGCGCTATGAACCGGCCGCCGTCGCCATCGATCGCAGTCTGAAGGCGGCGCTCGCGGCCAGCGGCGTCGATGTCAAGTCGTATCCGGGATCGCTGCTGATCGAGCCGTTCGCGCTCACGACCGGCTCCGGCGGCTATTACAAGGTGTTCACGCCGTTCTGCAAAGCCGCCCGGGAGGCGGCGGGCGGCCATGCGGCGCAGCCCTTGCCGCCGCCGCCGCCCGCGCCCGCCTGGACCCTCCCGCCGCCTGCGAGCGACGACCTGAACGACTGGGATCTGCTGCCTGCCAGGCCAGACTGGGCGGGCGGCCTTCGCGAGGCCTGGGACCACGGCGAAGTTGCGGCGCAATCCCGTCTCCGCGCGTTTCTGGACGACGGCTTCGCGGGCTACGCAGGCGGGCGGAACCAGCTTAATGGGCGCTTCGGTTCGGCGCTTTCCCCGGCTTTGCGGTTTGGCGAGATCAGTCCGCGGCAATTGCAGTTCGCCGCCGCAGCCCATGCCGGTCAGGCCGGCGGCGCGCTTGACAGCGACTTCGAATGTTTCGAGCGGGAATTATACTGGCGCGATTTCTGCAATCACTTGCTCTTTCATGCCCCGGACCTTGCGGGGAAGAATTTTCAGTCCCGCTTCGACGCCTTCCCCTGGCGCGCGTCCAAGGCGGATTTTGCCGCATGGCGGCGCGGCCGGACCGGCTATCCGATCGTCGACGCCGCGATGCGGCAGCTCTGGACGACGGGATGGATGCACAACCGCGCGCGGATGATAACGGCCTCCTTCCTGACCAAGCATCTGGCGATCGACTGGCGCCAGGGCGAAGCCTGGTTCTGGGATACGCTGGTCGACGCCGATGTCGCCAGCAATCCGGCCAACTGGCAATGGACCGCCGGCTCCGGCGCCGACGCCGCACCGTATTTCAGGATCTTCAATCCGATGACCCAGGGCGAGAAATTCGACGCCGACGGCGCCTATGTCCGCCGATGGGTCCCGGAACTCGCCGGATTGCCCGACCGCCATATCCATGCGCCGTGGACCGCGCCGGCGGCCGTGCTGGAGGCGGCCGGGGTGACCCTCGGCGTCACATATCCCGAGCCGATTGTGGACCACAAGGCCGCCCGCGCCCGCGCCCTGGCGGGCTTCGCCGCGACCAGGGACGCCTCTGACTAAGGCCGCGGCGCCCGGTCAGTGGTTCATGCCCTGCCCGCCATCCAGATAGATCGTTTCGCCATTCAGGAATTGCAGGTTCTCGGCCGCGAGCATGGCGACCAGGGCCCCAACTTCCTCCGGCCGCCCGATTTCGCCGGACGGGATGCGGCGGGTGATGAAGTCCCTGAAGCGCGCGTTCGCCATATGGCTCTGGTTCAGGTCGGTGCCGATAAAGCCGGGGGCGACCGTGACGACCCGAACGCCGGCCTTCGCCCATTCGACCGCCAGGCAGCGCCCGATCGCCGCGACCGCCGCCTTGGACGCGCAATACGCGACGTGAAACCGCACGCCGAGCTTGTCGTAATAACTGCCCATGTTGACGATCAGGCCGCGCGTCTCCGCCAGATAGGGATAAGCCTCGCGGCTTGCGACGAAGACGCTTGTGGCGTTCGTCCGCATCAGCGCCTCGAACGCCGCGGTCGTGAACTCGGCGCTTTTGCCCTCGTCATGCACGCCGGCATTGTTGACCAGCACGTCGATCCGCCCGAAGCGCCCGTGCGCCGCCTTGAGCGCGCTGGCGATCGCCGCGTCATCCGTCACATCGCAGGCGAAATCGGCCGAAAGCGCCGCTTCATCGGCCGGACGGTCCCGGTCTTCCGGCCCCAAGCCCTTGCGCGACAGGCAAGCGACCCGAAAGCCCCTCGCCGCCAGGGCGGCGGCGACGGTCGAGCCGATGCCGCGGCTGGCGCCAGTGACCACGGCGACCCGCTGTTCCGCGGTCACGCCTAGCGGTCCTTGAAGACGGCGGGGCGCTTGGCGAGGAAAGCAGTTGTCCCTTCCTGGGCGTCCTCCAGAAAGAACGAGAGCGCGTTCAGGTCCGCCTCGATCTTCAGACCCTCGTCCAGACCGACGTCAAGCGCGCGGCGCGTCGCCTCCCGCGCCAGCTTCAACGCCGCCAGACTGAACCCGGAGAACGTGCGCGCGAAAGCGCAGGCGCCGTCCAGCAGGTCGCCTTCGACGATCCTGGAGATCAAGCCGATGCGCAGCGCCTCTTCGGCGTCGGCAAACCGGCCGGTCAGGATCAATTCCATCGCCCGCGCTTCGCCGACATGGCGCGGCAGCCGCTGGGTCCCGCCATAGCCGGGGATCAGCCCCAGCTTGATTTCCGGCAGCCCCATCCGGGCTTTCGGCTGGGCTACCCGGAAGGTGCAGGCCAGCGCCAGCTCCAGCCCGCCGCCAAGGGCGAAGCCGTTCAACGCGGCGACGGAGGGGATCGAAAGTTCATCCAGCTTGGCGAAGGTCATCTGCCCGCGACGGGCGCCCTCGCGCACGTCGGCGACCGAGCGGCCCATCAGTTCGGAAATATCCGCGCCAGCGCAGAACGCCTTCTCCCCCGTCCCGGTGATGACCAGGGCGCGGGCGTCGGACGCGGCGGCGGCGTCGATCGCGGCGCCGATCTCCCGGACGATCTGGAAGCTCAGCGCGTTCAGGGCTTCGGGCCGGTTCAGGGTGATGACCGCGATCTCGTCGCGGCGGGTAAGGTCGACTGGCATGGGCGGCGTTCTTTCCTGGCGTTCGGGCCGGGACAGTATCAGGGCGTCACCCTGGAAGCAGCAAGCCCAGAACGGCGTTCAGCCGCTGGCGGCCGGCGGCCGTCGCGGCGATCGCCGTTTCATCCATGCGAACGAACCCGCCCGCGATCAGCCGCTGCAGGCCGCGAAGGTCGACGAAGTCCACGACTTCGCCCCCGGTCGCGGCGCGGAACCGTTCCCGGTCGACGCCTTCGACCAGCCGCAGTCCCATCATCAAGGCTTCGGCCGCGATATCGGCGGGCGTCAGCGGCTGGGCCGTCGTCGTCGCCCTGCCGTCGCGCTCGACCCGGCCGAGCCATGCTTCGGGCGTCCTGACCTGGGCGAGCGCCATGCGGCGGCCGGCGATCGGCAGCCGTCCGTGGGCGCCTGGCCCGACGCCGACCCAATCGCCGCCGCGCCAGTAGATCAGATTATGCCGGGATTCCGAGCCAGGGCGCGCATGGTTCGAGATTTCATAGGCGGGCAGGCCAGCATCCCCGAGCAGGCCCTGCGTCGCCTCGAAAAGATCGGCCGTGACGCCTTCCTCCGGCATGACGAAGGCGCCGCGCGCGTGCGCGCCGTGAAACGCCGTGCCGGGCTCGATGGTGAGCTGATAGACCGAAAGATGGTCGCCCGCGAGCGCCAGCGCCGCTTCGAGCTCCGCCCGCCATGCGGCCACGGTCTGTCCGGGGCGGGCATAAATCAGGTCGAACGAGAACCGGGGGAATGTGGCGGCCGCGACCGAAAGGGCGGCCCGCGCTTCCGCCGCCGTATGCCGACGGCCGAGAAACCTGAGGTCGGCATCCGACATCGCCTGGACGCCGAGCGAGACCCGATTGACGCCCGCCGCCGCGTAAGCTTCCAGACGCCCGGCCTCGACCGAGCCTGGATTGGCTTCAAGCGTGATCTCGATGTGATTGGCGAAACCCCAGGCGCGCCGAGCCGCATCGAGCACGGCCGCGACCGTATCCGGCGCCATCAGGGATGGCGTGCCGCCGCCGAAGAAGATGGCGTCCAGCCTGCCCAGAGGGGCGAGCGCCGCGAACGCCTCGATCTCACGGACCAGCGCCGCGCGCCAGCGGCCATGGTCGACCTGATCGCGGACATGGCTGTTGAAGTCGCAATAGGGGCATTTCGACTGGCAGAACGGCCAGTGCACATAGAGGCCGAACCCGCCGCCCGCCCCAGTGCCGGCTGCTCCCGTCACGTCAACGCTTCAGGAAAGCGTCGACGAACAGCCGGAAGGCATGCGCGCGATGGCTCATGGCATGCTTGGCGATCGGCGAAAGCTCGCCGAAGGTCAGGGAATGCCCGCCGGGTCGGAACATCGGGTCATAACCGAAACCGAAGCTCCCCTTCGGCGGCCAGACCGCCTCACCCCAAACTTCGCCCCGGAAGGTCAATGGCGGTTCGCCGGGGATCGCGACGGCCAGCGCGCAGACGAACCAGGCGGTACGGTCCGCCGCATCGCCCATTTCGGCATTCAGGCGTTCCATGGCGACGGCAAAGTCCTTCTCCGGGCCAGCCCAGCGGGCGGAATAGATGCCTGGCGCGCCGCCAAGCGCCGCGACGCAAAAGCCGGAATCGTCGGCCAGCGCCGGATAGCCGCTCGCTTCGGCGGCCGCGACGGCCTTCAGGCGGGCATTCGCTTCAAAGGTATCGCCGGTCTCCTCGGGCTCGGGCAAGCCGAGCGCCGACGCCGCCAGGGTTTTGACGCCAAATGGCGCCAGCAATTCCTCGATCTCGCGGACTTTTCCGGGATTGTGGGAGGCGACGACCAGTTTATCGCCGGCCGCCAGGCGTTTCCGCTGCTTCAGCATCACACGGCTGCTTCAATTGCCGCGCGCTGGGCCTTGCACAATTCCCCGATGCCCGCCTCAGCCAGATCCATCAAGGTCCCGAACTGCGCCCGGCTGAACGGCGCGCCTTCCGCCGTGCCCTGCACCTCGACCAATTGGCCCGATCCGGTAATCACGAAATTCGCGTCGGCTTCCGCATTCGAATCCTCGGCATAGTCCAGATCGAGCACGCATGCGCCCTGGTAGATGCCGCTGGAGACCGCCGCGACCTGGCCGATCAGCGGATCGCGCTTGACGACGCCGATCTTCTGGAGATGCCGGCAAGCAAGCGCGAGCGCCACGTAGCCGCCGGTGATCGCGGCCGTCCGGGTGCCGCCGTCCGCCTGCAGCACGTCGCAGTCGATGCTGATCTGGACTTCGCCAAGGGCCTTGAGGTCCGTGACCGAGCGCAGCGACCGTCCGATCAGGCGCTGAATTTCCTGGGTGCGGCCGGATTGCTTGCCGCGCGCCGCCTCGCGGGCGGAGCGGGTATGGGTCGAGCGCGGCAGCATGCCATACTCCGCCGTGACCCAACCCTGGCCCGAATTCCGGAGGAACGGCGGCACACGACTTTCGACCGATGCGGTGCAAAGCACGTGGGTATCGCCGAACCGGGCCAGACAGGCGCCCTCGGCATGCTTGCTCCAATTGGTTTCCAGCGCGATGGATCGCAGTTCGTCGCTTTGCCGGCCTGATGGACGCATGAATTCTACCTCTGGTTGAGAGCCCCCGCTCCGCTCAAGCGAAGCGATACCAGCGCGGCCGCGGATATCCTAACAAATAATTGTCGCGGGACCTTGGCGCGGCCGCATCGGTCCTTTAAATCCGCCCTCATGACAGAGAATTCCAAAGCGCCCGCCCGAGCCGACGACACGACGCCCGACGTGCCCCCCGCGGATGACCCGACAGCCCCGCAGCCGCCGCAAGCGGTCCAGCCGGTCAAGGAAATCGGCGGTCCCAAGGGGCCGGAGCCGACCCGATTCGGCGATTGGTCCGTCAATGGACGCTGCGTCGATTTCTGAGGCGCCGCTTGCCGCTGTGTACCGCAGCGCCGCCGGACTATACTGTGCTCTTCCGGAAGCGGAGGAGGGGTCATGCTGCTATTCGCGCCAAAAGAAACCCTGACGGGCGAGCGCCGCGTGGCGCTGACGCCGGACGCGATCAAACGCCTGTCGCCGACCGGCCTCTCTGTCGCAATTGAAACCGACGCAGGGGCGGGGGCCGATCTGCCCGATGCAGCTTACGCCGCCGTCGATGCCGCGATCGTCGATGCCGAAACCGGATGGAGCACGGCGGATATCGTCGCCTGCGTCCGCCCGCCGGCGCCGGAGCTGGTCGCCAGGATGCGGCCCGACGCCGTACTGCTCGGATTGCTCGATCCCCATAGCGACCGCGCCCGGATCGAGGCCTATGCCGCCGCCGGCGTCGCCGCCTTCACCTTTGAATTCGTGCCGCGCATCAGCCGCGCCCAGACCATGGACGCGCTGTCGAGCCAGGCCAACCTCGCCGGATATGCCGCGGTCATCCATGCCGCCAGCCGCTTCAAGCGGGCCTTTCCGATGATGGTGACTGCGGCGGGCACGGTTTCGCCGGCGCGGGTTCTGGTGCTGGGCGCCGGCGTCGCGGGCCTGCAGGCGATCGCGACGGCGCGGCGGCTCGGCGCGGTCGTATCCGCCATGGACGTCCGCGACGCCGCCCGCGAGCAGGTCGAAAGCCTGGGCGCGACCTTCGTCACCGTCGAGGCCGCCGAGTCCGGCGACGGCGCCGGCGGCTACGCCAAGGAAATGAGCGAGGATTACAAGCGCCGGCAGGCCGCGAAACTGCAGGAAACCCTGGCGCGCACCGACATCTGCATCACGACAGCGCAGATCCCCGGCCGCGCCGCGCCGCGCCTTGTTCCCGCCGACATGATAGCGGCGATGCGCCCTGGCTCGATCCTGATCGATCTGGCGGCGTCCTCGGGCGGCAATGTCGAAGGCTCGATCTCGGGCGAGACCGTCGATGTCGGCGGCGTGTCGATCATCGGCCAGTCCGACCTGCCAAGCGCGGTCGCCTATGACGCCAGCAACCTCTATGCCCGCAACGTCGTGAACTTCCTGACGCCGTTGATCGACGCGGAGGCCAAGGCGCTCGCCGTCAACTGGGACGATGAGATCGTCAAGGGCGCGCTGATCGCGCGCGGCGGCGCCGTCGTTCACCCGCAACTCGCGCCCAAGGAAGGCCAGACCCCATGAGCAATCCCACGGATATCGCGAACGATGCGGCCGGCATCGCCAACCGGATGAACGATCTGGCGGCGGAAGCCCAGCGCCTCGCCAATGAGTCCGCGTCGCTCGCCAATCAGGCGACCGCGCTCGATTCCAACTCCGGCATCCTCGGGGCCGACCCGATGATTTTCGGGCTGACCGTTTTCGCCCTCGCCTGTTTCGTCGGCTACTACGTCGTCTGGAAAGTCACGCCGGCGCTGCATGCGCCCTTGATGTCGGTCGCCAACGCGATTTCCGGGGTGGTTATCCTGGGCGCGATGGTGGCGGCCGGCCCGGCGCTCCTCGGCGTCTCGAAGTTGATGGGCTTCGCCGCGATCATCCTGGCGGCGATCAATATCTTCGGCGGCTTCATCATCACCCACCGCATGCTGGCGATGTTCAAGACGAAGGCCAAGACGGGGGCGGCGCGATGAACGGCGATTTCACCTCATACGCCTATCTCGTCTCAGCGATCTGCTTCGTTCTGGCGATCCGCGGGCTCGCCAGCCCGGAGACGGCGCGCACCGGCAACCTGATCGGCATCGTCGGCATGGCGATCGCAGGCGCCGCGACCCTGCTGCTGCCGCAGATATCCACATGGCTGTTCGTGTTCGCCGGCATCGTCATCGGCGGGGCCATCGGCGCCTTCATCGCGCTCAAGGTGAAGATCACCGACCTGCCGCAGATGGTCGCGATCTTCAACAGCTTCGTCGGCCTGGCGGCCGTGCTGATCTCCGGCGCGACGCTGCACGATCCCTCGCTGTATGGCATGTCGTCCGGCGCAGCCATGGGCTTGCAGGCGCTGATCGAGATCGCGCTCTCCGCGTTGATCGGCGCCGTAACGTTCACCGGCTCCATCGTCGCCTTCGCCAAGCTGCAGGGCCTGATGACCGGCAGTCCGCTGGTGTTCCCAGGCCAGCGGGCGGTCAACGGCCTGCTTGGCCTCACCGCCGTCTTCGCGACCCTGGCCTTCGCGGGCTGGGGCAGCGAGGGCGCGTTCTGGGGCATGACGGCGCTGTTCCTGGTCTGGGGCGCCATGGTCGTGCTGCCGATCGGCGGGGCCGACATGCCGGTGGTGATTTCGGTCCTGAACTCGCTGTCCGGCTGGGCGTCCTGCGGCATCGGGTTCACGCTCGACAATCCGCTGCTGATCGTGACCGGCGCGCTGGTCGGGGCGTCGGGCGGCATTCTGTCCTACATCATGTGCAAGGGCATGAACCGCGACCTGATCTCGGTCCTGCTAGGCGGCTTCGGCGGCGAGACGGCCCATGCTGGGCCTGGCGCCGCCGCGCCCGCCGGCACGGTCAAGAGCGGCAATGCCGACGACGCGGCTTTCATGCTGCGCAATGCCGGCTCGGTCATCATAGTGCCGGGCTACGGCATGGCGGTCGCCCAGGCGCAGCATGCCCTGCGTGAGATGGTCGACCTGCTGAAGCGGGAAGGCGTGCGCGTGCGTTACGCCATTCACCCGGTCGCGGGCCGGATGCCCGGCCACATGAACGTGCTGCTGGCCGAAGCGAACGTGCCCTATGAGGACGTTGTGGAGATGGACGACATCAACCGCGACTTCGCCACGAACGACGTGGCCTTCGTGATCGGGGCGAACGACACGACGAACCCATCCGCCAAGAACGATCCCTCAAGCCCGATCTACGGCATGCCGGTGCTGGACGTGGAACGCTCCGGCATGGTCATGTTCGTCAAACGCTCCATGGCGACGGGCTATGCGGGCGTCGACAATCCCCTGTTCTACAATGATAATACCATGATGCTGTTCGGCGACGCCAAGACCATGTGCGAAGATATCGTGAAAGCGTTCTAGACCCATGAACTTTAAAGACTTCGAGGCCCTGTCCTTCGATTGCTACGGCACCCTGATCGACTGGGAGACCGGGATCTGGAAGGGCATGCAGCCCTGGCTGCTCAGGACCGACATCGGCATCGACCGCGACACGGCGCTCGCGGCCTTCGGCGAAGTCGAATCGGCCGCCCAGGCGGCGACGCCGGCAAAACTCTATCCCCGCCTGCTGGCGGACCTGTTCCCCGATCTTGCCTTGCGCCTCGGCGCCGAAGCGACGCCCGAGGAGGCGGCGGCCTTCGGCGGGTCCGTGCCCCAGTGGCCGCCCTTTCCCGACAGCGCCGCGGCGCTCGTCCAACTCAAGCGGCATTTCAAGCTGGTGATCCTGTCGAATGTCGATGTCGCCAGTTTCTGCGAAAGCGCCAAGCGCCTGGAAGCGCCGTTCGATTATGTCTTCACCGCCCAGGAAATCGGCTCCTACAAGCCGAACCCGACGAACTTTACCCATATGGCCAACCGGCTGGCGGAGGTCGGCATCGCGAAGGACAAGGTGCTGCATGTCGCGCAATCTCTGTTCCACGATCACCAGGAAGCGACCCGGCAAGGCTTCGCGACCTGCTGGATCGACCGGCGCGAAGGCGCGGGCGGCGGCGCGACGAAAGCCGTCAGCGACCAGCCGAAGACCGACTGGACCTTCCCCACCATGCAGGCGTTCGCCGCCGCCGTTGAAATGAGCTGATCCGAAGGACCCCCCGACCCATGCCGCTCGATAGCCTCAAGAAGTCCTCGAAGTCTGCGATCCCGCTCGATGTCGTCGCGAAGGACGGCTTCGCGGCTTGGCGCGATAGCCTGGACGCGGCCGGGCAGGCCTGGGTCAAGGCCGTGCGCTTCGACGCCGGCACGGGCGCCAAGACGCTGATCCCGGACGGCAAGGGCGGCATTGGATCGGCCGCGCTGGGCGTCCCCGACCTGGATGCCGTCTGGGGCCTTGGCGGCGGCTCGCGCGCCTTGCCGGAAGGCGACTACGCGATCCGCACGCCGTTGACCTCGGCTCAGGCGACGCGGGCGGCGGTCGCCTGGGCGCTCGGGGCCTACGCCTTCGACCGCTATGCCAAGAAGCCGCGCGGCAAGGCCAGGCTGGTCTGGCCGAAGGGCGCCGACCGGGGCCTGGCGGAGGCGATCGTCGCCGGCGTGGCGCTCGGCCGCGATCTCATCAATACGCCGGCCAACGACATGGGGCCTGAAGAACTGGCGGCCGCGGCGAAAGCGCTGGCGAAGACCCATAAGGCGAAAATCAAGATCACGGTCGGCGACGATCTGTTGAAACAGAATTTCCCGACCATCCACGCCGTCGGCCGCGCCAGCGACCGGGCGCCGCGGCTGATCGACATGACCTGGGGCGACGCAGCCGCGCCGAAAGTGACGCTGGTCGGCAAGGGCGTCTGCTTCGATACCGGCGGCCTCGACCTCAAGCCGGCGACCGGCATGCTGAACATGAAGAAGGACATGGGCGGCGCCGCCAATGTCCTGGCGGTCGCGGCGATGATCATGGGAACGGGCCTGAATGTCCGCCTGCGCGTGCTGATCCCCGCCGTTGAGAACAGCGTTTCCGGCAATGCCTTCCGGCCGCGCGACGTGATCACGACCCGGAAGGGGCTGACGGTCGAAATCGGCAATACCGACGCCGAAGGCCGCCTCGTCCTCTGCGACGCGCTGACGCTCGCCATGGAGGACAAGCCCGACGTCGTCATCGACTGCGCCACCCTGACCGGCGCCGCCCGCGTCGCCCTTGGGCCGAGCTTGCCGGCGCTGTTCGCGAACGACGATGCGCTGGCGAACGACATCCTGGCGGCCGGCCTCGCCGCCGACGATCCCCTGTGGCGGCTGCCGCTGCATCAGCCCTACAAGAAGATGCTCGACAGCGAGGTCGCGGACCTGAATAACGTCTCCTCGGGCGGCTTCGGCGGCGCGATCACGGCGGCGCTCTACCTCCATGCCTTCGCCGAGGATACGGCCCCCTGGGCGCATATCGACATGATGGGCTGGAACCAGGCGACCACGCCCGGCCGGCCGCAAGGCGGCGAAACCCAGTCCGCCCACGCGCTGTTCGAAATGCTGCGGCGGCGCTACGGCTGACGCTGACCCGGCCGCCGCCGCCGCCAGACTCCGATGGCGGCGACGCCGGCCAATGCGCCCGCCAGTCCGAACCAGGTAAAGGCATATTGCAGGTGATTGTCCGGGAGATTAGGGCGAACGGCCTCGCCCTGGAAACCGGGCCATGGCGGCTCCAGCCGGAGGGCCAGGGGCGACGTCCGATCCGGGTCGAGGCCCGCCGCCGCCGCAATGGCGCGCGGCTCCAGCCAGAGCCAGCTATCGGGTGGGCGATTGTCCGGCATCATGCGCGAGGGCCGCTCCGGACGGGTCAGAACGCCGGCGGCGGCGAAGTGGCCATCGGGCGGCGTCGGCCGCGTTGAGGCCGGCGCATCGTTTGCGACGAAGCCCAGCACGACAATCACGATATCGCCATTGGCCAGGCGGGCCGGGAGCGCATGGTCCATGCCGACCTTGCCTTGAACGGTCTTGGGGCCGATTTCGACCCTGCCGGCGGGGATGGTCGTCGCCGTCAGGGCGGCGCGCCGCCAGACCGCGCCGGGATCGGGCGCGGCTTCCGCCAGCGCCAAGGGCGCCGCCTCGAGCCCCGCGGCCGCGGCCGCAATCCGCTCCTGCTTCCAGGCGCGGCGATCCAGTTGCCAGAGGCCGAGCCCGACCAGCACGGCGAACGCGCCGAGCACGGCGACGACTGCGACGGTCTTGCGGATGGGCATGTGCTTCGGCGCCCGTTCGACCGCTAAAGCTGGGTCGACCGGCGGCGATACTGGATCTCGACGAACTTGGCTTTCAGCGGCCGCAGCAGGCCGAGGGTCGCCGCGATCACGACGACGGGCCAGATCGCGAAATGCATCCAGTAAGGCGGCGAGGCGATGGCTTCGAAGGTCAGCGCGCCGATGACCGAGAGCGCGCCGACGATAAAGATCACGAAGACCGCCGGGCCGTCGGCGGCGTCATGGGCGCTGAGATCGAGCCCGCAGACCGGACAGGTCGGCGTGATCTCCAGCAATCCGGCGAAGAGCTTGCCTTCGTGGCAGCGCGGGCAGCGGGCCGCCATGGCGGCCGCCCCCTCAGCCGCCCCAGATGTAGACACAGACAAACAGGAACAGCCAGACCACGTCGACGAAATGCCAATACCAGGCCGCAGCTTCGAAGCCGAAATGCTGGTCGGACTTGAAGTGGCCGTTCATGCCGCGGAACAGGCAGACCGCCAGGAAGATCGTGCCGATCAGCACATGGAAGCCATGGAAGCCCGTCGCCATGTAGAAGGTCGAGGGATAAATGCCTTCCCGCAAGCCGAACGCCGCGTGGCTGTATTCGAACGCCTGCAGCGCCGTGAAGAACATGCCGAGCAGCACCGTCAACGCCAGCCCGGTGATGAAATCCTTGCGGTTGCCGTGCAGCAGCGCATGGTGCGCCCAGGTGACCGTGCAGCCGGAGAGCAACAGGATCATCGTGTTGAGCAGCGGCAGATCGAAGGCGTCGAAGGTTTCGACGCCGACCGGCGGCCATTGGAAGCCGGTCGCTTCCTTCGGATAGAGGCTGGCGTCGAAATAGGCCCAGAAGAACGCCGAGAAGAACATCACCTCCGACGCGATAAACAGCGCCATGCCATAGCGCAGGCCGATCTGCACCGCCTTGGTGTGATGGCCCTGATGCTCCGCTTCCTTGATGACGTCGCGCCACCAGCCGATCATGACGCCGATCACGCTCAGCACGCCGAGCGCCAGGAGCCAGTAATTGTCCATGCGCATGACGACGAGCGCGCCGGAGGCCAGCAGCAGCGCCGCGAGCGCGCCGAACAGCGGCCACGGGCTTGGATCGACCAAGTGGAACGGTTGCTTGGCTACTGCGTGACTATCGGCCATCGGGTCGGCTCCTCAAGGCGGCGGGTTGCGTGCCGGTTAGTTCTGTAAGGCCGCGCGCGGCGCGTCGGCCTCACGGGCGGTGAAGAAGGTATAGGACAATGTGATGGTTTTCACGTCATCCAGGTTCGGATCGGACGCAATGTCGGGATCGACGAAGAAACTGACCGGGAAATCCATGGTCTGGCCGGGCTGCAGCACCTGCTTGTCGAAGCAGAAGCACTGGATCTTGTTGAAGTAGGCCCCGGCCTTCTGCGGCGTCACGTTGAAGACCGCCGTGCCGGTAACGGGAACCGACGCATCATTCACCGCCTGAAAGAACGCCAGCTTTTCCTCGCCGACATGCACGTTCACCGCATTGACGACCGGATAGAAGCGCCACGGCAGATTGGGATCGACATCGGCGTTGAAGCGCACGGTCATCGTCCGGGCGGCGGCGGCGCTGGGCGCCGCGTCGGCGCGCTGGGTCGTGCCGCCATAGCCGGTCACGCGGCAGAACAGATCGTAGAGCGGGACCGAGGCATAGGCCAGGCCGACCATCAGGACGACGACGCTGGCGAGCACATAGCCAAGGCTGCGATTGCGGGCTGTGACGGCCTCGCGGCTCACGACACGCCGCCCGCGGCCATGCCGCTTTGAATGCGCACGATGGTCACGAGATAGAAGATCGCGATCAACGCCGCGAGCGCCAGCAGAATTGCCAGATTGCGCGCGCGCTTGCGCCGATGGAGCGCCGTATTGCGCGGAGCGATTTCGGCGCGGTTCCCGGGGTTCGCCAATGGCATCAGAGGATCCCCACACTATGATCGACCAGAAGGCCGGCAAGCAGCAGGAACAGGTAAAGGATCGAGAACCCGAACAGGCCCTTCGCATGACGATCGGAATCGGACCGGTACAGCCGCGCCGCCAGACCGACGAAGCCCAGCCCCAGCAGGGCCGCGAACCCGCCATAGTACAAGCTCGCCAAGCCCATCACCGCCGGAACGACGCCGAGCGGGGCGACGATCAGACTGTAGATCAGGATCTGCTTGCGGGTTTCGTCCCTGCCGGCGACGACCGGCAGCATCGGCACGCCGGCCTTGGCGTAGTCGCCGCAGCGATACAGCGCCAGCGCCCAGAAATGCGGCGGCGTCCAGAAGAAGATGATCAGGAACAGCACGACGCCGCCCAGACCGATATCGCCCGTGACCGCGGCCCAGCCGATCATCGGCGGGAAGGCGCCGGCGGCGCCGCCGATCACGATGTTCTGCGGCGTCAGGCGCTTCAGCCACATCGTGTAGACCAGCACATAGAACAGGATCGTGAAGGCGAGCAGGCCGGCCGCCGCGAAATTGACCGCAACCGCCATCAGCCCGACCGATCCGGCCGCCAGGATGCAGCCGAACGCCAGGGCCGCGTCGCGCGGCATGCGGCCCGCCGGGATCGGGCGGGACTGGGTCCGCGCCATCACGGCGTCAATGTCGGAATCGAACCACATGTTGATCGCGCCGGAAGCGCCGGCGCCGACCGCGATGCACAGGATGGCGACCATGGCGATCACCGGGTGGATGTCGCCCGGCGCCAGCGCCACGCCGACAGCCCCGGAGAACACGACAAGCGACATCACCCGCGGCTTCAGAAGCGCCACGAAGTCACGCACGCCTGGCTCGATGTCCCGAACGGCCGTCAGCGATGATGTTGCTATATCCGACATGGCGGTGTGGCGTTGTCCTCTATGCCGCGCGGGGTCAGTGCGGCGCGTCCGGCTTCATAATCGGCTGTTCTTCGAACGTGTGGAACGGCGGCGGCGACGACACTGTCCATTCCAGCGTCGTGGCGCCTTCGCCCCAGTAGTTGTCCCCAACGCGGCGACCCTTGGTCAGCGTGTAGAACATCACGCCGATGAAGAAGAGCGTCGAGAGGCCGGCAAGCAAGCCGCCATAGGAGGACACCAGGTTCCAGCCCGCCTGGGCGTCCGGATAATCCGGATAACGGCGCGGCATGCCCTGCAGGCCAAGGAAATGCTGCGGGAAGAACAGCACGTTCACGCCGACGAAGGTCGTCCAGAAGTGAACCTTGCCAGCCCATTCCGGATATTGCCGGCCGCTCATCTTGCCGATCCAGTAATAGATGCCGCAGAAGATGCCGAAGACGGCGCCCAGCGACAGCACGTAATGGAAATGCGCCACGACGTAGTAGGTGTCGTGCAGCGAGAGGTCCACGCCGGCGTTCGCCAGGACCACGCCGGTGACGCCGCCCACAGTGAACAGGAAGATGAAGCCCAGCGCCCAGAGCATCGGCGTCTCGAAGGTCAGCGAGCCGCCCCACATGGTGGCGATCCAGCTGAAGATCTTCACGCCGGTCGGCACCGCGATCACCATGGTCGCCGCCGTAAAGTAGGCGCGCGTGTCGACGTCGAGGCCGACCGTGTACATGTGATGCGCCCAGACGATGAAGCCGACGAAGCCGATCGCGACCATCGCGTAAGCCATCGCCAGATAGCCGAACACGGGCTTGCGGGAGAAGGTCGAGACCACCTGGCTGACGATGCCGAAGGCCGGCAGGATCATGATGTAGACTTCCGGATGCCCGAAGAACCAGAACAGATGCTGGAACAGGATCGGGTCGCCGCCGCCGGCCGGATCGAAGAACGTGGTGCCGAAGTTACGGTCGGTCAGCAGCATGGTGATCGCGCCGCCAAGCACGGGAACCGCGAGCAGCAGCAGGAACGCCGTCACCAGCATGGACCAGACGAACAGCGGCATGCGGTGCAGGGTCATGCCCGGCGCGCGCATGTTGAAGACCGTGGTGATGAAGTTCACCGCGCCGAGGATCGACGACGCGCCCGCCAGATGCAGCGCGAAGATCGCCATATCGACCGCCATGCCAGGATGCCCCGCCGGCCCCGATAGCGGCGGATAGATCGTCCAGCCCGTTCCGGCGCCCCCGCCGATCAGCGCGGAGCCGAGCAGCAACAGGAATGCGGGAACCAGCAGCCAGAAGCTGATGTTGTTCATGCGCGGGAACGCCATATCCGGCGCGCCGATCATGATCGGCACGATCCAGTTGCCGAAGCCGCCGATCAAGGCCGGCATGACGACGAAGAACACCATGATGAGCGCGTGCGCGCTGACGACGACGTTCCAGAAATGCCCGTCCGGCGAGCCGTCCGAGTTTACGAAGAACTGCGTGCCGGGCTCTGCGAGCTCCAGCCGCATGTACATCGAGAAGCCGCCGCCGATCAGGCCCGCGATCACCGCGAAGATCAGATAGAGCGTGCCAATATCCTTGTGGTTGGTGGAGAGAAACCACCGCACAAAGAAGCCGGGCGTATGATCGTGATGATCGTCGTGTCCGTCGCCGGTCTGGGCATATGCCATCGGAATCGTCCTTCGACTTCGAATTATTGCTTGAAAGCGGCGAGGCGCTGCGGCCCGTCGCCAGAGGTAGCCGCCGTTTCAAGCGGTTCGTAATTTTCCTTGCCCTTCGCCGCCCAGGCCAGGAAGCTGGCGTCGTCCATCGCGCGGATCTCGATCGGCATGTAGGCATGGCCGTTGCCGCAGAGTTCCGAGCATTGGCCGTAGAATGCGGTCCCGGCAAATTCCGGGTAGATCAGCGTCCAGGTTTCGTTCAACCGGCCCGGCACCGCATCCAGCTTCAAGCCAAGCGACGGCATGGCGAAATTGTGCAGGACGTCGCCTGCGGTCACAAGCACCTGAACCTTGGCGTCGACCGGCAGCGCCAGCGGATTATCGACCGACAGCAGCCGAAGCTGGCCGGGCTTCAAGTCGGCCGTCGGCACCATGTAGCTATCGAATGCGAAACCGCCGATTCTCTGACCCTTGTAGTCCTGCTCGGGGATCTCGTAGCGCCAATACCACTGGCGGCCGACCGCCTTGATCGTGATATCCGGGTTCTCGACCCGATCGGCGAAATACAGAAGCTTGAACGACGGGATCGCGATCAGCAGCAGGATCAGCACCGGAACCACGGTCCAGATGACTTCGATCGTGGAATTGTGCGTCGTCCGGGACGGCTTCGGGTTGGCGCGGCGGCTATACCGGACCACCACGTAAGCCAACAGCGCTGTGACGAACAGCGTGATGATGACGATGACATAGAGCAGCAGCTCGTGGAATTTGGCGATCTCCGTCATCGTCGGAGACGCCGCCCCTTGAAGGCCGAGACCCCAGTTCTTAGGTTGGCCTACATCGGCAAGCGCCGCCAAGGGCATGCCAGCCGCAAGGAGCCCGATTGCCCGGGACGCCCATTTTTTCATCACTTCTGCCTCGCTCGCATCGGTCAAGCGTCACGCCCGCCGTCGACGGTTAGCCACGATCTTGGACTAGCTACACTATCCATGCACTTCTGGGAACCTATGCGACCGGTTGTCGCTTAACTTCTGCGCAGCGCGCCCTGCCTGTATTTCCCCCGCCGCCCGACGCACTATCCTTACCCTTACGATCATTCCCGCACGCCGACTGGAGCACCGCCGCATGGACCCGATTCTGGAGACCGACCGCCTGTTTTTCGGCGAGACCGAATTAAGCCATGCCCAAGCCCGGCGGCGGCTTAGCGAAGGCCTGGCCGGCGCCGACGACGGCGAGCTTTTCCTGGAACGGCGCGTGTCGGAAATGCTGGCCTTCGACGACGGGCAATTGCGCACCGCCGCCCATTCCGTTTCCCAAGGCTTCGGCATGCGCGCGGTCTCCGGCGAATTTGCCGCATATGCCCATGGCGCCGAACTCTCGGACCGGGCGCTTGAGCGCGCGGCCGAAACCGCCAGGGAGGCCGGCAAGGGCCGGAGCGGCGTGCTCGCCGCGAGCCCGGCGCCGGCGAATCGCACGCTCTATGCCCACGACGACCCGACGGCGACGCCCGGTTTCTCCGCAAAGGTCGGCGTGCTGGAGCAGATCGACGCCTATCTCCGCGCGAAGGACCCTGCGGTCGCCCAGGTTTCGGCTTCGATTTCCGCCGAACTCCAGGCGATCCGCATCCTGCAGGCCGACGGGCGCGAAGCTTCCGATCTGCGCCCCCTCGTCCGGGTGAACGTGCAGGTTACGGTGAAGCGCGGCGACCGCATGGAGACCGGCTCCGACGGGCGGGGCGGCCGCGTGCCGCTCGCGGAATTCCTGACGGAAGCACAATGGCGCGCTTCCGCCGACGAAGCCTTGCGCCAGGCGCTGGTCCGGCTGGAGGCCGTGCCGGCCCCGGCGGGCGAAATGACCGTGGTGCTTGGCCCCGGCTGGCCGGGCGTCATGCTGCACGAGGCCGTCGGCCACGGCCTTGAAGGCGACTTCAACCGCAAGGGCTCGTCGGCGTTTTCCGGCATGATGGGCGAAATGGTGGCGGCGAAAGGCGTGACGGTCGTCGACGACGGTTCGATCGCGGACCGACGCGGTTCGCTCGCCTTCGACGACGAAGGCACGCCGACCCAGCGCAATGTCCTGATCGAGGATGGCCGTCTCGTCGGCTACATGCAGGACAGGATGAACGCCCGCCTGATGGGCGTGGCGGCGACCGGCAACGGCCGGCGCCAATCTTATGCCCATCAACCGATGCCGCGCATGACCAACACCTTCATGCTCGCCGGCGACCGGGATCCGGCGGAGATCCTCGCGTCGGTCAAGAAAGGCGTTTACGCGACGAATTTCGGCGGCGGGCAGGTCGACATCACCAGCGGCAAGTATGTCTTCGCGGCCTCCGAGGCCTACATGATCGAGAACGGCAAGATTGGCGCGCCGATCAAGGGCGCGACGCTGATCGGCGACGGCCCTGCCTCCATGCGGCAGGTCAGGATGATCGGGAACGACCTGGCGCTGGACGCCGGCATCGGCGTCTGCGGCAAGTCCGGACAGGGCGTGCCGGTCGGCGTCGGCCAGCCGACGCTGCTGATGGAAGGGGTCACGATCGGCGGCACGGCCGCCGCCTGAGCCGCGGTCAGTCAGGCGCCGCCAAGCGCATCCAGTTTTGCGCGGATGGCGCGCAGGTCCTGCCAGACCTGCCGCTTCTGAGCCGGCTGGCGCAGCAGGAAGGCCGGGTGGAACGTCGGCAGCGCCGGGCATGCCAGGCCGCCCGCCGCGCCGGCGCGGGTCCTGAAATCGAACCAGCGGCCGCGCAGCCGCGTAATGCCCTGGGTTTCGTTCAGCAAGGTCTGCGCCGCCGGGCCGCCAAGCGCCACGACCACCTTCGGGCCGACAAGCTCGATCTGCCGCATCAGGAACGGCAGGGTGGCGTTGCGCTCTTCCGGCGTCGGGGTCCGGTTGCCGGGCGGGCGCCAATAGAGCGTGTTGGCGATATAGACGTCGGACCGCACAAGGCCGATCGACGCCAGCATCCGGTCGAGCAGCTTGCCGCTCGGGCCGACGAAGGGCACGCCCTGACGGTCTTCCTCGGCGCCGGGCGCCTCCCCGACCAGCATGACCCGAGCGCCTGCCGCGCCGTCGCCGAAGACGGTATTCGTGGCGAAACGCTGCAACTGGCCGCCATCGAAGGCGTCGAGCCGGGCGCGCAAGCTCCCGAGATCGGCGCAATCGTCAAGCGCGCCGACGGACAGCGCCGGCGCGGCGGCGGCAGGGGCGGGCCGCCGCGCTGTCCGGGCGGCGCTGGCCTCGGCATTGGCGTCGGCGGCAGGCGTCGCGGCCGTGGCCGGCGCTTCAGCGAAGCGGTTCCATGGCGCCGGCCCGACCGCTTCGTCCACGCCGGCGTCCGCCTGCCAGCGCAGCATCGCGAGCAGTTCGGCGCGGGTCAAAGTCGGGGCAATGTTCGAATGCGCCATGGCGCGCTTGGAACTCCTGGCCTATCTTTCTGATTCTCGTGGGACGTTAGGCGTGTTGAGAGGATTTGCCCATATGGAACGTGAAAGCATGGAATTCGATGTCGTTATCGTGGGCGGCGGCCCGGCTGGGCTGTCAGCGGCGATCCGGCTGAAGCAGCTTGCAGCCGAGAATGACAGCGAGATCAGTGTCTGCGTCCTGGAAAAAGGCTCCGAGATCGGCGCGCACATCCTGTCCGGCGCCGTGCTCGATCCCCGCGCGCTCAACGAATTGCTGCCGGACTGGAAAGACCTCGGCGCGCCGCTGAACACGCCTGTCACGGACGACAAGTTCTATTTCCTCGACAGCAAGGGCGGCGGTTGGCGGGTGCCCAATATCGCCATGATTCCGGCGATGAAGAACCACGGGAATTTCATCGTCAGCCTGGGCAATGTCTGCCGCTGGCTGGCGGAGCAGGCGGAAGGCCTGGGCGTCGAAATCTATCCGGGCTTCGCCGCCGGCGAGATCCTGTATCACGACGACGGTTCGGTAAAAGGCGTCGCGACGGGCGACATGGGCATCGGCAAGGACGGCCAGCCCAAGGGCAATCATGAGCCGGGCATCGAGCTGCACGCCAAGTATACGTTCTTCGCGGAAGGCGTGCGCGGCCATCTCGGCAAGCGCCTGATGGAGAAATTCAACCTCCGCAAGGATGTCCAGCCGCAGACCTATGGCATCGGCATCAAGGAACTGTGGGAGGTCGAGCCGGAAAAGCACCAGCAAGGCCTGGTGATGCACACGGCAGGATATCCCATGGACCGCCGGACCTATGGCGGATCTTTCCTCTATCATCTGGAGAACAATCAGGTGGCGATCGGCTATGTCGTCGGCCTGGATTACCAGAACCCTTATCTGTCGCCCTATGACGAATTCCAGCGCTACAAGTCGCATCCGCTGATCCGGCGCACGCTGGAAGGCGGCAAGCGCATCGCCTATGGCTCCCGGGCGCTGAACGAAGGCGGCGTGCAGTCCCTGCCGAAGCTGGTCTTCCCCGGCGGCTGCCTGATCGGCTGCGACGCCGGATTCCTCAACATGCCGCGCATCAAGGGCAGCCATGCCGCCATGAAGTCCGGCATGCTCGCGGCCGAAGCCGCGTTCGCGGCCATCGCCGAGGGCCGTGAGGGCCATGATGAGTTGACAGCCTACCCGGACCGCTACCGGGCGTCCTGGCTGCATGTGGAACTCCGGCGCGCCCGCAACGTCCGTCCGGCGTTCAAGTGGGGCATGATCGCGGGCACGCTCTATGCCGGCTTCGACCAGTTGCTGCTCCGCGGCCGCGCGCCCTGGACCCTCAGCCATCACGGCACGGACCATGGCGCCTTGAAGCCGAAGACTCAGTTCAAGAGGATCGACTATCCGAAATACGATGGCGTCGTCACCTTCGATAAACCATCGTCCGTCTACCTTTCGAGCACGAACCATGAGGAAGACCAGCCGGTCCACCTCACGCTGAAGGATGCTTCGGTGCCGATCGACGTCAACCTCGCGCTCTATGACGCGCCGGAGCAGCGCTACTGCCCAGCCGGCGTCTATGAAATCGTTGAGGAAGCCGGCAAGCCGAGGCTGCAGATCAACGCCCAGAACTGCGTGCACTGCAAGACTTGCGACATCAAGGATCCGACACAGAATATCGTCTGGGTCACGCCAGAAGGCGGCGGCGGTCCCAATTACCCGAATATGTGAGCAGCCATGAACCGAGCAATGTTGCGAACCAGCGTGATCGTCCTCGCCGCCTCGACGGCCTTCGCCGCCCAGGCGGTCGAGGCGCCGCCGGACGGCTTTTCCGGCTCCTACCTCGCCGGACATATCGCCGAACGGCGGGGCGATGGGTCGGTTGCGGTTCGGGAGCTTGGCCGCGCCCTTGAGCTTGCGCCCGCGACGCCGGCGCTGCGGCGGCGGGTCGTGCGCCTGCAGATCGCCGACGGCGACTTCAAGGCGGCAGAGCCGGGCGCGGAAGCGCTGGCGTCGGCCGGCGACGACAATTTCCCGGTCGGCCTGATCCGCTTGACGTCGCGCTTCGTCGCTGGCGACTTCGCCGGCGCCGCGGCGTTGGCGGACGCCGCGCGCGAGAACGGCCTGTCCACGGTCGTGGCGCTGCTGGCGCAAGCCTGGGCCAAGGCCGGCGCGGGAGAAGTCGACGCCGGCGCCAAGCTTTTGACCGACTCCGCCAAGGACATGCAGGGCCTGAAGGTGCTGCTGGTGATGCATGCCGGCCTGATGGCCGAGCAATCCGGCCGCATCGACGTCGCGCGCTGGATGTATGAGGAAGCCATGGCGGCGGCGGCCGCCGAGGAGCGCACGCCCTCCCCGCGCCTGGTTCAGGTCGTCGCCGGCTTCTACAAGCGGAATGGCATGGCGGACCTGGCGGCGGAAACCTTCGCGAAAGCCGCGCCGGGCGCCGTGAACGCCGACGATACGGATGCAGTCGGCCTGATCGCCCGAACCCCCGCTGCAGGCCTCGCCGAGGCGTTCTACAATTTTGCCGGCAGCTTGTACTCGGACCGGCAATATCCCCAGGCCCTGATCTATGCCCAGCTCTCCGCCGTCCTTCGCGACGACGAGCCGGCGACCCTGTTCACGATCGCCCAGACCCTGGAAGCCCTTGGCGACCATGCAGGAGCGGCCAAAGCCTATGCGGCCGTGCCGACGGTCGGCGATTATGCCTGGCGCGCGCCCATGCGCGCCGCCCAGAGCCTGGATGACGCCGGCGATGTCGACCTGGCCGTGGCCGCGCTGGAAGCCGTCGTGGCCGCGGCCCCCGATGAGGCGGAGCCGGCGATCCAGCTTGGCCACATGCTCCGCGGCGCCATGCGCTTTCCTGAAGCCGTCGCGGCCTACAACAAGGCGATAACCCGCAAGGGCGGGCTTGGGCCCGACGACGGCTGGCTGCGCTATGCCCGCGGCGTCGCGCTGGAGCGGTCCGGCGACTGGGCGGGCGCGGAACAGGATTTCCTGGCCGCCCTCGAGACCCTGGGCGATGAGCCGCTGGTGCTGAACTATCTCGGCTACACCTGGGTCGACCGGGGCGAGCATCTTGAGCGAGCCCGCGGCATGGTCGCGCGCGCCGTCGAACTCCGCCCGGAGGACGGCTTTATCCGCGACAGCCTGGGCTGGGCGCAATATCGCTCGGGCGATTATGTCGAGGCGGCCGCGACCCTGGAGAAAGCCGTAGCGCTGCAGCCGCTCGACCCCGTCATCAACGAACATCTGGGCGACGCCTACTGGCAAGTCGGCCGCACCCGCGAAGCTCGGTTCCAATGGCGCCGGGCGCTGTCGTTCAAGCCAGAGGAAAAACTGATCCCGGTCATCGAGGAAAAGCTGAAATGCGGCCTCGATGGTTGCCCGGAAGCTTCGGCGCCGCAAAGCCCAGCCGCGAAACCGGATGGCAAGGGCGGCTGAGGCCGGGCCCTGGCGCCTGACCAGGGCGCAGGCCAAGATCAATCTCGGCCTGCGGGTCGTCGGCAGGCGGGCCGACGGTTACCACCTGCTCGACAGCCTCGTCGCGTTCGCCGACATCGGCGACCATATCGCGCTCCGGCCGGGACGGACGACGAAGCTTCAGGTTTCCGGGCCGTTCGGGCCTGCGCTCGCAGGGACCGCGACGCCCGATAATCTCGTCGTTCAGGCGGCGGAGCGGTTCATCGGCCGCTTCGGCGGGACGGCCGTCGACATTCGCCTCTGGAAGCGCCTGCCCGTCGCTTCCGGCATCGGCGGCGGATCGGCGGACGCCGCGGCCGTGCTCCGCCTGATGGCGGCGCTGGCGGGCATGCCCGAGGACGATCCCGACCTTGCCGCCCTGGCGCTGACGCTCGGCGCCGATGTGCCGATGTGCCTCGGCGGCGCTCCGGCCCGCGTCGGCGGCATTGGCGAAACGTTGGGACCTGCCCCCCATCTCCCGCCGCTCCCGGCCGTGCTGGCCAATTGCGGCGCGCCTGTAGCGACGCCAGCCGTCTTCCAGGCGCGTCGGGGGAAGTTCTCCGAACCCGCAGCTCTGGCCAAGCGCTATGACACGCCGGCAGCGCTGGCGGTCGACCTCCGGATTTTCGGCAATGACCTGACTGCGGCCGCGACGACCGTCGCCCCCGGCATCGTATGCACGCTGGAAGCGCTGGCGCCCGGCGCGCTCTTCGCCGGCATGAGCGGCTCGGGCGCCACCTGTTTCGCCCTGCACCCGACGGCCGAGGCCGCGCGCCTGGCGGCGAAGGCCCTCCGGCGGGCGCGTCCTGGATGGTGGGTCCAGCCCGCCTGCCTGAACCGGGTCTGACTGGCAGCCGAGGCGCGCGCGGCTTCAGCGGCCGGCCGCTTCGGTCCCGTCATCCGGTTTCGGCTTGGCGGGCGCCCTATCCGCCCTCGTGATCGCCAGTCGCCCGGCGGGCGCGTTCCCGTTCTTGTCCTCGCCGAAATAGATCGTCCGATGCGGGAACGGGATTTCGATGCCGCGCTCGTCGAAGATGCGCTTCAGGATCGCGTTATAGGCGCGGCCGATCGGGAATTGCTTGCCGGCGACGCACTTGATGCGCGACCGCAGCACCACTGCATTGTCGCCGAACTGGACGACGCCGAACCACATCATGTCCTCCAGGATATCCGGCGCCCATTCCGGTTGGGCGCGCAGTTCCTCGAAGGCGTCGAACATGGCCTGCTTGGCCTCGTCGATATTCTCCCGGTAGGCGATGCCCATATCGCAGACATACTGGCCGAAGCCCCGGTTGAAGTTCGTCACCTGATCGACCGACGAAAACGGGATGATGTGGAAGGCCCCATGCAGGTCGCGCAGACTGACCGAGCGGATCGTCAGCCGCTCCACCGTGCCAGTCGTGCCGCCAGTCGTCACGATATCGCCGACATTCATGGCATTTTCGAACTGGATGAAGATGCCGGTGATGATGTCCTGCACCAGCTTCTGCGCCCCGAAGCCGATCGCGAGGCCGATGACGCCGGCGGACGCGATCAAGGGCGCGATATCGACCCCCAGTTCCGACAGCACGAACATCAACGTGATCGCGATCATGGCGATGGTGAGCGCATTCCGCGCCAGGGCGAGCAAGGTCTGTTCCCGCGTCGACGGAACGCTGCCGAAATCCGGGTTGAGCCGATAGTCGATCCAGGAGGAGACCGCCAGCCAGACCAGGATCGCCCCGGCAAGCAACAGGGCGACGCTGATCAGCCGCCCGGTCACCGTGACGCCGACCTGGCTCTCCAGCCAGGACCGCATGTCGATCGCGCCGATCGTATGCAGCGCGAACAGCAGCACGCAGGTCAGGATCAGCAGGCGGATGCCGGAAAGGGCCAGAGGCGCCAACCGGTTGAGGCGGGTCTCGAGCGCGGGCAGGCGCCGGGCGACGTTTTCGGGCAGATGCACGCCGCGCTGGATCGAGCGGGAAATGCCGGTCACGACGATCGAGCCGAAGACGATCGCCCCGACGATCTGAAGCGACGCGCCGAGCACCGGCAGCAGGACCCCATCCGGCCGGGCGGCGACAATCGACAGCAATGCGAGGAGATATAGCAGGACCGGCACATGCCAGTAGCGGCCCATGGTTTGATACAGACCGGCGCCCTGGGCCATGTTCCTGTCTTCCAGCAACCAGCGCGAGACCGACTTCCGACTGGACAGGACCAGCGCCGCGAGGGTCAGCACGGCGAGCATCGAGATGACGACGTCGACCGACTGTCCGGCCGACCAGGAGACGTGCTGGGCGACAATCGGCACGACCAGCAACTGGCCATAGCCCAGGAGGCTGACGACGACGCTGAGCCAGATGTTCAGGATCTTGGCTGCGCGATCGGGGATGGCGATCGGCCGGAGCGCCGTCGTCGTCGGCGACAGCACCAGGCGCAACCCCACCTTGACGCACTCGACGACCAGGAACGCATTCAGATAGAGCGTCTGGCGAATGCCGATCTGGCCGAATTCGCCGATCGCGGCGACCGCCAGCAGATAGCCGAGCGCCCAGGCGCCCAGCACCACAAGCACATCCGCCGAAAACGACGCCAGGACGAGAACGCTCGTGCGCAACAGGCCGACCGCCTCTGCCCGGGCGCCCATGCGCCGGTCGAATCGCTTGCCGACCGTTCGGAGAACGAAGAACGCGCTGACGGTGATGGCGATAATCAACGCCAGCTCCAGCAGCGCCTCATAGAGAACCGCAACCTCCGCGCCGGAGAAATTGGCGAAAACCGCGGGCGCGCTGGCGAGGCCGCGTAGAAATTGGGTCACGCCGCCGGCGATCCCTTCCGCCGCGCCCTGGGTCGCCTCGGCAATCCGGCGGCCGAAGGATACCGGCGCCGTTTCGGCGTCCGGCGCCCGCGGCCCATCTTCGGCTTCCGCCGCCGGCGCGCCTGCCCGTTCCAACTCCCGGATCAAGGCTTCGCGGACGATTGGGTCCTTCAGGGCCTCCGCCAGGGCCTGGGCCTGCTCTGCGGCGGTCGGCGTCGCAGCTGAGGCGGCGGCGGCGTCTGGGGCTGGGGCTGGGGCCTGGGCGGACGCGACGGTCGGCGCTATCGCCGTCAAACCGGCGAGCAGCAGCAGGCAAAGCGCAAAAAACCAGGTGCGCACGGGCGATGTCTCTCCGTTGCGGGCGTCGAACAGGGGTGAGGATTAGGACGCCGACGCCCGAGGCGCAAGGTTTGCGGCCCGAATGGGCGCAGCTTCGGTTGCGTCCGGGCCTTCGCGTCTCTATATCGGAAGGTCTGTCTCAACGCCTGAGACGGCGAACAGTTTTCGGGAGAGCGAACGGTGAATTTTTTCCCCCCTGCCTACGCGCAGGGCTTCGGCGGCGGCGGCGACGGCATTACGGCGTTCCTGCCATTTGTTCTGATTTTCGTCGTCTTCTATTTCCTGTTGATCCGGCCGCAGCAAAAGCGGGCGAAGCAACATCGCGAGATGGTGCAGCAATTGCGCCGCGGCGACCGGGTCGTGACCGCCGGCGGCATTGTCGGCAAGGTCTCGAAGGCGCCGGAAGACGGCGAAGTCGAGGTCGAGATCGCCGAGAATGTCCGGGTGAAGGTCGTCCGCGAGACCATTACCCAGGTCGTGACCAAGTCCGCGCCTCCGGGCGGCGCGCCGCCCCCTGCCGCGAACGAAGACGGCAAAAGCGGCGGCCTTCTCGGCGGGCTCTTCAAGCGCTGATCGGGCGCCTATCTGAAAGCGGGCGGGCGTATGCTCTATATCGAAAAATGGAAGATCGTGCTGATCGCGCTGCTTTGCGCGCTCGGCATCGCCTATAGCGCGCCGAATTTCTGGCGGAGCGCGACGGCGGAGGTCGATCCCAGCGTGCCATCCTGGCTGCCGTACAAGACGGTCAGCCTGGGGCTGGACCTCCAGGGCGGCTCGCATCTTCTGCTTGAAGTCGATATCGACGAGGGCGTCCGCGCCCGCGCCGCCGCTTTCGAGGATTCGATCCGCAGCGCCCTCCGCGGCAGCGAGATCCGGCGGTCGGCGCCGGAGCGCCTCGGCGCATCGGTCAAGTTCCGCACGCTGGACCCGGCCGATGCCGAACGCGCGGCCGACCTGATCCAGGATACCGATCCATCCGCCCGCATTACGGTCGGCGATAACGGCGACATCGTCGTCGGGTTCGCGGAAAGCGATGAAGAGGCGCTGCGCCGCTCAATCCTGACCCAGACGATCGAAATCGTCCGGCGCCGGATCGACTCCCTTGGCACCAAGGAGCCGATCATTCAGCGGCAGGGCGACAACCGGGTGGTCGTTCAGGTCCCGGGCTTCGACGATCCCGAGCGGCTGAAGGAAATTCTCGGCACGACGGCCCAACTGGCGTTCCGCCTTGTCGATGCGTCGGCCGATACGTCGACCTTCGTGCCGCGGCCAGGCTTCGAGATCCTCGAGGCCGCCAACGAGCGGCCGGGCCAGACCCAGCGATATGTGGTGCGGACGTCGCCGCGCGTCGCGGGTGACCTTCTGGTCGACGCGCAGCCGTCCTTCCAGGATAGCCGTCCGGTCGTCTCGTTCCGCTTCAATGCGACCGGCGCCCGGCAGTTCTTCGACCTGACGGGCAAGCATATCGGCGAGCCGCTCGCCATCGTGCTCGATAACAAGGTGATCAGCGCGCCGACCATCCAGGCCGCGATCGGCGCGAACGGCATCATCACCGGCCAGTTCAGCGTCGCGGAAACCCAGACGCTTTCCCTGCTCCTGCGCTCCGGCGCGCTGCCGGCGCCGATTGAGGTGATCCAGGAATCGAGCGTCGGCCCGGGCCTCGGCAAGGATTCAGTCGAAGCCGGCAAGATCGCCTGCATTGTCGCCTTCGTCGGCGTCGCCGTGTTCATGTCGCTGTCCTATGGTCTCTTCGGCGTCTTCGCCGGCCTCGCGCTTTTCCTGAACGGCGCCATGATCATCGGCATCCTCTCGGCGCTCCAGGCGACGCTGACCCTGCCCGGCATCGCCGGCATCGTCCTGACCATCGGCATGGCGGTCGACGCCAATGTCCTGATCTTCGAGCGCATCCGGGAGGAACTCGCGTCCGGGCAGTCCACCGTGGCGGCGATCGATGCCGGCTACCGACGCGCGCTATCCTCGATCATCGACAGCCAGGTCACGACGCTGATCGCGGCGGTCATTCTCTTCGCCATGGGAACCGGGCCGATCCGCGGATTTTCCGTCACCCTGACCGTCGGCATCATCACCTCGCTGTTTACGGCGATCTGGGTGACGCGCCTGATGGTGGTGACATGGCTGCGCGCCGGCAACCGCCGCAAAACCGTTTCGATCTAAGGGAGAAAAGACCATGGCTTTGATCCCGTTTCGCTTTTTCTCCGCGCGCCCGACTTTCAAGATCGTTGAAGCCCGGCGCTTCGCCTACGCCTTTTCGCTTTTGGGCGTCGTCGGCGCGATCGTCGTGACGCTGATGCTGGGCCTCAATCTCGGCATCGATTTCCGGGGCGGCGCGCTTCTGGAGGCGCGGTTCCAGCAGCCGCCGGCGGTCGCCGACCTCCGGACCAAGGTCGCCGGCCTCGGCCTCGGCGAAGTCACCATCCAGGAATTCGGCGAACCGACCGATATCCTGATCCGCATTCAGAAGCAGGCCGGGGAGTCGGAAGACCAGACCGCCGCCATCAACGCCGTCAAGGCCGTGCTGGGCGAGGGCGTCGAGTTCCGGCGCACGGAATTCATCGGTCCGACCGTCGGCGAGGAGTTGAAGGAAGTCGGGATCATCGCCGTGGTGCTCGCGATGCTGGGCATCGTCGCCTACATCTGGTTCCGGTTCGAGTGGCAGTTCGGGATCGCGGGCCTTGTCGCCCTGCTGCATGACGTGATCATGACGATCGGGCTCTTCGCCGTCACGGGCTGGGAGTTCAATCTGGCGACCGTCGCCGCCTTGCTGACCATCGCCGGCTATTCGATCAACGACACCGTCGTCATCTTCGACCGGGTGCGCGAGAACCTGCGGCGCTACAAGCAGGAGCCGATCGCCGCCCTCTTGAACCGCAGCGTCAATGAAACCCTGTCCCGCACCGTGATGACCAGCTTGACGACGGTGCTGGCCCTCGTGGCGCTCGCGCTGTTCGGCGGCGAGGTGATCCGCAATTTCACCTACGCGCTTATCTGGGGCATTGCCGTCGGCACCTATTCGACGATCTTCGTCGCGACCTGTCTGCTGCTCCACATGCGCGACGTGCGGTATACGCGCCCGGCGCCCAACCCCGGCGCCGAGGCCATCACAGAGGCCGGCCGCGACTGATGGCGGACATCTCGCCTGTCATCCCGGCGGGCCGTAAGGTCATCGAGACTTATGGCGAGATGCGCTTCCACATCTCCGGCGTGCGCTATACCGGCCCGGTGATCGTGCTGCCGGATCGGGTGCTGCCCTGGGCGCCGACGACCTGGGCCGAAGTCGATTTCGCCAGCTTCGACGCGCTGTGCCAGGACAATCTGGCCGATGTGCTGCTGCTCGGCTGCGGCCCCCGGGCGGTGCTTCCGCCGCGCACGCTCCGCGATGCGCTCCGCGCCAAAGGCCTTGTCGTAGAGCCTATGGACACCGGGGCTGCTTGCCGGACATATAATGTGCTGATGGCGGAAGATCGCAGGGTCGCCGCCGCGCTGATCCCTGTGGCTTGAACCCCTATCCAGAGTTCCAATTTCATGTCGTCTTTCGATTGGTCCAGCGTCTATGCCGGCCGCGCCCAGCGCATGGGCGCTTCCGAAATCCGCGAACTGCTGAAGCTGCTTGAGCAGCCGGACATCATTTCCTTCGCCGGCGGCATTCCGGACCCGGATCTGTTTCCGATCGAGGCCTTCCAGCATGCCTATGGGGCGGCGCTCGGGACCGACCTCTCCGCCAAGCAGGCGCTGCAATATTCCGTCAGCGACGGCTCGCCGGAGCTGCGGAGCTGGATTGCGGATTACATGGGCCGGCTCGGCGTCCCGTGCGCGCCGAAGCATATCCTGATCACCAACGGCTCCCAGCAAGGGCTGGAGTTCCTGGGCCGTCTGTTCCTGTCGCCGGGCGACCCGGCGCTGGTGGCCTGGCCTACATATCTGGGCGCATTGCAGGCGTTCAACGCCTATGAGCCGACCTACGTGCGCCTCGATCCGCGAGGCAATGCGCCGGCGCCGGCCCTGCCGGACAGCGGCGGCCGCGCCAAGTTCGCCTATATTGTGCCGGATTTCGCCAACCCGACCGGCGAGACCCTGACGCTCGCCGAACGCCGGGCGGTGCTGGCGCGCGCCGAAGCCGCCGGCGCGGCCGTGATCGAAGACGCGGCCTATTCCGAACTGCGCTACGAGGGCGAGCCCTTGCCGTCGCTCCTGGCGCTCGACGCCGCTGCGAAGGGCGGGATCGACAATTCCCGCGTTATTTTCTGCGGCACCTTTTCCAAGACCTTGTCGCCGGGCCTCCGCGTCGGCTGGGTCTGCGCCTCCGCCACGCTGATCGAGAAGCTGGTGCTGGTGAAGCAGGCCTCCGACCTGCATTCCGCCACCTTGAACCAGATGGCGATCGCCAGGGTGGCGGTCGCCGTGTTCGACGATCAGGTGAAGAAAGTGCGCGCCGCCTACCGCGCCCGCCGGGATGCAATGCTGGACGCGCTTGGCCGGCATATGCCGAAGGGATTTCGCTGGAGCCGGCCCGAGGGCGGGATGTTCGTCTGGGTCGAAGGTCCGCCGGGCCTTGACGGCCGCGCGCTCCTGGAACGGGCGGTCAAGCGGGAGCGGGTGGCGTTCGTGCCGGGTCAGGCGTTCTTCGCCGACGGTTCCGGCAGCGAAACCATGCGCCTCAGCTTCTCCCTCGCCGAACCGGACGAGATCGAGGAAGGCGTCGCCCGCCTCGCGCGCGCCATCGCCGGATAAAGGCATCTTCCAAAGCGGCGGTTTGTCGCGCTAGGTTGTCGGCTGCGAGTTTTCAAAACGGTCGGGGACCTGGGCTTCATGCATATCGGCGCGCACATCTTCTTCACCGACTATTCGATCTCGCCCCAGGAGCTTGGCCCAGCCCTGGAGGAGCGCGGCTTCGAATCGCTGTGGCTGCCGGAACACAGCCACATCCCGCTGCCGCGCGTTTCGGCCTGGCCGGGCGGCGGCGACCTGCCGAAGAAATACTATGACGTGATGGACCCGTTCGTGACGCTCGGCGTTCTGGCCGGCGTCACCACGACCCTGAAACTCGGCACCGGCATCTGCCTCGTGGTGCAGCGCGATCCGATCCAGACAGCGAAGGAAGTCGCCACCATCGACCGGCTATCGAATGGCCGCTTTCTCTTCGGCGTCGGCGCCGGGTGGAACGAGGAAGAAATGGCGGACCATGGGACGGAGCCGAAAAGCCGCTTCCGCCTGATGCGCGAGCGGGTCGAGGCGATGAAGGCGATCTGGACCCAGTCCAAGCCGCAATATGAGGGCGAGTTCGTCAAGTTTGGCGAGATGATGACCTGGCCGAAGCCCGTCCAGACGCCGCATCCGCCCGTGATCGTCGGCGGCGCCTTCCCCTTCGGCGCCCGCCGCGCCATTCGCTTCGGCGACGGCTGGATCCCGCTCGGCGGCGGCCGGGGCGTCGATATCGCGGGGCAGATTCCGCATTTCCGCCAGATGGCGGCCGAGGCCGGGCGCAATCCCGATGACATCGAAGTCAGCGTCTTCGCGGCTCGGCCGAAGCCCGAGGAACTGACGCCCCTGAAGAACGCCGGGGTCGCTAGGGTCACGTTCGACCTGCCCTCAGCCCCGCGCGACGAAATCCTGCCGCTGCTCGACAAGCTCGCGAAGTTGATCTGAAGGACCCCGCCACTATGCGCATTTGTGTCGACGCGGAGAAATGCGAAGGCCACAACCGCTGCTTCGCGCTGGCGCCGGAATTGTTCGAGGTCGACGATCTTGGCCTGGCCAAGGCCCTGAACGACGGTCGGGTGCCGCCTGGCCTGGAAGACAAAGCCGATCTGGCGATCGCCAATTGTCCTGAATTTGCGATCCGGATCGTTGAGGAGGATTGACGCGATGACGGAACGCGACCCCCGCGACATGCGCCCCCGCGAAGGCTGCCCGGTCCAGGATTGGGCGACCGATTTCGACGTGATGGACCCAGACTATATCAAGGACCCGGCGCCCGTATGGCGCGACCTCAGGGAGCGCTGCCCGATCGCGCACACGACCCGCTGGGGCGGCGCCTGGCTGCCGACGACCTATGCGGACGTGCGCGACATGGCCCGCGCCGCGCCGACCCTCTCCAACCGCTCGCCGGGCGTCATTCCGCCAGCGCCGGAGCTGCGGGAAATGCTGATCGCGGAGGTGAAGGAATTTGGCTCAGAACTGCCGCCGATCTCATCCGACGCGCCGGAGCACAAGCCCTTCAAGCAACTGATCCTGCCGCTCTTTTCGCCCCATGCGGTCGAGCGCTACCGGCCCTTTACCGAGCAATTGGCGAACGACCTGATCGACCGCTTCATCGCGACAGGCAAGGCCGACGCCGCCGTCGACTATGCCCAGCAGATCCCGCCCCGGGTGATCGCCCATATCATCGGCATCGACCCCGCCCGCGCCGACGAGTTCGTCGAATGGGTGCGCGGCGTGCTGGAAGAAGGCCAGACCAACCCCGAAGCTCGCATGGCCAACCGGCGGCACATCCGGGATTTCTTCCAGGCGATGATCGACGAGCGGCGCGACGGCCTGCGGGACGACGCGATCTCGGCCCTGATGACTGCCGAGGTCGAGGGCAAACGCCTGAGCGACTACACCATCGTCGGCGTCTGCTACCTGCTGCTGGTCGCCGGCATCGACACGACCTGGAGTTCGATCGGCGCCGCCCTCTGGCATTTCGGCATGACGGAGAGCGACCGCAAGCGCATGTATGCCGAGCCCGACCTTTACCCGACCGCGATCGAGGAGCTGCTGCGGTTCTATTCGCCGGTCGTGATGGCCCGGCGCGTGCTGGAGCCGGTCGCCTTCGGCGCGGCCGAAATGGCGCCCGGCGAAAAGGTCATCATGAATTTCCCGGCCGCCAATCGCGACCCTGCCGTGTTCGAGCAGCCGGACGAAGTGGTCCTCGACCGGACCCATAACCGCCACATCGCCTTCGGCGTCGGCATCCATCGCTGCGCCGGATCGAACCTGGCGCGGATGGAGATGGACGTGGCGCTGCGCGTCTGGTTCCAGCGCATCGGCGACTTCGCTGTCAGCGATCCGGACGCCGTGCGCTGGGCGGGCGGCCAGGTGCGCGGCCCCCGCATCGTGCCGATGCGCGTGACGGCCGCCTGACCGGCGCGCCGTCGGTCAGTCCCGCCCGAAAATCGCGCGGTTGTCCCGGCCGAGCGACGGCGGCGATTTCCGCATCGGCGGGCGTTCGCCGTCCAGGCTGAGCGGCAGCCCGATCGAGCGGACGCTTGGATCGTCGGGTGCCTGTTGCGCGAGGCCGAGCGCGGCCGTCTGCGGGCAATCCGCCACTTCTTCGACGCTCCGGATCGGGCAGGCCGGCACGCCGACGGCATCGAATGTTTGCACCCAGTTCATGACATCGTCCCGCGCCAGTTCCGCCTCGATCAACGGCACGAGTTCATGGCGCGCCGCGACCCGGTCGGCATTCCGCAGATATTTCGGGTCCGTGATCCATTCCGGCCGGCCCAGCGCCTCGGCCGTCTTGGCGAACAGCACGTCGTTGGCGGCGCCGATCATCATGTGCCCGTCGCGCGCCCGGAAGGCCTGATATGGGGTGATATAGGCATTGCCGGAGCCTTGCTTGCCCTCATTGCGGCCTGTCGCGAAATAGGTGCCGAGATGCAGCGCGATCCAGGCGACGCCCGTCTCATAGAGCGAGAGGTCGATCACGCCGCCCTCGCCGGTCCGCGAGCGCTCCAGCAATGCTGCCTGCACCGAAAGCGCCGCCCACATGCCGGTGCCGATATCGTTGATCGAGGCGCCGGCGCGCATCGGCGGCCCGCCCGGCTCGCCCTGCACGCTCATCAGGCCGGCATAGCCTTGCATCAGCACGTCGTAGCCCGGCTTGCCCGCCATCGGGCCGACAGCGCCATAGGCCCCGATATTGCAATAGACCAGGGCTGGCTTGACGGCGCGCAGGGTCCTGGCGTCCAGGCCGAACCGCTCGACGACGCCGGGCCGCAGGTTCTGGATGACCACGTCCGCCTCGTCCAGGATCAGCGCTTTCAGACCGGCCAGCTCGACCGGGTCCTGAAAATCGACCGTGACCCCGGCCTTGGAGCGGTTCAGCGAGCGATAGACCGTCGAGATGCCGTCGACCACCGGCGGCCAGTGGCGGGCGGCGTCGCCCTTGCCGGGGTCCTCGACCTTGATGACCTTGGCGCCGAGCTCGGCCAGGATCTGCCCGCCGACCGGCCCGGCGACATTGTGCCCAAGCTCGACGACGACGAAGCCCTGCAGCGGCGAAGTGGATGTCATGGCGGCGCGGTCCTTTTCCAGAATTCACTCGGAACGCTAGCCGACATCGCCGGTCTTGGAAATCCAGGCGGCGGTCGCCGCGTCAGGCCAGCCCTTCGGCCTTGAGCGCCGCCTGCACCGCCGGCCGCTCCGCCATCATCGCCAGATGTCGCGCGACCTTCGGGAATTGCGCAACCGCCACGCCGTCACCCTCCAGCCAGCGCGCCACGGTGTAGAGATAGGCGTCGGCGACCGAGTAGGCCGCGCCCATCGCATAGGGGCCGACGAAGGCATGGTCCTCGATATAGGCGAAGACGGCGGCCATCGTTTCCGGCACCTTGCGCTGCATATCCGCGATCGCTTCCGGCGTATCGGCCCAGCGCTTGCCCCGGCCCTTGTGGGCATGGGCGACATGCGCGGTCGAGGCCAGATAGCTGTTGAACGCCTGGAGCCGCGCGAAAGCGAACGGATCGTCCATCGCGGCCAATTCGGCGGCCGGATGGGTCTGGGCGATATAGACCAGCATGGCGGGCGTTTCCGTCAGGATGCCCTCCGGGGTCGCGAGCGCAGGCACGCGGCCCTTCGGATTGACCTTCAGGAACGCCGGGCTTTGCTGCTGGTTCTGGCCGAAGTCGACCCGATGGCCGCGATACTCGGCCCCCGCTTCCTCAAGCGCGATGTGCGAGGCGAGCGCGCAACTGCCGGGGGAGAAATAAAAATCAAGCATGACGGTCCCGTCCCCTCAATCCCATCGAACTGGCGGATCAGGCCGCCTTCAAGGTCGACACATCGACGCCCGCGGCTTCAAGCCGTTGCCGGGCGGCGAGGCTGACGTCGGCCTCGAACAGGCCGATATTGCGCAGGATGATCGCCTCGCTCGTCAGGTCCGGGCGGCCCTGCTCGATCAGGAGCGCGAAGCCTTCGGTCTCCGGCTTGCCGGGCGCGAATTCTTCAAGCGCCTTCTGCGCGCCGAGCTTCTCCACCTTCTGCCGGGTCCGCGTCATCGGCACGGACTTGCCGCGCGCCAGGCGCAGGACATGTTCGAAGGCGTTGATCATGCGCCAGTATTCCCGGTCGAGCGGGTCCAGGCCGGATGTCGGCATTAAATTGACCAAACGGTCGAACGCGGCCTCATAGACATCCGTTTCGCCAAGACGCTCGGCGTTTTCCATCAGTCTGCGCAGCTTGGATGAATCTCTGGTCTCGGCGATCAACGCCAGAATGCGGGTTTGATTGATGCTCAAGTAACTGGTCCTTCTGCCAAACGTTCTTCCGCCATGACGTCGGCTATTTCACTGGTAGGGCGGTCTTCCTGTTCGGCGCGACTAAAGATGTCTCTGAGAGTCGCGCCTATGCGATGCACGGCGACCAACGCGCCCGCCCGATCATAACCGCCCGTTCGACGATCTTCATGGGCGATATTGATGATGCCGCCAGCATTTATAGCATAGTCTGGCGCATAGAGGATATCGCGGCCTTTAAGGGCTTGCCCATGCTCCGCCCGCGCCAGTTGATTATTGGCCGACCCGGCGACGATCGCGCAACGCAAGCTGGGGATCGTCGCGTCATTCAATATGGCGCCAAGCGCGCAGGGCGCGAACACGTCCGCCTCTGCCGCGACAATCGCATCAACGGGGACAGGGACAGCGCCCAATTCCCTGACGGCCGCGTCGACCGCGTCCTGGCGAATATCGGCGACAACGAGCCGCGCGCCCGCCGCGTGCGCCTGCTCCGCGAGCGACCGGCCGACGGCGCCGAGGCCCTGGATCGCGACCGTCAAGCCCCCCACGCTTTCCGCGCCAAGCCGGTGGCGCACGGCCGCCTCGATCCCGGCGAACACCCCAAGCGCCGTCATCGGCGAGGGATCGCCCGAGGTTTCCGGCAGCCCCGCCACATGGGGCGTCGCCTCCGCCACCAGCCGCAGATCCTCCGGCTTCACGCCGATATCCTCGGCCGTGATATAGCGCCCGCCCAGCCGGTCGATGGCTTTGCCGAGCGCGCGCAGCAGGTCCGGCGTCTTCACCTCCGCCGCGCCGCCCAGCACGACGCATTTGCCGCCGCCCAGCGGCAATTGCGCCAGCGCCGACTTGTAGGTCATGCCGCGCGACAGGCGGAGCGCGTCGGCGATCGCCGCGTCTTCGGTCGGATAGGCCCAGAACCGGCAACCGCCGAGCGACGGCCCGCGCCGGGTGCTGTGGATCGCGATGATGGCCTTCAGCCCCGAGGCCGGCTCGCTGACGAAGACGATCTGTTCGTGGCCGCGGAAATCGGGCGCGGAGAAAACGCTCACACCGCGCTCGCCGGTTTGAACCAGGGCGTCGCCGCATCCCGCCGGGCGTCCGCCGCGTCGATCTTCGCTTGCTGGGCGAGCGTGAAGCCGATGTCGTCCAGGCCCTCCAGCAGGCAATGCTTGTGGAAGGCGGATATCTCGAAGCGATGCACGGACCCGTCCGGCCCCGTCACGGTCTGGGCCTTGAGGTCGATGGCGATCTCGCCGCCCTGGCGCTCCGCCAGCGCTTGCCGCAAGCCCGCGCAGGCGGCCGCGTCCAGGCGGATCGGCAGGAAACCGTTCTTCATGGCGTTCGAATAGAAGATATCGCCGAAGCTTGGCGCGATGACGGCGCGGAAGCCGCTGTCGACCAGCACATAGACCGCCGCCTCGCGGCTGGAGCCGCAGCCGAAATTCCGGTCCGCCACCAGCACTTCCGCCGTGTCCCAGGGCGCGCGGTTCAGGATGAAATCGGGGTCCTGTTCGCCCGCGGCCGTGCGGCGGACGTCATGGAACAGATATTCGGGATATCGGGCGTCGCGCGGCCGTTTCAGGAACCGAGCAGGGATCAGTTGATCTGTATCGACATTGGCGATGTCCAGGGGCGCTGCGGCGAAGCTTCCGGTTTCAAATGCGCGCATCGGCATGGGGGCGAGCCTGCTTTCTGATCGTGACTGCCCGATCAAACCGCGTCCGCGCCGCCCCGTCCACCCCCGATCATCCCCGACCGCCCGCCTCATCCCGTGCAGGACGCGCCGCCGAGCACGCAGAACCGGGCGCAATGGGGATGGTTCAAGGCGACCGGCCGCGCGGCCTCGGCAAGCGTCGCGCCAAGGTCGAAGGCCGGGTCATAGGGAATGAGCGTGCAGGCGACGACCGAAGCCCGGTCCCGGCCCTTGTGCTTCACGACCATGCGCTGGGACGCGCACATGACGGAGGACGGCGCGATATCCAGGATGCCCCAGCAGGCGGTCGTGATCTCCGGCACGTCGACGGCCGCGTCCATTTCCGGGAACAGCACGAGTTCGGCCGGATTCTCTGCATCGATGGCGAGATCGAGCTGCTTGAACAGCCCGCCGAAGCCCGCCCGCGCCTCGGCTTCGGCCTCGTCCCAGCAGAGGCGGCCCGCCACATGCAGGCCGCAGCCCGTCGCCGCCAGTTGCCGCAGGCCCCGGATGGCCGGCGCCCAGGTATTCGCCCCGCGCACGGCCTGGTGCAGCTCGCTGGTATAATGGTCGAGGCTGACGCGGAGCGTCATCTGCCCCGGATAGGCGTCGATCAGGCCCCGAAGCGCTTCGAAGTGCCGCTGCATCGGCCGCATGGCGTTGGTCAGCACGAGACACTTGAAGCCCCGGTCCAGAATCAGCGCCAGCATCGCCAGAATATCCGGGTTCATGAACGGCTCGCCGCCGGTCAAACCGATCTCCGTGACCGGCAGTCCGTCCGCCCGGATTTCATCCAGCTTCATCCGGACATCGGCGAGCGGCAGATATTCCAACTGGTCGTTGGTCGGGCTGCTGTCGATATAGCAGTTGGCGCAGGCGATATTGCAGAGGGTTCCGGTATTGAACCAGAGGGTCGTCAGCCCATCGAGCGGCACGACGGCGCGCGCGCTGCCGTCCGCCGTGACGGCCGGGTCCTTGAACTTCGCGGGATCGATGGGCAGCGTCGGGCGCGCGGGCGGAAAGGAGTCAGGCATGGCGATCGAAAGCCTCACGGGCGGCGGGGAAAAACGATGCTGCCGCCGTTCTACCAAGCCCCGGCCCAATCCCAAAATGACAGTCTGGTGAGGTGGAGGGGGCGGGGCGCCTGAGAAGGCTGGACGCCCCGCCAGCCCATGGGATACAACAGCGTCCGCGCGGGTATGATGTAATGGTAGCCTGTCAGCTTCCCAAGCTGAACGCGAGAGTTCGATTCTCTCTACCCGCTCCAAATCCCCCCTCACCCCACCGGGTTCAAACACCAGCGCGCCACGGCGGCGTGGGTTCCGAACCAGACCTTGTGGTGGCCTCTGATGTATTCGGCCAGTTGGTCCAGCATCGCCATGCGCGAGCGGTGGCCGATGATGTGGGGGTGCATGGTCAGTTGGAACAAGCCGCCTTCCCGGTAGGCCGCGTCGAACTCCGCCTTGAAGATTTCGAGCGCGCCGCCGGGGGGCGTGTGCGGGCGGGACTGGCGGCGGAAGTCGAAGGAGAAATAGGGCATGTCGTCCCGGATCCATTCGACCGGGATTTCGACGATGCCGGTCGGCTCGCCGTCCTCGACCAGCTCATAGGGCTCGTCGTCGGCCATCAGGGACGAGTCGTAGAGCAAGCCCATCTCCCGCGTGATCGCGAGGGTGACGGGGCTGAAATCCCAGCTTGGCGTACGGATGCCGACCGGGCGGACGCCGCATACCTGTTCCAGGGTATCGGCGGCGCGCATCTGGATTTCGCGTTCGTCCCTGGGCGGCAGGGTCGAGTTCATTTCGTGGATCCACGAATGAATGCCGATCTCGTGGCCTGCATCGATAATCCGCCGCTGCTCGTCCGGATGCAGCAGGGCGGTGACGCCGGGCACATAGAAACTGGCGGGAATGTCGTGCCGCTTCAGGAAGTCCAGAATGCGCGGGATGCCCTTGCGGGCGCCATACTGATTGGCGGAAAGCGTGCCCGGCGAGTCCGAGCCCCAGCGCAGCGTCGTCGTCTCGTGATCGCTGTCGAAGGAAAGCGCCACCGCGACGCGGGCGCCGCCGGGCCAGGCGGCGGGCGCCAGGCTGCGGCCCGCCCGGACTTTCTCGACGATCGGCCGCCACGTGCTTTCCGGCCACTGCCAGGGCTCCAACTCCGCCATGTTCGCGCTCCCTCTATCCCGAATTATTGACCGACGGCGATATCGAGCCACCGGAACGGCGTCGTCGTCGCCCGGTCGCCCGGACGCAGCACGACGGTCGTGGTCTCCGACTCGACGACGGCCGGGCCGTCGATCTGCTGGCCGGGGGCGAGCGCGTCGAAATCGTAGACCGGCGCATCGACCGGAGCGCCGTTCATGAAGATCGACCGCGACCCGCGCGCCGGCGCCGGGTCGCCCGCCGGCGCCGAGGGCTCCTGCGGCAGTTCCGGCAGGATGCCGATGGCGGCGGCGCGGGCGTTGACCAGCACCGGCCCCTGATCCGGCAGGCAATAGGTGAAAAGCTCCTCATGCCGGGCATGGAAGCGCGCCGCCAACTGGTCCATCAGGTCGGCCGCGTGGAAATCCAGGCCGGTCAGGTTGACGTCGATCTCGAAGATCTGCTCGCCGTAGCGCATGTCGGCGGAGGGGCGCACCTCGACGGCGCCGGTAAAACCGGCCTTGGCGAGCCTGGCCCGCGCCAGCGCGTCCAGGTCCGCGAAGAGCGCGCGCAAGGCCCCGGCGTCGAGCGCGCCCGCATCGCCGATATGGCTGCGGGACGCTTCGAACCGGAGGTCCGTCGCGAGCATGCCCCAGGCCGACAGCACCGAGGCGACGCGCGGCGCGAACACCCGACGCACCTCCAGCCCCCGCGCGATTTCCGTGATGTGGACGCCGGCGGCGCCGCCGAAGGAGAGGAGCGCGAACCTGCGCGGATCGACGCCGCGCCGGACGGAGACCAGGCGCACGCCTTCCGCCATCGTCGTGTTGATGACCCGATGCACGCCTTCGGCCGCCGTCATCCGGTCGACGCCAAGCGTCGACGCGAGGCCGTCGATGGCGCGCTCGGCCGCCGCCTTGTCCAGTTTCACGGCGCCGCCGAGGAAGTTCTCCGCATCCAGCAAGCCTAAGACGACGCTGGCGTCGGTCACTGTCGGCTCCGTGCCGCCCCGTCCGTAGCAGGCGGGACCCGGCTGGGCGCCGGCGCTTTCCGGGCCGACATGCAGGACGCCGCCCGGATCGACCCGCGCGATCGAGCCGCCGCCGGACGCGATCGAGACGATATCGAGCGACGGCAACGCCACCCGCTCGCCCGCGACGCCGCGGTCCGATGAGAGCGCGGCCTCGCCGCCGGAGATCAGGGAGATGTCGGTCGAGGTGCCGCCCATGTCGAACGGGATGAGGTCCGGCGCGCCCAGGAGCGCCGCCGAACGCCGTGCGCCCGCGACGCCGCCGGCCGGGCCGGACAGCACCGTTCCAGCCGCGAGCCTGACCGTATCCCGGACCGGCGCGACGCCGCCGTGGGACAGGATGATCAGGACCGGCCCGCTATAGCCGGCATCCTGGAGGCGCGTCTCCAGATTGGAGAGATAGCGGCCGACCGCCGGGCCGACATAGGCGTTGACCGCGGTCGTCGAGACCCGCTCGAATTCCTTGATCTGCGGCAGCACGTCCGACGAAATCGTCACATAGGCGTTCGGCAGGGCGGCCGTGACGGCGGCGGCGCTGGCGCGCTCGTGGACCGGGTCCTTGTAGGCATGCAGGTAGCAGATCGCGACCGAATCGACGCCTTCCGCCCGCAGCGTCTGGATCGCCGCGTCGAGGGAGCCTTGATCCAGCGCGATCTCGATCGCGCCATCCGGCCGCATCCGTTCCTTGACGCCGAGCCGCCGCCGGCGCGGGATCAGGGGCGGCGTCGGCGGCATGCGGAGATTGTAGCGGTCGGGCTTCAGGCCCTCGCGCATCTCCAGGACATCCCGGTGGCCTTCGGTCGTCAGCAGGCCGACCTTGGCGCCCTTGCGCTCCAGCAGCGCGTTGGTCGCGACCGTCGCGCCATGGACGATCCGCTCCGTCTGGCCGAACAGGCCAGGAAGATCGAGGCCGAGCCGTTCCGCCAGTCGCGCCAGCCCGTCCATCACGCCGATGGACTGATCCTCGGGCGTCGACGCCGCCTTGGCGAGCGTCACGGCGCCCTTGGGGTCAACCGCGACGAGGTCCGTGAACGTCCCGCCGACGTCTATGCCGATCTTGAACATCAGGCTTTCCCCCCGGCGACGACGAAACCGTCGGCGCGGTCGGCCGCATGGGCCGCCGCCGTGCGCTTTGCCGGGTCGCCCCAGCCGCCGCCGCCGCCTGAATGGACGATGAAGACATCGCCCGGCGCGACCGGCAGGCCCGTCGCCTTGCTTGGCAACTTGATCTCCCGCCCATCGGCGCTTTGCTGGCGATAATCGTGCGGCGCGCCATCGGCGCCGCCAAGGATGCCGCGCGCGCCGTGGCGCAGGCCGTCGCCGGCGGTGTTGGCGACGGCGGGCTTTTCCGTCTCGACCACCATTTCCATATCCACCCCCGCGCCGCCGCGATATTGGCCGTCGCCGCCGGAATCCGGGCGGAATTCATGGCGGCGGAAATGCAGCGGGAAGCGCGCTTCCGCGACCTCGACGCTGCCGAACTTCAAGCCGCCCGCCGAATGCCATTCGCCGGAATTGTGCCAGCCGTCGCCGCCCGGCGACGCCCCGCCGCCAGGGCGGGCATGGAACATGTGCCAGATGAAGGTCTTGCCGTTGCGCGGGTCCTCGCCCTTGATCGCGATCCGCAAGCGTCGGCCCCATCCGCCCATCGCCTTGTCCGGGCACGCGCCGGCGAGCGCCACGATGATCGCCTCGATGATTTCGTTGGAGCAATGGCTGGTGCACATCGTGACCGGCAGGCCGTCGTTCGCCCAGACGATGGTGCCGCGCTTCGCCTTGACAGTGAGCGGCCGGAAGGCGCCGGCGTTCTTCGGGATCGAGGGATCGATCAGATAGGCCAGCGTCTGCGCGCAGGCCGAGCGCATGTTGGCGAAGGAGGAATTCACGAACGCCGTGCTCTCGGGGTCGGACGCCGTCAGATCGACCTCGACGTCGGAGCCTTTGACCGTGACGGTCGCGCGGATCGTGATGTCGTGGCGGCCGTGGCCGTCGTCATCGAGCGCCGCTTCGCCGTGGTAGACGCCGTCCTTCCAGGTCTCGATCTCGGCGCGGGCCTGACGCTCGGCGCCGTCGAGGATCTGCCGGCAGGCCTGGAGGGTCACTTCGGCCCCGAAGCTTGCGACCAGCGCTTCCAGCCGGCGCTCGCCGAGCTTGACCGAGCCGATCTGCGCCGCGAGATCGCCCTTGAAATCGCGGGGATGGCGGACGTTCGCCGCCAGCATGTCGAGCAGGTCCCGCTTCGGCTTGCCCTTGTCCCAGAGGCGAAGCGGCGGGATGCGCAGCCCCTCATGGAAGATTTCCGTGGCCGACGGGTTATAGGCGCCGTGGGTCGATCCGCCGATGTCGCTGTGATGGGCGCGGTTGATCGTCCAGAACGCGACCTCGCCTTCGACGAATACCGGCGCGAACACCGTCACATCCGGCAGGTGGCTGCCGAAGCCGAGATAGGGATCGTTGACCAGGAACAGATCGCCCGGATGCACGTCGTCGCCGAAGTAGTCCGACACCGCCTTGGCAGCCCAGGGCATGGCGCCGACATGGACGGGAATATGCTCCGCCTGAGCCGCCAACTGGCAATCCCGGTCGACGATGGCGGCTGAAAAATCCCGGCTGGAATTCAGGATCTGGGAATAGGAGGTGCGCAGCATCGCCTCGCCCATTTCCTCGACGATGGCGGTCAGCCGGTGCTGGATGACGGACGTGGTGATCGGATCGACGACGAGGGTCATGGCGGCTCCAACAGGTGGGATGCGCAAGCTTAGTATGACGACGGCGAAACTCGCTAGGCCGGTCGTTCGCCCGCGAGAAAAGCCGTGATGCGCTTGCGGGTTTCCGGCGCGGTCAGGCCGATGGAGATGCTATCGACGGCGCTGATCATCGCGGCGCGGATGCTGGCGTCCTCCGCATGGACGATAAACTCCTTGGTGCGGCGGATCGCGTCGGCGCTGCCTTTCAGGATGTCGGCGACCGTCGCTTCAACCGACGCTTCGAGCGCGTCCGGCGGAACGGCGCGGGTGATGATGTTGAGATGGGCCGCCTCGGCGCCGTCGATCCGGCGGCCGGTCAGGATCAGCTCCAGCGCGGATTTCCGGGGCACGCCCCGCATCAGGGCCATGACGATGGGCGACGGCACAATGCCATGCCGGACTTCGGGATAGGCCATCAGGGCGGTCGTCTCGGCGACGGCGATATCGCACCAACTGGCGAGCGTCGCGCCGGCGCCGAAGGCATAGCGCTGGATCATCGCGATCGTCGGGACCGGGCAGAGATGCAGGGCTTCGTTCAGGAGACGGAGCTTGTGATACGTGTCCGCGATTGTGCCGATATCGGCGTCGAGCAAGGCCGCCAGATCGCGCAATTCCCGCCCGGCGCAGAAAATGCCGCCCTTGCCGCGGATCACGATGGCCCGGCAGCCGCGATCCGCGCCCGCATCCCGGATCGCGGCCGCGAGCGCGTCGATCAGCACATTGTTGAGGGTGTTGCGGTGCGCCTGATTGTCGATCCAAAGCGTCTCGACGCCGCGGTCGTCGCGTTCGCGGTGAATTGCGCCTGCCATGCTGCTTGCTCCATTGGGTCCGGTTGCCGAGCAGCATAGCCCCTGCGTCGCCGGTGACGAGCGGCAATTGCGTTCAGGCGCCGGCCGGTACACTCTCCCGCTCCCCGCAAAGTTCGAGCCGCCGCCGATGTCTCCTTCCCTATTCGCCTCGTCCGAGCCGGACGGCGCCTATGCCTGGATGCGCCTGTGGGCCGCCCTTGCGCTGATGACGCTCGGCGGGTTCGGCATGTTCGCCTGCACGGTCGCGCTGTTGCCGGTCGCGACGGAATTCGGCCTGAGCCGCGGCGAGGCCTCATTGCCCTACACGCTCTTCACCATCGGCTTCGGCGCGGGCGGCATCGCCTATGGCTGGGCGACCGCCCGGTTCGGCACGGCGCGGACGATTTTTATCGCCAGCCTGATCTATGGCGCCGGCTTCATCATGGCCTCAATGGCGGGATCGTTCTGGGTCTACGCCCTGGCGTTCGGCCTGCCGATCGGCTTGCTCGGCGCGGCCGCGACATTCTCGCCGCTGGTCGCCGACGCCTCGCTCTGGTTCGAGAAGCGGCGCGGCTTCGCCATCGGCATCGTGATCTCGGGCAATTATGTCGCCGGCGCGATCTGGCCGCCGATCGTCCAGGCGCTGATCGACGCTGTCGGCTGGCGGGACGCGCTGTTCCTGATCGGCTGCTTCTGCCTGACCGCCATGCCGCCCCTGACGCTGATGCTGCGAAGGCCGGCGCTGGCGCTTTCGATCGAGTCCCAGGCGCGGACGGTTCCGGCGCCGAAGCGGCCGTTCGGCCTGCACCGGGAAACCGTGCAGGGCGCGCTTTGCTGCGCCGGCGTCGCCTGCTGCGTCGCGATGGCGATGCCCCAGGTCCACATCGTGGCCTATTGCTCGGACCTTGGCCTCGGCGCTGTCCACGGCGCCAACATGCTGGCGCTGATGATGGCCGCGGGCGTCGCCAGCCGCCTGCTCTCGGGCTGGATCTCAGACAAGATCGGCGGCTTCCGCACGCTGATCCTGGGATCGTTCCTGCAGATGCTGGCGCTGATGCTGTTCCTGCCGTTCGACGACCTCTATCCGCTCTACGTGGTGTCGTTCCTGTTCGGGTTGAGCCAGGGCGGCATCGTGCCCTCCTATGCCATGATCGTGCGCGGCGCCTTCCCGGCGAAGGATGCGGGCTGGCGCATCGGCACGGTCATGAGCTTCACGCTGTTCGGCATGGCGTTCGGCGGCTGGCTTTCGGGCGCAATCCACGACTGGACCGGCAGCTATGAGGCCGCCGTGCTGAACGGCATCGGCTGGAACGTCCTGAACCTCGCCATCGCGGTCTGGCTGTTCCTGCGGGCAAAGCGCTATCTTGGCGCGCCGCCCGCCGCCGCCGCCGCCCCTGCCTGAAGGATATCGGAATGATCAAGCGCATCTCCCTGCTGACCCGGAAACCGCACCTGACCCACGAGGAATTCGTGAAGCACTGGCGCGAAATCCACGGCCCGCTCGCCATCGGCGTGCCGGGCCTCCGCCGCTATGTACAGAGCCATATCCAGTCCGAGTCCGAACGCTCCGACATCCAGACGACCGACATCCAGGTCGATGGCATCGCGGAGCTCTGGTACGATGACGAGGCGAGCATGGCGAAAGCCAGCGCCTCGCCGGAAGCGCAGCGCCTGTTCGCCGACGGCGCGCTGATCATCGGCCAGATCAAGACCTTCGTGATCAAGGAAGAAGTGATTATCGACGACGCCTGAGGAGACGCTCGATGCCCGACGCCAGCGGCCCCAAGACGGGCCATGCCTTCGCCGAGATGGTCGACGACCGCGCCAGCGACGGCGCCTTCCGGATCGACCGGCGCATGTATGACGACCCGGCCGTCTATGCAGCGGAGATGGAGCGCATCTTCGAGACGACCTGGCTCTATGTCGCCCACGAGAGCCAGATCGCGAAGCCCGGCGATTACCTCTGGACCGAGATCGGCCGCCAGCCGGTCATCATCAACCGGCTGGACGATGGCCGCGTCGCCGGCGTCATCAATGCCTGCTCCCATCGCGGCGCGCTTCTGACCGCGAGCCGCCAGGGCAACGCCCGCATTCTGGTCTGCCGCTATCACGGCTGGACCTTCAAGTCCGACGGCCAGTGCGTCCGCATCAAGGACGAGGCGATCGGCTTTCCGAACGGCGTCGACAAGGCCTGCTACAACCTGACCGCAATTCCCCATGTCGAGAGCTACAAGGGCTTCGTCTTCGCCAGCCTGAACCCGGACGCCCCGCCGCTGTCCGAGCATCTGGGCGACGCCAGGCCGTTCATCGACATGCTGGCGGACCAGTCGCCTGAGGGCATGGAAGTGCTGCCGGGCTCGGCCGCCTATATCGTCGACTGCAACTGGAAGCTCCAGGTCGAGAACGGCGTCGACGGCTATCATGTCGGCGTCGTCCACCGCAATTTCGCGCAGACGGTGCGCCGCCGGAACGAGCTTTCCGGCGCTTCCGGCATGAAGCTGACCGAGAACGCCCGCTTCGACGACGGCGCGGTCGAAACCGCCTGCTACGACCTTGGCAACGGCCACAACGTGATCTGGTCCGACCGGGGCGCGCCCGAGGCGGCGCCGCTTTATGAGGCCAAGGACCGGCTGCTGCCCATCGTCGGCCAGGACAAATGGAACTGGATGGTCGGGCGCGGCCGCAACCTGCTGCTCTATCCGAACCTGTTTTTGATGGATCAATCCTCGACCCAGATCCGGATCATCCGCCCGCTCGGCCCCGACCGCACCGAAATCCGCGTCTATTGCATCGCGCCCAGGGGCGAGAGCCGGCAGGCGCGGACCGCCCGCCTGAATAAATTCCGGGACTTCTTCCTGACGAGCGGCCTCGCCACGCCGGACGATTCCGTGGCGCTCGAGGATACGCAGGCCGGCGTCGGCGGCCGCCTCGCCCGCTGGTCGCCGTTCGACCGCGGCATGGCGACGGCGGCGTCCGGCCCCGACCCCCATGCCCGGACGATCGACATCAGCCCCGTCGGCCGCAATACGCCCTGGGACCTGGAGACGATCTTCCTTGGCCAGTATCGCCGCTGGCGCGACCTGATGGCGGCCCGGCCATGAACGCTCTTGCAAGCTCGGTCACCGACGCCGACCTGAAACTGCAACACGAGGTCGAGCGGCTGATCTACCAGGACGCCTATCTGCTCGACATGCGCCGCTTTGAGGACTGGCTCGCCCTGTTCCGGGACGACGCCGAATTCGCGATCCCCGCCTGGATCGACGAGACGACGCTCGCGACCGACCCGACCCAGGAGCTTTACCTGATCCACTTTCCCGACAAGACCGGCCTCGACGACCGCGTCTACCGGATCAATACCCGCGACAGCTATGCCTCGACGCCGATGCCGCGGAGCGCCCACGTCATCGGCAATGTGCTGATCCTCAATGCCGCCGGCCCGCGCATCGAGGCGACCTGCAGTTGGACCGTCCATCAATACGCTGACCGCAAGGGGCCGCGCAGCCATGGCGGGCGTTATGACTACACGCTGATCCGCGAGCCCGACGGGACGCTGAAGATCGGCCGGAAGCACATCACGTTCCTGAACGACCGGGTCGATATCCCGCTCGACATCTACAACGTCTGAGGAGACGCCGGCCCATGCGCGCGCTCGCGAAACTCGCCAAAGCCGAAGCCAGTGTGGGCATGATCGATGCGCCGAAGCCGTCGGCCGGGCCGGGCGAAGTCCTGATCCGCGTCGCGGCCGCGGGCATCTGCGGCACCGACATGGCGATCTACAACTGGACGCCCCGGATGCGGCCGCGCGTCGCCCCGCCCCGGATCCTGGGGCATGAGGCGACCGGCCGGATCGAGGAGCTCGGCGCCGGCGTGTCCGGCCTCGCGGTCGGCGACCGGGTCAGCCTGGAATCCCACATCTTCTGCGGCCAGTGCCGGTATTGCCGCCGGGGCGACGCCCATCTTTGCGCCAGCCTGGCCTATCCCGGCATTTCCATCGACGGCGGGTTCGCGGATTGGGTCACGGTCCCGGCCCAGATCGCCCGGCCGGTGCCGGACCGGCTGGACGACCGGACCGCCGCCATGATCGAGCCTTTCGGCATCGCGGTGCATGCCTGCATGGCCCAGCGCGGCGTCGCCGGCAAGACCGTGCTGATCAACGGCTGCGGCCCCATCGGCCTGATGACCGTCGCCGCCGCCCGGGCGCTCGGCGCCCGGCGCATCCTGGCGGCGGACCCGAACCCGCTCCGCCTGAAGCTGGCGGGCCAGATGGGCGCGGACGCGACCGTCGATCCCGCCAATGCGGACGTGGTCGCCGCCGCGAAAGCCCTGGGCGACGGCTTCGGCGTCGATGTCGCCATCGAATATTCCGGCGTCGCGGCGGGGCTGGACGCCGTCCTGGCCTCGGCCGACCGGATGGCCGACATCCGCCTCGTCGCCGGCCCGAACGCGCCCCATGCGCTCGACGTCAACGCGCTGCTGCGCACGGGCGTCTCGATCTATGGCATCCATGGCCGGCGGCTCTGGCAGGACTGGGACCTGGCGGTCGAGCTTTTGGCCGACAAGCGCGTCGATATCGCGATGCTGGCGGACCCGATCCTGCCGCTCGACCGCGCGGTGGAGGGCTTCGAGGCCATCGTCGCCGGCCGCGCCCTGAAGCCGATCCTGCTGACCGCCTGAAACCAATATCGAAGCCGATCGTCCGATCCGCCTTGCGGCGCGGCCGCCTGGACGCGCCTCGATCTGAACGGGAGCCGCCCCCTTGGAATTCCTGGACCTGGCGTTCGCCGTAAAACTGGCGGCGACGGCGGCCGTCGTGCTGCTGGCGACGCTGATCGCCGAGCGGGCGGGCGCCTTCATCGGCGCGATGATCGCGGCGCTGCCGATTTCCGCCGGTCCCGCCTTTCTGTTTCTCGCCATGGAGCATGGCCCGGCGTTCCTGGCAAAAAGCGCGCTGATGGCGCTCGCCCTGAACGCCGCCGTCGCGCCCTTTCTGCTGGTCGCGGCGCTCGTCGTCCGCCGGCACGGCATCCTTGCGGCGATCGCGGCGGCGTTTCCGGTCTGGCTTGGGGCGGCGGCGCTGTTCCTCTATCTCGACATCGGCCTCGCCGCGGCGCTTCTGGCGAACGTCCTGGCCTATGGCGTTTGCCTGCCGCTTTCAGCGCCGCTTCGGGCGGGCGGGGCGGCGATCCGGCGCCGGCGCGGCCTCTTCGATATCGCGCTTCGGGTGGCGGCGGTCGTCGCCGTGATCGCGGCGGCGCTGACCGCCGGGCGCCTGCTTGGCCCGACCGTGGCCGGGGTCGCGGCCGTCATCCCCGTCATCTGGCTCAGCATGTCGGTCGTGGTCTATGCCCGGTCCGGCGGCGGCGCCTGTTCGGCGATCCTGGCGAACGGCATCCCGGGGATGATCGGCTTCGTGCTGGCGTTGACGGCCTTGACCGTCCTCCCCCCGCTGCACGGCTCGGGCCTGGCGCTCGGCTCGGCCCTGGCGCTTTGCGTCGGCTGGAACCTCGGTCTGACGGTCCTCCGCGCCGCCCGCGGCCGCCGCCGCCTTGCCTGACGCCCTGCCCCATGCGCGCCCTTCATGGACAGGCGCGCCCCGACCGCGCGATACTCAAGCCGGAACTGCTTAACGGAGCGCGCCATGGCGGATGCGGCATCGATTTTCAGCGCGGCGGGCGACGGCCTGATCGCGGTCGTCAAGCGGGATTGCCCGACCTGCGATCTGGTCGGCCCGGTCCTCGCGGGCTTGCAGGCGAGCGGCGCCGTCACGGTCTACAGCCAGGACGACCCGACCTTCCCGGAAGCGGTCAAGGCCGTCCGCGACGACCGCGACCTCGACGCCTCCTACCGCCTCAACGTCGAAATCGTGCCGACGCTGGTTCGGGTCGAAGGCGGGCGGGAAGTCGACCGGACATATGGCTGGGACCGGGCGGAATGGGCGCGCGTCGCGGGCCAGCCCGTCGGCCTCGACCTGCCGCCGACCCGGCCCGGCTGCGGCGCCGCCAATGTCGAACCGGCGGCCAACCGACTGCTCAGGATCCGCTATGGCGAGACCGGGCTCAATGCCCGGCGCATCGATCTCGGCAGCGCCGAGGACCCGATCGAAGCGGCGTTCGAGCGCGGCTGGTCCGACGGCCTGCCTGTCACCCCGCCGACGGAAGCCCGCGTGCTCGCCATGCTGGAAGGAACGTCCAGGGCGGCGGACGAGATCGTCGGCATCGTGCCCCCGAACCTCGATCCCTGCTCGGTCGAGAAAGCCGCGATCAATGCGGTCATGGCCGGGTGCAAGCCTGAGTATTTCCCGGTCGTGCTGGCGGCGCTCGAAGCAGTGCTCGATCCGGCCTTCAACATCCACGGCGTGCTTGCGACGACGATGTATGTCGGGCCGGTGCTGATCGTGAACGGCCCGATCGCCCAGCGCATCGGCATGAACGGCAAGCACAATGCGCTCGGCCAGGGCAACCGCGCCAACCTGACCATTGGTCGTGCGGTGCAGTTGATCGTGCGCAATGTCGGCGGCGGCAAGCCGGGCGGCATCGACCGCGCGGCGCTCGGCAATCCGGGCAAGCTCTCCTATTGCTTCTGCGAAGACGAAGCCGGCTCCATCTGGACGCCGCTCGCGACCGATTTCGGCTTCAAGGCGGGCGACAATGTCGTGACGGCTTTCGCCGGTTACGGCCTGCAGGGCGTCGTCGATCAGAAAAGCCGCGAGCCGGAAAGCCTCGCCCGGTCGATGGCGGCAAGCTTGAAGGCGATCAACAATGTCAAAGCCTGGCCCGCCGCCGACGCGATCCTCGTCGTTTGCCCGGAACATGAACGCACCTTCAAGGCGGCCGGGTGGTCGAAGGCCGATCTCCTGGCGCGCCTGACCGCGTTGACCACCGGCCCGGCCGATCCCCTGATCCAGGGCGAAGACGGCATCGCCGAGGGCCTGGGCGTCGGCATGCGCGGCAAGACCGTGAAGAAATTCCGGGACGGCGGCCTGATGCTGGTCCGCGCAGGCGGCGGCGCCGGCATGTTCTCCGGCATCATCGCCGGCTGGTCGGCTTCCGGCGACCGCGGCAGCGTGCCGGTGGCGAAACCGATCCGGGGTTAGATCAATAAGATAGATCAGGGCGCGGAGCTTTTCCGCGGCCTGCTCGATCCAAAATTATGGGTAAAGCGTTGGCGGAACGCTGGCCAAGGCGCTACAAGCGGCCCAGCAACTGGCGCGCCTAGATCAAACCAACCTTAGGCGGAATCGTCTAAAGTTGGATAATTAGATCGATATCAATAAGATAGAGCATGGTCGAAAGGACATTCGATGGGGCTCAAGCATTCGCTCATCGGCCAATTCCCTTGGCTGCTTGACCGCGTGAACTACGTCGAGCAACTGGCGAAGTTGCTGCCGCATTTCGCGAGCAAGCGGAACCCCTGGAAGATTCCGATCACGTCGCGCGATCTCTACGATGCGATCGACGCCAAGGAACAGCGCGACTACTACAACGATCGCAAGCGTTTGTGCCGGTCCGGCGGGCGCAATATCTGGGCGACGGAACGCGAAGCCCGCATGAAGTATCTGGAGCCGATCGTCCGCGAGATTGACGGTCTGCTCGCCGTGCAAGACCGCGTCTCGATCCTGGAGGTCGGCTGCGGCAATTGCATCAATCTGATCGAACTAACCGAGCGGTATGGCGACCGGATCGTCCTGAAGGGTATCGATATTTCTTCCGGGCGGCTCAATGTCGCGCGAGACTACTTCGGCGACCGTCTGGTCGGCATCGAAACCTGGGTCGAATCCATCACCGACCCGACGCCCGACGCGCAAAAAGCCCAATATGACCTTGTGTTCAGCATGCATTGCCTTGAGCAAATCCCATACGCTGCGGTGCAGGCCGTGGCCGGGCTTTGGGACCGCGCGATCAGCCGGGTCGTGATGATCGAACCCGTCTGGGAATATGCGCGCGGCGCGCAACGCCTGAAGTTGGTGCGCGACGACTATATCCGCACGCTCCTGCCTGCCGTGCGCTATTTGGGCTATCCGATCCAGCATGAAGGGCCGCTGGGATTCGAGTCTTCCCAGAAAAATCAGTCCTCGCTGATCATTCTCACAAAAACTGACACACGCGGCGAATAGACGTTTTAACCTTGGCGCCCTGATTTAAAGCGCCAATGCCGCGATTGAAGCGGCCCCGGTTCAGGCTTGATAACCCATGCGCGCTACACAGGGCTGCATCGCGGCCGCGATTATTCTGGCCTCGGCTTGTTTCGGCGCGCCCGCTGCGGCGCAGGCGCCGAACGGACGCCCGGCGCCGACCCTGGTCGGCGACGCCGTCCGCGAGGAAATCGCGAGCGACATGACGGCGATCGTCGGGCGTTTCGTCTCCCTGCGCGGCGGTCCGATCGCGGCCAGGGTCGCGGGCGCCGTCGACAAGGTCTTCTTCGAGATCGGCGACCGGGTCGAGGCCGGCCAGCCGCTGATCCGGATGGCGCTCGACCGGCTGGAGGCCGAACAGGCGCGGCAGAATGCCTTCGTCGCCCTGGCGGCCGCCCGCATCCAGAGCGCCAAGGCCTCGCTCCGGCTGGCCCAGCAGGCGGCGACGCGGCTCGCGCGGCTCAAGAGTTCGCCCGCCTATAGCGAAGCTTTGCTGTCGGACAAACAACGGGAAGCCGAGCGCGCGGCGGCGGACGTGAAGGTCGCGGAGGCCGACCACGATCGCGCCCGCGCCGACTTGCGGCTGGCGAACGTGGCGCTGGCCTATGCGGAGGTGCGCGCGCCCTATGGCGGCGTCGTCGCCGAGCGTCATGTCGATGTCGGCGGCTTCGTCGCCCTCGGCGAGCCTGTGGCGACGCTGGTCGGCGACCGCGCCCTTGAAATCGAGGCCGAGGCCCCGACCGACCGCATGGGCGGCGTGCAGCCGGGCGCGCTTGCAGAAGTGCGCTACGGCGATGCGACCTTCACGGCGCCGGTGCGCGCCGTGCTGCCGCGGGAAACCGGCGTCTCCCGCACCCGCGCCGTGCGCTTCGGGCCGCTGCCGCAAGAGTTGCAGGCCATCGCCATCACCAATGCCGCCGTCGCCGTCGCGATCCCTGCGACCGCGCCGCGCCCGGTCGTGACCGTGCACAAGGACGCCATCATCCGGGAGGGCGCCGGCACGAATGTCATCGTCGCGAACCCTGGCGCAGAGGCCGGCCTCTTCATGCCGGAAACGCGCTGGGTCGTCGTCGGCGAAGCGATCGGCGGGCGCTTCATCGTGCTGGACGGCCTCAAACCCGGCGAGATCGTCGTCGTCCGCGGCAATGAAAGCGTCGATACGACCAAACCGATCAAGCTTGAAGGGCAGCCCGACACGAAGGCGGCGAAGCCATGAACCTGATCCGCGCCGCCATCGACCGCCCGGTCGCGACGGTTTCGGCCGTCCTGTTGATCGTGTTGTTCGGCGCGCTGGCGCTGACCACAATCCCGATTCAGTTGATCCCCGAGGTCAACAAGCCTCAGGTCACGATCAACACGGCCTGGCCCGGCGCCGCGCCGCTGGAAATCGAACGCGAGATCGTCAATCGCCAGGAGGAGGTGCTGAAAGGCGTCGAAGGCCTGGAGAACATGGAAAGCGATTCCCGCGCCGGCTCCGGCGAAGTGCGGCTGACCTTCGCCGTCGGGACCAACATGGACAAATCGCTGCTGCTGGTGGCGAACCGCCTCGACCGGGTCAGCGGCTATCCGGACGAGGCCGACGAGCCGACCCTGAAAACTGCCGGCGCGGACGACAATCCCATCGCCTGGTTCTCGGTCCAGCGGCTGCCCGGCAACGTCAAGCCGATCCACACATACCGGGACTTCATCGAGGACACGGTGCAGGATCGCTTTGAGCGCGTTCCCGGCGTCGCGCTGACGAACCTCTATGGCGGCGGCAAGCGGGAACTGCAGGTCATCATCAACCCCGCGAAGCTCGCCCAATACCGGCTGACGATCAACGATGTCGTCAACACGCTCCGCGCCGAGCACGCGTCCTTCTCCGCCGGCGAACTGGACGAGGGCAAGCGCAGCTACGTGACCCGGATGGAAGGCGAGCTCAACGACCCGGAAGCGGTCGAGACCGTCGTGCTCCGCTCCAATGTCGATCCCGTCACCGGCGCCGTCGCCCGCGTGACCGTCCGCGACATCGGCCGCGTCGAGTTCGACTATTCGGACCCGACAGCTTACATCCGCCGGAACGGCGCGCCGGGCCTCGCGGTCACCACCGTCCGGGAAACCGGCGCCAACGTCATCGTCGTCATGGAGGCCCTGCGCGAGGCTGTCGTCGAACTCAACCGGGACGTCCTGAACCCCCGCGGCCTCGTGCTCGAACAGGTCTATGACGAGACCGTCTACATCAAGTCCGCGATCAGTCTGGTGCAGTCGAACATCATCGTCGGCGGCGTCCTCGCGTCGATCATGCTGCTGCTGTTCCTCCGATCCTGGCGGCCGACGGTCATTGTCGCGATCGCGATCCCGGTATCCGTCATCGGGTCGTTCGTCGCCATGGCGGCGCTTGGGCGGTCGATCAACGTCATCTCGCTCGCGGGCATCGCCTTCGCAGTCGGCATGGTCGTCGATGCGGCGATCGTCGTGCTGGAGAACATCTACCGCTACCGCGAACGCGGGATGAGCCCTGGCCGGGCGGCCTATGAGGGCGCCAAACAGGTTTGGGGCGCGATTTTCGTCTCCGCGCTGACGACGGTCGTCGTCTTTATCCCGGTCCTGGTGACGGACCTGGAGGTCGGCCAGTTGTTCCGGGATATCGCGGTCGCGATCTCGGTCTCCGTGCTGCTGTCGCTGCTGGTCGCGATCACGGTGATCCCAGCCCTCAGCAAGCGCTTGCTGACCCGGTCGGTCGGCGCCGAGGCCAAGGTCGTCCGGATTCCGCCGCTCGACGCTTTCGGCCGGGGCTTCGCGGCCGTGTTCGTCGGCCTCGCCCGCCGCACGGTCGCGAACCGCGCCTTCGCGCTGATCTGGGTCGGCGCGATCACGGCGGTCGCGCTGATCGGCACCGTGTTGTTCCTGCCCCGGCTCGACTACCTGCCCGAAGGCAACAAGAACCTCATTATCGGCATCATCACGCCGCCGGCCGGATATAATCTGGCGACGACGACCGAAATCGCGCTGCAGTTCGAAAGCGCGACCCGGCCGCGCTGGGCGTCGGTCACCGGCCCGGAGCCCAGCGCCGACGGCCTGCCCAAGATGGAGGACTTCTACTTCGTCGCCTTCGGCGAGCGCATCTTCGTGATCGCGCGCTCGACCGACCCCGCCAGGGTCAAGGCCTTGCTCGGCCCCCTGTTCCAGGAAGTCGGCAATCACCCGGATATCCGCGGCTTCTTCCTGCTCTCCAGCGTCTTCGGGCGCGGCATCGGCGGCTCGCGCGCCATCGACATCGACGTGACGGCCATCAACCTGGAAGACGCCGTCGCGGTCGCGAAGCGCGTCGACCAGGGGTTGAAGCAGATCTTCATGCAATCGAACGCGGGCCATCAGGTCCGGGTGCAGCCCAGCCTGGAGTTGGGCGCGCCGGAAGTGCGCGTATACCCGGACCGCATCCGCCTCGCCGACAATGGCGTCAGCGCCCGGGAGCTTGGGCTGACCCTCGACGCCTATAACGACGGCATGCGCGTCGTCGAAACCACCATCGGCTCCGAACGCCTGAACATGATGATCAAGGGCGAGGTCGGCGTCGTGCAATCGACCCAGGATATCGCCAACCTGCCGATCGTCTCCGAAAGCGGCGTGATCGTGCCGGTCTCCAGCCTGTCAGACGTGACCGTGACCACCGGGCCCATCCAGATCCGCCACAAGGAACGCCAACGCGCGATCACCGTCAGCTTCATTCCGGGCGCCCAATTGCCGCTCGAGGAAGCGATGGCCATCGTCCAGGCGGATGTGCTGGCGCCGATCATCGCGGAAGGCATGCCGGCCGGCGTGCAATTCCGCCTCGCCGGCACGGCGGACGAGCTCGGCAAGACCAAGCGGGAGCTGTCCTACGACCTCCTGATCGCGCTCGTCATCGTCTTCCTGGTGATGGCCGTGCAGTTCGAAAGCTTCATCTATCCGCTGATCATCCTGTTCTCAGTGCCGCTCGCGACCGCCGGCGCCGTGCTCGCCCTGGCGGTCTTGAACATCTGGGTGCTGCAGACCCTCGACATGCTGACCGTGCTGGGCTTCGTCATCCTGATCGGCGTCGTCGTCAACAACGCCATCCTGCTGGTCGACCAGACCCTGCAGCATATCCGGCTGGAGGGCATGGCGCCCGGCGACGCCATCGTCGAGGCGACCCGGAACCGCATTCGCCCGATCTTCATGTCGACCCTGACCAGCGTGATCGGCATGATGCCCCTGGTGCTGGCGCCGGGCGCCAGCTCCGAGCTTTATCGCGGCCTCGGCGCGGTGGTGATCGGCGGGCTCGCGCTATCCTCGGTCCTGACGCTGGCGATCGTGCCGCCGCTGCTCGGCCTCGTGGTCGCGCCGCTGGAGCTTCGGGCGCAGCGCGCGCGCAAGCTTGCGGCCGCCAATGACGGCGACCCAGCCGACCTGAAAGCCGCGGCGGAGTAACGGCCCCATGCGCGACGCCGATTTCCTGATCGTCGGCGGCGGCATCGCCGGCGCCTCCGCCGCCTACCGGCTGGCGCCCCATGGCCGCACGATCATACTGGAGGCGGAAAGCCAGCCCGGCTATCACACATCCGGCCGGTCGGCCGCGCTCTATTCCAAGCGCTACAGGAACCCGTCGATCCGTGGGTTCGCCATCGCATCCGGCGCCTTTCTGGAAGCGCCGCCCGATGGCTTCGCCGCCGCGCCGCTCCTGACGCCGCGCGGCCTGCTGATCATCGGCCGCGCGGATCAACAGGCGGCCGTCGCCAACCAGTTCACGGCCGACCAGGTGCGGGACAGCGTCGCCCACGAAGTATCGCGCCAGGATGCGCTCGCCCTCGTCCCCTGCCTCAATCCCGATTATGTCGCCCACGCCATGCTGGCGCCCGACGCCCAGGATATCGACACCCACGGCCTGCATCAGGGCTTCCTCAAAGGCGCCCGGCGCCGCAAGGCCGAGGTCGTGACCGACGCGCGCGTGCTGAAACTGGATTACCGTGACGGCAAGTGGCGGGCCGAGACGGCGGCGGGCATCTTCACGGCCCCGGTCGTCGTCAATGCCGCCGGCGCCTGGGCTGACGCGGTCGCGGCGGCGGCGGGCCTCGGGGGGCTTGGCATCCAGCCGCTCCGCCGCACCTGCCTGACCTTCGACGCGCCGGCGGGGACCGACCCCGCCCCATGGCCGATGACCATGGACGCCGACGAAGCGTTCTATTTCAAGCCGGAAGCCGGGCGCATCATGGCGAGCCCCTGCGACGAGCATCCAAGCCCGCCCGTCGATGCCCAGCCGGAAGACCTGGACGTCGCGGAAGGCGTCGACCGGGTCGAGCGCGCGACGACGCTCGCCGTCCGCCGCGTCACGCACCGCTGGGCCGGCCTCCGCTGCTTCATGCGCGACCGCCTGCCGGTCGTCGGCGCGGACCCGCGCGCCAGGGGTTTCATCTGGCTCGCCGGGCTCGGCGGCTTCGGCATGATGACGTCGGAGGCGCTCGGCCGCGCCGCCGCCGCCGCCGCCCTGGGCGCCGGACTGCCAGACGATATTCAGGCCACGGGGGTCGACGCAGCCAAGGTCGCGCCGGACCGCTTCCTCGATTAAGCTTCGCGCCGCCACTTCGGGAGCGACCGCCTTGTCCATAGAAATCGCCAGTCTAGATCATCTCGTGCTGACCGTGCGGGACCTGGAGGCGACCTGCCGCTTCTACGAGCGCGTGCTCGGCATGGAGCGGCGCGCGTTCGGCGACGGGCGGACGGCCCTGCATTTCGGCAAGCAGAAACTGAACCTGCATGAAGCCGCCCGCCCGATCGACCCGAATGTCCGCCACGCGACGCCGGGATCGGCCGACCTCTGCTTCCTGACCGAGACGCCGATGGCGGCGATTCTGACGCATTTCGCGGCGGAAGGCGTCGCGCCGATCATGCCGCCCTCGGAGCGGTCGGGCGCGACGGGCAAGCTCTGGTCGGTCTATGTGTACGATCCCGACGAAAACCTGATCGAGATTGCGAACCCCCTGCCATGAGCGTGCCCAGAACCGCCCTCGTCACCGGCGCTACCGCCGGCATCGGCCAGACCATCGCCGAACGCCTCGCCCGCGACGGTTGGGCGCTCGCCCTGACCGGCCTTGGCGACCCGGCCGCCATCGAGGCCGAGCGCGCCCGGCTGGCGTCCGCCTATGGCGTCGCTGTCCACGTCCTGCCGGCCGATCTGGCCGATGAGCAGGCGACGCAGGCGCTCGCAAGCGCGGCGGATGACGTGCTGGGCGGCGTCGGCCTGCTGGTCAACAATGCCGGCGTCCTCAATACGCCCCCAGCCGCTGTCGAGGATGTCGATCCGGCCAAATGGGCGCTCTCCATGGCTGTCAACGTCACCGCGCCCTTCCTGCTGATCCGGGCGCTGCTGCCAGGCATGCGGGCGCGCGGCCAGGGGCGGATCGTCAACATCGCCTCCGCCTGCGGGCTGGTGGCGCTGCCGAATTCCGCCCCCTACATCGCCTCGAAGCATGCCTGCGTCGGCCTGACCAAGGCCGTCGCCCTGGAGATCGCGGAGACGGAAATTACCTGCAACGCCATCTGCCCCGGCCTCGTCGGCACGCCCTTCGTCGAGGATCGGATCGCCAGCGCCGCCGAAAAGCGCGGCCAGACCGCCGCCGAAGTCACCAAACTGGCGCTCCGCGGCCGTCAGCCCTCCGGCCGCCTGGTCCGCCCGGAGGAAATCGCCGGCCTCGTCGCCTTCCTGGCCGGCCCGGAAGGCGGCTCATTCAACGGCGCCGCCCTGCCGGTCGATCAGGCGTGGACAGCGATGTAAAGCTGTTCCGCCTCGGCCCGCTAACCGCACACGCCTTCAATGACGCCCATGATGCTGCCGGGGGCATGGTAGCTGCCAGCGGGCCGCCAGCCGGCGCGGACGAGCAGGTCCGCGTATTCGGGCGCCATCTGCCCCGGCCTCGTCGGCACCCCCTTTGTCGAGGACCGCATCGCCAGCGCCGCCGAAAGACGCGGCCAGACCGCCGCCGAGGTCACGAAACTGGCGCTCCGCGGCCGCCAGCCCTCCGGCCGCCTCGTCCGCCCGGAAGAAATCGCCGGCCTGGTCGCCTTCCTCGCCGGGCCAGAGGGCGGCTCGTTCAACGGCGCCGCCCTGCCGGTCGATCAGGCCTGGACCGCGATGTAGACGCTGCCGCCGCCCCGGTTCAGGCGGCGGCAGCGTCCGCCCCGCCGTCAAGGACGAAGGCGCGGAAGCGGCGGACCAGCTCCAGGTCGAGATGCCCGCGGGCGTTCGCCATCACTTCCAGCGCTGCTTCAGGCGTGCGCCCGGCTTGGCGGGTCTGGTCCTCGGTTAGCAGCGTGAAAACGTCGGCGACCGCTGTCAGCCGGACGAGGTCGCTGATCTGCTCGCCGGTCAGCCCGTCCGGGTAGCCGCTCCCGTCGAGGTTCTCATGATGCTGGACCGCCATCTCGATGATGCTCGGGTCCAGGCCCGTCTCGGCGAGCAGGATGTCGCGCGAGAAACTCGGGTGGCGTTGCAGCGCTGCCTCCTCCGTCGCGTCAAGCGCGCCCGGCTTGTCGAGGATATCCAGCGGGACCTTGAATTTGCCGATGTCATGCAGGAACCCGCCGACCGTCACCCGCTCCAGGTCGGCGTCGCGCACGCCGAGGGTCTGGCAGAACTGGGTCAGGCTGGCGCAGACCAGCATGCTGTGCCGGTAGCTCCGGTCGTGGTGCAATTGCAGGGCGCTCAACCATTCGCCGAAATTGGCGCCGGCGAAGCTGTCCTTGACCGCGCGGCAGGCCGCGAACACCTGCTCGACCGGCAGCGGCTCGCCGCGCGCGCTGGCGGCGAAGCAGGACTGGAAGCTCTGCGACGAGGCCTGGAGCGCTTGGCGGTTCTGCGGCTGGAGCTTGCTCCACGCCGCTTCCGCCCCCGTATTCAGCGCTTGTTTGACGGTCTGCTTCAACGTGGCGAAATTCAGCGGCTCGAACAGACAGACTGTCCCCGGCATTTCTTCAACCAGTTTAAGCGACTGACTGGACTGGGCCGCCAGCAGCACGACCGGCGGCGCGGCGAACCGCTGGGCCAGCGCGCGAACCCCCGCCAAATAGCGCGACCGAAACCGGGAAAAGCAGCAGACCAGCGCCTGGGCCGACACGGCCGCCGGGGCGGGATCTCTTTCGAGATTGTGGCCGCCCAGCCGGTAATCCAACGCCAACAGCCGCGCGACAGTCTTGGCGAACGGCGAGCCGTCATGCAGCAGCAACACATCTTTCGCTGGCCCCACTTTGATCGGCGACACCAATTCGGACATGCGAGCCTCACTGCTGATTCAACTTGCAACGCCGCGCAGTATCCCGAGCCCGCATTAATTTGGGGTGTACCGAAACCCAAGGCTTTCGCCGCAACTTGGCGCTATTGGCGGCGAACGCCTGCTTTGGCGACAGATGCGCAAGCTCTTCGCCGCGTCGATAAGCCTTCCGGAAAAGGAAGGGTTTTCGGCATTCTCGTCTGGAAGACTTGGCTGCTATTG
>ERZ888423.156-NODE-156-length-73177-cov-47.852589_pt1 | contig 73177 bp, 63 predicted proteins | sample MGYA00520523_ERZ888423 | MGnify/ENA primary metagenome ERZ888423 (study PRJEB32303, sample SAMEA104408611) | aquatic metagenome | biome: Brackish water; feature: Pelagic; material: water | place: Baltic Sea | collected 2014-06-08T10:24:00 | depth 30,27 m ... | reverse complement strand
CTATTTGACAGTTAAACAAAAGTTAGCTGTAATAGATATTTGCAAAGTCAATGTTCATAAGGCTTAGCTAATAAATGATGTTTTGTAGAGCGCTTGCCTGGCAGGCAAGAGGTCAGCGGTTCGAATCCGCTATTCTCCACTAAATAAGCATCGGCTTTAGCCTTAAAAAGTAAACCTTCACAGCAATGTGAGGGTTTTTTTGTGCCGCTTAAGCGCCGGATAAGTTATCCGAATTGGCTCAGTTAGTAATAGATGCTTGTGAAAATTCTATAGGCAAGATATATTCCAGACACAGTCCATATCCACCATCTATTTTTCATATACCATTCCATATATCGTTTTTTTAGTGCTTTATTAAAGATAAGATTTTTAAGTCCTCCATTTTAAGGCATTGAAATATATTGTCAAAGTTCGTTTTTTTTCACTAATTTAATATCAAAATATATTCATATTAAGTTGCGCAAAGCCATTGTAAATACCTTTAATGTTGTATTCTCTGATAAGTCAAGGGGGCTAATAGAGAAAATAACCTTGTGGCTCTCTATAGCGGGATTTATTGTTCATCTGTTATTGATTTATCTGAACAATTTAAACGTGTTAAATATAGCGGTAGACTACAAGCTGTTATCTAATCCAATTTCAGCGATATACACGCCTTTTACCTTTATTTTAATATATGAAATATATCTTTTGGTACTTTATCTACCAAGATCTTTTACTACTTCATTGTCTAAGCAATTTGAAATAATATCCCTCATATTAATTAGAAGAATTTTTGGAGACATCCCAAAAGTGAATTTAGAAGCAGATTGGATTTCGACCCAAGTAAACCTTAATTTAATCTATGATTTATTAGGCGTTTTAATGCTGTATTTTTTAATCTACCTCTTTAATAAAGACAGGGAAGGAATTATAATCAAACCAATGAGTGAAAAAATTGAAAGATTTGTGGTTTCTAAAAAAGCCATTAGTTTGGTTTTATTGTTCTGCTTATTATTAATGTCCGGCTTTAGTTTTTTTAATTGGTTGTTTCATATAACCAACAGCCTAATACCTGTAAACATAAACACTATATTTTACAACGACTTCTTTGAGCTTCTAATCTTAGCAGACGTTTTTATTTTATTAATTTCTTTTCAATACACTGAGAAATACACCCAAATTATTAGAAATACCGGCTTTATTATATGTACCATTTTAATGAGACTTTCTTTTGGAACGGTAGGCTTAACAAATGTGTTATTAATTATATCTAGTGTTGTTTTTGGACTAATAATTCTTAAAATATTTAATTTATCAGAAAGAATCACTTTATAATTTATTTTAAACATTTTTTCTTAAATTAATAAAAAATTAATTCCTATGAAATTTTTAGAAAAATATTACCCGATAATATTGGCTTTTTTAAGTTTTCTTTATTCCATTTTTTTGTGGTTTTCTGGAAATGAATTAGAAGGTATTTATGTAGGGCTTTGGCCAGTTACTATTTTAGCTTTTTCTGTTGCTTTAAGACAAAGAAGAAGAGACGATAAATAAAAATTATGAAAAATCAATTAATGTTCACCGTTGGTGTTGTAGTTTTTGTAGTCTATATTTTTTTCTATTTTAAGATTGTTTTAAAAAATCACAAAAAAGATAAAAGAAATTAACGACTGATTTAGTTTTGTGAATTCAAAGACAAATTCTTGAGTGTAGTCTTGATTTTAAGCCCTAAACTTCTTTCTCCACAAAAGGCGTTTCTATATTAAAGAGCTCTTGAAGTATGCCAACAAGCACTTCTTTGAACGCATTGCAAGTATCTTCTGCTACAATGTTTTTGTTTGAGGGCTTAAGCGTGTCTTCAAAGAACATATAGCCATCCTGGGTGTTTTTAAAACTATAGATACCTGTTTTAACAGGAGTGTTTCCATGATTTTGGGAATATAAAAGTGCGTAGGAGAGTAACTGAAGGACTTTGGCTCTCTCTGGGCTGTTGTTTAAACCGTCCCAGTCCTTGAGTTTTAAATCAGTGGGTTTAACCGCACCCGTTTTAAAATCAATAATATGGGTCACACCATTTCTTTTGTCTACCCGGTCTAAACTACCTTTGAATAAAACACTTTCAGAAACACCTGGAATTTGGAGGGTCATTTGGTATTCTTTCTCGAGGCTTTCTATATAAATTGGTTCTTTTTTAGCGCATTCTTGATCGTATTCTAAGAAATCTTTTAGGTATTGAAGCAATACAGAAAAAGCGATGAGGTTTTTTCCTTTGAGCGATTTTGTGGGGCTGTGGTGTTTTTCAAAAAAGTGCGTCAGGATATGGGGTAGTTGCTGATTAAATTCTTTAAAGTGGTTTTCAGTCAATACTTGACCAATAGCAGGAGTGTAAAGTGCTTGTAAACTGTCGTGAACTATAGTTCCAAAAGTGTTATAAGCGATTAGTTCCTCCAGGATTTCAGGATCTTTTAGCTTTAAAACATAGCGTTTATAAAAATCTATAGGGTTCCTTATATAGGTATTTAAAGCAGAGGGAGAAAACCCACTTTTTGCTTTTTGCAGCAATTGATCAATAACGCTTTGGTCTTTTTTAATCTCTATTAGTGGAGGAGTAACAGCATCTAAAATAGGCATTGCTAATTGGTCATTCACCTGTACTTTGGCTATCCCTTGTGTTTTTAATTGATGTACAAACCTACTGGGCTCTCCTCCTTCTAAAACATCTGTTGCCGTGTTGTACAGCAAGTATACGTTTTTTGCCCTTTGCAACAACCTGTAAAAGTGATAAGCGTATACCGCATCTTTTTCTTTAAAACTGGGCAGTCCAAATATCTTTTTTAGGGAAAGTGGTATGTATGAATTGGTGGATTTTCCTCCAGGAAGAATTCCTTCGTTTACATGAGCGATAATGACTGTTTCAAAATCCAGGTTTCTACTCTCCAACATACCCATTAATTGAAGTCCCTCTAAGGCGTCTCCACTAAAAGAAAGTCTTTTTTTAGAAAGGGTTTCTAAATATATTTTCTTTAAACCAGAAAGGTTGTCTATAAACGGAAAGGCAGTTAACTGGGCGCTAAGCCCATCAAAAATCTCAATAAAATAGCGTACTTCAGAGCTTATTTGAGGCTGTTTATTTTTTTCAGAAAAATCATTTAATACCCAAAGTAATTCTTGAAATCTACTGACAAAAGCAGCTGGCACATTCGCTTTATCCTTAAAAAGGAGGGATATGATTGTATGGCTTGTATTAAAAGCAGCATTTATATAATCTGTACTTAAACTTGAAATATTTTGCTTTTGGCAGTCGTAGATGAATGTGTTCACCGCATTGTATTGGTTTACTTCTACTAAAAGTTTTATATAGGGATGGGTTAAAACATCCTGAACCTGTTTTATATGCCAACCATTTGAATAGTTGTTGGTGTGTAAATCAAATAAATGCGCCACTAACGTAGCCATAGGAACACCAGACAAGGGCGCTCCCATAGTGATATTAGCTTTTAGCCCGTTTGGGATAGCGTGTATGACAGGGTTTAATAGTTCCTCATCTCCTAAAACAATAGCCGTATTTAAGACTTGCTCTTGAGAGAATTCATTTAAAATTTCACCGATCAATTGCGCCTGGGAAACACTCTTTGGGACACCATATATATTGACTTTTTTTTCTGTAGAGGTGTATCTATTAGAAACCCCCTCTGGTTTACTTTCTTGAAAATAGGGCCAGTTTTTCAAGTGTTTTCTCATAAAATAGCCCGCTTCATGTAGGGGGTTTTCCAGAAAATATTGGTCTAAATCCCAAAAGATAGACCCTCTTTTTTCAGATAAGATATATTGTATAATGTCAGATTCAGACGTATTTAAGGCGTTAAAACCAATGAAATAAAATGTTGTGGCGGGTAAGTCTATTAAAAATTGCGCTATATTTTCTTTTGCCTTTTTATACAATAAGCCTTGGTGCCCAATGCCTTGTGCTAACATTTTTTTGGTGAAACGCTCATACAGCTCCGGAAGGATTTCCCAAAACTTTAAATACGCTTTTACCATCTCTGTTTTATCTTCTTCCAGGGCCCAGTGAGATACTTCTTGTAAGTTTTGAATGTGGGTGTACAATTTTTTAGCGGTTACACCGTATCTATCAATTTCATTAAAATCTTGAAGTATGGTGGTCCCCCAACCTATAAAACTAGAAAAGGACTCTTTGTCTTTTATACCGGTCTCTAAATAACTCTCGTACAACAGGCAAAGAGACGTTTCAGTGCTTGCAGGCTCAATGACGGCAAGCCGAGTAATAAATGCCTCTATACTTAAAAACTCAGGCGCAAAAATGGTTTTTGAATTGTTTTTTTTGAGATAGTTTGCCGCAAAAACCCCTGCTCTTTTACTTGGGAATACCCAAATAGTATTGGAAAAATCAGGATTTTCCTTAATTATTTTATCAGTGATTTCTGCGAGAAATGGGGTCATTTTAATAAGGGCTTACTTTATTTAAAAATATAAAAAGCGCCGTTAAAACGGCGCTTAATACAATATTTTATTTGGCATACATTAGTTTACCACAACCCCTACCCTTTTATTGCATTTTCTAGTACAAAAAGAATGGTTTTTGCGCATAAGGTTATTTTTTAGATTCATAGGCTAAGATATTAAACAGCTTAAAACAAGCACAATAGCTGCAGTTTAACGACAATTTACGACCTTTAAACGACCCCAAGGTTTTTACCAACCTTTTCAAAGGCCTTAAGCGCCTGGTCTAGATCAGATTGATTGAGTGCCGCAGAGAGTTGTACCCTAATCCTTGCTTTTCCTTTGGGAACCACAGGATAAAAGAACCCAATCACATAAACCCCTTCTTTTAAAAGATCCAAAGCCATTTTCTGAGCCAAAGGCGCGTCGTAAAGCATGATAGGAACAATTGCAGAGTCACCATCCACAATGTCAAAGCCAAGGGCTTTAATCCCTTTTTTAAAATAATGTGTGTTGGCCTCTAGTTGGTCTCTAAAAGAAGTGTCTTTTTCTATAATGTCAAATACTTTAATAGAAGCACCCACAATAGCTGGAGCCAAAGAGTTTGAAAATAAATAGGGCCTTGATCTTTGGCGGAGCATTTCAATGATTTCTTTTTTACCTGTGGTGTATCCGCCCATGGCGCCACCAAGGGCCTTTCCAAGGGTTCCAGTAATAATATCTACCCTTCCCATTACGCCTTTAGCTTCTAGAGACCCCCTTCCGGTAGCTCCTAAAAAACCAGCAGCATGGCATTCGTCTACCATGACTAGCGCGTTGTACTGGTCTGCTAAATCACATATTTTGTCTAGTGGTGCCACTAAGCCGTCCATAGAAAACACCCCATCAGTTACAATAATTTTAAATCTAGCACCGTCTTCTTGGGCTTGCTTTAATTGGGTTTCTAAGTCTGCCATATCACTATTGGCGTACCTATATCTTTTGGCTTTACAAAGCCGCACTCCGTCAATGATTGAGGCGTGGTTTAAAGCATCTGATATAATAGCATCTTCAGGTCCAAATAATGGCTCAAAGAGCCCTCCGTTTGCATCAAAAGCAGCAGCGTATAAAATGGTGTCTTCTGTTTGGTAAAAGGAAGCTATTTTTTGCTCTAATGTTTTATGAATATCTTGGGTCCCACAGATAAATCTTACAGAAGACATGCCAAATCCATGAGAATCTAGGGTGTCTTTGGCTGCCTTTATGACCTCAGGATGCGCAGAAAGTCCTAGGTAGTTGTTGGAACACAGGTTAATGACATGCGACCCATCCGTAAGTGATACATCTGATCCTTGTGGCCCGCTTATCACTCGTTCACTCTTAAATAAACCGTCTTTTTTTATTTGCTCTAGCTCTTCTGCTAGGAATGATCCTATTTCTTTATACATGACCGTTGTTTTATTTTCATACAAATATAGGCAGCACACGCGCACCGTCTACGTAGACTAAAATTTTATTTTCTACCTGGTAGCCCATCTCTTCCAAAAGTGCTCCATAACTTTTTATTTGAACCTGGTCTTCTTCTTTTTCAACACCTGTTTTATAATCAATTACCGTTACTTTATTTTCGTTAAAAACCAATCGATCTGGTCGTGCCACTGAGCCGTTTTGGGTAAAAATATCTTTTTCATTAAAGGCCTTAAGCCCTTTTTGATAATATTTTTCCAAGTGCTCGTGTGAGATTATGCCAACGGCTTGGGTTTTAAGCGATCCCAGATCTGCGCTGGGATAAGCTTTACTTGTTTTTTCAAGCGATTTTTCCAAGGGATGAATATCCAGTTGTTCTAATAAATAGTGAAGTTGCTGTCCCAAGTTTTGTGCTTGCAATACTTTCTCTGGAACAAAAGTATGCGGATGCATCAGCAGTGCATAACGCTCATGGGTGTTTTGTGTTAATTGAAAAAATATGGTTTTAGGATCGTTTTTGTGGGCTGCTGTTGTTTCTTCCGGCATCTTAAAGTGGCCAAAGGTGTAGCGCTGTTTTTCCGCAGACCACTCCCCTTGATCCATGAGGTAATCTATTAACAATCCGGAGTATTGGTTTTTATTCACTTTCCCATCTTTATTTAATGCCATCCCGCCAATGACAAAAAGTGCCTGTGATGCTCTTGTGAGGGCTACGTATAAAATATTGAGCGCGTCTAACACCAATCGCTGGTCTTCTTCTTCAATAATCTGCTTTGACAATGGGTTGTATTGTGCAATTTTGTCATTTTTAGCCAAGAGCAGGTATTCAAAACCATCAAAGTCTTCCTTTGGAACGGGAAGCCAAAAAGTAGGGTTCCGCTCTTCTTTTAAAGGCGTTTCTGCAAATGGAAAAATCACTACAGGGAATTCAAGTCCTTTGGCTTTATGAACGGTGAGTATTTGAATGGCATTTAATCCATCTGGCGCTGAAACACTCAATTGAGATTTTTTCTGTTCCCAGTATTGAAGCAATACGCTTGGGCCACCTCCTTCTTTTAAACTTACTTCTGACACTACATCTAAAAAGAATTGAAGGTAAGCGTCTTTTCCATTAGCCAATGAAAAAGAGCGGATGCCCATAAGGCAAAAATCATAGATCGATGCAGTATTTAAAGCTTCCGGATTAAACCCAAATTCGGATTTAAAAAATTCTGAAGCATTCCCCAAAGATTTTTTAATATACTCATGTACGGAGATTTTATTTTGTGTCTGAGCCAGATAGGCCAGTAGTGGGTATGCTTGGTAAGGGGTGGTTTCTTGGTAAACAAAGCGAATTAATTGAACTAGAAAACGCACCTTAGGGTGGTTGTCTAAAAGCAAAGATTCTGAAGAAATTACAGGAATTTGTTTTTCTATTAGGTACTGAGCAAGTAATACCCCGTGTTTTTTTTTGCGGGTTAAAAGACAAATATCTCCAAAAGAAAAACCTTTGTCTAAGGAAGCATTTATGGCATCTAATACCTTTTCGCAATAGTGCGCTTCCTTGTCCGGATCATCATCTAGGAATTCTAGTGATACAAAACCACCACTTTCCTTTTGAGGCTTTTGGTGGCTCCCATCTCGGTATAATGACGCAAAATTTTCTCGTTCTAAATAGGCTGCGGTATAGTTAAAAAAGCGGTTGTTGAACTGCACTATTTCGAACAGACTCCTAAAATTATTAGGAAGGTTAATCACCTTTGGTTGAGCGGCAGGGAATGCTTTGTTTTCATAGAGGTCAATGAATTGCTCTGCGTTTCCGCCACGCCATCTATAGATAGATTGCTTGGCGTCTCCCACCAAAAGCAAGGAGCCTCTTTGGCCTTTTTCATCTTCTGAAACTACGGCATTTTCCAGTAAGGGTTTTAGGTTGTCCCACTGCAGCGAGGAAGTATCTTGAAATTCATCTATAAAAAAATGGCTGTACTGCTCTCCCATTCTTTCATAAATAAAAGGAACAGATTGGTTTTTTATAGCGCCTTGTATTTTTTTATTGAATTCGGATATGGGTAATATTTCTTGATTTTCACAATAGCTTTTTACTTGGTATTGTAAGGCATTTATAAGCCTCAAGGACAGCAAGTGCTTGTGGGCGTTACGGTAAAAATATTGTAGGCTTATGGCCAATAAAATAACCTTCATAAAACCACTCAATTGTGGCTGAATGCTCATGATAGTGTCCTGAGCTTCCACAGGGGTTTTTCCGGTGTATAATTTGGTGTCTTCGAATTCTTGAATCCATTTGGCGGTGGTATCTGGAAGTGCACCGCTTATAATTTTATCTATAAATTTTGGCAAGGACTGTCTGCTAAAATCTGTGGGGATTAAACCACTTTCTGACAGCAGTGTTTTAATACTTTTTGCCGCTTCCATAAATACCTGTTCGCTTTGAGAAATTTTTGACTTAAGCGTTTTCTTTAGATTTTCAAAGTCTGATAATTTCTTATTTGAAAGGTGTTCTAAGGGGGCTATATGTTGGTCTGAAAAAAGTAATTTACCTATATTTTTTAAATCAAAACTCAGGTCCCAGCTCTTGTCTTCTGAAATTTTCTCTAGGGCGAACGCCACTAAAATATCGGTGAGTGCAGCGTCATTTCCGGCCCGATCAATCAGGGCGTTTACGCCCTCTGTGAGCACCAAGTCCGTGTCTAATTGCACCTCAAAATTTTGAGGAAGTTTTAGGTCTTTGGCAAAAGTTCTAATGAGACGGTGGTTGAATTTGTCAATAGTAGACACTTCAAAAAACGCATAATTATGCAAGAGTTGCATCAGGACTTTTTCGGACTTTTTTTGAAGCACCTCTCTAGAACAACCCAGTTCTTTAACTACATCTGAAAAAAGCGCTTCACTTTTTTTTGGACAGGGCGTTAGAGAAAAATCAGCCAGACCCGTTAGAATCCTTTCCTTCATTTCGTTTACCGCTTTATTGGTAAACGTTAGGGCCAGGATGTGGCCAAAATTATTGTGGGCATTTGGTGCCAAAATAAGCTTTAAATACACTTTTGTAAGGGTGTAAGTTTTTCCAGACCCTGCAGATGCGTTGTAAATGAGAAAGTTGTCTTTCACCCTCTTTTTTAATGCAAAATACACATATTTGCTCCTTCTTATTCATTTTTAGGGTCTTTTTCAAAGACTTATTGTAAATTTGATATGCAATAAACTTAAAAAAAAATATTATGGCTTTTGAATTACCTCAATTAGATTATGCTCACGACGCATTAGAACCTCATGTAGATGCGCGTACTATGGAAATTCACCACGGTAAACACCACCAAGGATACACGAATAATTTAAACGCTGCTATTGCTGGTTCAGCAATGGAGGGCGCTTCTATTGAAACAATACTGGCAGATTTAGACCTCAATAATGGGGCGGTAAGAAACAATGGAGGTGGTTTTTATAACCACAACCTTTTTTGGAAGTCTATGGCGCCAAATGGCGGCGGCACTCCAAGTGGAGATTTAGCGGCTGCAATTGACGCTTCTTTTGGTTCTTTTGACGCTTTTAAAGAAACTTTCTCTAAAGCTGCAGCCACAAGATTTGGTTCTGGTTGGGCCTGGCTTTGTGTTCACAAAGGGGGTAAACTTGAAGTGTGTTCTACACCAAACCAAGACAATCCACTCATGCCAGGAATTGGCTGTGGTGGTTTTCCTATCTTAGGTTTAGATGTTTGGGAGCACGCCTATTACCTGAACTATCAAAACAGAAGACCGGATTATGTAAATGCATTTTTTAATGTGATTAACTGGTCCAACGCTACTGCTTTGTTCGAAGCGAATAAATAATACGCTAAAAGCCATTTCTGACTGTAATAGTCATGCAATAGGCATTAATAAAAAAGGCGCGGTTCTCTAAGAACCGCGCCTTTTTTATATAAGAAAAGGTAGTGCAAGCACCACCTTTTCTCTCCCAAATCTTACCATAAACTTAACCTACTTATGCCATGGTATGCTGCAAAAATACATTATTTATTTATGGATTCCATTAGATATGCTTATCTATTTTAGCAATAGCAGCAATAATTTTAAAAACCACTCATTTTTGTTTAAAGTATCAATTGATTTTTTGACAAATTCTTATCATTAAACATAACCTTATGAATATTTTATTTATCTAGTTTAAAAAAGGAATTATTTCTATGACAAAATAAAATGATCGTATAAAAAAGGCGGACAACTGTCCGCCTTTTTCCCCAAATCTTACCAAGAACGTAACCTAATTGTTTATGGTTTCATAAATGTAGCTGCTCTTAATGCTAGAAAAAAATAAACTCGATGATCTACATGTTTTTTCGATGAACGGCACTTTTTTTTAACATTTGATGGTGTTTTAGCCCTTAATTTAATATTCTTGAGGCCTTTTAAAAGAACTTTCTTAATAGGCTCTCTCGTTTTTACCCTCAAAAAAGTTTACAAAAGCCCTATTCACCACCCTATTTCCTCCTGGAGTAGGATAGTCTCCGGTAAAATACCAGTCTCCTAAGTTTTCCGGACAGGCCAAATGAAGGTTTTCTATGGTTTGGTACACAATCTCTACCTCAGCTTTTATTTCTGGGCCAGTGAGTAGCTCCCCAATTTTTGCAGAGATTTCTTCCACAGTGAAAGGGGCGTAAAATTCTGTGACATAATTAACGACATCGGCGTCTTTAGACGCCAACTGAGACAGGCATTTTTTATAAATACCTTCTACTACATTCATAGTGTTGCGGTCTTTGTGGAGTGCCAGAGCGGCTCTAAAAGCAATAAAGTCTTCTAGCTTAGCCATGTCTATTCCATAGCAATCCGGGTAGCGTATTTGTGGCGCAGAAGAGACCACTACTATTTTCTTAGGGCCTAAGCGGTCTAAAATTTTTAAAATACTTTTCTCCAAAGTGGTTCCCCTTACAATGGAGTCATCTATAATGACTAGGTTGTCTGTTGTTTTTACCGAGCCATAGGTCACGTCGTATACATGGGCAACAAGGTCATCTCTACCGGAGTCTTGTGTGATAAAGGTCCTGAGTTTGGCGTCCTTAATAGCCACTTTCTCTATACGGGGTCTTACTTCTAATATTTCGTGTAATTCTGCAGAAGTAATGTTTCTCCCAATGGCCAAAATTTGCGCCTCTTTTTCTCTGTTCATATGGTTTTGCGCTTCGCGGACCATACCGAAAAATGAGGTTTCTGCTGTATTGGGAATATAAGAGAATACGGTGTTTCTAATGTCTCCTTTTATACTGTCTAAAATTTGTGGGAAAAGGTATTTTCCAAGGGCTTTACGTTCCTGGTAAATTTCTTTATCGCTCCCTCTAGAGAAATAAATTCGTTCAAAGGAACAGGCTTTGCGTAATAAAGGTTCTAGAATTTGTTTGATGTTCATCTCGCCATTCTTTTTTACGAGAATGGCGCTTCCAGGATCCAGTTCTTTTACCTGCTCAAAGGGCACGTTGAACACTGTTTGAATCGCAGGACGCTCTGAGGCTACCACAACCACCTCCTCGTCTGCGTAGTAATACGCAGGCCTAATCCCTGAAGGATCTCTGAGGACAAAAGCGTCTCCATGGCCTATTAAACCTGCCATGGCGTAACCTCCGTCAAAATTCTTACAGGCTTTTTTTAATATTTTGGCCACATTGAGGCGCTCTGCAATAATCGCTGAGGCTTCCATTTTGGTGTAGCCTTCTTTTTTAATTTGCTTGTATAATTTGGCTACGGCGTCGTCCAGGAAATGACCTATTTTTTCCATAACAGTCACTGTATCTGCGTCTTCTTTAGGATGTTGCCCTAGGGTCACTAAATTCTCAAAAAGCTCTTTGGCATTGGTCATATTAAAGTTACCTGCCACAATGAGGTTTCTGTGCATCCAGTTGTTTTGTCTTAAAAAAGGATGTACACTTTCAATGGAGTTTTTTCCGAAAGTACCGTAACGTACGTGTCCTAAAAGCAATTCTCCAATATAAGGAACATGTTGTTTTTGTAAGGCTACGCTGTCTTGGTATTCCGGATTGGCCTGTAGTTCACTACTAATGCGTTGGTTAATCTGCGCAAAGATATCTTGTATGGGTTGTTGTTCCGCTGAGCGAACCCTACTCATATACCTTGAGCCGGCCGGCATATCTAATTTAATACTTGCAAAACCAGCACCGTCTTGGCCCCTGTTGTGCTGCTTCTCCATCATGAGGTACATTTTGTTTACCCCGTAAAAGGCGGTGCCGTATTTTTCTTTATAATACTCGAGAGGCTTTAGGAGCCTGATTAATGAAATTCCACATTCGTGTTTAATGGCGTCGCTCATAATAGATGCATCTGGGCCTTTTCAGGCGTAGTTATGTTAGGTACGAATTAAGCAAGGTCTATGTCGAACTGGGTTAAAGCAATGAATTGTTTTAACCTGTCTTTAAGTTCCTGAGGGTCTAAATCAATCAACCTTTCTGTTCCGAATTTCTCGACACAGAAAGAGGCAATATTTGATCCGTGAATTACGGCATTTTTCATGTTTTCAAAAGAAATATTTTCACTCTGTGCCAAATAGCCCACAAAGCCACCTGCAAATGAATCTCCTGCTCCAGTAGGGTCAAAGACTTCTTCTAAAGGAAGGGCAGGAGCAAAAAATACTTGCTTGTTGTGGAACAATAAGGCGCCGTGCTCCCCTTTTTTAATCACGACATAAGCGGGTCCCATCTCATGAATTTTAGCGGCTGCTTTTACCAGCGAATATTCCCCACTCAATTGCCTGGCCTCTTCGTCATTTATGGTAATTACGTCTACTTTTTTTATGACCTCCATTAGCAGGTCTAGGGTGTGGTCCATCCAAAAATTCATGGTGTCTAGCACGATGAGTTTAGGTTTTTTAACCATTTGTTCAATCACGCTCAATTGCACACCTGGGTGCAAATTACCCAGCATCACAATTTCAGCGTCTTTATAGGCTTCAGGAACAACTGGTTTAAAATCTGCCAAGACATTCAACTCTGTGGCTAAAGTGTCTCTCACATTTAAATCATTGTGGTATTTGCCACTCCAGAAAAATGTTTTTCCGTTGGGCACAATTTCAAGGCCAGAAATATTTACATTTCGGTTTCTTAAAAGTTGTAAATGGGCGTCTGGAAAATCTGATCCAACTACAGAGACCACCGCAGCGTCTATTGTGGCAACATTTTTTGCAGCAAGCGCAATATAGGTGGCTGCACCGCCTAAAATCTTATCTGTTTTTCCAAATGGCGTTTCAATGGCGTCAAAAGCGACTGTTCCTACAACTAATAATTTACCCATTATTTAAATTTAAGTGCAAATATAAGGAACCTATACCTAGTGGTCTATGCAGTTTTTGGTTTTTTAATTCATTTTAAGTGGTTTTCACAAAACCACTGTCAATATACAAATCTTTTCCCTTAGATGCGGCTACTGCAAGCACGTCACAACGTTCGTTTTGAGGGTGGTTGTTGTGTCCTTTTATCCATTGAAAACGCACCTCATGCTTGGGGTATTCTTTTAAAAAAGCCTTCCATAGGTCCACATTTTTCTTGTCTTTAAAGTTTGTTTTCACCCACCTTTGAAGCCATTTTTTCTCTACAGCGTCTACCACATATTTAGAGTCTGTAAACACCAGCACTTTAAGCGGGGCTTTTTTAAGTTTTCTAAGGGCCTCTATGACCGCTAACAATTCCATTCTGTTGTTGGTGGTGTGGGTAAAGCCTTGGGAAAATTCTTTTTTATAAGGGGTGCCTACCCATTCCATGACAATTCCATAGCCTCCTGGACCAGGGTTTCCACTGGCTGCACCGTCAGTATAGACATGAACGTCTGCTTTATGCATCTAATAGTTTTTCTATTGTGGCGGGAAAATGTAAGGCTTCTAGAGCCTGTACTTTTTTGGCAATATCTTCTGGAGTATCTTGTTTATTTAGAGCTGTTTTGGCCTGAAAAATAACTCCCCCTTGGTCGTAGTGTTCGTTCACGTAGTGAATGGTAATTCCAGAGGCCGTTTCTCCGGCTTCCTTTACCGCCCTGTGCACATGCATTCCATACATTCCTTTCCCACCAAATTTAGGCAGTAGGGCAGGGTGAATATTGACAATCTTATTGGGAAATGCTTGGACCAGTGTATCTGGAATTTTTAAAAGGAATCCCGCCAAGACAATCAGGTCAATAGAAAAACCATTTAGGGTGTTTAATAAGGTGTTTTCATTTAGAAACCCCGCTTTTGACAAGTAAATTAGCGGAATATCTAGGTTTTTACACTTTTCTATAACGCCAGCATTAGGGTTGTTTGTAATGACTAGTGAAATTCTCACTTCAGGCTTATTTGCAAAATAATGCGCAATATTTTGGACGTTAGAGCCGGCTCCAGAGGCCAATAGTGCAATGTTTTTCATTTTATTTATGCGTTTTCTTCCTTGAAAAGGGCCTGAAATAGGGGTAGTTATTGATTAAAGATTAAAAATACGATACATTTTGGACACAAATCGTGTTATTAATGCAAAGTTTTTTATTTTTGCAAACATATAAAATTTAAAAACCAAATTATTATGTCAGACATTGCATCAAGAGTAAAGGCCATTATCGTAGATAAGTTAGGCGTTGACGAAAACGAAGTTGTAACTGAAGCAAGTTTCACCAACGACCTTGGGGCCGATTCATTGGACACTGTTGAGTTAATTATGGAATTCGAAAAAGAATTTGATATTCAAATTCCGGATGACCAAGCAGAAAACATAGCCACTGTGGGTCAAGCCATCACTTATATCGAAGGAGCTAAGTAATTTCACGATATATTAAAACATTGTAAATTATCCATGTGGTTGTAAACTGCATGGATAATTTTTTTTAAATTACCTTTGTATTCTGTAATAAAACTAAAACAAATTACATGCAACTAAAGCGCGTAGTAGTTACTGGATTGGGTGCATTAACGCCCATAGGTAACAATGTAGCCTCCTACTGGGAAGGCCTAAAGTCAGGTAAAAGTGGCGCAGGCCCTATTACTCATTTTGACAATACCCATTTTAAAACCAAATTTGCTTGTGAACTCAAGGGCTACAATGCAGAAGATTTTTTTGATAGAAAAGAAGCAAGGAAGCTAGACAAGTTTGCCCAGTATGCGATGGTGGCTGCTGATGAGGCTATCGCCGATGCCGCTCTTCCATTAGACAGCATGGATAAATTCAGGATAGGAGTAATTTGGGGTGCTGGAATTGGCGGGCTAGAGACATTTCAAAACGAAGTCCTCAATTACGCTGCAGGCGACGGAACACCGAGGTTTAATCCTTTCTTTATTCCTAAGATGATCGCAGACATCGCTCCGGGAAATATTTCCATTAAGCATGGATTTATGGGACCTAATTACGCGACTGTTTCTGCTTGTGCTTCTTCTTCGAACGCCCTTATAGACGCGCTTAATTACATACGCTTAGGCCATTGTGATGTGATTGTATCTGGAGGAAGCGAGGCAGCTGTAACGATTGCTGGAATGGGTGGTTTTAACGCCATGCATGCCCTTTCTACTAGAAATGAAAGTCCAGAAACAGCTTCTAGGCCATTTGACGCCAATAGAGACGGTTTTGTTTTAGGAGAAGGCGCTGGCGCTTTAATCTTGGAAGAATACGAACACGCTGTCGCTAGGGGTGCTCAGATTTACTGTGAAGTAATGGGTGGTGGAATGACCTCAGACGCACACCATATGACTGCACCACATCCGGAAGGAATAGGCGTGGTTCGTGTTATGGAAAACTGTTTAAAAGATGCAGGAATGACTCCTGACCAAGTAGACGCTATAAATACTCATGGGACTTCTACACCACTTGGAGATGTGGCAGAATTAAAAGCCATTAGCAAAGTGTTTGGAAGCCATGCAGCGAGTATTAATATTAACTCCACCAAATCTATGACAGGTCACTTGTTAGGTGCGGCTGGAGCCATAGAAGCTATTGCGTCTATTTTGGCTATGAAATACAGTTTGGTTCCTCCAACGATTAACCACACTACCGCAGATCCTAATATTGATCCAAGCCTAAATCTTACGCTGAATAAAGCGCAAGCCAGAGAAGTAAATGTAGCCATGAGTAATACCTTTGGTTTTGGTGGGCACAATGCCTGTGTACTGTTTAAAAAATTTAAAGCTTAATATGGGATTACGCCCCTATATATTCAATTCCCATTCCAAAGAGGATGGGAATTTTTTTACAGGGATGCGAAATATACTCGGTTTTAAACCCAAGAACTTATCTATTTATAAAAAAGCCTTTATTCACCGGTCTCTTCACTTGAAAGATCCCCAAGGAAACCCATTAAATTATGAACGCCTAGAGTTTTTAGGAGACGCTATGTTGGGGGCTATTATTTCTAAATATATCTACAACGAAGTCCCTGCAGCAGACGAGGGTTATCTCACAAAAATGCGTTCTAAGATTGTCAGTAGAGAACATTTAAATGAACTGGGTAAAGAACTTAATTTACTGTCATTTGTAGACAGCAAAGTGCATAAAGACCATTTTGGAGACAATGTTCACGGCAATGTTTTCGAGGCTTTGGTAGGGGCTATTTATTTAGACAGGGGCTATAAATACTGTGAAAACTTTATTTACCTTAAAATTATTGAACCCCATGTAGACCTAGCCAAACTTGAAGGCAAGGTAACCTCTTATAAAAGTCTATTGATAGAATGGTGTCAAAAAGAAAAAAAGACCTTTAATTTTCAAATTTTTGAAGACAGCGGGAATGATCCGATCAAGCATTTTTCTGTACGGCTGGCTATAAATAAAAAGGTTATTTCAAAAGGCCGTGGACCTTCCAAGAAAAAGGCAGAGGAGCAGGCGGCAAAAAGAGCCTTTTTTGCCCTTCAAGAAAAAATAGACTCTTAAAAAGGCGACTGCAAACGTTTTCGTAATTTTTTTAATCAGATTAGACATGCCAGTCTGCTTGTAGAAAAGGGAGATTATCTATATTTGTCTGTTTAGATTTTTAATATGACGGCACTCCATAAAATTTCAATGGATTTTTATGAGTCTGAATATGTACTCATAGCACTGCACACTTCATTGGATGATTTCGCAGTGGCTTATTGGTTGAACAAACATCTAAAGACAAAATTTAAAAGACATAAAAGAGACCTAGACCTCAATACAGATGCGACGTTTTCTGTGTTTGATTGGCATGACATAAGCTCAGATTCGTATTGGACACTTTTGTCTAACAAACACTTGAGTTTGCAACATCTAGCCACCCAAGATCTTTTTACTAATGCCGCCTTAGAAAAAAAGCAGTGCCTCATTCCAGAATACAAAGGGGTTGATTTTTTTCTAAAAATAGAAGAACAAGGATTTTTAAATATAAAAGAACTGGTCATTAAATTAAAGCAGTTGCCCGTGATAGTTACTGCATTTACTGTGGACCAAAGCCAATTAAAGTCAAAAAATAACTTAATTTTTTAATATGCCAAGCGCAAAAAAAACAAAAATAGTAGCCACTTTAGGCCCTGCAACCAGTACTAAGTCTGTCCTTAGGGATATGATTCTTGCAGGGGTAAATGTGTTTAGAATTAACTTTTCTCACGCAGATTATTCTGATGTGAGTGCCCGAATTAAAATGATCCGAGAACTCAATGATGAATTGGGTGTTTACACGTCTATTCTAGCAGATTTACAGGGCCCTAAACTTCGTGTAGGGGTTATGGAAGAGGGTATTGTAGTATCCCCAGGAGATCAAGTGACTTTTGCTACAGGAGCGCCATTTGTTGGAACAGCCACTAGGGCTTATATGACTTATGACAGTTTTCCTCAGGACGTAAAAGTGGGCGAGAAAGTCTTGTTAGACGACGGTAAATTGCTTTTTGAGGTAGTGAGTACCAACGGCAAAGATGAGGTGGTTACTAAAGTAGTTCAAGGGGGTCCTTTAAAATCTAAAAAAGGGGTAAACTTACCAAACACTAAAATTTCCCTTCCAGCATTAACGGAAAAGGATATAGAAGATGCCATTTTTGCCATAGGAGAGAAGGTAGATTGGATCGCTTTATCTTTTGTGCGTTTTAGCCAAGATTTAAAAGATTTACAGGAATTAATTGCCAAGCATACGGATTTGAAAATTCCGATAGTTTCTAAGATTGAAAAGCCTGAGGCCATTGATAACATTGACGAAATCATTGAATATACAGACGCCTTAATGGTGGCTAGAGGAGATTTAGGGGTAGAAATTCCTGCAGAGGAAGTACCACTCATTCAAAAGCAATTGGTCCTTAAAGCCAAACAGGCACGTAAGCCTATTATTATTGCTACTCAGATGATGGAGACTATGATAGACAGTCTTACGCCAACTAGAGCAGAGGTAAATGATGTAGCCAATTCCGTTATGGATGGTGCAGACGCAGTAATGCTTTCAGGAGAGACCTCTGTAGGACAATATCCTGTTCAAGTGATTGAAAAAATGAGCAGCATTCTTCGTGCAGTAGAGCATTCTGAACTCATTCGAGTGCCGTTAACGCCGCCAGTAAATTTAAGTAGGAGATATGTGACTAAGTCTGTTTGTTACCATGCGGCTATTATGGCCAATGAAATGAACACTGCTGCTATCTCAACACTTACAAACAGTGGTTATACTGCGTATCAGATTTCTGCTTGGAGACCGTCTGCACATATTTTAGTATTTACCTCTAACAAACGTATTTTAACACAGTTGAATTTGTTGTGGGGGGTTCAAGCTTTTTATTATGACAGCATGGTTTCTACCGACCAGACCATTTTAGATTTAAATGAAATGGCTAAAAAGGCCGGCTATGTTTCAGAAGGCGACACCATCATTAACTTAGCTTCTATGCCTATAAAGGAAAGAGGTATGGTCAATACCCTAAGGGTTTCTTCTATATAGTAATAGCCCTATTGAGTCATTAAAAAGTCCCTTGAATCACATTCAAGGGACTTTTTTTGTTATGGGAGCAACAGGCAGCAGCTTTAGAAATCAATATTTAATTGAACACTCACAGGCGGTCCTTTAATTGCTTCTTTTTTTTCATTGTTGAGTTTTCCCATAGAGATCCCCAGCAAACGCACAGAATTACTCAATACCTCTTGATACAGTAATTCTGTAGCTGCTGCTATAATCAAATCTTTGTTTGCTATAAAATAAGGCAGTGTCTTGGACCTAGTTTGGGTATTAAAGTCTGCATATTTTAGTTTTAAAGTGATTGTTTTTCCAGAAAGCTTACTGCGCCCCAACCTTTTAGAAAGTTCTTCTGCTAAAGCGATTATTTTACCTTCTAAAAATACTTCACTGCTTATGTTTTCATTAAAAGTTCGCTCTGCGCCAACAGACTTTTGAATTCGCTCTGGGCTTACTTCACTGTGGTGCACGCCCCTTACAGCACGATAAAAATAACGTCCACTTTTTCCAAAATGGGTCTCAAGAAAGTCTTCTGATTTTAATTTTAAGTCTGCTCCGGTAAAAATGCCCAATCCATACATTTTATCTGCGGTCACTTTGCCAATCCCAAAGAATTTTCTAATGTCTAAATTTTCCAGAAAAGAAAGGACCTCTTCTGGAGGAATGGTCTTTTGTCCGTTGGGTTTATTAATGTCACTGGCAATTTTTGCTACAAATTTATTGATGGAGATTCCGGCAGAGGCATGTAGCCCAGTAAGCTTTAAAATCTCCGTTCTAATTTCAGAAGCAATAAGGCTTGCAGAGGGGTTTCCTTTTTTATGGTGGGTGACATCTAAGTAAGCTTCATCTAAGGATAGGGGCTCAACCAGGTCTGTGTGTTGGCGAAAAATAGTGCTTATTTGTGCGGACACTTCTTTGTAGCGCTCAAATCTTGGGGGGACAAAGATAAGCTGGGGACACAGCCTAGATGCCATTATTCCTGACATGGCAGAACGTACTCCAAATGCCCTAGCCTCATATGAAGCGGCTGCAACGACCCCTCTTTTGCCTCCGCCTCCAACGGCCAGTGGAATGCCCCTTAGCTCGGGTTGGTCCAGTTGTTCAACGGAAGCGAAGAAGGCGTCCATGTCTACATGTATAATTTTTCTAAACGGTGGCTCCAGAGACATTAAACTGCTTTTTTCAAAGATATAGATTCCAACAACATCTGCGAACAAAAGCGTATATTTACCTAATGGTTCAAATGGGAAAAACAGCAGTAGTACTTGGGGCTACAGGAGTAGTAGGAAAATTATTGGTCTTACAACTTTTACAAGATTACAGGTATGAACAAATACATATTATAGGGAGGAATCCTTTAGATTTTGATCATTATAAGATTAAGGAAACCCTTTATGCGGACCTTGAAAAAGGCCTTAAGGAGCACCCTATTAATGGAGACCATTTGTATTGTTGTTTGGGCAGTACAAAAGCCAAAACACCAAAGATAGAGGACTATAAAAAAGTAGATGTTGCGCTACCTTTATTGGCTTGCTCACAAGCTAAAGAGGCTCGTTTTGAGGCGGTAGTTGTGGTGTCTTCTTTAGGAGCAAATGCTCATTCTAAGAATTTTTATAGCCAGATGAAGGGAGAAATGGAGGAAGAATTAGAAGCATTGGATCTTCCAAAGATTCACTTTGTACAGCCCTCCGTTATTTTGGGTGAAAGAAAAGAATTTCGTTTGGGAGAACTTATTGGGAAAGGACTTATGCGGGCCTTGTTTTTTATTTGGAAGGGACCTTTAAAAGAATACAAGCCCATTCAAGCTGCAGACATATCAAAAGCCATGATATGGTTGGCCAATACGCCTTATGATGCGAGAAAAGTCACCTCATCTAAACTGATAGAAATAGCCAATTATTAATCATTTTTCAATCTTTTTAGCTCTATATAGCGCATTTTAAGCGTTTTTTTATTTAATTAATGCTTTTTTAGCTATTTGTCTTCTGTGTTTTATGAGCTTTAGATAGGCCCTTTTTTATACCACATTCCATGATTGAAATAGAACGTAAATTTTTAGTTAAAGACCATAGGTTTGAAAATGAAGCTGTGACTAGTAGAACTATTAAGCAGGGTTTTTTGTCTACAGATCCCAACAGAACAGTTCGTATTAGGGTAGAGGAGCACCTTGGATTTATAACCGTTAAAGGTATTTCTACAGATGGCGGTATTTCTAGATTTGAATGGGAAAACACTTTATCAAAAGAAGCTGCAGAAGCACTGTTTAAACTTTGTTTGCCAGGTACTATAGAAAAGACCAGATATGTGGTCCCAATAGGAACAATCCATTTTGAGGTAGATGTTTTTTATGGACGCAATCTAGGCCTTATAATAGCAGAGGTAGAATTGTCTGATCCCGATCAGGTTTTTGAAAAACCAGCTTGGTTGGGCGCAGAGGTTACAGGTGACAAGAAATATTACAATGCATCTCTAAGCCAATTTCCTTTTAAGGATTGGGGCGAATAGTTTTTTACTTTAAAAACTACCCTTGAATTGGGAGAGAAAACGAATGTCATTTTCACTGAGTAATCTAATGTCAGATATTTGGTGTAGTAATAAGGCAATTCTGTCTATCCCCATTCCAAAGGCAAAACCAGAATACTCTTCTGGATCAATCCCACAGTTTTTAAGTACATTAGGATCTACCATTCCACAGCCCATAATTTCTAGCCAACCGGTTCCTTTGGTCATTTTATAATCTGTTTCTGTCTCTAAACCCCAATAAACGTCAACCTCTGCACTGGGTTCAGTAAAAGGAAAGTAAGAGGGTCTGAGCCTAATTTTAGATTTGCCAAATAAGGATTCTGTAAAGTATTGTAAGGTTTGCTTTAAGTCTGCAAAAGAGACGTCTTTGTCTATATACAAGCCCTCTACCTGATGAAAGAAACAGTGGGATCTGGCAGAGATGGCTTCATTTCTAAAGACCCTTCCTGGAGAGATTGTTCTAATAGGAGGTTTATTGTTTTCCATATACCGTACCTGAACAGAAGAAGTGTGTGTTCTAAGGAGAATATCTGGATCTGTTTGAATGAAAAAGGTGTCCTGCATGTCTCTTGCTGGATGGTATTCGGGCAGGTTTAAGGCAGTGAAATTATGCCAATCATCTTCCATTTCTGGACCTTCAGACACATTAAATCCAATACGAGAAAAAATATCAATTATTTGATTCTTTACAATAGAAATTGGGTGTCTAGAACCTATTTCAAGGGGGCTTCCAGGCCTGGTTAAGTCTCCGTACAGACCTGAGACAGTAGCTGTTTCCTCTATAGCTTCTTTAAGGGTACTGATCTTTTCTGTAGCAGCAATTTTTAATTCATTGAGCTTTTGACCAAACACTTTTTTTTCTTCGTTTGGAACAGATTTGAAGGCTGTAAAAAGGTCTGTCAAGACCCCTTTTTTCCCCAAGAACTCTATTCTAAATGCTTCAATAGCCCCTGGATCTTTTGATTCAAACGCTTTTACCCTTTCTATGTGTTTTTCTAATTGGTCTATCATGTACTATTTCTTCAGGCTTTTTAGGCGCTTAAGATTAAGGGACAAATTTAAGATTTTCTAGCCAATCAAATGGGTTTTATTTTTGAAAACCCTTGTGGTATTCAAGACATGCTCCAAAATCGTTAAACAAGTGTTTTTCTGCGATAAGGTCTGGGACTATTTTGATTCTTTTTAATAGATACAGCGGCTGTTGTTGAATGCCTGTGATAGACACTCCAATACCTTTTTGTTTTAAATTTAATAAGATGTCTTCTAAGGTGTATAAGCCTGACTGATCAATATAAGGCACCTTTTCCATTCTAATAATTAGGTGTGTAGCATGCTCGTTTAGCTGTCTTGAAAGCGCTTGTAATTCATTGGTTGCGCCAAAGAATACAGGTCCGTTAAGGTGTTTTACAAAGACATTTTCTGGAATTTGCCCCCATTCTTTTACTACTTCCAAAATAGCATCTTCGTTGCTTTTAAGGGCCTTGATGTGGGACTGCTCACTAGTGACATCGCCCATTTTTTTCATAAAAATGAGGCTTGCCAATACCAATCCAATACCTACAGCACTCACTAAATCCCAAAAAACAGAGAGTAACATGACTAGGAGCATTATGCCCACTTCAGAGATTGGGATATACGGAATGGCTTTGAGTCCTTTGTAGTCCATAACGCCTATACCTACTGTCATGAGTATTCCAGCGAGTACTGCTGCGGGAATTTTAGAGGCCACAGGGCCTAGTAACATTAAAATGACTAAGAGTAATATACCTGCTATGACTCCAGAAAGTTTTGTTTTACCTCCTGCTTTAATGTTTACCACCGTTCTTATCGTGGCTCCTGCGCCTGGAATACCACCAAAAATAGCGGCAATACTATTTCCAATACCTTGACCTATAAGTTCTTTATTGGGGGCGTGCTTTGTTTTGGTCATATTGTCTGCCACTACGGAGGTGAGCAATGAATCTATAGCGCCTAAAAGAGCTAAAGACAGCGCGGTAAATAAATATGGTGCAATGGCCTCTATTTTAAATTCAGTGAATAGCTCTAGATGTGGCATAGGAAAACCTTCTGGTATGGCAGAGATAGATCTGTAGGGTAATTCAAAACCCATAGATATTCCTGAAACCAGCAACAATGCCACCAATGTACTGGGAATGGCTGTGGTTATTTTTTTAAACCCAAAAATGATCAGTATAGTCACAAGCGCAATGCCCAGCTCATGTGGATTTGTTTTTTTCAGGGCGTTGGACAATACCTTTATGGTGCCCCAAACAGATTTTGCATGGTCTTTGGCTAATATTTTTGCTTCATTCAGCACATCTTCTTGGCTTACTTTAGCGGCCCTTCTTTGGGTTTCAGAAAAGTCTTCTAATACCAAATAACCTTCTCCAGCCTCCTCTTTAAGAATTTTCTCTAATAATACTTCTTCCGCTTGGGCTTTAAATGAAGCAACATATGCACTGTCTTCTTTGGGGTAGTATCCTAGTATGGGAAGCAATTGGGTAATAATAATAATAACGCCAATAGCAGTCATAAAACCCGAAACTACGGGATAAGGAATGTAGCGAATGTATTTCCCCACGCCAGCAAATCCCAAAGCAATTTGTATGAGCCCAGCGAGTAAAAACACGCCTAAGATTATAGGTAGTGCCTTTGAGACGTCTCCGTCGTTTGCGGCAACTATACCAGATATTACAAGTAAACTAACCGCTGTCATTGGAGCGGTTGGACCACTAATTTGAGTGGGTGTACCTCCAAATAAAGCCGCAAATATACCAATGAATATAGCACCATATAGACCTGCATCTGGACCTAAACCAGAAGTTACTCCAAAAGCCAAAGCCAATGGAAGCGCTACTATACCTGCTGTGATTCCGCCAAAAAAATCACCTTTAAAGTGTTTGAATAGTCTGTTTTTCATAGTCTTTTTTGTTTAGTCTAAATGATATATTTCAATGATGTTCTTTAAAATTTCTTCAAAGTCTATTTTGAGGTCTATAAGCCTTCCTGTATGAACGTCAAATACCCAGCCATGTACTTTTAAACCCCTATCTCTAGCTGCTTTTTGTACCGCAGCTGTCTTGATCAAGTTCACACATTGCTCTAGTACATTGAGCTCTACCAAACGATCGTATCGCTTGTCTTCATCTGTTATAGCATCTAGTTCATTTCTGTGAATTCTGTACACATCTCTTATATTTCTGAGCCATGGATTTAAAATTCCTAGGTCTGCAGATTGCATGGCTGCTTTGACCCCGCCACAGGCGTAGTGGCCACAAACAACTACGTGGTTTACTTTTAAATGTTCTACAGCGTAATTGACAACAGACATGACGTTGAGGTCTATACTAATCACCATATTGGCTATATTTCTATGTACAAAAACTTCCCCTGGGCCTAAGCCCATGAGGTCTTCTGCAGTGACACGACTGTCTGAACAACCTATATAGAGTAATTCTGGACTTTGTCCTTTGCCCAATTCCTCAAAATAGCGCTCATCTGTACTGAGTTTGTCTTTAATCCAAGCCTCATTATTTTTAAATACTTTATCTAGTTTCATAGGATGTGTTTTAGTTATGCCTTTTTTGATATTTTTAAACATAAGTTGTTGTTGTTTTATAATACATACCCCCATTTCCTGAATAGGATAGGGTGTAAAAAAGCAAATAGTTTAGTTATTATTGCGGAGGTATTATACTAGCTCTGGAGGGGGAAGCACAACTATATTTGCAGGGCTATTATAGGTTTTTTTCACTACTGAACCATGGGTCAATGAAGCAGCGGTTATTGTAGTAGGGTTAATCAATATATGATAGCAGATCCACTCTTTTTTATTTTCTTCTTTTTTTTCTTCTTTTTGTTCTTCTTCCAGGGTTCCAGTCATTGAGATCTGATCAGCTTCTTGAAAAATATAAACAGAAACAGCAGGCATAAGTGCACTTAAAAGCCATAAGAACAATGTTCCAATTACCCAAATTTTAATATTTTGTTTATACCACATTTCTACAAAGATGAAAAAAATAAAACAAAGTATTATTCTTTTAAGGGCCTAATTTGGTTTTGTAATAGCCAGCCAATTTGACCATCTGCAATTTGAATTTTATACCAATTTGAAAAACCTTCTAAAACTTGAACCTTAGTACCTTGGTGTAATTCAAAGGCCTCAATACCGTTTGAATTTGGCTCAGAAAGTACTTTAGCTGTTTCAAAAACAATTGCTGGATTGTCTTTTTTGGATGCTTTTTCAACTAAGGAAGCATTTAGGTAAGCCAATCCACTCAATAGAACCATTAGAATAGAGGTGGTAAAGAAAAATCTTTTAGCCATAGAGGTATTGGCGAAATAGTACAATAAATAAAGTGTTACAGAAATACAGACCAAAAGGATACAGAAAAACCCCCATTGATTTTCACTTTGTGACTTAATAAGTTTTAAATAGGCTTTTCCAATACCATTGACTTCTTTAGAAGGAATGGCATCTATGGTCATTTTTTGGGCAAACCCCAAGTTTTTAATCACTTCTTGGTCATTTGGGTTTAGCAGAAGAGATTTTTCAAAATAATAGATGCTTGACGCTATGTCATTTTGTTTGTAATACACATTCCCTAGGTTGTAATACAATTCTGCACTGTGGTAACCGGCAGCAATTATTTTTTCATAATAATCTATGGCTAGTTGAAAATTAGATTCGTTATAAGCTTGGGTAGCGGCATTAAAAAAAGCAGTTTCTTGGCTGTATTTATTTACAATTTCTTCATTTTTGACCTCCTGGTTTTTTTCGGTTGTGCCTTTTAATAAACTATTTTGTGTGTCATTTTGTGCTACCACAGGAAACATAGTGACTAGGGTGAAAATCGAAAAGAACACAAGCCAATTAGTGTGTGCTTTAAGTGTGTGTCTAGAGGCATTTGATTTGTAATTAGGCGTCATAGAGGTGTTTTTTTTCATCGTGAACCATAATTTTACCATTATAACTGTGTATCTAATTGGCTTATTGCGCTTATTGCATTTAGATAGTCTGCTTCAATTTCAACGGCTGTAAAAGGGCTGTATCTTGCCGCTTCACAATGCTCTAATAATGTAATTAATAAGTCTGTGGTTTCTTTTGAAATAGATTTTTTGTTAAAAATATTATAGATATTTTCTTTGTTAAAATCTGTATTGTCTAATTTTAATTTTCCTTTTAGGTAGAGCTGTAATCCTTTTTCAAGGGCCACATAAAAAGCGTCTTTGTTTGCTTTTTTTCCTTTGGCTTCTGAGAGGAATTTTTTAGCCAATCGCTGTGATCTCTTGCTCAAAGCAGACGCTTGGTCCGTTTTTTTATTTGTGATGAATCGGTGTGTTAATACCGTTAGTAGTAGTAAAGCGAAAGGGAGTATGCATAACAACCAAAAAGTTTTGCCGTTAAAGAATGCGCTTTGTACTAATGGAACTAGCGTTGTTTTTGTTTTAATAAACCCAAAGGCATTGTTTTCTGCTACGGTTTGTTTGGTTGCGGTAGTCACCGTATTATTTTCATTTTTGGGGTTTTCATTGTACGTAGGACCCTCAATAACATTAACAACTACCGGCGTAGCATCTAGGGTAATGTATTTTTCCAAAGAAGGATCAAAATAACTAAAAGCGACAGAAGGAATAGGGTATTTTCCTTTGTATGCAGGTACTACGGTATAGCTATTACTGATTTTACCTCGCATCCCTGATAAATTCGTTGTAATTTTCTCTTCAAATTCTGGTTCATATACTTCTAGTGCCGCTGGAAGTTTAAGTTCAGGCACTTTAAATAATTTTAAGTTTCCGTTTCCATTCACTTCTACCAAAGCCTGAAGAGATTCATTGGCATTTAATATGTTTTTAGAAGTTCTTACAAAAAAATCAAATTTTCCTACCGCACCACTAAACGAAGCCGGTTTACCTGCTTCAGGCAAGGGTTTTACTTGTATGGTTCTATTCCCAGCTGTAACCGTTTTATTGGTTTGCGCATACAGTCTTCCCCCGAAGAAGTCCCTTCTGTTGGTGGGCACCTCTGCGGTGACATCTAAAGCTAAGGGTTCTAATTGAAGTTCTCCTGTTTTTTGAGGATACAATACCACCTTTTTAAGGGCTACATATTGCATAGGCTTTCCGTTGTATGTTCCAGATTGAAAGGTGTACTGAGTGACAGGAATGTCTTGGTTCCAAAAGTTATTAAAGGTGGGGTTGTCTATGGGTCTAAAGTTTGTCACACTGATATCTGCACCTACATATAGTTTGTAAATCACGGTGACCATCTCATTAAGGTAAGGATTGGTTTTAGAGACCTCTGCTACTAGATATAGGTTTTCATTGGCTACATCTTCTGCCGTCATGTCTTCACTTGGCTTTTTGACCGCATCTGTTACAGTCACTTTTTGAGCAGATGTTTTATAGCTAGTTCCGTCTATTTCTATTTGAGCTTGTGCAATGGTTAAATTTCCTTTTCTAGTGGGTGCAATGGTGTATGAAAAAGTTTTTGAAAAACTCCTTACACCGTTTACCCAAGATGAACTTATGGCTTGAGAAGGCCCCATGACTACCCTAAAACCTTCAAAAGATGGCGGGACAAAGTTGTCCCCATCCTTGTTCATTACAAAGTCTACTCGAATGCGTTCGTTTATACCCATGCTACTTTTACTCAGCACCATTTTAAAGCTTACAGGCTCTTGTTTTTCTCGCCATGAATCACCTCCAAAGATGGTGGTTATACCTAGTAAAAGAAACAAATATGTTTTTGCAATTAAGGACATTACCAATCTTTTTTAGTTTTTATAGGAGCCCCTTTCACTTTTTTACCCTCAAGTTTTTCTTGAGATTTTTTCTCTGCGTTCTGCATGGCATCTAGCAAGTTTTGAATTTGTTGTGGGGAGAGCTGACTTTTGCGTTCCTCTGGTTTTCCTTGGTCTTCTTTGGGTTTTTGAGGGGTTTCTTTTTTATCTTCACCATCCCCTTTTTTCTGTTCTTCTTTTTCAGGGTCTTTTGGTGCGGAATCTTCGTCTTTTTTTTCACCGTCTCCTTTATCAGGATCGCCGTTTGGATCTTTTTTCTGATCCCCTTCCTGGTCTTTATTGTCTTTATTTTCTTGGTCTTCCTGGTCTTTTTTATCTTGGTCTTTTTGATCTTTATTGTCCTGGTCCTTATCTTGCTCTTGTTTTTCCTTTTTGAGCATTTCTTTGGCAATGGCTAAATTATACCGTGTCTCGTTGTCTGTTGGTTCATTTCTCAAGGCTTCTTTATAGGTTTCCACAGCTTTTTCATAGCTTTTATTTTTCATGAAAGTATTTCCTAAGTTGTGAAGCGCAGTGTGTTTTTCCTGCTTGTTTTTTCCTGCAATAACCGCTTTTTTTAATGGGGTTAAGGCTTCTTCAAAAGCCTCTTTTTGGTAGAGAGCACTTCCTAAATTATAGGCAGGTGTTGCGTCTTCAGGATTAATTCCAATCGCTGTTCTATAGGATTTTTCAGCAGCTACAAACGCATTATTGGATAAGGATTCATTTCCTTTATAAGTAAGGTTTTGTGCCTCTATGACCTTTTTAGTGTCTATAGGTTTTGCCGCCACTTCCTTCTTGTTTTCAAGGGGTGTCCCAGATAAATCTTGTTTGCCTTCCTGTGAATAGGCGCTTAATCCAAGAATTAAACATCCAAAGAGCCCTAATTTATTAAGCTGCTGTCTCATCTTCTTTTTCATTAAATAAATTTAATTTTGAAATCCACCCTGTTTTTCCTTCCCAAATAATTTGATCTAAAAAAAACATTAAAATGCCCAGGCCTAAAAACCATTGAAATTGGTCTTTATAATCTGAGAATTGCTTTGCTTCAAAAGCCATTTTATCCATTTGATTTAACTGCTCTTTTATGATCGCTACTGCTGAAGTCGTATTTTCTCCATCTATATAGATGCCATTTCCCTCTGAAGCTATTTCAAACAATGTTTCTGTATTTCTTTTTGTGATAACAACTTCCCCTTCCGCATCTCTTTTCAGACTTTCTACAATGCCTTTTTTCTTGATTGGTATAGGGGCTCCTTTTTCTGTTCCAACACCAATAGTGAATATTTTAATCCCTGCTTCAGTCGCTTTTGATACTGCATTAACGGCTCCACCTTCTGAATGATCTTCTCCATCAGAGACTATAAAAAGCACCCTGTTTGTTTGAGCTGCATCGTTGTAATAAGTAGTAGCCAGTTCAATAGCATCTGAAATGGCAGTTCCTTGCGAAGAAAGCATGTCTGTATTCATCCCTTGAAGAAACATTTTTGCTGCGCCAAAATCTGTCGTGATAGGCAACTGGGGATATGCCTGAGCGGCATATGCAATTATTCCAATACGATCACTGGCCAGCTCATTGATTATCTCAGAAACCAGGCGTTTGGCTTTTTCCATTCTGTTGGGCGCAATGTCTTCTGCCAACATACTTTTAGAGACGTCTACAGCGAATACAATGTCTACTCCTTCTCTTTTTACGGTTTCTAATTTTGTTCCAGCCTTTGGATTCACTAAGGCAATTACAATTGCCGCGACACCAAGAAGTTGTAAGGAAAATTTAAGGGGCGCTTTAAAGGCTGACCTTTTTGGGGCCAATCTATTTAGGAGAAGCCCATCTGAAAAACTCCTTTGGGTCTTTTTTTTCCAAAGCTGCACCCCCAAAAACACCAATAGCATTATGGGCAATAGCAGCAAAGCATAAAAATATATTTTCTGATCGAATTGAATCATGTCTTTTTTAAATAAAACTTTTAAACAGCGTATTTTTGAGTACCCATTCTAACAGGAAAAAGACAAGTGCAGCAATTGCCCAGGGCCTGAATTTTTCTTCATAAGCATAGAATTTAAAAGTGGCTACTTCTGTTTTTTCTAAGCTATTAATTTCATTGTAAATAGCTTCTAATTTTTTGTTATCTGTTGCTCTAAAATATTTACCTCCTGTCAATGTGGCTATTTGCTCTAATAAAGCTTCATCTATTTGAACCTCTGCCATTCCGTACCTAAAACTCCCGTCTGGGTTGTAAGCAATAGGGGAAAGTGCATTGCCGTTAGTTCCAAGTCCAATGGTATAGGTTTTAATATCATATTCAACCGCTAATTCTGCTGCAGTGGCAGGTTCAATAAACCCCGCGTTATTTACACCATCTGTTAACAATATAATCACTTTACTCAATGCTTTACTGTCTTTTAACCTATTCACTGAGGTGGCTAAACCCATCCCAATAGCAGTTCCGTCAGTTAATGCTCCGTATTTAATCTCTTTTAATGCTTCTAAAACCAATCTTTTGTCTGAAGTAATAGGGGTCTTTGTGTAGCTTTCTCCTGCATAAACAACTAGTCCAATTCTGTCATTGGGCCGGTCTTTTATAAAATTAGACGCCACTTCTTTTAATGCAACCAATCTATTTGGACTTAAATCCTTTGCCAACATACTAGAAGACACATCTATGGCCATAACTATGTCTATTCCCTTTGTGGTTTCAGTTTTTGTGTTTTCTGAACTATTTTGAGGCCTAGCAAGGCCAATAATTAAAGCGCTTATTGACAATAATCTCAATATAAAAAGCATGGGTTTTAAGCGGTTGTAAATACTGTTGTTAAAACCTTTTGTACTAGGCATTTTAAGTGGCAGTAGTGATTTTTTTTGCTTCAATAACTGCCATGCCACCAACAATGGAATGACTAATAAGAGCCATAAAAATTCTGGATTTGCAAAGGGATTTTGAAACATATTAAAAAGTTCTTTTAAGCTAATTATTTAGGATTTTGGGGCAAGGCTATTTTTTCAAAAGCAATACTTTCCATAATTTTTTGCGAAATCTGTTCCGCGTATTCATCTTTGTCAATCCATCGCATTCCAATAGACTGTACAAATCCTTTACCGCCAAAGTAGAGTAAAATATAGTCTTCTTTTGTAAGTGATTTGTCGCCATCTAAAGCAAAGTCTGCGGTTCCAAAAGTTTTAATCCCCTTGACACCTTCTTGAGCTTCGAAATTTTCCTGTTTTGTGATTATATTTTTAGCGCCTAAGGATTCAAGGTTTTTAAGCCCCTGTTCTGTTAGTGCGTTAAAATCGGGCGCTTGATCAGAAACTAACATTTTTGTTTCTATATCTACAAAAAGCACCCCTTTAGGATGTTTGTAGTAAAATTGCTGCACAGATTTCTCCCCTGAATCCAATACAACATCTAAAGAGCGTTCTAATGCCTCTGGGGTTTCTATGACAATAGCAGGCACACCGTATTCGCTTTTTATCCAATCTTTTTCTAGTAGAATTTTGGTTGGGTTTCTAAGGGCCGTATCCCATAAGTTTTGAGGGCCGTAATAACCAACAGCAGCAAAGCACAGGGATAGTAAAATAGCAGCGGCTAGAACCACTTTTCTTTTTCTAGACTTATTTATTTCATTTGCTTTTTTTGCCGACTCACTTGCTGCAATTATAGCCAGCTCTTCTTCTGTAGGCGGTGCAATAGAAGCTTTTGTTTTTACAACAATTTGTTTCAATTTGCTTCTATCTTGTTCTGCAGTCCTCATTTCTGGTGTAGATTTTGCAAATTTAACAAGATCAGCCGTTTGTAGAATCTGTTTGAACTGCGTAATTGTTTCTTGTTCAAGGGTAAGTGTTCCCGAATCCCTGAGAAGCTCCAACCGTTCAATGAGCTGGTCTGTAGTGCTTTCTAATGCGGCAACATGCACCTCTTCTTCTAGGTAACCCCTAACAATATTAGTGAGTTCACTGTAATAAGCTTTGTATTCTTCTTTGATTAAATACTGAGAATTTTCTAGTTGGTCTAAGGCCAAAAGCGCTTTGTCATAGGGCGGGAGTTCCCGCTCCGCTGCGGCGCGTTTTTTCTTAAGTCTTCTCAAATAAGCAAAGATTAAGGCACCTAAACTCAATAAAATAAATAGCAATTGCCAGAACCATTCGTAAGTAGCTATTTTTTCTACGGAAGCCAAAGGTTTAATATCGTATAAATTTTGTTTGAGGGTGTCTACTGGAACATCTAATACCTTAAGCTTTAAAGGCGCAGTGAAATAGGCTTGATTATTGACTAAAACCAGTTGCTTTGGAATAGTATATGATCCAGAGTCAAATTGTGTTAAAGCGTATTTTTTAAGTAGCTGTAATTTTCCTTGGTATTCAAGGGAGTCTACTTCTGAAGCGGAAACCAATTCTAATGGAGCGAATGATTGTGCTTCTGTAGGAAAATCCACCAAGTCTGTTGGGCCAATAGAAACAGCTATACTGAGCGTTATTTGTGCGCCAATTTTAATTTCAGTACTATCAATAACTGCAACAGGGTTGAAAAGGACTTTTTGTTCTTGAGAAAATGAGGTGCCGCAGCTCAAAATCAGCAGAAGTAAAAGTGTTTTTGTCACACTTTTAATTTTGGGTATAGTTTTAATATTGTTGAATGTCTGTGTCATATTATCTCCCCCTTTGTTTAAAGTAGCCCAATAATTTTTTCACATAACTCTCATCTACCCTACAGCTAATTTGCCCGCAACCAGATTTTCTAAAACTTTCTTCAAAGTATTCTTTACGTTCTCTTTGATAGTTTTCGTAGGCGTTTCTCACCTTTTTTGATTGGGTAGCAACTGTTTCAATTTTACCTGTTTCTGCATCTAAAATAGGAACAAAGCCAAGGTTTGGAATTTGTTCCTCTTTAGGATCATAGATACGAATACCGGTAAGATCATGTTTTTTGCCTACAATCCTTAAACTTTGAAGGTATTCTTCTGAAATAAAATCAGAAAGCACAAAAACAATGGCCTTTTTCTTGAGTACATTCCCAAGGTATTTTAATGCAAAGGATAAATCTGTTTTTTGACTTTTTGGTTTAAACTCTAAAAGTTCTCTAATAATTCTAAGAATATGGCTTTTCCCTTTCTTAGGAGGAATAAATAACTCTATTTGATCTGTAAAAAGCAATACCCCTACTTTGTCATTATTCTGCAAAGCAGAAAAAGCAAGGGTCGCAGTAATTTCTATTAATAGGTCTTTCTTAAAAGCGGTGGTTGTTCCAAACAAACCAGACCCACTAACATCTACAACCATCATTAAGGTGAGCTCTCTTTCCTCTTCAAAAACTTTAATATAAGGCTCGTTTTGTCTTGCAGTCACATTCCAATCTATGGCCCTAACGTCGTCTCCAAATTGGTATTGGCGAACTTCTGAAAAAGTCATACCACGGCCTTTAAAAGTAGAGTGGTACTCTCCGCCAAAAATATGGTCAGAAAGCCTTCTGGTCTTTATCTCTATTTTCCTTACTTTTTTTAAAAGGTCTTTAGTTTCCATAAATGAATTGAAATAGTATTTGGAATATTAAGCGTTATTTTCCAATACTTTATGGCACTTCTATTTCGTTTACAATGGTGTTGATTAAGTCTTCTGAGGTTACATTTTCTGCTTCTGCCTCATAAGTAATTCCAATTCTATGTCTTAATACATCGTGAACTACAGCCCTAACATCTTCTGGTATCACATACCCCCTTCTTTTAATAAAGGCATAGCACTTTGCTGCAATAGCCAGGTTAATACTTCCCCTTGGAGATGCACCAAAACTAATTAATGGCTTGAGACTTTCTAAATTGTATTTTTCAGGAAAACGGGTGGCAAAAATAAGATCTAATATATACTTCTCAATTTTCTCATCCATATATACTTCACGAACAGCTGCTTGGGCAGATAATATCTGTTTTACTGTTACCACAGGATTTACTTTTTCGTAGGCCTGACTCATGGCTTGCCTCATGACCAATTGCTCCTCAGACATCTTGGGGTAAGTAATCACAGTTTTTAGCATAAATCGATCTACTTGCGCTTCTGGAAGGGGGTAAGTACCCTCTTGTTCTACAGGGTTTTGTGTGGCCAAAACCAAGAAAGGCTTGTCTAAGATAAAGGTTTCATCTCCAATAGTAACTTGTTTTTCTTGCATGGCTTCTAGCAAGGCAGATTGCACTTTAGCAGGGGCTCTATTAATTTCATCTGCCAAAACAAAATTGGCAAAAATTGGACCTTTCTTAATAGAAAAATCATTTTCTTTCATGTTGAAAATCATGGTACCAACAACGTCAGCAGGAAGTAAATCTGGTGTAAATTGAATTCTACTAAAACTTCCCTTCACTGCTTTTGCCAAAGTATTTATAGCCAAAGTTTTAGCCAAACCAGGGACTCCCTCTAACAAAATATGTCCTTGACCTAATAAGCCAATCAGCAGCCTTTCTACCATGTGCTTTTGACCTACAATTACTTTGTTCATTTCAAATTGTAACGCGTCTATAAAACCACTCTCATTGACTATTTTTTCATTAATAGCCGCCATGTCTATCGAACTCTTTTCTTCCATAGTGTTTAGATAATTTACTGTGTTTGTATCTGCAATTTAATTACAGCGTTGCAATTAAAAAATTTATTCACAGACCTCTTGTTAATACAGCGTTAAAAAATGACTAAACCCCATATTTTTATGAAGTTTTTAAGGAATTTATGCCTAATTTCAATCTTTGTTTTACCTCAAAGGATAAAGCAATGGAATAAAAACCCAGGATTAAAATTAATTAAACATGACAATATCACTGAATTCTCCTGAATATTCTCAGATCATTGTAGGTACTATGAATTGGGGTAGCTGGGGTGCATCTCTATCTACAAAGGAAGTTTCAACTCGCATAGAAGCCGCTTTTAAATTGGGACTGACTACTTTTGACCATGCAGATATATACGGGGATTACACCACAGAGACTGCCTTTGGAACGGGTTTTAAAGCAAGTGGAATTTCAAGAGAATCTGTACAGTTTATTGGTAAATGTGGTATTGCGCTTGCCAATAAATCAAGAGGCACGGTGACCAATCACTATAATTATACTTATCAGTATATTTTAAACAGTGTCCAACGCTCCTTGGAAGAATTACAGACAGATTATTTAGATCTTCTGTTACTTCACAGACCCAGTCCTTTAATGGATCCAATTGAAATACAACAGGCGGTTCAAACACTTTTAGATAAAGGCTATATTAAGTCTTTTGGGCTGTCTAATTTCACTCCTTCTCAGACCACTATAATACAACAGAAACTTAAGGTTAGCGCGAATCAATTGGAAATTTCACTCAAGGCCAGTGATCCATTTTTTAATGGCGCATTAGACCATTGTCTAATGCATCAGATTACGCCTATGGCCTGGGCGCCTTTGGGAGGAATTTTATCAAATAAATCCCTTCCATTAGCTTTGGAAAAAGCTTTTGTGGAAATGGAAAAAAAATACGCGCTTACTAGAGACGCTATTTTGTTGGCTTGGCTATTTAAACACCCAGTAGCAATACATCCGGTGATTGGAACTACAAAGGTTGAACGCTATAAAAACGCAGTTAGTGCTATGAATATAGATTTTGACATAGAAGATTGGTTTTATCTTTTGGCTGCCTTTAGAGGGCATGATATTCCTTAAAAAAAACATATTGGTACAGAAAAATACATTTCGGTAAAGAAAAAACACATGGGTGCAGGGAAAAACACATAAGCACATAAATAAAATAGCAAAAAAATAGCAAAAACAACAGATGAGTACAGAAAAGAAAACAGCTCTGATTACAGGCGCGAGTAGTGGAATTGGAAAAGCGACTGCAGTACATTTAGCAGAAATGGGTTACCAGCTTGTTTTATGTGGGAGGAACGCGGTACGCTTGAATGAAGTAGCCCTAGATTTAGCCAAAAAGACCCTTGTTCAAACGCTTTTATTTGACGTAGTAAATAAAGCAGCTGTATTAGATGCCATTGCCTCGTTGAAGGAGCCATTTAATGAGATAGATGTTTTGGTAAATAATGCGGGTAATGCCCATGGCTTAGATTTATTCCAAGACGCTTCACTAGAGGATTGGGATGCCATGTTAGATATTAATGTTAAAGGATTGCTCTATGTGACAAAAGCAGTTTTGCCAGGTATGCTCACAAGAAAAAAAGGCCATATTATTCATATTGGATCTACTGCAGGAAAAGAAGTTTATCCCAAAGGCAATGTTTATTGTGCTTCTAAACACGCTGTAGACGCTATTAATAATGCCATGAGAATAGACTTGAACGGAACAGGCATAAAAGTGGGTGCCATACATCCCGGACTTGTAGAAACTTCCTTTAGTGAAGTCCGTTTTAAAGGGGACCAAGACAGGGCCGCTCAGGTGTATAAAGGCTTTGCTCCATTACAGGCCAGTGATATTGCAGATGTGATAGGGTTTGTAATTTCAAGACCCTACCATGTGAATATAGCAGATTTAATTGTTATGCCTACTGCTCAGGCAAACAGCACTACGCTCTTTAAAGGGAATTAATGAAGAAATAATTCAACAATGATCAACAAACGTCTTTTGGTTAAAAGCCTACTTTCCCATAATGGGGAGAACAGTTTTTATGACAAAAAGCGGTGTATTAACATTGGCTCAAAAGAGGGTAAAGCCAAGTTTTTAAAGCATGTCTGTGCTCTGGCCAATAGCAATCCAAAAAACAGGTCTTTTATTGTTATTGGTGTTTCAGATGCAGAGAATCTCATTGTTGGTGTTGACTTTTTTGACGATTCAAAAATTCAAAACTTGGTCAATGCATACCTTAATAATGCGCCTGTTATTTCTTATGAAAACATCCATTTTCCAGATTTAGAAGCAGGAAAGGTTATTGGTTTAGTCACTATTGGCTCTTCTGGAAAAGTATGCAGCTTGAGAAAAAACATTTGGAAATATTACGGAGGCACTGTTTTTATAAGAGAAGGCAGTATTAGCTTACCAAAAGACACCGGCGTTAATTTATTAGACTTCAATGCAGCAGCTGTAGCTGCTATAGAATTAAGTGCTCAAAATAACATTAAACTAACCCTAGATGGGGTCATAGATTTTATTAACAACAGGCACAAAGACCTCAAATGTCATTACAGGGTTTTTAAGGATCAGTTTGTGGTTTGTTGGGCAGGAATTTCAAAAAAACAAAAGGGGAACACTTATTTTTCTAGGGTAGACATTGAATTAATTACGGAACAAGTAAAACTTTTCTATTCAGATTTAGATGAGGTGATGATTGATTTTGACAATAATTCATTTACCATTGTGGAATATGTCAGTTTGGGATTGGGCACAGATATAATGCATTATCCGCTTGAGAAAACTCAAATAATTTTCGAAGACAATGGCACCTATAGCATAGATACAGTATTGATGTTCGCTCCGCCTCTTTTCGATTTAAAACTCTTGCACCATGTATTTAATAACAGTAAATATCTTGTAGAAAAGCTCGAAAATTATGGGGTGTTTAGTCAAGAAGAATGCATAGAAATAGACGCACTCCCCCAAACCCTTCTACTGTGTTATTTAAACGGTTTTTTAGACGCAAAAGTACTTTTAGAAAAAATAAAACCCTTTTTAAAAGGGACTTATATTACTTCTTACGCCAAACTTAAAGAAGCCCAGAGAATCATTAGAAAGGTAAAATACAATTAAACTTCATTTTGGGCAGGAATAGCTGCTATTGCACCATACTTAGTTGTGGTGAGCGCACCTACTTTATTGGCTTTTGCCACCATGTTGTAAAGCAGGTCCAATTGGGAAGATAATTCGATTGGGGAAAAATCTAGCTTAGAAATTTGCGACAATAAACTTCCAATGAAAGCGTCTCCAGCACCTGTGGTGTCTACTGGAATTACTGCAGTGCTCTCAATTTGTTTTTTAGATTCAGGCGTGCTTACTAAAGTCCCTCTGGCACCCATAGTGATACAAATAATAGGGGCTCCTAATTCGTGAAGTACAGTACAAGCTTCCTCCAAATGTTCTTTCCCAGAGAGCAATTTTGCTTCTTCCTCACTGAACTTGCAGAGGTGTGATTTTTCTATAAACGGCAGGCATTTTTTTATAAAGGTAGCTGCATTATTTTTCCATAAATCCGTTCTGAAATTAGGGTCAAAACTAATGAAGGCGTCTTGCGTAAGGGCGTCAAAAAGGTAGTGTCCGTAAGATTCCTCTAAAGCACCCCCTAAAAAAGAAGTAGCTGCTCCAAAGTGCACCATTTGTTGGTTAAAAAGATGTTTTATATTGCTTTGGTATTGCAATTCCTTGTCAGCCCCCCTACTAAAAACAAAGTCTCTTTCGCCATCAGTGTCAATAGAAACAAATGCTAGTGTTGTAAAAGTATCTGTCCGTTGGGTGAGACTTAAGTCTATCTCGTGTTCCTCCAAGGTTTTCCATAAAAAGTCTCCAAAAGCGTCATTGCCTAAGCAACCAATAAAGGCCGCGTATCCCCCTAGTTTGTTTATTGCACAGGCTACGTTTGCTGGAGCTCCACCCGCTTTCTTTGTGAAAGTCTGTGCTTTTTTTAAATCACTTCCTTGATTTTCAGCAACAAAGTCTATGAGTAATTCACCAATACAGAAAACTTTTTTAATGGGCATAATAACTTAAAAATAAGCGGTGTATAACACCTTAATATTAGGGCAAAATACAATGAAAAGCCTATCCTTCAAAAATAAAGTCGTAAAAAACACAAACTATTATGGGTTTAGACGTTTTTTACCAATGTATCTTTGTTTTAAAAACAACATGAAAGAATATGTTATAGGGGATATTCATGGAGGTTATTTGGCTTTAAAAGCCCTGATAGAAAAACTTTCTTTAGCCCCTGAGGATCGATTAATTTTTTTAGGAGATTATGTAGATGGTTGGTCTGAGCCCGTTGAGACGGTAGATTACCTTTGTGAATTAAAAGCCCGTTATAATACCATTCTACTCATGGGAAACCATGATTCATTGGCCTTAGATTGGCTGCTTAACGGGACTGCAAATGATTTGTGGCTTAGTCATGGAGGTGCAGCTACAGTGGCCGCTTATCAGAAAGTTTCTGAGAACAAGAAAAAGGCCCATATTTCATTTTATACCGCTTTAATGCCCTACTATTTAGATTCAAAAAACAGGTTATTCATTCACGCCGGTTTTACCAATCAAAAAGGGGTTGCCAAAGAATATTTTGAAAAAATATTTTACTGGGACAGGTCTCTTTGGGAAAGTGCTATTTCTCTTGACCCTAGAATTCCTACAAATAGCCCTTTATATCCCAAACGCTTTTTGTGTTACAGCGAAATCTTTATTGGCCACAGCTCTTTAGATAAGATAGGAGAAAGTGTCCCAACCAAACATGCCAATGTCTGGAATATAGACACAGGAGCTGCATTTAAAGGCCCCTTATCTGCTATGGAAATAAACACCAAAGATTTTTGGCAGTCTGCAGCAGTTTATTTGTATTATCCCCATGAGTTAGGAAGAAACGATTCTTGATTAATTTTGTGACATCTTTATTTTTTATTAAAATCCTTTGCTCTTATTGGCAACTAAACTCCCCTTAAATTTTATCTTTACTTTAAAACATTCTTTTTTTATGTCACAACACAATATTAGATTAGAAGTAATGCGTTCTTTAGAGCCTAAAATAGACGGCTTTATTGAACAATTCTTAATTCCCATTGAAGAGATATGGCAGCCATCTGATTTTCTTCCAGACTCACAGTCTGAAGATTTTTTTGAACAGACGGCTCAAATTAGGGAGGGAGCTAAGGAAATTGGCTATGACCTTTGGGTTACTTTGGTAGCAGATACCATTACAGAAGAAGCTTTACCAACTTATGAATCTTGGCTTTTAGATGTAGACGGTATAGACCAACACGCAGATAAAAATGGATGGACCAAATGGATTAGAAATTGGACCGGTGAAGAGAATAGGCATGGAGATGTACTCAATAAGTACCTGTACCTGTCTGGTAGGGTAAATATGAAAGAGGTAGAGAAGAGCACCCAATACCTGATTGCAGACGGATTCGATATTGGTACGGACAGAGATCCATATAAAAACTTTGTTTATACGAGTTTTCAAGAATTGGCTACTAATATTTCTCACAAACGCGTGGGGCAGTTTGCCAAGAAAACAGGGAATCATTTACTAGGTAAAATGTGTGCCATTATTGCAGGAGATGAAATGCGCCATCATTTAGCATACAGAGAATTTGTGAAGCTTATTATGGATCAGGACCCTTCTCAGATGATTTTGGCTTTTGCAGATATGATGAAGAAGAAAATTGTAATGCCTGCTCATTTTCTCAGAGAATCTGGGGGAGCCGCTAGTAGTGCTTTTGAGGTATTCTCCAATTGTGCCCAACGTTTGGGTGTTTACACCTCTAAAGATTATATAGATATTTTAGAAAAATTAAATAGTTATTGGGATATTGAAAATGTTAGAGCCATCTCAGATGAGGCAGAAAAAGCCCGTGATTACTTGGTAAAACTACCATCCCGTCTGACGAGAATTTCCGAGCGCATGAAATTTCCAGAAGACCAGCACCACTTTAAATGGGTGACGCCAAATGGCGTGTTGTAAGAAAAAAATCAAATAAAAAAGGGCCTGTAGGGCCCTTTTTTATTTGATAAAACTTAACGAAATCTCCTACAGATCAAAAGTAATGCCTTGGGCTAAGGGAAGCTCAGCAGTATAATTTATGGTGTTTGTTTGTCTTCTCATATATACTTTCCAAGCGTCAGATCCAGACTCTCTCCCTCCTCCAGTTTCTTTTTCTCCTCCAAATGCACCACCAATTTCAGCGCCAGAGGTGCCAATATTTACATTGGCAATTCCACAGTCAGATCCAGCAACAGATAAAAAAGCTTCTGCCTCTCTTAAATTATTGGTCATAATAGCAGAGGAAAGCCCTTGCTTAACACCATTTTGAATACCAATGGCATTGTGTAATTCTCCTTCGTATTTGATTAGGTATAATATAGGTGCAAAGGTTTCTTCTTGGACAATGTCAAAATGGTTTTCTGCTTCTATTATAGCAGGCTTTACATAGCATCCGCTGCTGTAAGCGCCACCTTCCAGCACACTACCAGAAACAATGACTTTACCGCCCTCAGCTTTCGCTTTTTCAATGGCATTGAGGTAGTTGTTTACAGAGTCTGTATCTATTAGAGGGCCCATATGCATGGTCGCATCTAATGGGTTTCCTATTTTAAGTTGGCCATATGCTTTTATCAAGGCTTCTTTTACTGCCTCGTACTTAGAGCTGTGAACGATCAAACGTCTGGTAGAAGTACACCTTTGTCCTGCGGTTCCTACTGCACCAAAAACGGCACCCATCAGGGTCATTTTGAGGTCTGCATCTGGAGTCACTATAATAGCGTTATTCCCGCCCAGTTCTAGAAGGGACTTCCCTAATCTAGCCGCTACTTTTTGAGCGACAATTTTTCCCATTCTAATGGAGCCTGTAGCAGAGATCAAAGCCATTCTAGGGTCTTCCGTCATCCATTCTCCTACAGTATAATTTCCATTGATAAGACTAGATACCCCGGCATGGATATTATTTTCTTCTAAAACATCTGCTAATATTTTTTGACAAGCAACCCCACATAGCGGGGTTTTTTCTGAGGGTTTCCATACACATACATCTCCGCAAATCATTGCCAATGCCGTATTCCAGGACCAAACTGCTACTGGGAAATTGAATGCAGAAATAATGCCAACTATACCTAAAGGGTGGTATTGTTCATACATTCTATGGCCAGGTCTTTCAGAATGCATGGTTAGTCCATGTAGCTGTCTAGACAATCCAACAGCAAAATCACAGATATCAATCATTTCTTGCACCTCTCCCAATCCTTCTTGGAGGGATTTTCCCATTTCATAAGACACCAACGCACCCAAAGGGGCTTTTAGCGTCCTTAATCGCTCTCCGAATTGTCTTACTATTTCTCCTCTAAGGGGGGCAGGCGTCACGCGCCAGCTTTGAAATGCTTCTTCAGCACTTTTCATGACGGCTTGGTAACCTTCTTTAGTAGTGGTGTCTACAGAGCCAATAAGTGATCCATCTACAGGAGAATGTGAGGGTATTATACTGCCTCCTTTTATGGTGGAATTTCCAATTTTTGTTCCTGAATTTTCCTTTGATAGACCCAAAAGGTTTAATTGCGCTTGAATGTTAATTACAGACATAATGTTATTTTTGTAACTTTTTGGTTATTAAATGTGCTATTTTTAAAAACTAAAGGTAATAATTTATAGGCTAAGTTTAAATATTAAGCAGCATCACTTTTGGGTTATGCTTTGTTATTGCGCCCATTAGCCCTGTGAAAATAAATTCTTAATAGCGTTTAGGTTTTCTGACACAAAAACTTCTTGAATCAAGAAGTGGCCAAAATTTTCAAGGGGCTTTTTAGCCACACTGTTTTCAAAAATAGATTCAGGAAGGACGTCTAATAAATTAAAATACTGTTGTCCATAAGCGATAAGAACACCCATGATAACCCCCATTTTAATCACACCAAAAATGCCTCCTAAGATTTTGTTTATACCCCCTAGTAAAATCATTGAAGCGACTTTTGTAAGTGCTTTCCCGAGTAAATAGACCCCCACCACAATACACACAAAAGTGAGCCCCATAGCCACGAGGTATAAATTTTCTGGATTCCAATGGAACTGTTCATTAAGTATTCTAGCCGTATAAGAGGACAGGTGTTGTGCCCCATAAAACCCAAGAATAAGCGCTAGTAAAGTAGTGAGTTCTATAAGAATGCCATTTTTAAAACCTTTATAAAAACCAAAAGCACCTATAACCAGCAAACCAATGTCAAATGAACTCATTTTCTGTCAATCAATTAATATTTATGTTCTAAGGTACCTCATTTGATTAAAATGAGCTCCCTTTTAGCGGTGAATTAGATTAATTTTAGGGCATTAAAGTCTTTGAGCTGCTTAGATTTGTACCTTTATAAAAAATAACACTACAACATAAAAACATGTCTAGAGACGCCGAATTAAAACAGCGCTGGGAAGTACTTGTCGAAAAGCTTTCTGCACAATTTTCAGACCATGATCCACTAGATTTAGATGCTATTATTTGTTTGGTTGGGGTTCAAGAGTTAGGGAAATACCACCAAAAGTTTAAAAAAGAAGACAAAGTAGATCTCATGCATATTGCTATTTGCAAGTTGTTGGAACCCTATGGTTATTACGCTTTTGATTTTGTAGATGCAGACGGATGGCCGCATTATCAGATAGTGGAAAACTTGCCGCCATTAAAAGCTGGAGAGCAGTCTGTATTGATGAAAGAGGCTATTGTACAGTACTTTGTAGAAAAAGAATACATTGTTTAAGTCTAATTTGTAAACGGTTAAAATGACTATAAATCAAGAACTTCCTTATTATGCCGTTATTTTTACTTCCACACAAACAGATTCCATAGCTGGATATGAGTTAATGGCCCAAGAAATGGAGGCATTGGCTAAAATTCAGCCAGGTTATCTCGGAATGGTGTCGGCTAGAAGCCAAGTGGGAATAACCGTGAGCTATTGGGCTACCTTAAAAGATATCGCCCAGTGGAAGTTACAGGCAGACCATTCTTTGGCACAGCAAAAAGGAAAATCTGATTGGTATGAAAAATATTCCGTTCAAATATGCAAGGTAGAACGGTCTTATGGTTTTGATAAAGAATTAAAGGAAGGTAAATAGACATTATTTCAAGGGCCTTTTAATAGCCTCTCTATGAGTTAATCCAATTCTTCAATGAGTTTTTTAAAAGTATTTTTTGGATTTTTGTTTTCGTACAAAATCCCGTAGACTGCATTAACAATGGGGGTTTTTACGTTTTTTTTCTTTTTTTCCATGATTTTAAAAGCGCTCTTTGAAGCGTAATACCCTTCAGCGACCATATTCATTTCCATGGTAGCACTTTTTACGGTGTACCCTTTTCCAATCATGTTCCCAAACATTCTATTCCTACTAAAAACGGAATAGCCCGTAACCAACAAATCTCCAAGATAAGCGGTGTCGTTAATGTTGCGTTTCATTTTATGGACTTGTTTAATAAATCGCTTCATCTCCCTTATGGCATTACTCATGAGCACTGCTTGAAAATTATCCCCATACCCAAGACCATGAGCTATACCCGCAGCAATAGCATAGATGTTTTTAAGTACAGCTGCGTATTCTGCGCCAATAATGTCATCTGAATTTTTTGTTTTAATATAACTGCTTTGTAGGGCTTTTGCCATTTGAGAAGCAGTAGCTAAATCTGCACAGGCAATGGTTAGAAAAGAAAGCCTTTCAAGCGCCACCTCCTCTGCATGGCATGGCCCTGTAATGACACCTATTTGTTCTAAAGGGACCCCATAAGTTTCATTGAAATGCTCCCCTACTATTTTACCTGTTTCAGGCACAATCCCTTTAATAGCAGAAAAAATAATCTTGCCCTTTAAATCTATAGTAGATTTAGCCATTTCAGTGACTAAAAAGGCAGAAGGAATGGCAAAAACAATACATTGAGCCCCATTTAATGCTTCGTCAATTTGGTCTGTGAGCTTGAGGTATTGAAGGTCAAAACTAACCGCAGATAAATAGTTTGGGTTGTGAAATTCTTCTTTTATGTGCGCTATAGCCTCTGAGTTTCTCATGTACCAGATGACTGTATTGTTATTTTCGGTGAGCATTTTCACTATGGCGGTAGCCCAGCTCCCACCACCTATTACAGCAAACTTATCCATAGGTTTCATTCCTTAATTATAGAGGTCTTAGCAAATAAAGACTCCGACAAATTTAAGAAAACCCTTTGGCTTATTTAGAACTTCGCGTCTTATTATAAAAACACGCCCAGTCTTATTCTAAATCCAATTCGCGTCTTATTTTAATCCTCACCCCGTCTTATTCTAAACACTAAGGGCTTTAGGGCCAGACTTCAAAATAAAACAAGCAAAAAGCCCTAAAAGTATTTTAGTAAATTTTTAGTTTGGCACGAAAATTGATTTATGTTTAATGACTACAATAAATTTATATTTTAGTTTTGTTTAGGTTAGAATTAGTTGATTCAAAACCCCGGGTGAGGACCTGGGGTTTTTTGCGTTCCATTTAAAAAGGCTACTTTTGCAACTTCCTAAAAAGCCACTAGGCCATATTAAACAAACCTCTCTTGAATAAATTCATCCATCTTTTCGATTTTTCCCAAAAAGTAAATTATAAAACAGAAGTACTCTCCGGACTTACAGTGGCCTTAGCTTTGGTACCAGAAGCAATAGCTTTTGCGCTAATCGCGGGACTTTCACCATTAACGGGACTTTACGCTGCTTTTGTGATGGGTTTTGTCACGTCTATTTTTGGTGGCCGTCCAGGAATGATATCTGGCGCTACTGGAGCAGTTGCCGTGGTGATTGTTTCTCTTGCAAAGGAATATGGAGTTGAATATGTTTTTGCTACGGTTATTTTAGCCGGTATGATGCAATCTCTGGCGGGTTTTCTTAAATTGGGTAAACTGATGCGCTTGGTGCCGCATCCTGTGATATTTGGATTCGTAAACGGCTTGGCTATAATTATTTTCATGTCTCAAATGGCCCAGTTTAAAGATGCAAATGGTGATTGGCTCACTGGACAATCACTTTATATACTACTGGGATTAGTAGCCCTAACCATCTTAATGATTTGGGGATTACCCAAACTCAGCAAAGCTATTCCTGCTTCTTTGGTGGCTATCTTAACTGTTTTTGGCATTGTTTTTTTCTTGGATATAGACACCAGAACCATCGGAGATATTGCCTCTATAAAAGGAGGGTTCCCCCCGTTTCACATTCCTGAAATTCCATGGACTTTGGAAACGCTAAGTATTATTTTCCCTTTTGCAGCTATTGTGGCTGGAGTAGGTCTTATAGAGAGTTTACTCACCTTGAATATTGTAGACGAAATTACAGAAACAAGGGGTAGTGGAAATAAAGAAGCTGTAGCTCAGGGTGCGGCCAATATCTTATCTGGATTGTTTTCGGGCATGGGTGGTTGTGCCATGATAGGACAGAGTCTAATAAACACGTCTAACGGAGCAAGGGCCAGACTTTCAGGAATTGTTGCCTCGGTAATGCTTTTGGTTTTCATCATGTTTGGTGCAAGTTTAATTGAAAAAATGCCCATGGCAGCCCTTACGGGACTGATGATTATGGTCTCGGTAGGTACTTTTGAGTGGGCCAGTTTAAAAACCTTCAATAAAATGCCCAAATCAGATGTATTGGTGATGGTTTTAGTCACCTTAGTCACTATTTTCCTCCACAATCTAGCCTTGGCTGTTCTGGTGGGTGTGGTCATTTCTGCACTGGTTTTTTCATGGGATAACGCCAAGAGAATTAGGGCTAGAAAAACAGTAGACGCACAAGGGGTGAAGCATTATGAAATATATGGGCCACTTTTCTTTGGCTCTATTACAGCCTTTAATGAGAAATTTGACGTCCTAAACGACCCCCAAGAAGTGATCATTGATTTTAAAGAGAGCAGGGTGGTAGATATGTCTGCCATAGAAGCGCTCAATAAAATCACAGAGCGTTATTTAAAATTAGGCAAGAAGGTACATTTAAAACACCTCAGTTCAGATTGTAAGGCCTTGCTTCGCAACGCCGATGCCTTAATTGAGGTTAACGTCCTAGAAGATCCTACCTATAAGGTAGCTGTAGATGTTTAGATCTGTTCGCCAATCAAATAAAAAATTAAGGGGCGGCCAATGGCCGCCCCTTAATTTTTAAAGCACCGCTGTTTTGAATCTACAGGGACCTAATATATTCTAAAAGTGCCCTAGCGTCATTTTGGTTTACATTCTGGTTGAGCATAATAGCATTGTTGTATTCTTTTAATAAGGCTTTTGCTATAGGGTCTTTTTTAATCATCTCCGTAGGGTTAATGATCATATTCATGATCCATTCAGGACTTCTTCTCTCTAAAGTACCTGCTAAGGCTGGACCGATCATTCTTTGATTGGGCATATGGCATGCAGTACACTTCACTTCGAAAATTTCTTGTCCTAGAGACACCATGTCTGCGTCTAATGTATCTGATAGTGACACTGTCTTTACAGGGCCAATCCCTTTGTTGTTTAAGTCTACAGGAACTTCTACTTTTGTTTTTTTAAGGGTAGTTTCCTTTTTAGTTCTGTTCATCTGAAAACCACTCTCTTCTTTTTTCTTGCTTTCACCACAGCTGTTTAAGATAAATACAGCAGACAATGCAAATAATACTTTTTTCATAATATAGGGTATTGGCTTTGAGGTGTCCCCAAGCCGGGACATTAATAAATAAAAAACGAATATAGTAAAAAAGCCCTTTTTTTATCGGTCAAAAAGGGCTCAAATTTGTTAAATGTTGTGATTTTTTACTGAAATTTTTCTAGTATGCTGGCCTGAGATTTAAGTGCGGCTATAAATTCACTTCTCAATCTTTCCACAAGTGCTTTTACAGGAATACTGTCTTTAATTGTGGTGACGCCTTGTCCTGCAGACCAAATGGTTTTCCAGGCTTTAGCTTCTGTATCCATTTCTTTTCCAAAATCTATCTTGACATCTTTTTTAAGGTCTTCTGCCGTAATTCCAGCAGCTTGTAAGCTCGCCGCCAAAAAGTTCGCGTGAACTCCGGAAATAGCTGCGGTGTAAACCACATCATTTGCCCCAGCGTCTACAATCATTTTTTTGTATGCTTCAGGGGCAATACTCTCATCAGTATTGATAAATCTTGTACCCATATAAGCCAAGTCTGCGCCCATTTGTAGGGCAGTAGCAACGTCTTTGCCCGTGCTAATACAGCCTGAGAGTAAGATGGTCTTATCGAATATGCTTTTTACTTCTGCCACAAGGCTCATAGGGTTTAAAGAACCTCCATGGCCTCCAGCACCTGCAGCGACTAAAATTAGACCGTCTACACCAGCTTCAGCAGCTTTTTCAGCATGCCTCTTTTTAATAATATCGTGAAACACCAAACCCCCATAAGAATGAATAGCGTCTACTACCATAGACACCGCCCCAAGAGAAGTAATCACTAAAGGGACCTTGTGTTTCATACACAATTTCACATCTGCTTCTAATCTAGGATTGGTAGGGTGAACAATTAAATTCACACCAAAAGGCGCCGCTTTTTGGCCAGTTTCTTTTTCAAATGCCGCTAAGGCCTCTTTTATCTCAATGAGCCATGCTTCAAAACCTTCACTGGTTCTTTGGTTTAACGCTGGAAAGGTGCCTACAATTCCGTTTTTACAACATTCAATGACCATGTTTGGATTTGAAATTAAAAACATAGGCGCTGCTACAACAGGCAGATTTAGGTCATGGATAAAAGGCGCTTTTTTTGACATAAGGTACTTTTAGGGAGTTCAAAAAATAATAATACTTTTGCAGTTATTATGCATGCATAACAAACACACTATAAATGTACACAAAATCATTTGATATTCGCTGGAGTGACTTAGACGCCAATAGACATTTGGCCAACGCTTCTTATTTAAATTTTATGAGTCATACCCGAATGGGTTTCTTAATGGAATGTGGTTTTAATCAAGAAAGCATGGCGCAATACCAACTTGGCCCTGTGGTGTTTTACGAGCATATATATTATTTCAAAGAGGCTTTTGCTGGAAAACCCATTCAAGTATCCCTAGAATTAAAAGGACTTAGTAAAGACGGAATGTTCTTTGAATTTCACCATAATTTTTACGATCACAAGGGGAAAAACTTTGCACACTGCGAAATGATGGGTGCTTGGATAGACATGAAATCTAGGGCATTGGCACCATTGCCAGAAGTTTTTTTAAATGCTTTTACAGGGATTGAAAAGGCAGATGGTTTTAAGGTTCTCACCAAGGAAGACACTAGAAAATTTGCAAAAAAGCCGGTAGATAAGACCGTCTAATTGTGTTATTTTAAAGGGTTGTTTTAAATAGTTTTCCCTTCACTAGACTTAGAAGCCTGTTTTGAGGTAGCCAAATAGACCCCTACTAAAACGGCCAAAGTACCCGCTAATTTCACGGGACTCAGTTGGTCTTTTCCGCTGAGCACGGCATAGATAATTCCTATGAGCGGCTGTAAATAAACAAATGCACCCACAGAAGACGCTTTAAGGGTGGTGAGCGCGAAAGCATTAAATAAATAGGTAAGAAAAGTAGTTCCAACAATCACAAATCCAATAGCTGCCCAAATTTCCAAAGGCATTTCTCCCCATTGAATTTGATTAAACTCTACTATAGTGATAGGGAAATTTATGACAAAGGCCATTCCAAACAACCATTTCATTAGGGTGATAGGATGGTATTTTTTAATCAGTGACTTAACCACTATTAAGTAAGCGCCATAAGAGGTGGCATTAAGCACAAATAGTATATTTCCTACAAAAATATTTGGGGCGTCTTGTCTTATTTCATGACCAAATAAAATGAGGCCCAGCGCCCCTAAGAATCCTAAGCCAATCCCAAGTATTTTTCGCAATCCAATTTTTTCCTTTAAAAATAGGGCAGACAGCAACACGACAATGATGGGTGTAATGGTTACTAAAACGGCACTATTGATAGGGGTGGAAAGCGAAAGCCCTTTAAAAAAAGAAAGCATATTAATCACCATGCCTAGTAATGTAGCCGCCAAAAGTATTTTCCAGTCTTTTCGTTGGATCTTTTCTTTAGGCGTAAAGAGAGAGAGGGTCCAAAATAAAACGGCTGCACCACCTACCCGGAGCATAATAAAACCAAAAGCCCCTACATAGTCCGGCATAGCTCCTTTAGCAATCGTATGGTTTAAACCATATATAGTGGTGGCGCCAAATGCTGCTAGTAAAGCCAGGGCTCTTTTGGTTAAGAGTGCTTTCAATATTAAGATTTTAAAGCCACATCTGCAGCGGCAATGGTGTCTTTTTTATAGCCCACAAAAACAGCACCTTCTACCCGTATCACAGGTCTTTTTAAAAAGGTATAGTGGGATAAAATATACGACTTATAGTCCTGTTCGCTGAGGTCTTTATTGGCCAATCCTTCTGAGGTATACAAACGGGAGCGCCTGTTGAAGAGCGATTCGTAAGAGCCTGTAATTGTAGCGAGCTCGTCCAGTTCTTTTTCAGAGATGTGGGTTTGTTTTAGGTCTTGCAGAGTGACATCGGTCAGGGGCCCAAAAGCATCAATGATTTTTTTACAAGTGTTGCAAGTGCTTAAATGGTAGATGTGTTTCATGGTGTGATAAATTAGATACAAAGAAACTTATTTTAAAGGAATTGTACTATTTTTAGAAAAAATCAATTCATGGAGACTATTCTACAGATTACAGCTGCTACTCGTGAGCTATACATTAAATTTTTAAATGATATTTCTTTAGAAGATCTTGGGAAAATACCGACAGGTTTTAATAACAATATATGGTGGAATATTGCTCATGTAGCTGTAACCCAACAGCTTTTGGTGTACGGGCTTAGCGGCTTGGAACCCCATATGTCTAAGTCTTTTATTGACACTTATAGAAAGGGAACAGCCCCCGTAAATGCGCCAACTTTAGAAGATATAGGCCTCTTAAAGGCTGCCTTGAAAGAGTTAATTGTCAGGACAAAAGAAGACTATCATAAAGGCCTTTTTTCTTCCTACACACCCTACTTAACTTCTGCTGGTGTGACCTTGAATAATGTCTCCGACGCTATGGCTTTTAACCTGGTGCATGAGGGCATTCACATAGGTTCCATTATAGCCCTTAAAAAGGCATTGAAAGGCTAAACCCTTTATTATAACGGCTTTAACTTTAGTAATATTTTTCCATATAGTAAGATTGCATTATTCTATAAAAAAACCGGTTTAAATTATGGAAATAACATAATTTTGCACCTATATTATTAATGGCGTAAATCGCCTTGCTATTAGATTTTAAATGGAAGCAAAAATTAATGCATTTATGGAAGAGGTCAAGACTAGAAATGGTCATGAACCTGAATTTATTCAAGCAGTTCAAGAAGTGGCTGAAACAGTCATTCCTTATATTGCCAAGCACGATATTTACAACGGGAAAAATATTTTACTCAGAATGGTTGAACCTGAAAGACTCATTTATTTTAGAGTCGCTTGGGTAGATGATTCTGGAGAGATTCACGTAAACAGAGGCTATAGAATTCAAATGAATTCTGCTATTGGTCCTTATAAAGGAGGGCTTCGTTTTCACCCCTCAGTAAATGCCAGTATTTTAAAATTCTTGGCTTTCGAGCAGGTGTTTAAAAATTCTTTAACTACCCTTCCAATGGGAGGTGGTAAAGGGGGGTCTGACTTTGACCCTAAAGGAAAATCAGACGACGAAGTCATGCGTTTTTGCCATGCTTTTATGTTGGAGCTCAACCGTCATATTGGTCCAAATACAGATGTACCTGCTGGAGATATTGGTGTTGGTGCTAGAGAAATTGGTTTCTTGTTTGGTATGTATAAAAAGATACGCAACGAGTTTACAGGGGTGCTTACAGGTAAAGGACGCTCTTGGGGAGGGTCATTAATTAGGCCTGAGGCAACAGGTTATGGAACAGTGTATTTTGCACAGAGCATGTTACAGACTAGCGGCAATGATTTTTCAGGAAAAAAAGTGGTTATTTCTGGTTCAGGAAATGTGGCACAATACGCTGCAGAGAAAGCCATTCAATTGGGTGCTACGGTACTTACACTCTCGGATTCTAAAGGATTTATTCACGACCCAGAGGGAATAGATGCAGAAAAATTGGCTTTTGTAATGGACCTTAAAAACAACCAGAGGGCCAGAATTTCAGCCTACATTAAGAATTATCCTAAAGCTAGCTATCACGAAGGGGAGACACCCTGGGGTGTTGCCTGTGATATTGCGCTGCCATGTGCGACTCAAAATGAGTTGGATGGCCAGGATGCAGAAAAATTAATAGCCAACGGATGTCTTTGTGTTGCAGAGGGGGCTAATATGCCTTCTACTCCTGAAGCCATTCATGCTTTTCATGAGGCTAAAATTTTATTTGCCCCAGGAAAGGCATCTAACGCTGGCGGTGTAGCTACTTCTGGATTAGAAATGTCTCAGAATTCATTGAGAATTAGCTGGACTAGAGAAGAGGTAGATGAGCGCTTAAAAGCCATTATGTCGGACATTCACGATTCTTGTATTGCCTATGGAAAAGAAGCAGACGGCTATTGTAATTATGTTAAAGGAGCCAATATTGCTGGATTTGTTAAGGTAGCAGACGCTATGTTGGCGCAGGGCGTGATTTAAACCTGTCTTTTCAATTAATATTAAAGCCTTTTCTCTTGTTGGAGAAAAGGCTTTTTTTATTTTTACATCCATGCAGCAAACCACTAAAGCGATTGTTTTAAAAACGATTAAGTATGGAGACAACAGCTTAATTGTTAAGTTGTATACGGCGTCTAGTGGCTTAAAGTCCTATATGCTCAACGGAGTATTGAGCAGGAAAAAAGGAAAGTTCAACAAGGCCCATTTTTTGCCTTTAAGTCAATTAGAAATTGTTGCCCAACACAGGGATAAGGGTAATTTAGAAAGATTAATTGAAGCCAAATTGTCTTATCCGTATCAGACGGCACACACCCATATGGCCAAAAATGCCATTGTACTGTTTTTGTCTGAGTTTTTATCCAATGCCATTCAAGAAGAAACAGAGAATAAGGAATTGTTTTCATTTATTGAAACGGCCCTGCAATGGTTAGATCATGAAGATCAAATAGCCAATTTTCACCTATTTTTCCTCGTAAAAATTAGCAAATATTTTGGATTTTATCCTTCTGACAATCTGGATAGCCCATATTTTGATCTAGTAGAAGGAGACTTTTGTTCCCATGCAGGCTTGAATCCACATATGGGCGAACCTGAAATTTCTTTTTTTAAATCTATATTAGGCATAAATTTTGATAAGTTAAATGATATTAAAATGTCTCAAAAAAGTAGGCGAGAACTTATATCGCATTTAATGGTGTATTATCAGCACCATTTAGATGGATTTAAAACACCAAAATCAATACACATACTCAATGAAGTATTTTCTTAGACTAATATATGTTGCAGCCTTTGGGTGCCTTCCTATATTTTCAATAGCGCAAGAAGTCTTTGTGTATGACGCAGATACAAAAGAGCCTTTGGTAGGTGTATTGGTGGACAACAAAGATCAATCCAAACGTTTTATAACAGCCGCAGACGGCAGTTGTTTCTTAAAAGGGTATTCCGCAAAAGAGACCTTATATATTAGCCACCCCTCTTATATTGAATATAAAACCAATATAAAACAGTGGGTGCAAAGAGGGCGTGTGGTTTATTTACAGCGCAATGCTTTCGAGTTAGATGAGGTGGTGATGTCTGTGTCTAAATGGGAACAGCAGCGAAAAGATGTACCACAGAAGATTGTTGGTATAAATGCACAAAGCATTGCATTTAACCAGCCACAAACGGCGGCAGACATGCTCCAGCAAACAGGCAAAGTCTACGTCCAGAAAAGTCAATTAGGCGGAGGAAGCCCCATGATTAGGGGTTTTGCAGCAAACCGACTGTTGCTTTCTGTAGATGGGGTGAGAATGAACAATGCTATTTTTAGAGGGGGAAATTTACAAAACAGTATTGCTGTAGATCCCTTTAGTATAAAAAACACGGAGGTGATTTTTGGCTCTGGATCTGTTATTTATGGGAGTGATGCCATAGGAGGGGTGGTGCATTATTATACCAAGGAGCCTCAATTGAGCAAAAATGAGACTACAGCATATTCCGGAAATGCCCAATATAGGTATTCGAGCGCCAACCAGGAGCAGACAGCCCATCTAGACCTCAGTGTAGGAACAGAAAAGTGGGGTTTTTTAAGCAGTATTACACACAGTAATTTCGAAGATTTACAAATGGGTAAAAACGGCCCAGAGGCATACTTGAGACCTCAATTTGTATTACAAGGTGGCGGAGCAGACCTACTGGTATACAATCCCAATCCAAGGCTTCAAAATCCCACAGGATACAATCAAATAAACAGTTTGCAGAAAGTACGCTATAAAGCAGATGAAAACCTTGAATTCCAGCTAGGCGTATACTTTTCTGAGACCTCTCATTTCGCCAGATACGACCGTCTCACAAGACCAAACAAAGCAGGCAATGGACTACGCTCCGCAGTTTGGGATTACGGCCCACAAAAATGGTTTATGACCAATTTTAATATCTCTCATGCCCCCGTAAATACATTTTATGAGGGACTTAAGTTTACAGCGGCATACCAGCGCTTTAATGAAAGCCGCTTTGACAGAGACTTTGGAGCTGTTTCTCTTTTCGGTACTGAGGAAAAAGTAGATGCAATATCATTTAACCTAGACATAGAACACAAAAAGACAGGTGCCTTTAGGTTATTTTATGGGGCTGAATATGTAGGGAATAAAGTGTACTCAAAGGGATCTGAAAGCATAGTGAGCAGTAACATGATTTTACCAGCCGCTTCTAGGTATCCTGATAATGCGCTGTGGCGTTCCGCTGCAGTCTATTTAAACAGCACTTTTGAGGCTTCTGAAAATTTTAAATTTTTAGGGGGCATTCGCTATACTCATGTGTGGTTAAATGCCTCTTTTGACAATGAATTTTATGATTTCCCTTTTGAAAAGGCAGACCTAAATACAGCTGCTTTAACAGGAAGCTTAGGTTGGAGTTGGTTTGTGGCGGAAGATTTTCAAGTGAGTTGGAATGCTACTACAGGATTTAGGGCCCCTAATATTGACGACATTGGAAAGGTTTTTGATTCAGAACCCGGGTCTGTTGTAGTGCCAAACCCAGCTTTGCAACCAGAATATGCTTATGGAACAGAAATAGGCCTCAAAAAGAATTTTTCAGATAAAGTAGTTTGGAGATTTGCTGGGTATTACACCCATCTAAAAGATGCCTTAGTACGAAGAAATTTTGCTTTAAACGGTCAGTCTCAAATAGTATATCAGGGTGTTTTAAGTCAGGTTCAAGCGGTTCAAAACGCTGCAAATGCCTATGTATACGGTTGGGAAATAGGGGCAGATTTTATGTTGAGTCCCTTCTTGTCTTTTGCGGCAAATTACAGTTATATTAAGGGCACTGAGGAAGAAGACAATGGGGTGCTGTCTCCAGGCAGGCATGTAGCACCTTCTTTTGGAGACCTACAGCTGCTTTATAAAAATTCCAGGTTTAAAGCAAGTATATTGCTCAATTTTAATAGAGAAATAAGTGCAGATCAGCTGGCTGTATCAGAACAATCAAAAAGCTATATGTATGCTTTAGACCGCTTTGGGAATCCATACAGCCCCTCATGGCACAGCCTTAATTTCAGGTCCCAATACACCTTGACCAATGCCGTTACAACTTTTTTGGCTTGGGAGAATATCACCAATCAGTTGTACAGGACGTATGCTTCTGGCTTAAGTGCTCCAGGGAGCAACCTTATTCTGGGCGCTAGTTACCAATTTTAAAGGGTTTGTATTGTTTTTTAAGGGCCAGTATCTACCGCATTTTTAACATCCCTTTAAAATGAGGATGGTTTCGTTCTAATTGCTTAATTTTGCCCCTTTCATACCGCATACAAGACCTTAATACTATGAAGTTTGCAGAATATAAAGGATTAGATTTGCCTGGTATTTCCAAAGCTGTTTTACAGGAATGGAAAGACAAAGAGGTATTCCAAAAAAGCGTGGAGCAACGAGAAGGGCAACCTTCTTATGTGTTTTTTGAAGGGCCGCCGTCGGCCAACGGCATGCCTGGAATTCACCATGCAATGGCTAGAACGATCAAGGATATTTTTCCTAGATACAAGACCATGAAGGGTTTTCAGGTAAAGCGGAAAGCAGGTTGGGACACCCACGGTTTGCCTATTGAATTGGGTGTAGAAAAAGCCTTGGGAATTACCAAAGAAGACATTGGCACTAAGATATCTGTAGAAGATTATAACAAAGCTTGTAGAGCCGCTGTGATGCGCTACACCGATGTGTGGAACGACATGACAGATAAAATAGGCTATTGGGTAGATATGGAAAACCCTTATATTACCTATGAGCCAAAATACATGGAGTCTGTTTGGTGGTTGTTGAAAGAAATATACAAGAAAGGCCTAATCTATAAGGGATATACCATTCAACCTTATTCTCCTAAAGCTGGTACAGGATTGAGTTCACACGAGTTGAACCAGCCAGGCACCTATCAGGATGTGACAGATACCACAGTAACGGCACAGTTTAAAGCCATAGAAGAGACCCTACCAAAGGGCTTACAATCTTTAGACGCACCTTTATATTTCTTGGCATGGACCACTACCCCTTGGACCCTTCCGAGCAACACTGCTTTAACCGTAGGCCCTAAAATTGACTATGTTTTGGTGCGTACTTTTAATCAGTACACCTTTGAACCTATGCATGTATTGCTCGCCAAAGCATTGGTAGGAAAGCAATTTGCAGGAAAGTTTGTAGCAGTGGAAAGTAAAGAAGCCATTCAACAATACAACAAAGAAGACAAGAAAATACCTTATTTGGTTTTAGCGTCTTTTAAAGGGGCAGACCTTATCGGTGTCACATACGAACAACTCATGACTGGTGTATTGCCTTGTGATCATCCTGAAAACGCTTTTAGAGTGATTGGAGGAGATTTTGTGACCACAGAAGATGGAACCGGTATTGTGCATACGGCCCCCACTTTTGGTGCAGACGACGCCTTGGTAGCCAAACAAGCTAGCCCAGAAATCCCGCCAATGTTGGTCCTAGATTCAGCGGGCAACAAAGTGCCTCTAGTAGACCTACAAGGAAAGTTTAGACCTGAAGTTGCGGGCTTAGCAGGTAAGTATGTTAAAAATGAGTACTATCCGGAGGGAGAAGCGCCGGAACGTTCTGCAGATGTAGAAATTGCCATTAGACTCAAAGAGGAAAACAGGGCTTTTAAAGTAGAAAAATATGTGCATTCCTATCCAAATTGCTGGAGAACAGACAAGCCTATTTTATATTACCCCTTAGACTCTTGGTTTATTAAAATGACTGAAGTAAAGGATAAAATGGTGTCTTTGAACCAGGAAATTAACTGGAAGCCAAAAGCCACCGGTGAAGGTAGGTTTGGAAACTGGTTGGCCAACGCCAATGACTGGAACCTTTCTAGATCTAGATATTGGGGAATTCCCTTGCCTATTTGGAGAACGGCAGACGGTAAAGAAGAAATCATGATTGGTTCTGTAGCAGAACTTAAAGAAGCCATGAAAGCTTCTGTTGCTGCTGGACTTATGTCTAAAGATATTTTTGAAGACTTTAAAGTAGGAGACTATTCAGAGCAGAATTACGCCACAATAGACCTTCATAAAAACATTGTAGACCAGGTGGTTTTAGTATCCAGCACTGGGGAACCAATGCACAGAGAATCAGACCTTATAGATGTCTGGTTTGACTCTGGATCTATGCCTTATGCCCAGTGGCACTACCCATTTGAGAACAAAGAACTCATAGATGAAAACAAGGCCTTCCCTGCAGATTTCATTGCAGAAGGCGTAGACCAAACAAGGGGGTGGTTTTACACCCTTCACGCTATTGCAACCATGGTTTTTGACAGGCCAGCCTATAAAAATGTAGTCTCTAACGGGATGGTATTAGACAAGGACGGAAAGAAAATGTCCAAGCGCCTTGGCAATGCGGTTGATCCTTTTGAAACTATTGCGGCCCATGGGGCCGACGCCACGCGTTGGTATATGATCGCCAATGCAAATCCATGGGACAACCTAAAGTTTGACACAGAAGGGATTGTAGAGGTAAAGCGAAAGTTTTTTGGCACCCTGTACAATACCTATTCTTTCTTTAGTTTGTACGCCAACTTAGATCATTTTGACAACAGTGCTCCTCAGATTCCATTAGCAGACAGACCAGAAATTGACCGTTGGGTGCTTTCCGAACTCAATAGTTTAATCATAAGGGTAGAAGCAGCTTATGAAACCTATGAGCCCACAAAAGCAGCGAGAGCCATCTCAGATTTTGTGCAAGAAAATTTAAGCAACTGGTATGTTCGTTTGTGTAGAAGGCGTTTTTGGAAAGGAGAATACGGACCAGATAAAATAGCCGCTTACCAAACATTGTATGAATGTCTCTTGGTGGTTTCTAAATTATCTGCCCCTATTGCTCCATTTTTCATGGACAGACTTTATCTAGATTTGGCTGGCGTGTGTGACCCTAATGTAAAAGAAAGTGTTCATTTAGCGCAATTTCCAGAGGCCAATAGCGCTGTTATTGATTCAGATTTAGAGCGCAAAATGCAATTGGCTCAGCAAACTTGTTCGCTAGTTTTGTCTATTAGACAAAAAGAAAAAATTAAAGTAAGACAGCCCCTTCAGAAAATTATGGTGCCTGTTTCTGCCCTAGTAAAAGCAATAGATTTAAAAGCAGTTGCTTCACTTATTTTATCTGAAGTAAATGTAAAAGAATTAGAAATTTTGGCGGATTCTTCAGATATCTTGGTCAAACAGATCAAGCCTAATTTTAAGACTTTAGGGCCTAAATTTGGTCCTAAAATGAAAGCGGTTGCTACAGCGATACAATCCTTAACATCAAAAGATATTAACCAAATGGAGCTAAATGGCGCTATTGAGTTGCTTGTAGATGGGGATAAAATAGCTTTGGAATTGTCTGATGTGGAAATCAGTTCTCAGGATATTGAAGGATGGTTGGTAGCTTCTTCAGGCGCATTAACAGTGGCTTTAGATGCTACAATTAGCCCTGAACTAAAAGCAGAAGGAATAGCGAGAGAGCTGGTCAATAGGATTCAAAACTTAAGAAAAGACAGTGGCTTTGAAGTCACGGATAAAATTGTTATTAAATTTCTAAAAGACCCCTTTATAGATTCGGCTTTATTAGATAATTTAGAATATATTAAAACAGAAACATTGGCGACAGAAATATTGGTAGAAACAACTCTAAACGAGGGACTTCCAATTGAATTTGATGAGGTGCGCTCGGTGTTATTTATTGAAAAACAAAATTAATATGGCAACAGATTTAAAAAACAGATATTCAGATAAAGATTTGGCAGAATTCAAGCTCCTTATTTCTGAAAAAATAGTAGTAGCCAAGTCCCATCTTGAACTTTTAAAGAGTTCATATATGAATGATGGAAACAATGGTACAGATGACACCTCTCCAACTTTCAAGGCTTTTGAAGAAGGCTCTGAAACCATGAGCAAAGAAGCGAATACCCAATTGGCTATTCGTCAAGAGAAATTTATCAGGGATTTAAAAAATGCCTTGCTTAGAATTGAGAATAAGACCTATGGCATATGCAGGGTAACGGGTAAATTAATCAATAAAGAAAGATTAAAGCTAGTCCCTCATGCCACCCTTAGTATTGAAGCTAAGAACATGCAAAAGTAATTGTCTTTGAAGGGCGTATACTCAGTAATACTCTTGGTATTTGCCCTTCATTTATCTTGGTCTCAAAAGACACTATCTAAAGTTTTAGAAGACCCTTCCCTCACCCAAATCCATGTATTGGCCCAAGAAGTCAACACCTTACATTTAAAACCATCTTCCTCCAAGGAACTTCTTGTTTCAGCACGTTTAAATGGAGAGTACAGTCTCCATCAGATGATCGTGTTTACTAGAAAAGGAAATACCTTATTTATTGGACCAGACCTTTCAGCAACTTTTGAACTTCCCAATGACAAACTCAGTGCCCACAAAATATGGTCTGTTGATTTGGCTATTGAAATACCAGCATACTTAGAAGTCTATATAGATGGAGGAAATACCCAAATAAATGCTGAGGGTATTTTTGAGAAACTTCAGATCCAACTAAATGACGGATTGTGTGTTTTAAAAGGAGTAGGAAATCAAGTGCGGGTAAATACCATCAGAGCGCCTATTATTTTAAAGCAAAAAAAAGCCATTGTAAATGCTGAAACAACTTATGGAACGTTAATTTTACCCAGTATTCCAAAGGGGCTTTCAGAGATTGTATTGCGGTCCATACACGGAGATATTAAAGTGGTTCCTCTAGACTAGTTTCATTTTAATAATAATGTTTATTTTAGCCACCTAAGTACCTATTATGTTTAAAAAGCCTTTTTTACTCGCCTATTTTTTATTGATTCTGGACCAATGTGTGAAAATTTATATTAAAACACACTTTTTTTTAGGAGAATCTGTAGAGGTCTTTTCTGGTTTTCAAATTTTATTTATCGAAAACGAGGGCGCTGCTTGGGGGGCCAAACTCAGTGATATTTTACCCATTTCAGATGTAAGCGGAAAAATTGCCCTCACCGTTTTTAGACTGTTTGCTATTGTGGGAATTGGCGCGTGGTTCGTAAGTTCTGTTAAAAAAGGTGTGCCACTTTTTTTGCAAATGGCACAAGCTTTGATTTTCGCAGGGGCCTTGGGTAATATTATTGATTCTGTTTTTTATGGGGTACTATTCAATGACAGTATGTACCAAGTAGCGACCCTATTTTCTGATCAGCCCTACGGCAGCATACTACAAGGTAAGGTGGTAGACATGCTCTATTTCCCGCTCATAGATACTACATGGCCAGAATGGGTGCCAGTTTTAGGAGGAAATTCATTAAGATTTTTTGAACCAGTTTTTAATATTGCAGACACCGCTATTAGTACTGGAGTAGGTCTTTTATTGGTCTTCAACAAAAAAGCTTTTCCACAGGGATAGGTGTTTTGCGAATTTTCAAAGTCGCTAAATTTGTCTTCTTTTCTGCATCATTTGTCAGAATTAGATCTGAGCTGTATCATAAGACTCAGAATTGTTTATTTAAATTCGTATACCTTAACTGGTGTTACACAGTAATCTAATGGAATATCTGTGGCGTCTAAGCCCTCAATTTTTTCTTCAGGTTCAAATAGGGATAAGCCTATTTTTAGGGTATTTGGTTTGCATTTAGATAAAAAACGATCGTAGAATCCTTTTCCGTATCCGACTCTGTGCCCTTTTTTATCATATGCCAATAAAGGAATAAAGACTACTTCTATTTCTGAAGGGGGAACAGTCAATCCATTTTGAGGCTCTGGAACCCCCCAATGGTTTGTTTTTATTTTGGTATTGTCTGTCAGTAGTATATGCACTATTTCAGTATCGTTTTGTATTCTTGGCAAACAGACTTCTTTATCTCTTCCATGCAGTAATGTGAGGATGAATTCGGTATCTATTTCTTTTTTGGAAACAATACTCAGGAATAGGCTGTAATAGGAGGCATCCCATATAGGACAGTTTAATAATTGATTCCCTATAGCGGCACTTAATGTAGCAATTTCTTCTGTTTGGAGCTTTTTTCTTTTTTCAAGGTAAGCACTTCTAAGGGCTATTTTATTCATAAATTGGGCATTTTAAGCTTATAAAAATACAGATAAAATAAAGGCCCAATAATAATTTCTACTATACCTTTGTAAATCACCTATGGCGGCCAATAGCATTTCTATACAACTCAGTGTACTTCCGGAAACTCCGGGAGTGTACCAGTTTTATGATAGCTCAGATAAGATTTTATATATAGGAAAAGCCAAAAACCTTAAAAAAAGGGTCAGCTCTTATTTTACTTTAAAACACGAGATAGCCAAAACACGCTTATTGGTCAAGAAAATTGTGCTGATCAAGCATATAGTGGTTCCCACAGAGTCAGACGCACTTTTATTAGAAAACAACCTGATTAAAAAATACCAGCCAAGGTATAATATATTATTAAAAGATGACAAGACCTTTCCTTGGATTTGTATTAAAAAAGAACGGTTTCCAAGGGTCTTTTTAACCCGTCAGTTAATTAAAGATGGTTCAGAATATTTTGGGCCTTATACCAATAAGAGAATGGTGAAGGTTTTGCTGGAGCTCATTAAAGGGCTTTATCCTTTGAGAACCTGCAATTATGACCTCTCTTTTGAAAAAATTCAAGAAGGCAGGTATAAAAGTTGTTTGGAGTATCATTTAGGGAATTGCCATGCACCTTGTGAGAATTTACAATCAGAGGCCTCATATGCTAAAGATATAGAAGCCATTAGACATATATTAAAGGGCAATTTAGCTGCAGCAATGAAGCATTTTAAAATAGAAATGGATCGTTACGCCGCTGAGGAAGCTTTTGAAATGGCCCACAAAGTAAAAGAAAAGCTGGCCGTATTGGCTGGTTACCAATCTAAGTCCACAATAGTAAATCCTAAAATAAACAATGTAGATGTGTTTACTGTTATTTCAGACCAAACCCATGCCTATGTGAATTTTCTTGAACTTTCTCATGGCGCCATTATTCGGTCTCACACCCTGGAAATTAAAAAGCAGCTGGAGGAGACAGATGCACAAATTTTAGAATTGGCTATTGTGTCCTTAAGGGAGCGTTTTAAATCTATTTCTAAAGAGGTGATCATCCCATTTAAAGTATTAATGCCAGAAGGAATAAAGGCTACTATACCTGTTTTGGGAGACAAACAAAAATTGTTAGCGTTGTCTGAGCGCAATGCCCGTTTTTATAGACAGGATAAATTGAGTCAAATGCGCATTGTAGATCCTGAACGTCATTCTAAGCGTATTTTGGCTCAAATTAAAGAAGATTTAAGGCTTTCTTCGCTTCCAGTGCATATTGAATGCTTTGACAACTCTAATATTCAAGGGTCTAATCCGGTGGCTGCTTGTGTGGTGTTTACCAATGCCAAGCCCAATAAAAAAATGTACCGACATTTTCATATTAAGACCGTAGAAGGACCTGATGATTTTGCCTCTATGGAAGAAGTGGTTTACAGGCGCTATAAAAGGCTCAAAGAAGAAGGCAGTTCATTACCACAACTTATTGTAATTGATGGAGGTAAAGGGCAATTATCTGCTGCTTTAAAAGCCCTTGATCAATTAGGCTTAAGAGGGAAAATTGCTATAGTGGGTATTGCAAAGCGTTTGGAGGAAATTTATTTCCCTGAAGATCCTATTCCCTTGTATTTAGATAAGAAATCCGAGTCTCTAAAAGTAATCCAACAATTGAGAAATGAAGCCCACAGATTTGGGATTACTTTTCATAGAAATTTGAGAAGTAAAGGTGCTATAGTTTCAGAATTGGACGGAATTAAGGGAATAGGAGAAAAAACAGCGACACAATTATTAAGGCATTTTAAAACAGTCGCTAAGATAAAAGAAGCTAACTTAGATGCTTTAATTACTCAAGTAGGTCCAGCAAAAGCCAGCATATTGTATGAGCATTTTCATTAAATATCCTTATTTTTTATTCCTGCGTTTTTCCCTTTTCGCCCTATTAATAGCTAGTGTATTCAACCTTCGAGCTCAAACAACATCAATCAATGAGATTTCGAAAGCATTCGCGACAAGGGATTCAACCGCCTTACAATCAAGGGATAAGCCTTTAAAAGTAGGTTTGGTCTTAAGTGGTGGAGGTGCGAAGGGATTGGCACACATAGGCGCGCTTAAAGTGATTGAGGCCTCCGGTGTTCAAATAGACTATATAGCAGGAACGAGTATGGGGGCTATAGTAGGCGCCTTATACGCCTCTGGATATAGGGCAGGAGAGCTGGATTCTATTTTTAGACAAATTAATTTTAACAGCCTTATTCAAGACGACTTTTCAAGGGAAAGTAAGACTTTTTATGAAAAGGAAGACGCAGAGCGCTATGCCATTAGTTTGCCTTTTGACGGGTATAAAATTTCTTTTCCACAAGCTATTTCTGGAGGACAGAAGGTATATAATGAATTGGTATCCCTATTATTTCATGTAAAAGACGTGAGAGATTTTAACCAATTGCCCATTCCCTTTTTTTGTATGGCAACAGACATAGAGAACGGTGTTGCCATTCGCTTAGATAATGGTTACCTTCCTGAGGCTATTATGGCTTCTGGCACCTTTCCTTCCCTCTTTGAACCTATGGAATTAGAGGGTAAGCTACTCATAGATGGCGGCGTGTTAAATAATTATCCCATAGAAGAACTAAAGTCCTTAGGGGCAAATTTCATTGTTGGTGTAGACGTTCAGCAGGATCTTTCTAAAAGAGGGTCTTTGGGATCTGCTACGGATATTTTGTTACAGATTAACAATTTCAGGACGGTAGAAGCAATGAAAAGTAAGTCTAATAAAACAGACCTATACATTAGACCAAATATGGCCCCTTATTCTATCATAGATTTTGACAAGGGAGCGGCAATTGTAGCAGAAGGAGCCAGAGCAGCTTTGCTTCAAGAGAACGCATTGCTGGAATTATCTAAAAACCAATTAAAAAAAACACCTTTAGATAAAACCTTTCAACTAAGTGAGAATAGGGTAGACACCTTAAAAATTAACTATATAGAGGTGAATGGCATAGTTAATTATTCGGACGATTATGTGAAAGGGAAGCTGCGATTTAAGGAAGGTGACCAAATTTTATTCGAAGATTTAAAGCGTGGAATTAATAATTTAGCAGCAACAAATAATTTTAATACCATTCGGTATAAATTAATTGAAAAGACCACTGGATTGGGTTTAATTTTAAACTTGAAAGAAAGTGACAACAAGACCAATATTAGGTTTGGGGCCCATTATGATAAGTTGTATAAAAGCGCTGCTTTGCTAAATATTACCCAAAAGAATTTATTGCGAAAAGACGACGTACTCTCCTTGGATTTTATTTTTGGAGACTACCTAAGGTACCAAATAGATTACTACGTAGACAAAGGGTTTAACTGGAGTTTTGGATTGAGAAGTAAGTTGAACGATTTTAATTTTGACATCCCTTATACCGTATTAGAAAATAATTTTAGGGTGCCAGATGATCCTAATTTAAATACGGTGAATATGGACTTTACAGACTTTACCAATCAAATGTATCTCCAGACCGTGTATAAAAACGCTTTCTCCATTTCTTTGGGACTAGAGCATAAGTGGATTAAATTCAGTAGCGACACATTTTTACAAGAAAATACACAAAGCAATGGTAGTTCAGTGCTCACTTTAGAAAAAAGCCATTATGCGAGTAGTTATGGACAATTGAAGTTCGACACCTTAGATGATCTTTTCTTTCCCTCTAAAGGTTTATACTTGGAGGTAGATTTTCATACTTATTTTTTGTCTAGCAATTATAACGGGACATTTAATCCTTTTTCTATTTTTAGATCAAAGGCAATCGCAGCCGTAAATTTCGCTAAAAACTGGTCTTTTGTTTTGGCTCCAGAGGTGGGGATTAAGTCCGGAAGTTCGGGAACTAAATCCCTGGATTTTGCCCTTGGAGGCATGGGTGCTCCTCAAACTAATAATTTCATTCCATTTTTAGGCTATGATTTTATTGCCATTCCAGGGGATAGTTTTTTAAAGATGAAGGCTTCATTAGATTTTGAAATAGCCCCAAAGAATCATTTGATTGTAGCTGCAAACATTGCTAAAGTTACAGATGACATTTTAAGGCCTGGATCATTTAAAAGAGCCCCTTCTTATTTTGGCTATGGATTAGGCTATGGCTTTGAGTCTATTTTAGGTCCGGCACAACTCATGTATACTAAATCGCCATTAAACGGTCCAGGGGCGGTGTTTTTTACCCTAGGTTTTCCGTTTTAACGCTCTTAATTTCAGATATTTCCTATTATTTAAATAGTTTCAAATAGTGATTATTCTTAAGGAATTACTAAAAAAGGCGCCCAATAGATAAATTACTGTTAAGACCTTAGTTAAAGTGGTTTAAAAAATTTGTAGCGGTCTATGTTTGTATTACCTTTGAAGTATAAAGGGGTGGTTCCCTTTAGAACTTTAAGTATTGGTTTTTCATCATTTAAAGTTTGGTTGGTTATTTAAGAAAAGCCCAGTTGTAAAACTGGGCTTTTTTTTTGTTTGCTACTGACCGTAAGGACCTGGATAAATACAATGTTTGTCTCACAGGAGCTTAATTAAAATGCAAAATATGGTTAAATATCTGTGAAGGAGAATTTAAAGCCATTCCTTTTTTCTATTTTTACCCTAAATCTGGTTATGAAAAAAATCATTCTTCTGTGTCTATTTTTGGGTTTTTACGGGAGCCTAACTGCCCAAGATTCTTCTGTTGCTTATAAAGACGGGGAGTGGTTGAAGTTTAGACTTCATTATGGATTTTTAAATGCCAGTTACGCTACCTTGCATTTGACCAAGGCATCTTTGGAGAAAAAGCCTTTATTTCACGTTGTGGCCAAAGGAAAGACTACGGGGTGGGCCAGTATATTTTTTAAAGTAGACGATACTTATGAAAGCTTTTTTACACCCAAAGAAAATGAACCCATAAGGTTTATTAGAAAGGTGAGAGAAGGTGGTACTACCATGCATTTGGAAGTGGACTTTGATCATGAAAATGACAAAGCTTATATGCAAGATATCAAAAACGGAAAAGATTTTGAATTCGACACCCAAAAGGGCATTCAGGATATTATTTCTGCCTTTTATTTTTTGCGCAATGAAATTAATCCAGCCAAATTAAAAGTAGGAGATTTTACCGTGATTAGTATGCTCTATGATGACGACGGTGTTTTCCCTTTTAAGCTAGAATATTTAGGAACAGAAGCACTCAAAACTAAATTCGGAAAAGTATCTTGTTTAAAGTTTAGGCCTTATGTTCAGTCTGGCAGGGTATTTAAAGCCCAAGAAAGTATTAGTCTTTGGATTTCGAATGATTTAAACAAAATCCCAATAAGAATAGAAGCAGATTTAGCTGTGGGTTCTATCAAAGCAGATTTAGAAGCGTATAATGGTTTAAAAAACCAATTTAAAATAAGAATGGACTAGTATATTTGCCCCATGAGATTAATTTACAAACCTGTTGTGTTAAGTGCTTTATTGTTATTCTCTTTACTAGTGAGTTGCAAGACGGATACTGTTGAAAAAGCGCTTAAAGAATCCGCTCCTAAAGACAGTATATTTTACGGTATTAACTTCAATCAATTTGAAGTGGTCAGAGACACCATAAAAAAGAATGAAACTTTTGGGCAAATTATGCTCAGGAATAATATTGGTTATTCTAAGATATATGGTATTTCTAAAGAATACAGGGAGGTTTTTGATGTGAGAAGATTGGGTATTGGAAGGCCCTACACCTTACTTAAGTCAAAGGACAGTCTACAGTCTACGCAATATTTCATCTATGAGCAAGACGCCATTCATTATGCGGTGATTGATTTCACCAATGGCGTGAATGTGTACAAAGAAGAAAAACCCGTTAAGTATGTCACAAGAGAAGCCTCAGGCGTAATCACATCATCTTTGTCCGAGGCCATCTTAGATCAAGGAATTGACTATGAAGTAACCAATAATCTATCTGTTATTTACGCTTGGACCATTGATTTTTTTAGCCTTCAAAAAGGAGATAAGTTTAAGGTTGTTTATAAAGAAAAGTTTATAAACGACACTATTTACGCTGGTGCAGGACCTATAGAATCTGCTTATTTTGAACATAATGGGAAACCCTTTTACGCTTTTAGGCACATGCCGGATACGGTGAATAAAATAGTAGAGTACTTTGACGAAAATGGCAATAACCTCAGGAGGGCTTTTTTAAGAGCCCCAGTTAATTTTGCTAAAATTAGTTCTAGGTATAATCTAAAAAGGAAAATTGCTTTTTACGGTAATAAGGTGCGCCCTCATAAAGGAACAGACTATAAAGCAGCAGTAGGCACAGAGATATTGGCTACCGCTAATGGAAGGGTAGTAGAGTCTACCAGAAGGGGAGGCAATGGTAAATACGTGAAGATTAAGCACAACAATGTATACAGTACCCAATACTTACACATGAAATCCCAGAAAGTAAAGAAGGGAGACTATGTAAAACAAGGAGACGTCATTGGATGGGTTGGAATGACAGGAAATACCTCAGGACCCCATGTGTGCTATAGGTTTTGGAAAAATGGCAGACAAGTAGATCCTTTAAGGGAAAAGCTTCCTGCTGCAGAACCATTGCCAAAAAGTATTTTAAACACTTACTTAGTAGAGATTGCTCCCAAAAAAGAGCAAATAGATAATATAAATTTTAGCAGTCAATCTTTAGACGCTATAGCGACCAATTAAATACTTATGTCATTATCCAGAATTAATCCAGCTCAGACAAAGGCTTGGACTGCATTACAAGACCATTTTAATCAAGACAACACTTCAGACATTAAAAGTCTGTTTGAATCAGAATCCAATAGGGCCAAAGATTTTAGCATTCAATGGAATAATTTCTATGTAGATTATTCTAAAAATGCCCTTTCTAAAAAGACCATGGATTTGCTTATTGACCTGTCTAAAGAAGTGGGTTTAAGTGAGGCTATAGCGCATTATTTTAATGGAACAGCTATTAATGAAACGGAATCTAGGGCGGTTCTTCACACAGCCCTTAGAGATAAAGATGCTACACCAATAAACGTTGATGGCGAAAACATTATTCCACAAATCCGTGAAGTTAAAGCGCAAATGAAAGCTTTTTCAAATGACATTATTAACGGCACAAAAAGAGGCTATACTGGTAAAGCCTTTACAGATGTTGTCAATATAGGGATTGGCGGATCTGATTTAGGTCCTGCCATGGTGGTAGAAGCCTTAAAATTTTATAAAAATCATTTAAAAGTTCATTTTGTAAGCAATGTAGATGGAGATCACGTGCAAGAAGTTATCAGGGAACTAAACCCAGAGACTACAATGTTTGTGGTGGTGTCTAAAACCTTTACCACACAAGAGACCCTTTCAAATGCCACTACCATAAAAAATTGGTTTTTGGAGACAGCTTCTCAGGAAGATGTGGCCAAGCATTTTGCAGCAGTGTCTACCAACACGCAAAAAATTTCAGACTTTGGTATAGTGCCCGCCCATGTATTTACCATGTGGGACTGGGTAGGGGGAAGGTTTTCTCTTTGGAGTGCCGTAGGTCTTTCAATAGCATTGGCGGTTGGTTATGATCATTTTGAAGCTATGTTAGACGGCGCTTTTGAAATGGACCAGCATTTTAAGCACAGTCCTTTTGAAGAGAATATTCCTGTGGTCCTCTCTTTGATTAGTATTTGGTATGCCAATTTTCACAAAGCCGAGACACAAGCCATTATTCCTTACACCCAATATTTAAGCAGGTTTTCTGCTTACTTACAACAGGGCATAATGGAGAGCAATGGGAAGTGTTTTGATCGTTCTGGAAATAGGGTTTCTTATGAGACCGAAACGGTTATTTGGGGAGAACCGGGCTCCAATTCCCAACATGCTTTTTTCCAGCTCATGCATCAGGGTACAAAATTAATTCCTGCAGATTTTATTGGTTTTAAGAAGTCCCTTCATGGAGACACAGACCACCACAATAAGCTTATGGCCAATTTCTTTGCACAAACAGAAGCCCTTTTAAGCGGTAAGACAAGGGCGCAAGTAGACCAAGAGTTTGCGGAGAAAGGGACAGATCCTGCTTTAGCCGAAAAGGTAGCTCCTTTTAAGGTGTTTGAAGGGAATAAGCCTACCAATACTTTATTAATAGACCAACTCACCCCTGAAACTTTAGGATCGCTAATTGCACTCTATGAGCACAAGATTTTTGTGCAGGGTGTAATTTGGAATATTTTTAGCTATGACCAATGGGGGGTAGAATTGGGAAAACAATTGGCCACCAATATTCTGTCAGACATAGTAGGGATCACTAAGGGGCAACACGATCCTAGCACACAACTATTGTTAAAAATATTTAACAGCTAAATACCAGATAGTTACGTTTATAACTTCTAATAACTTTTCCTTGTTGCGTGGGAACCTTCCCAAAAGAATGTTAATTTTGGTAAAATTTTAACATTGTATTAATGTTGGAACATTAAATTATCCGCATTTTTGCACTGTTTTTAAAACTAAAACTAAAATTAAACAACAATGAAAAAAATGTTTGTAATGATTGTAGCCCTATTGATGTCTACAATTGCTTTCGCTCAAGGGACTATTAGTGGTTCCGTAACAGATGGCTCTACAGGAGATCCATTACCAGGTGCAAGTGTACTTGTTAAGGGAACTACCAATGGAGTAACTGCAGATTTTGACGGTAACTTTACCATTACCGCAAACTCAGGAGATGTATTGGTAATATCTTACCTAGGTTTTCAAACTTTGGAAGTTGCTGCAAAAAACGGAATGTCTGTTGAATTGGAGCCTTCTACCACACAGTTGGAAGAAATTGTATTGTCTTCTGGTGTTATTGACCTAGCTCAAGTTAGAAAGACTCCAGTAGCTGTTTCTACGATCCAAGCAAGTGAAATTGCCTTGAAAGTAGGTAACATGGAATTTCCAGAAGTAATGAACAAAACTCCTGGAGTATATGCCACTAAGACTGGTGGTGGTTACGGAGATTCAAGAATTTCATTAAGGGGTTTTGATCAAAGAAACACTTCCTTCCTTATTAACGGTCAGCCTGTTAATGATATGGAAAATGGATGGGTTTATTGGTCTAACTGGCAAGGACTTACTGACGTAGCTTCTGGAATACAAATTCAAAGAGGTCTTGGAGCTTCTAGATTGGCGGTTCCTTCTGTTGGGGGTACTATTTCAATTTTTACTAAAACTGCAGATAAAGAGCAAGGTGGTGCTGTATCTCAAATGTTTGGTAACGATGGATACTCTAAAACAACTGCTTCTTACAATACAGGGCTTAATGATAAAGGATGGGCTTCTTCATTCTTATTATCTCAATGGTCTGGAGATGGTTACGCATATGGTACAGCTGGTGCTGGAACTACTTACTTTTTTGCGGTAGGTTATGCCCCAAAAGATTCTAAACACTCTTTAAATTTATCAGTTCTAGGTGCTGGTCAATGGCACCACCAAAGATCTTCATGGATTTCTATTCGTGATTACCAAAACTTTGGAGAGAGTGGTTTAGACAGAAGATGGAATACAGATGCTGGTTTCTTAAATGGCAAAGAATTCAACATGAGAAGAAACTTCTACAACAAACCTTTAGCAACCTTTAACTGGGATTATAATATAAACGAGACTTGGAAATTAAATACTTCATTCTATGCTTCTGCAGGTAGAGGTGGAGGAACAGGGCCAAGAGGTGGAAACTTTAGAAACGCCACTATTGATATGTATCCTTTTAATATTGATCTTACGACTCATTACAATGAGAGAGGTAGAGGAACAAGAGATGCAGATGGGTTTGTAAATTTTGACGCTGTTGTAGCGCACAATAGAGCTTCTGCTCAGCCTTATACAGGAGACAATTCTAACTTTCAAGGACAATTATTAGGATCTAACGGATTTAGAAATGACGGTGTAAGTAGAGAAATTCTAGTAAGAAGAGCTTCTATGAACTCTCATGACTGGGTAGGTGCTATTTCGAATTTAGAAGGTCAATTTGGAAACTTCAAAACATCTATTGGTGTAGATTTAAGAAGCTATAAAGGATACCACTACAGGGTTCTTAATAACTTAATGGGATTAGATGGTTACTACTCAACGGGTAACAAAAATTCTAATGGTCAAATTATCAATACCTTAATTGAAGCTTCTCCATTTAGAGATACTGGAGTTAGAGGGCCTAAAATTGACTATTACAACAATGGTATTGTTGGATGGCAAGGAGTTAACGGTATGGTTGAATATTCTAAAGACGACAAGTTAACAGCAGTTATTCAAGCAGGATTGTCTAATCAATCTTTCCAAAGAGAAGATTTCTTTGACCAACCAGCTAAACCAATTTCTGATAAAGAAAATGTAGGAGGTGGTTATCTTAAAGGAGGTGCTAACGTTAACTTTAACGAAAAATCTAACTTGTTTTTCAATGCAGGTTATATCTCTCGTCAGCCACAATTTGACGCAGTTTTCCCAAATTTTGCTAATAATGTAAGTGAAAATTTACAGAATGAAAAAATTACTTCTGTTGAATTAGGGTATGGATACACTTCTTCTAAATTAGATTTTAATGTAAACCTTTACTCTACTAACTGGGGGAACAGATTTATATCAAGATCTTTAAACAATGCTCAAGGTGATCAAGGAACTGCACAATTTACAAATGTAGATGTTGTTCATAACGGTATTGAGTTTGAAGGTAAATATAGGGCCTCTAATAAATTAACATTCAAAGGAATGTTATCTATTGGAGATTGGGAATACACAAAAGATTTCAATGCTACTATTTTTGATGCAAACCAGCAAGCAATTGGTTCGGGAAAATTATACACCAAAGGCGCAAAAGTTGGAAATGCCGCTCAATTCACATCTTATGTAGAGGCTGATTATAGATTTGGTAAATTTAATGTAGACTTAGGTTACAGATTTGTAGATGGTCTTTATGCAGATTATTCAATTGCAGACTCTTCATTCACTCAGCCAAATAATGAAGGGGCTTTAAAATTACCATCTTACGGTTTATTAGATTTAGGTCTTTCTTATCAAATAGGTAACGGATTAAGCTTTAGAGCTAATGTTAACAACCTTTTGGATACAGAATATATTTCAGAGTCTAACACAAACATTCACGCAACTTCAGGTTCTACTACTTGGAATGGCGTAGATGTAAACAACTCTGTGTGGTTCGGATTTGGAACTACTTGGAATGCTTCATTGAAGTACAGATTCTAGTATTTTACTACAAATACATTAAAAACCCCGCTTTAGCGGGGTTTTTTTATGGGGTGAATTCGTATATTTAAACATTCAAAAATTCATTCAACAGATCACTCTTATGGAAATGCTTATATCTCTTCACTCTTATTTGGCTTATGCTGTACTATTAATTTTAATCTTAGCGGTGGCAAATGCTTTAAAAGGCTGGCTCACCAAAAAAGACAGCTTTTCTTTAGAAAAAGATTTTAGGCTGAGCTTGTTTGCGCTTATTTTATCTCACATTCAGTTGCTACTTGGATTGGCAGTCTATTTTACGTCGGCCAGCGGCCTTAATGCCATTCAAGAGCTTGGCATGGGCGGCTTAAACAGTGCAGCAAGATTACTCGCTGTAGAGCACCCTTTTATTAATATCGTAGCAATTGTTCTGATTACTATAGGTTGGTCTAAGCATAAAAAAGTGATGGGAGCTACGGCCAAATTTAAAAAAATCGCTATTTTTTATGGCCTTGGATTACTTTTGATCTTAAGTAGAATTCCTTGGGGTCAGTGGTTCTCTTAGCTGTTGACTTTTAAGTTTACCCAATCAATTTATTGAATTTCCTTTGCAATAAATAGC